>Ga0307372_10004388_pt1 | contig 21785 bp, 15 predicted proteins | sample OX1MG_FD_202533 | JGI IMG/M metagenome (GOLD analysis project Ga0307372, IMG submission 202533) | Soil microbial communities from Risofladan, Vaasa, Finland - OX-1 | ecosystem: Environmental > Terrestrial > Soil > Coastal area > Acid sulfate soil | place: Finland: Risofladan, Vaasa | collected...
TTGTAGGGTGGGACCAGCGAGCTTGCGAGCGCCGGCCCACCGTCAAAGGGTTCAGGGTTCAGGGTTCAGGGTTCAGGCGCGCCCCGTAGCGGCCAATGTCCGCCGCACTTTGCGTTGGGCCGGCGCGAGTTGGTTCCACCTTAGGGCCTTCCTGAACCCTGAACCCTGAACCCTCTCACGCCGGCGCTCGCAAGCTCGCTGGTCCCACCCTACGTTTTTTTATCTCTTCGTTCCCGCGTCCGCTTCAAACTTTGCTCTCGCCGCCAACGGGCAATCTCGCCGTGATTGCCGCCGATCAGCACTTCCGGCACTTCGTGGCCACGGAACTCCCGCGGCCGCGTATACTGCGCCCCTTCCAACAGCCGATCGTCGCCTGAAAACGAATCCTGTTTGTTGCTTCGTTCGTCGCCCAGCACGCCGGGCACCAGGCGAAGCACGGCGTCGATCACCACCATCGCCGCCACTTCGCCCCCGTTCAACACAAAATCGCCGATCGAAATCTCGTCGGGGTGAAGGATCGCCTGCACCCGCTCGTCGAACCCTTCGTATCTGCCGCACAACAGCATCAGCCGCCGCTGGCCGGCCAACTCTTCGACCACCGACTGGTCGAGCCGCCGCCCCTGCGGCGACAGCAGCACCAAGTGACCGGGCTCGTCCGTCTGCGCGGCCACGGCCTCGACGCACTCGACGACGGGCTTGACCATCAGCACCATGCCCGGCCCGCCGCCATACGGTCGATCATCGACCGATTTGTGCCGCCCCTCCGCCCAATCGCGGATGTTGTGCAGCCGCACCTCGACCAGCCCGCGTTCAATCGCCAGGTTCAACAAGCTCTGACTCAGGTAGCCCGGAAACATTTCGGGAAACAGAGTCAGCACGTCGAAGCGCATGGATGATTGAAGTCGTGAACGTCGCTCCGGAGTCCCGGCGCGCCGGGATTCCCCGGCAGTCCAGCACCCAATGCGACGGCCTAGGAACGCCATCCTCCCGAGTGCGGAGTGCCGGGCTACTTTATTCGCGGGTCGCCTCCGGTGCGCTGCTGGCTTCCGCAGCCACTTCCGGCGTCGGTTCGGCGGCCACTTCCGGCGACGCTTCCACAGGCGCCTCGGCCGCGGCTTCGCCCTTCGGCTTGGGCACGTACACCGGTTCGGGCGGCGGCGGCACCTCTTTGGGCATCGCCAGCCGCTCGCGGGCCGCTTGCTGCGCCGCCAACTTGATGCCGGCCGGTCCATACTTCTTGATAAACACCTTCACATTCTCGCTGGGCTGGGCGCCCACGCTTAGCCAGTACGTCAGCCGCTCATGGTTGAGCGTGACGCGGGCGTCGGTGTCGGCGATCATCGGGTCGTACGTGCCCAGCTCTTCCAACACTTTGCCGTCGCGCGGGCTGCGCGAATCGGTGGCGCAAATGCGGAAAAACGGCCGGTGCTTCCGGCCCATCATCTTCATGCGAATCTTGACTGCCAAGTTATCTCCTTCAAGTTTGTGGTCCGTGGTCCGTGGTCCGTCGTCAGTGGTCGGTGACCGCTACGGACCACGGACCACGGACTATCTTCTTTTCTTCTGCTCCCGCGTGCGCTTGCGGGCCTCTTTTTCGCGCTGCTTGCGAAGCTTGTTTCGCTCATCGCTCGTCAGACGCTTGCCGGTGCCCACCTTTTTCTTGGTCAACATGCCGCCCGGATCGAACAGCCCCTGCTTCTGCAACTGTTGCACTTCGCGCATGCGTTCGCGCATGCCCAGGCCCGACATCCGCTTCATGACGTCGGCCATGACGTCGAACTGTTTCACGAGCTGGCTGATCTCGGCCGGATCGACGCCGGCGCCCGCCGCAATCCGTCGTCGCCGGCTGGCGTCGATGATCCGCGACGGGTTCCGCCGCTCGTCGGGCGTCATCGAGTCGATGATCCCCCGCAGCCGACGCATGTCGCCCTCGGCGTCGACGTCGCCCATCATGTCTTTCAGGGCGCCCATACCCGGAATCAAACCCATGACCTTTTGGAGCGGGCCGAGCTTGCCGAGTTGCCCCATCATGCGGCGGAAATCGTCGAGCGTAAACTCGCCTTTGCGCAGCCGCTCTTCCTGACGGGCCATCTCGTCCTGGTCGAACTTTTCTTGGGCCTGCTCGACCAACGAGACGATGTCGCCCATGCCCAGGATGCGGCCCGCCATTCGCTCCGGGTGAAACTCTTCCAAGGCGTCCAGATGCTCGCCCACGCCGATGAACTTGATCGGCACGCCCGTCACGGCCTTGACGCTCAAGGCGGCGCCGCCACGGGCGTCGCCGTCGAGCTTGGTCATGATGACGCCGTCGAGCTCCAACGCTTCGTTGAACGCCTTGGCACTAGTCACGGCGTCCTGGCCCGTCATGGCGTCGACCACCAGATAGACCTGCTCGGGGCTGACGCGGCGGTCGATCCGCTTGAGCTGCTCCATCAACTCGTGATCGATGTGCAGCCGACCGGCCGTGTCGAGCACCACCACCTGTGCCTCGACCTGCGGGGCATATTTCACCGCGTTCTGACAGACGGCCACGGGATCGGTGGCGCCCTCTTCGGCATAGACGGGCAGGCCAAGCTGCTCGCCGATGACCTGCAATTGGTGAACGGCCGCCGGACGCTGCAAGTCGGCGGCCACCAACAGCGGCTTGCGGCCGCGGCTCTGGATCATGCGGCCCAGCTTGCCGCAGGTCGTCGTCTTTCCGGAGCCTTGCAGACCGCACAGCATCAGCACCGTGACGTCGGCGCGGAGATGGAGCGAGTGATCGACCGGCCCCATCAGGTTGACCAGTTCCTGATGCACGATGCCCACGACTTGCTGTTCGGGCCGCAACGAGCGGAGCACCTGTTCGCCCACCGCCTGCTCGGTGACGCGGCCCATAAACTCCTGCACCACATCGACGCTGACGTCGGCCTCGAGCAGGGCCTGCCTGACAAGCTGCAGACCCTCGCGCATATTCGCTTCGGTCAACCGGGCTTTGCCGGTGAGCGAGCGGAACGCGGAACTGAGACCTTGCTGCAGCGACTCGAACATGACGCTTAGGGCGGAACGGGGAAAACTCGTATGTTAGCAATTTTCCATGCCGCTTGCAAAGCGTTCGTGATTCAGCGTGCAACGTCGCTTTTGGCATCCCGATTGCAGAATAACTGCTCGACAGTCGCTTTCTCTGGACCGAGAAGAGGCAATTCGGAACTGAGGAAGGCGTTGTCCGGGGCCGGCAAGAAGAAGAGGCAAAGTAACAGTTCGGCTGCGATAATGCTGGGAAATATCACAAAACGGCGACTTTCGGAACAAGAGAAGCCGGCTTCCCGGAGCGTTGGACGCAAATCCGGCGCGTAAGCAACCGCGAGCGGGTCGGGAGCTTGGAAACCCAAGCTCCCGGCTCGACTGTTGCATTTCGCTGTTGCATTATGCAACGCATGTATCGAAACGATACATTTCACCTTTAAGTTTTGATGCGTGGCTGGGCAGAGCGCCACAGGGGTTAAGCAAACAGCTCGTTGCGTAAGCGATGGGCGCTTGCCAACTCGCTGGCCCCATCTTACCGTGCTTTTCGTTTGCAAGCGCCTTCCGGGCGCGGTACGAATGGCATTTGTTTCAGCAAAGTTTTGTGTGTCGTTGCCCAGAGGAGATTCTCGCCCATGGTCCTGTCGTCGCGTGGTTTGAAGAGTTGCCTTGTCGCGTGCGTGGCTGCCGGCCTCGCCGGCTGGCTCGTCGCCGAAGAGTATCAAAGCGGCCGGATTTGGCCGGAGCCGAAGGCCGTGACGCCCGGCGAAAACGGTGCGCCGCCGTCGGACGCCCTTGTCCTCTTCGATGGGCACGATCTCTCCCAGTGGCAAGGCGGCGAGAAGTGGCTTATCGAGAAGGGCGTGGCCACCGCCAAAGGAGGAACCATCACGTCCAAGCAGGCTTTCGGAAGCTGCCAACTCCACGTCGAGTGGGCCGCGCCCGCGGAAGTGAAAGGCACGGGACAGGGCCGGGGCAACAGCGGCATCTACCTGCAAAGCCATTATGAGGTCCAGGTTCTCGACTCGTACGACAACCAGACCTACTTCGATGGGCAGGCCGGCTCGATCTACAAGCAGTGGCCGCCTTTGGTGAACGCCTGCCGCAAGCCCGGCGAGTGGCAAAGCTACGACATCCTTTTCGACGCCCCAAAGTTCGACGCCACGGGCAAGCTGCTCAGGCCGGGCTACGTGACGGTGCTGCACAACGGCGTCGTGGTCCAGAACCATTCGGAACTGCTCGGCACAACCGCCTGGGACCGGGCGCCGGCCTATGAGCCGCACCCAGAGAAGCTGCCGTTGCAAATCCAAGATCACGGAAATCCGGTGCGGTTTCGGAACATCTGGATCCGGGAGCTGGCCGATCGCCCAGAACCGCAAGTGGCTTCGGCCGCTGTCTCAAGGTCGCCGTGATTACGGTTCCCAACCGCGCTCCTCAAACGCCTTGTGCGGATCGCGGCCGGCCTGCTGTTCGACCTGCCAGAGCTTGAAAAACTTGCTCTCGCGCCAACGACGCTGGCTCTCTTCGGCCCATTTGCTCACCACGTCTTCGTATTCGCCCGCCTCGATCATCTCACGGGCAAGCTGGGCACCGAGAATGATGTTGTGGCACATGCCGCAGATTTCGCCGTCGTCGTCCACCATTTCGTCGCTGCGGGCCATGCGCTGCAGGAAGTCCTGGTCGCTCATCGCGCCTTGCCCGGCCAGCACTTTGGCCAGCTCCAGCGAATCTTCGGCCGATTGCCGGTAGTCTTCGGAGGTCCGCTCGTCGTCGGGTTTTCGGTTGGTCGGCATGGGTGAATCTCGACGGGTTCGTGCAGGTGGCAATCCGCGCAAGGCGGATCGCATTTAGTCTACCGCCAGTCCGAGCCTCCCGGCCAGAGGCCGCTTGATGTAATTCACGCGGCCGAGAATGAGATGCTTTGCCGCTAGGAAAAGCGGTGGCTGGGGCAGAGCTTGGCCAGATAGCGGGTGGCGTCTTCAATAGCGTGGCGGCCAAGCGATGCCCCGGTGCGTCCAACCGGGGCATCGCCTGGCCGCCGAGATGAACGAACTGCCAGCCTCGACTTGGCCAGGCTCTGCCCCAGCTACCGCCGACGTCTCACTCTCATCCTCGGTCGCGGCCAACCACGGTCCCATTTTCGGCAGACTCGTCTTGACCCAGTCCGGCCCAGGCGGATACTGGTGCGCAAAGGAACATCCGCACGCGAAGGGATTCGCACCATGCTCGCCGATGACTGCGATCTGGCCGGCCTGTCGACGGGCGTGGCCTCCGCCAGACATAACGCGCCGACCGACTTTTGGCAGCCCGAAGACGACGCCGACGTGCTCGCCGCCACGTGTTCGGGCGGCGGCAATCGCGGGTCGAGCGCCGCCGTTTCCGTCGTGTTCTCGTTCTTTAACGAACAGGACGTGCTGCCGGAGTTGATCCGCCGCACGTGCGCCGTTTTCGACGGACTCTGCCAGTCGGGCACGATCGGCGACTATGAGTTGATCTTCGTCAACGATGCCTCGACCGACGGTTCTGAACAACTGCTGCGGGCCGAGATCGAGCGGCGGCCGAAGGTGCGGCTGGTGAACATGTCGCGCAATTTCGGCGTGTCGCCTTGCGTGCTGTCGGGCATGCGCCATGCCCGTGGCGACGCCGTGATCTACATGGACGCCGACTTGCAAGATCCGCCCGAAGTCATCCCGGATCTGGTGCGAGTGTGGCAACGGGACCCAGAGGTCGACGTCGTCCACACGGTGCGCCGCTCGCGGGCGGGCGAAACGCGGCTCAAGCTGGCGGTCACGCGGCTCGGATATGCCATCCTGCGGGCGGTGTCGACGATCGACTTGCCACGCGAGGCGGGCGATTTCAAACTCCTCTCGCGGCGGGCCGTCGATCTGGTGACCCAGTTTCACGAACAGCGACCGTTCCTGCGCGGCCTTGTCTGCTGGATCGGCTTGAAGCAGGCCAAGGTCTATTACTCGCGGCAGGCCCGTTGGTCGGGCAAAACCAAGTTTCACGTGCTGGGACTGAAGGTCATCCGCAACTTCATCGACTCCGCCCTGATCTCGTTCTCCGACCTGCCGCTCAAGCTGTCGATGGCCGCCGGGTTGTTCTTCTCGGCGGCGGCGTGCGTTTATTTCGTGTGGCTGCTGGCCGGTTGGCGGCGCGGCGCGGACGTGCCCGCCTGGTCGGCCACGTTGGCGGCGGTGTTTTTTATGGGCGGCGTGCAACTGATTTGCGTCGGCATTCTGGGAACCTATATCGCGTCGATTTTTCTGGAGTCGAAGAAGCGGCCGAATTATATCGTCCGCGACACGCTGGGCTTCGACGACCCGCTGGCCCCTTCATCGCTCATCCCTCATCCCTCATCGCAATCGTGTCGATAGCCAGCCACATCTCGCATCGGCCTCCGCTCGGACGGCGCTCGCCTGCGCGCCCATTGCGACCAAGCGCGCGAAAGGCCCGCTGGCTGGCGGCCGATTCGAACCGCCGCGCGAAGCCGTCCGTTGACTATGGCGACGTGGCGTCGGTGTTGTTCGTCGGCGCTGTCTGCGGGCTGTACTTCGGGCTGACCTGTGGCTGGCAAATCGCCGTGGAAAGCGCGCAAGTGGTGGCCGGCGTGGTCGAGTATCCGGCCAACAACCCGTTCTACATGTACCACATCAAAGCCTGGACGCTGCTGCACCAGTTGCCGGCCCTGTTGCTGGCGTGCGGAGTTTCGGAACGCGTGCTCTCGATGCTTATCGCCTGTGCGGCTTCGGTGCTCGTGGAGCAGGCGCTGGGGCTGATCACCTACGCCTTCAGCCGCGACCGGCTGGTGGCCTGCATGGTGCCCATGCTCTATCTGGCGACCAACGTCTGCAAAGGGTGCGGCGCGGTTTATCCGCTGTTCATCGTGCCCGACGAGTATTGGACCAGCTACGGCGTGACGGGCACGGCTTGCACACTCTTCGTCTGGTCGCTGTGGGGGCTTGGCCTGCGGCGCGCCGCCGCTCTGCTGTGCGGTCTCGCACCCGCCGTACACCCGGCGCTGGGCGGATGGTGCGTGCTGACGACGGCAGTGGCGATGCTTTGGAGTTGGCGATCGGCCGTGGCGAGCGGGAGGCGTGAGCCTCCCGGTAGTACCATTGCCGGCATCGAGTCCGCGGTCCGCCGCCCGCAATTGGAAAGGGAAACCACCGGCACGCTGACGCCGGCCGCTCGCCACGGCCGCTGGTTCGCGGCCGGGCTCGTGGTCACCGCCGTCAGCTTCTGCGTGCAACAGTTTCTCGCCCGCGGACTGCCCGCGGCCGACCCGGTGCAATCGAAACAACTCCTGGCCGCGTTCGTCGAAGGCTGGGACAACCACCGCGTACCGTTTCCGCTGGGCAGCGTCGATTGCCAATTTGGTTGGGCGTTGCTGATGCTTTGTGCGGTTGTGCAGGCGTGGTTCGCCGAGAAGCTGCCGCGCGAGTCGCGGCTCCTGCTGCGCATCCTGCTCATTTCCGCATTGGGAAGCCTGTCGCTCTGTGCGCTCACGCACTTCTCGCGCTGGCTGCCCCTGGCCGTAATGATGGCGATGCCGGGCAGGTTCATCAACCTGGCGGTCATCGCCTACCCGGCGGTGCTGATCGGCTTGTTGGCCCGTGGGCGACGCGTGTGGTCGATCGACGTGCTCTTGGCCGGCTTGTCGCTGTTCTGCTTGCTGCGAACGCTGATGCTCTCCAAGCAACTCATCTACGTGCCCGCCGCGCACAAGGTGTTTATTGCCAGCGGTCTGATTCTGGTTTACGTCTTGGCGTCGCATTCGCACGTTGCGGCGAGCTACCGTGTGCGGCAGTTCGTGCGCTGCGGTGCGCTGGCGTGTATCGTGGTTGCGGGTTGGCTGTGGAAGAGCGACCTGCACCTGGCTGTCCTGCTTTGGTCGGCGGTGCCGGTACTATGGCTGCTGCAGCGACTCGACCGCCTTGCATGGCCCAGCGTCGCTACGGCTTTGCGGACCGGCACGTTGGCTTGCTTGTGGCTGGCGTTTCTCGTCAAAGGCGGTACTTGGCTCGGTGTCGGCTGTTTGCTTATGTGCCACAGCCGTAGGGTGGGACCAGCGAGCTTGCGAGCGCCGGCCCACCGTAATCGACGTCGCCAACGGTGGGCCGGCGCTCGCAAGCTCGCTGGTCCCACCCTACGTTCTCTACCCCAGCCACCGAGCGCGTGGCGCATGGCGGCGGTTGTCGCATGTTTTGCGCTGGTCGCCGGGCCGCTGATCCAACGCGCGCAGGCGGGCTTTCGGCTGTTCGACGTGGCCGAGAACGACCCGGTCATCGTGGCTGCGCGGCAACGATCGGGCATGTTGCTCGTCGTTCCGCGCATGTGGCTGGTGCAGTTGCGCACGCGCCGCGCGGTGCTGCTCAACGGCGAGGCGATGAACCAGATCACCTACGTTCCGGAGTCGGGGCCGGCGATGAACCACATCGTCAAGCGGGTTTACGGCGACGACATCCTCACGCCCCGTCCGCAGTGGTGGCAGAATTGGGGCGGCTTGATGGAGCACAGCGGTTTTGAGCTTTGGCAAGCGCGCGACACGGCCGATTGGCGCCGGCTCGGCCGTGAGTTCGGTTTCACCAACGTCCTCACCGGCCGCGAATGGAAGTTGCAGTTGCCGGTCGTCGCCCACAGCGAAAAGTTGATTCTCTACGGCGTGCCGTAACTTGAAGCGTTTCGGAACGGTTTGCGCCATCAAAGTAAGGTGGGACCAGCGAGCTTGCGAGCGCCGGCCCACCGTTTGACGGCGTCGTTTTTTTACGACGTCGCTTACGGTGGGCCGGCGCTCGCAAGCTCGCTGGTCCCACCCTACAGTTAAACGCGCAAGCTAATCATTGCTCTTGGCCGCGGCGCTCGACTTCGGTTAGAACACCCAGCGTTTGGAAGGAGCCTTTAGCGCATCGGTGCGGTTATGGAAAGCAGCCTAGCAGCCGTGGCGGATAACGACTCGCGGCACTCCGCCTGGTCGGCGCCGCCGGCCGTGAAGCTCGTCGCGCGTCTCGCCATCTCGCTGGCGATCGCCGCCGCGATCGTCCATGAAACGTGCTTGATCTTCGACCTGACGAGGCGCACCTACGGCGAAGGCCCCATTTTGGCCATGTGCGAACGAATGCGAGCGGAACCGGTGTCGGCTTCCTGGATGCGGGAGCTGCCCTACGGTTTGAGTTGCTACGGACCGGCCTATTATTGGGTCACCAACCTGGTGGTCCGACTCAGCGGTTGGCAGCACAGCTTTATTCCCGGCCGCATCGTCGCCCTGGCGTGCGGCCTGGCCACGGCCGCGCTGGCCGGCCTGACCGCGCGGCGGCACACCCGCAGCAGCGAAATCGGCCTGTTGGCCGCGTCGATGTTTCTCGTTTCGCTCCCCTTCGTCGACTGGCTTCCTTTCGCGCGGGTCGACACGCTGGCGGTGATGTTTTCCGCGGCCGCTTACTGGGCGGTGGGGCGTGACGTGCGGAGCATCGTCGTGGCCGCGGTGTGCGTGGCGGCCGGCTCGTTGGCCAAGCCGACGGCCGCCCTGACCGCCGTTCCTATTTTCGCGCATCTGCTGGCCACACGGCGGTATCGTGAGGCGGCATGGTTCGCCGCCTGGGTGGTCTCGCTGGGCGTGGCGGCCTGGGCCGCGGTGCAATGGGCGACGGGCGGGTTTTTCCTGACGGCGGTCCTGCTCGGCAACATCAACCCCATGTCGCTGTGGAAGGGCTACGCCACGAGTTACGAATTCTTGCCAACGCCACTGGCCACCGGCGCGTTTCTGACGGCCACCTGGTTGGTGCTCTCGTCGCCGCGGCGATTCATGCAGTCGCTGTTCAGCCTGGGCTTCGCGATCAACTTCGCCATTTCGGCGCTGCTCTGCGCCAAGCGCGGCGCCGAGATCAACTATTTTTTGGAACCGGCCCTCTTGGCCAGCCTGGCCATCGCCGTCGATGGCCTGCCGCGGTTGCTCGAACTCGACGCGCGTCGCGCCATGGCGGCGATGGCCGTTTTGGCCGCCCTGATCGCGGTGCCCAGTGCCCGTGAAGTCAGGGCCGTTTATCGCTCGCTGCCGGCGCGGCCGACGTGGTTCGCACTGGTGCGGCAATGGTTGGCCGACGAGCCTGCCGACGTGGGCCTGTTGGCCGACGCGAAAGTGATCGACATGGTGTTGGAAGCCGGCCACCGGCCGCTTGTGAACGATCCCTATCTTTACACAATGATGGTCGGCAACGGCACGCTCGAGTCGTCGCCCTTGATGGAGCGAATGCGCGACGGGCGTATCAAGTGGCTCTTTTTCCACCGCACGCTTCCCTATCATCTGGGCACCATCGAACGCGACACGCATTCCTGGCCCCCGGAAGTGATCGAGGCCCTGCCGCGGTTCTATGAGCCGGTGGCCGAAGAGCAGGGACTCTATATCTACCGCCATCGAAAGTACGGCCGGCAGCTCGCGTCGTCACCGGCCGCGAGGGAGTTCTAGGAGGATGGCCTTCCCAGGCCGTCACGGCAATAAAACAACTTCATTGGCATGGACCGCATCCTAAAACTCGCCGTCCGCACCGCCTTGTTGCTCTGCGTCGCGGCCATCGCGGCGTTTCAGACGTACCGGGTGTTTCACCGCCATCGCAGCTACGGTGAAGGACCGATCGTCGCCCTGGCCGAACGGATGCGCACGGATCCGGTGTCCGCGTCCTGGCTGAGCGAGCCGCCCTACGCACTGACCTGTTACGGCCCGGCCTACTATTGGGCTATCAACGCCGTGGCGGAGGCGGGCGGATGGCGGAACAGCCTGGTGCCCGGCAGACTGGTATCGCTCGTTGCGGCGCTGGCGGCGGCGGCGTTGGCCGCGTTGGCCGCGGGGCGGCAGACGAGAAACTTCGACCTGGGCCTGCTGGCGGCGATCTTGTTTTTGGTGTCGTTGCCGGTCAGCGAGTGGCTGCCGTACGCGCGGGTCGATATGCTGGCGATCGCCTTTTCCGCCGCCGCTTATCTGGCCGTGGGGCCGGGCCGCCGGCGTCTGGCCGCTTCGGCGCTGGCCATCGCGGCCGGATCGCTGGTCAAGCCGACCGTGGCCTTGAACGCTCTGCCCATCGCGGCGCACCTCGCGGCCACCCGCCGCTGGCGCGATGCCGGTTTTTTCGTGAGTCTGGTGGCTGGGCTGGGGGCCGTCGCGTGGGGCGCGGTCCACTGGGCCAGCGACGGCTTTTTCCTGTCGGGCGTGTTGCTGGGCAACCGCAACCCCATGTATCTCTGGCGGGGCTATCTCTTCACCCACCAATTCTTGCTTTCGCCGCTGGCCGTGGGGGCACTGATGGTGGTGGCCTGGCGGTTCGTCGCTTCGCCGCAACGTTTCGCACAGTCGCTCTTCGGTTTGGGGTTTGTGCTCAGCCTGGCGATGTCGGCCGTACTGGTCTGCAAGCGCGGCTCGGAGATCAATTACTTTTTAGAAACGGCGCTTTTGGCCGCTCTGGCCATTGTGGTCGACGGAGCGGCCTGGCTCTGGACGCTCGACGCGCGTCGCACGCGGCTGGCCGTCGGCCTGTTGGCCGTTGTTCTGGCGGTGCCGCATCTCCGCGAGATTCGGCGGCGCGGCCGCTCGCCGACCAAGGAATCGCCGTCTTACGAAACGGCCCAGCGCTGGCTGGCCGGTGAAACGTCCGACGTCGGCCTGTTGGCCGATGGACGCATGGTGCAGGTGGCGCTGGCCGCCGGCCACCGTCCCTGGTTGAACGATTCGTTTCTCTACATGTTGCTCGTCGACAACGGAACGCTCGACGCCGCGCCGCTGGTCGAACGTTTGCGCGACGGGCGCATCAAGTGGCTGTTCCTCCGCAAAACGTTGGAAGAGCATCGCGAGGCCATCGACAGCAACACCGACTGCTGGCCGTTGGAGGTCATCGAGAGCTTCCCTCGTTACTATGAGTTCGTCGAGGAGAGCGACGGGCTATACATCTACCGTCACCGCCGCTTCGGCGACTCTGTGGCCGGTGCTGCCGCCGATGACGCTACGGCGGACGTCGGGAAAGTCAATCAGAGGTTTGGCGAACTCAAGCTTGCTAGATCGAAGTCGATCGCAGTAGAATTGCCATGGGCACCGGTGCCGATCAAGGAGAAGAGCAGTGGCAGTATTCAAGAACGCCGAAATCCGACAGGCTGGCCAGGTGATTCGCGCTAACGTCGAGGTCGACAGTTCCGTTCCTATCACGGGTCCGTCGGCGGGAAACGTTGGGTGGAGCGGAGTACTTCGACCGCCAAACAACACAGGGCTCATGCCGGGCGAAACATACACTCTTGTGATACCAGGTTTTTCGCCAGCGAGGATAGAGATCACAGGCGAAGCCAACCCCGTTGATGGCTCGGTGACTTTCAAGGGAATTGGCGAATTGTCCGTGAGCGTACCTTCACGACACGTTCAACATGTCCGATGATCATCGAACAGGCATTTGTTGCGCTGCCCGAATTGCTCTTGGGAAACCACTACGCTGTTCAGCAGTACGAGGCTGGCATCATTGGCGTCCTAAGCATGGCGATATTGCAAGAGCTGAATGGCAGAAACGTTGGCCATCCGATACAGCATCTGCAGGCAGAACGGCGGTACGATCCGGCGTTACCGCGTCGTGTCGATCTTTACGTCAATACTCGGCGGTTGATGGTCGCGAACCGGAGGCTTGGCAATTACGGTTGGCGGCACCACAATTGGGTGGAAGCAAAGTTCTACCGCAACAAGTCCTCCCTCCAGCGTCATGCCACGAATAAGGCATCCTATCAGGGCCAATTGATTGCCGACCTGATACGACTCACATGCTTGGTGCCATTGGCTTTGGGGGATCGGGACTCGAACGGCCGTTATTTTCTCCATGTCTACGACGACGAGCCCAAATACTACCTGGCTTATCAAGATCGTCCTTGGGTTAGGGCACTTCACCAAGCGGGTCGGCAAGATATTGTTATCAATCAGTTAACGGCAGAATCCGGTACCGCGAAGAATCAATTCGGGGAAGGACTGCAACAGTTGCAGATGCAGGCAACTGTGACAAATCTTGTCAATTTTCCTATCACGGCACCGGATGATGTAACACACTATTGGTGCGTCTTGACCCGGTTTGATGCCTTCTCGGTTACCCTCGACCAATGGTCATTTCAGGTTCACTCGAATCGAGTCACTTGGGAGAATCAACTGGGAGCCTATGCTCACATCGCGAATAGCGTGAGTGAGCAACTTGGCGTAACAAAGCCGAGCGAAGCCCCATGAACGACTTTCTTGCCGTCGAGCGACAACAGCCCAGAGGCGCGGTGGCGTCTGGAGGCGGGAACTCGCCACCGGATCGCTGCCAGTGATGCGGACGCACGCGGCTTACGGTGGCGAAATGCCGAAGTCTTCGATCGTCAGCAGACTGCTGAAGAGGTAGCCGCGCTTCGCAAAGGCGGCGGCTCCGGCTTCCATCCGGTCGATGATGGCGATGACGCGCGTCACCACCAGGCCAAACTCTTCGGCCCGCTCGATGGCCAAGAGCGACGAGCCGCCCGTCGTCACCACATCTTCGACGATGGCCACGCGGTCGCCCGGCTGCACGGGACCTTCGATAAAACGCTGCGTTCCATGTCCCTTGGCCTCTTTGCGGACCAAGAAGCCCGCCAGCGGCAGCCCGCGCACGCCCGCTATGGTGACGACCGCGGCGGTGATCGGATCGGCCCCGATGGACATGCCGCCGACGGCAGCCGGAAGGTCGCCGGCCAGCAGGTCGAGAATCCCTTCGCCCACGAGCCGGGCGCCGGCGGCATCGAGCGTCACCTGTTTGCCGTCGAGGTAATAGCTTGCTTTCTTGCCGGAGGCGAGCGTGAAATCGCCGAACTTCAGCGCCTTGTCGCGCACCAGGGTCATCAAAGCCTGTTTGTCGTACATGGTCGTCGGACCTTTCAAGTGAACTTGCCCGTCTCTTCAGCAAGCCGGACGTTCAAGGTTCGTCTGGGTGCCTTGTTGTCTTGGCGGGCAGATGCCGCGTGAACCACTCTACCTGGGCGGGCAATACTTGAGCCAGTCCCGGCTCTTCATAGAAATCGAAATGGCCGCCCTCGACCTGCAACAGCTTTTTCGGCTCGCCGGCCGTGGCGAAGGCGCGAAGCTGCTCGTCGGTGAAACAATAGTGGTCGCGGCTGGCCACGACCATCAACAGCGGCGTCGGCGCAATCCGCGGGATGACAGGCCGCACCGAATCGCGCAACCCCGCGATCACCGAACGCACCGTCACCTCGTTCTTCCATGCGGGCGCCAGCTTCGCCGTCCGCTGCTTCCACTGCCACGCTTCCTTGCCGGGCAGTGTGGCCGGGCCGCCGCCGGCACTGACGACCGGAATCATCAACGTTTGGCCAGGCAGCAGCAGTTGCCGCACGATCAGCCTTGCCGCGTGCCACACTTCGCTGAACATGCCGCGGCGCAGCCAGCGCAGCGTCGTCGAACGCACGCCGACGGCCGGCACATGCGCGACCACCGCTTTGACGCGGCGGTCTTCGGCGGCCACCACCAGCACGTGCCCGCCGCTGTAGGACGTGCCAAACAGGCCGATGCGTTCGGGATCGACCTCGGGTTGCGAGGCGACCCACGTGATGGCGTTTTGGTAATCGCGGCGTTGCTCGTCGGGCAGAATCTGGCCGCGCGGTTCCCCTTGGCTGCCGCCCAGATAGCGATAATCGAACACCAGCACGACGAAGCCCGCCGCGGCGAAGGCATCGGCGAAGTTCGCCAGGCACATCTCTTTCACGCCCGACCAGCCGTGGGCCATGACGATCGCCGCTCGCCGCTCGCCGGGCGCCAGATCGGCCGGCACGTAGTACCAGGCGGCACACGAAAGTCCCTGGCTTTCGAAACGCACGTCCCGGCGATGAAAGGGGGTGGGCATACCGATGTTACCGCGATTCGGCCGATAAATCCGCGGCCAACAGCTCCTCGTCGTTGCGGGCAAACACGTGGCGGTAGGCGAACGCCGGATGCGACCAGCAAACGCCGCCCCGCTCGTTGAGCTGCTCGCGCGTGGGTTCGATGAGCTTCGCTCGGCTGATCTCCTCGTAGCCTTTAGGCGAAAGCTTGGTGATCAGTAGCTCGCCACGTTCGGTGAACATCCAAATCTTGCCGTGGTTTTCGACCATGTGAATGTTGAACCACCGCCGCAGCCGAGGGTTGTCTTGGAATTCGGGCGGAATTGGGTCGAGGCTTTCCCACAGGCGGTCGCCCGTGTCGCCCTCCAGGCAGCGCAGCTCCCCGTAGCTGTCGACGCCATACACGAAGTTGTCTTTCATGTACGGCGTGCCGATCAGCGATTGCAGACTGTCGGTATGCTGCTCGCTGAGGCCGACGCGCCGCCAGATTTTTTCGACGGCGGGCTTCTTTTCGTCCAGCCGCAGCATGAGCGAGCCGTCGTAAAACGCGGTGACAAACAGGTGATCGCCTTCGACGACGGGCGTGGAGATGGCCAGCACCATCTTCGACGGCGGAAAGGGGTAGGCCCACAGCACTTTGCCGGTGGGCGGATCGAGTCCGGCCACGTGTTGGCCGGTCCAGCAGACCAGCACGCGGCGGCCGGCCTGCTCGATCACGATCGGGGCGGCATACGAGGCGTCGTCTTGCATGGCCCGCCAACGTTTTTTGCCCGTGACCTTGTCCAACGCCACCAGGCAAGCGTTTTCGCCGCCGACTTGCAGGATCACAAGGTCGTTTTCGATCAACGGCGAGGCGGCCAGCCCCCAGATGGGCATGCGAATTCGGTATTCGCGGTCGAGATCGAGCTTCCAAAGAATTTTGCCGCTGGCCGCGTCGAAGCAGAAGAAGTGGCCCATGGCGCCCAGCGAATACACGCGCCCTTCGTCGATGGCGACCGCTGCCCGCGGGCCGGCGGTATAGCCGACGTCGCGATACTCGCAGTCGTAGGCGTGCGACCAGATTTTTTCGCCGGTCTTCCAATCGAAGCAGTGGACCCGCTCGATCTGCTTGGGTTCGGCCACGCGGTCGGTGACAAAGACGCGGCCGTCGGCGACGGTGGGTCCGCTGTAGCCGCTGGAAATCGGCACCCGCCAGCGCGGCTTGATGTGCGAAGCATCAAACTTTTCGACGAGGCCCGTCTCGTGCCAGACGCCGTCTCGCGTCGGGCCACGCCACTGCGGCCAATCGTCGGCGCGCAGGGCCGACGAACCGACCCCGGCGGCCAACACCGCCCACCAGAACGAACGGATCAAGTTTGCGCTCACGATGGTTTTCTCCTCTGCCGGCAACGGCCGGCGACTGCAAGTTAAGGTCTGGCACTGAGATGTTTGATTGTAGGTAGGGCAGGCGACTCTTCAACCCTTGGGAACCGTGGTTGCTGAGACAAATGGCGGTGGCTGGGGCAGAGCCTGGGCCGGTGAAAACTTGGGCTTTTGCATGGGTTGGCGGTATTTTGCTTAAACGGTTTTTGTTCCGGCGAAGCGTAAGGTGGGACAAGCGAGCTGGCGAGCGCCGGCCCACCGAAAGCGACGTCCAACACGGTGGGCCGGCGCTCGCAAGCTCGCTTGTCCCACCTTACGACCACGTGCCCAGAAGAGTTAATCCTTTGCAAAAAGCCGCGTAGGTGCGCCGCCGCGTGTCGGCTAGAATCGGGGCGGTTCCAACCGTCTCGGAAAAGGAAAGAAGCCATGGATGGCCAGCTCGGGCGGCGATTTTTCGTGCTTTGTTGCCGCGTCTCACTTGGGGCCTGCTTGTTCGCGTGCGCGGCAGGGCCGGCCGGTGCCTCGGACCAGCCGCCTCCCTGGCTGCGAGAAATGCAGGAAGACGCCGAACTGACCGATGTCGCCTTCGTCGACGCGCAGCACGGCTGGGCGGCCGGCGACCGGGGAGTGATCTGGGCCACCATCGACGGCGGCAAGCACTGGCGGGCACAATCGACCGGCCTGGCTTGCCGCTTGACGAGCATCCATTTTCTGAACGCCGAAAGCGGCTGGGCCGCCGGCGGCTGGTTCCATCCCTATACGCACACCAGCCGCGGCGTGCTGCTGCGCACGCGCGACGGCGGGCGGACCTGGGCCCAAGACAAAGGCCTGATGCTGCCGTCGCTGAAACGCGTCAAGTTTTTCAGCGGCAACGTCGGATGGGCCTGCGGCGAACCGTCGGCGCTTTTTCCCAGCGGCGTATTCGTCACCGACAACGGCGGACGCACTTGGGACCCGATGCTGGGAATGGATGGGCCGGGGTGGCTGGCCGCCGACTTTGTGGATCCGCACAACGGCGCGGCCGCCGGACGCGCCGGTACGCTGGCGGCGGTCCGCCGGCGAGCATTGCAGCCTGCCCGCACGCCGGGCTTCGGTCTGCGCGGCCTGAACCGGCTGAAGTTTTCGGGCGAGAAAGAAGGCTGGCTGGTGGGCGACGGCGGCCTGGTGTTGACCACGGCCGACCTGGGCGCGAGCTGGCAACTTCCCGCCGGCGATCCGGCTGCCGAGATCGGAGCCGATTTCGACTGGCACGCGCTGGAGATCCGCGGCTCGCGCCTCTGGATCGCGGGTTCTCCCGGCAGCAAGGTTCTGACCAGCCCCGACGGTGGAAAAACCTGGCAGGCGTTCGATACCGGACAGACCTTGCCGCTGCGTGCGTTGGCCTTCAGCGACAATTTGCACGGCTGGGCCGTCGGCGCGCTGGGTACGATCCTGGGCACGATCGACGGTGGGCGTACCTGGCAACGGCAGCATTCCGGCGGCACGCGCGCCGCCTGGCTGGCACTCTACGGGCGGGCCGAAGACGTTCCGCTGGAGCTGGCGGCGCGGCTTTCCGGAAACGAGGGCTATCTGGGCGCGGTGCAGCTTTTGATGCGGAGCGACGCGGATGCCGGCTCCGCCTCGCAAAGTCTGACCGAACGCAGTCACGCGGCGCTGGTCGAGGCCGGCGCCAGCCACGCTCAGACGGCCTGGAACTTTCCCTCTTCGCCCCCGGAGATCGCTCGCACGGCCGAACAGATTGTCGAGTCGTGGAACCGGCTCAACGACGGGGACGGAATCGACCGGGTGCAGGCGCAGGTCGTCGAGCAGATTCGCTGCTGGCGGCCGGAGATCGTCGTCACGCACGCCGCCAGCTTGAAAGGCGAAAGTCCGGCGGCCCATCTGATGAACCAAATCGTGCTGGGGGCCGTCGAGCAAGCGGCCGATCCGACCTGCTTCCCGGAGCAGATCGGCCAGATGGGCCTGCCGGCCTGGCAAGTGCGAAAAGTCTTCGGCAGCCTGCCCGACGGCCAGATTGGCGATCTCAATCTCTCGACCTCGCAGCTTGCGCAGCGGCTGGGCGAGTCGCTGGCCGACCGCGCGATGACTCCGCGCGGGCTGATTTTCGAGCGGTATGCCGCCGTGCCCGCCAACCTCGGTTTTCGGCTCTACGTCGACACATTGCCGCAGCGCGTGGGCGAACACGATTTCTTCAGCGGCATCGCGTTGCACCCCGGCGGCGACGCGCGGCGGATGATCAGCGAATTCTCGACGCAGGGCATCGATCTGCTGCGGCGCATGTCGCAGAAGCAGCGGAACGTGCAGGCCATGATCACGCGCTCGGAACGGGGACAGCTCGACTCGGCCCGCTACCTGGCGGAGATCAACGATCTCACCTCCGGCCTGGACGCGACGCGGGCGGGCAACGTCGTGTATCAGTTGGCCGAACATTACCGGCAGAGCGGCAAATGGGGCCTGGCCGCCGAAACGTTCGCACTGCTGGCCCAGCAGCATCCCGACCATCCGCTGTCCGAGGCGGCGCTGGTCTGGCTGGTGCGCTATTGGTCGAGCGGCGAGGTCGCCTGGCACCTGCGGCGCGCGGCCCAGGCGAGCGGGCGGCAAGCCACGGACGCGCAAGTCGCCGGTCAGGTGACCATGTTTCCGCCGGCCACCGCCCTGGGGCAGGTTTTGCCCGGCAGAAACCAGGTGGCGTCGCAGACCGACAGCGGGCAGATGCGCGGCCGCGCGCTGGTGATCGACAACACACTGGAGAGCGATTGGGCGGCGCGTGCCGCCGCTCTGGGCAAGCTGCTCGAGCAGCGCAGCCCGGCGACCTTTGCCGAGCCCACGGTCCGTTTTGCCCTGGCCTCGGCCCACCGCAAACAAGGGATGACCAAGCCGGCGGAACGGTATTATGACGACGTGACGCGTCTGCGGGCTCACGACGCCTGGTGGGCCTGCGCCGCCGGCGAGCACTGGCTGAACGATCCCAAAGATCAGCCGCCGAAAAGCGTGCTGCGCGCGGCCAGCGGTGCCAAGCCGCGACTCGACGGCCAACTTGACGACGACATCTGGCAGCATGCTCAGCGCGTCGACTTGAAAGGCCCGCTTCCGGAGGACGTCGATTGCCCGGCCAAGGCGATGCTGGCTTACGACGGCGAGTTCCTGTATTTGGCCGTCGAATGCCGGCAAGCACCGGGCGTGGCCTATGCGCCAAGCGAGTCTCCCCGGCCACGCGATCCGAATTTGGACGGTCAGGACCGCGTGGACTTCTATTTCGACCTCGATCGCGATTGGTCCACCTGGTTTCGTCTGAGCGTCGATCATCGCGGCTGGACGGGTGAAGCGTGCTGGGACGACGCGCGATGGAACCCGGAGTGGTTTGTCGCTGCCGGGCATCACGAAGAAACCTGGACGGTGGAAGCGGCCATTGCCTGGGCCGAGCTTGTTCCGCAGCCGCCGCACGCGCGTGAGGCGTGGGCTTTGGGCATTCAGCGCACCATTCCGGGCGTCGGCTTGCAGTCTTGGACGACGCCGGCCGCCGCCGCGGTTGTTCCGGAGGGCTTTGGGTATCTCATCTTCGACTGAGCCGAGCCAGCCACCAACCGTCGACGAAGCAGCGGCCGTACCGCGCCCTGCATCTCTCATGAATGCCGGCCAGCCCCTTCCGCGACGAATTCGAAGGCTGCCAAGACTTTCGAAGGCTGCCAACCGTTCTGGGCACTGCCACGTTTTTCCCGCGTTTTTTCGAAGGCTGCCAAGCAAATTGGAAGGCTGCCAAGACTGGGAGTCGGCCAACTGGCAACAGTTGCCAGTTGACGCCGGCGCTTGTGGGAAAAATTCAAGCATTCAGCGTCATGGCCCAGCGGCAACACCAATTCGGACATGCCTTTACAGCCTCGCGCGAACGCATCGACGTTCGCTTATAAAAGCTTTTAAGCCCGCAGTAAGTTGTCAAAGACCCGCGGCGACGCTTGAGCGCCGCGCTGCCCAACTCGTCACGAAGGGGCCGGCGTCGGACCGCCGCCCTAGTGCTCATCATCGCCAGGCGATGTGTTCTCAGCAGCCGAACGGCGGGCGGTGCGGCCGCCTTGCCGTCGGCGAATTACCGTTGCGGAAAAACAATGGCCGTTGTCAAAAACAAAAATCGTCTCGGCAGAATCCTTGTCCTAAAGCCATTGCACCACACAGGTTGCGGCAATGCCAACTCAGCCTTTGAAACCGTGGCCGCAACGGTAAACCTGGGGGGTGCGGCTGATTTTGGATTTTCGATTTCGGGATTTTGGATTGGCGGTCGCCATCGCTCATTTTTCTATCTGGTAATCTTCTATCTGGTAATCTTTCTGTCGTTCCTTTCGTTCTACCGCGCCGCTGGCTTGGCATGTTGCACCGTCATTCCTCTCGTTCTACCGCGCGGCTGGCTTGGCATGGATCCGCGGCGGGCGCTGGCCCGCATCGTTTCCGTTGTTCTACCGCGCCGTTGGCTTGGGACCGGATCTTTTCGACTTCTCACCGCGGCTCGACGAACGCCGGCGACGCTGCTTCGCCGCACGACAATAGAATTGCTCAAAGAACAGGCAGCCAGATGACCACCATGCCCATCATTTGAGCAGCCGCCAAAAAACCATCTACCAGGTTAACCGATGGGCAAAAACCTCGTGTTTCATCGGCTGGCGCAAATTTGCGCAAGCCGATCGGCACCGGCGTCCACGCTAGGCCGCTGCTCAATTCTTAGGCACGGCTGACACTCTGCCAACCACCACCGTTCGCCTCCCGATCGCCGATCCGCTCGCGGAGCGGGCGGGCTACGTAGCCCGCTTGCTCCGCAAGCGGGAGGGTGACCGGGAAGCGGCGGCCCGCTACCGCAAGCGGCTGTCGGGCGCGTCGTCCTGTAGACGGCCAACGCGAACCCCTGCCGGGCAAGCCGGCGGCATCCGCTCGGAACCAAGACATTCTTGTGTTCTATCTCCCGACTGGCTTGGGTTGGATCGGTTGCAGGCGCCGTGGGTGGCTCCCTGTGTTCTACCGTACCGTTGGCTTGGACGACCGTCGGCCCGCTCTTTTTCCCGTCTGCGGGTAATACGCCGGGTCGCCGGTCACAATTCCATCGCGCCGGGCAAAAACTTCAGGTGGCTGGCGTTATCGCCGCATACCTTTGGACGCCGGTCGTGGCGGAAAAGTTTTCCGAGAGGGCCGCGGCGCGCGGGGGGTTGATTGCGTCCGCGCGGACCTCGGCTATGATTAGGAACATCTTGGCTGAGGTCTTGGCGATGGCTTCCCTGACTGGAGGGCGATGGAATGGCACTGTCCTGTTCGCGTGACGGCCCGGCCGCCGAGTTGGGGACGCTCCGTGCCGGTTGGACCGCGGCACCTGTGCGGAAAGGGGCCTCATAATGCCGCGCTCCTGGTCTGACGCGCTGCTGGCCTGGCTGCACGATCCGCCCGACAAGGCGCTGGAATGCCACATGGCCGGGACGTGGCCCAATGGTACTTGGCCATGGCCGAGATGAACCGCCGTCGCGTGGGTCGGCACGCAGGCCGAATCTAGTAGCAGCGGGCACAATTGCAACTGCCGCAAGCCG
>Ga0307372_10004389_pt1 | contig 21780 bp, 22 predicted proteins | sample OX1MG_FD_202533 | JGI IMG/M metagenome (GOLD analysis project Ga0307372, IMG submission 202533) | Soil microbial communities from Risofladan, Vaasa, Finland - OX-1 | ecosystem: Environmental > Terrestrial > Soil > Coastal area > Acid sulfate soil | place: Finland: Risofladan, Vaasa | collected...
CGGTCATGCAGTTCCCGGGTATCGGGGGTCCACATCGGCGGCTCCAACAGGCAGCGGACCCCCTAGATTCCATGCACATGGCCGGATTCAAGCCCTCCGGGAACAGTTTCGAGACGGCCTCTAAGACCCGACATTCAGACCGCCCCCCATTTTTCCCGAAGACCTGCGGTCGCCGAGGGCGAGGGTCTCAGGTCACCCCCGCAGCAATGCCGCCGTTGCCGCCGGCGCATAGCCGGGCGCCACGCGCACATCCACCACGGCCACCGCGCCGCCCTCCACCGCGGCGATCGCCTGCGCGAAGACCGTCGTCAGATCCCCCATCTCGCTCACCGGCCCGAATCCTACCGCCCCCTGCGCCGCCGCCATGCGCGCGAGATCGATCTCCGGATCACCGATGCGCTGGCCGATCCAGCGATTTTCCACCGGCCGGTTGCGCATCCGCGCCACCCGCTCCTGATGCAGCTCGTCATTGAAGAACGAGCGGTTGTTCGCCACCGCGATCAGCAGCGGAATGTTGTAGTGCACCGCGGTCCACAGCGCGGTCACGCCCATCAGGAAGTCGCCGTCGCCGCACACCGCGACCGGCAGCCGCCCCGATCCGCGCAGTGCCAGCGCCGCGCCGACGGCAATGCCCGGACCGCCGCCGATGCCCGCGCCGCCGTCGCCGCCGATATAGTCGAGCGGTTCGCGGAACGGCCACGCCGCCGCGTTCCACGACAGCGACACGTGCAGCAGCGATGCGGGCCGCGCGCCGATCACATGGCGCAGCGTCTGCGCCATGTGCGGCACACTGATCGGGCCGGGTTCGAATGCCATCTCCGGCCAGGGATTCCCCCCGGCGCGTCGCGTCGCCGCCGGCAGTTGCGCGACCAAGGCCGCCACCGTCGCATCGGTGTCCGCCGCGAGGAACAGATCGGCCGGCGGCAACCCCTGGTGATCCATGCTCCAGCCGTTATGCACTTGATGATCCAGCGATACGTTGACGACCTTCGCCGTGCTGCCCGCGCTGCGCAGCGTGCCGGCGAGGTCCACCCAGTCGAGGCTCAACACGACGTCCGCCGCGACCAGCGCCTGCGTCGCTTCGGGGCCGGGAAACGTCGCCGGCGCACCGGCATGCAGCGGATGGTCGGTGGGAAACACCGCCGCCAGCTTCAGGTCGGTCAGCACGCGCGCGCCCAGCGCTTCCGCCAGCGCCACGCGGTTCGCCCAATGATCGTCGCGGCGGGAGCCGCGCCCGAACAGGATCACCGGCCGTTGTGCGTTGCGCAGCAGCATTGCCGCCTGCGCCACCAGGGCCAGGTCGGGCAGCACCGGCGCCACCGGCGGGACGAAACGCGCGGTCTCGATCGGCGGCAGCGGTTCCACCAGCGCCGCTTCCTGCATGCCGACATCGAGATTGACATAGACCGGCCCGCGCGGCGCGGTGGTCGCCAGCCAGGCGGCGCGCAGCAGCGACTCGCGCGCGGCTTCCGCGGATGCCGGCTGGTCGTCCCATTTGGTGTAGGACCGCACCAACGCGCCCTGGTCGCGCGCGGTATGGATCCAGTCGATCCACGGGCGCCGCTTCGGCGCATCGACCGGACCGGTCGCGCCCAGCACGATCACCGGCACGCGGTCGCACCAGGCATTGAACATCGCCATGCTGGCGTGCATCAGCCCGACATTGGCGTGCACCGCCGCGGCCAGCGGCTTGCCGGTGACCTTGGCGTAGCCGTGCGCGATCGCCACGGCGTGTTCCTCGTGCAGGCACAGCAGCATCTGCGGCGCGCGGTTGCCCAGGTAATTCACCAGGCTGTCGTGCAGGCCGCGGTAGCTCGAGCCGGGATTGAGCGCGATGAACGGAATCTCCAGCGCGCGCAGCGTCTCCGCCACCACGTCGCTGCCGAACAGCGCATTGCCGGCGGCGAGGGAAACGGGTTGTTCGATCGGAGTGCCGGATCGGTCGGCGAGCGTGTTCGGGTGCGGCGCCATGCTGGGGTCCTCGCGAGGCAGAAGATTCAGGCTATCGCGGCAAGGTGGCGCGGCGGAAGGGCGGCGGGCGTGGCGCCGCGGCAGGTTAGCCGGCAGGGGGACGCTTCGCATGCCGGCCCGCGCCTGGATTCGAAGAATCTCGACGCCGGAAGTCTCGCGACATCGCGGCGCGCAACGCATGGTGCATCATCTGCCGATAGCCCGCGTTCGCGGCCAGGCGCCGAAAACACTCGATGGCGTCGGCATCGATCCGCGGTGTCAATTGTCGTTTTGCCGGACGATGGAACTTGCCGCGCACGGCGTCCGCCCGGCCGTGCACCGCCGGCATTTCGCGCGTGTCGATCGCCGCACCTGACTGTCGGATGTCGGCCGGCCGGCTGCCGACTTTCCGCGTGTGGATACGGTTCCACGCGGGTCGGCACGAAGCGGCCGCCGATAATGCGGGCGGCGAGCTCGAACGGCACCTTGTGGTCGCAGAGAGTCGTTCGGACTTTCTCAGGGACCCATGTCCAAAACGCCCCAATGGCGTGCCCGATGGTGACTGTCCGTAGCTGCAACCTGGACCCTGCTCGATTCCGCCCGGCATCGCCCGGAGGAGTCGCATCCGTGCAGCCGTGCAAGGACAAACGCCCGGCTGGTGCCGCCGGTCACGGAGCAATTTCGCGACATAGGCCAGAAGGCGGAGCGCCCCGACCCAGGCCAGCGCCATCAGGAAGAGACCGAGCCCCAGGGCCATACCCACCAGCGCGACGACCCAGGGTTTCGGATCGCGCCGTCGCCAGACGGCGATAATGCGCCGCACGCGGCGACTCCGTTCGGCCAGCCGAAATCGCACCCGCCGCCGCATCCGCATGCCCCGCCGCGCCGAAACCCTCTCGCGCGGCTGACGGATCGTGCCTGACCGGGGTCCGGCCCGCGCGCCGGGCCCTCCGTCCGGCCACGAGAATCGTGCGGGGCGGGCAACGTGCCCGCCCCGCCGCGGGGACTGCCGATCGCCCGGCAGCCCCTTGGAAAACAGTCCGGCCGGCTATTCGCCTTCCACGCCGATGGCATAGGCGGTCTCGCCGTGCACGGCGTCGTCGCCCACCTTCAGCGTTGCCTCGTCCATGCGCAGCGGGGTGATGAACGAGATCACCTTGAGGATGATGAAGGTTACGATGATGTTGAAGACGATGATGAACAGAGCACCATAGATCTGCAGCACAAGCTGGTGCGGATTGCCGTAGATCAGGCCAGTGACGTTCACGCCCGGGGCGTCCTTGTCCGTGCCGATGTATTCCAGCATGTCGGGGCAGGCCAGGACGCCGGTGAGCAGGCCACCGCAGATGGCCGCCACGCCGTGCGTCGAGAACACGCTCAGCGTATCGTCCACCTTCATCATCAGCTTGGTCTTCTGGAACCAGTTCATGCTCATCCAGGGCAGGATGCCGGCGACGATACCGATAATGATGGCGCCCCAGCCGTTCACGTAGCCGGCTGCCGGGGTGATCGCGACCAGGCCGGCGATCATGCCGTTGACCGCGCCGATGACCGACGGCTTGCCGTAGGCCATCTTGTCGAGCAGGGTCCAGACCAGCACCGCGAACGCGGTGGCGGTGTTGGTGTTCAGCACCGCGGCCCCGGCATCGGCATTGGCGAAGTATGGGTCACCGCCGTTGAACCCGTTCCAGCCAAGCCAAAGGATGCCGCCGCCGACCAACGTGATCAGCAGGCTGTTGGGCGGGAAATGGTCGCGGTCCTGTTGCAGCCGCGGGCCGACCATGGCCGCGGCAACGAAGCCCGAAGTGGCGGCGGCAAGATGGATGACGTAGCCGCCCGAGAAATCGACCACTCCCATGCTGGCGAGCCATCCGCCGCCCCACAGACTGAACGCCCCTACGGTGTAGGACAGCGTCATCCACACGGGGCAGAAGATCACCCATGCCTTGAAGCTCATGCGTCCGAGCACCGAGCCCGCAAGGATGATCACCGTGATGGCTGCGAACACGAACTGGAAGTAAACCAGCGTTGCCATCGGGAACTGGATGGCCGGCATGCCTGACGCGGCGGCGGGGATCGTCGCCTGGCCGATGCTGAACGCGGCCGACAGCGCGGGTAAAGGCTTCCCGAGGAATGGGAACCATTGCGGTCCGAACGCCATGTTGTAGTCGAACAGGACCCAGACGACGAGGACCGAGGCGAACGCGTAGATCGACATGAATGCCGAGTTGATCGCCCACTTCTTCTTGACGACGCCGCCGTAGAGGACCGTAAGGCCGGGAATGCTTTGCAGTGCGACGAACGTTGCAGCCGCCAACTGCCAGGCATTGTCGCCGGTATCAAGCCATTTGGGTGAGGGTAGGAGCACGGGTTCCTCCGTTGTTGCCGATGTCCGACGGCGTCTTCGGCCAAAACGGCAGCATCCGACTCGTCCGCTGCACGCCTGAAAGCGAGTGACGCCAAGGCAGTGAGGCTTCAAGCAAACGTTATGCCACATGGCATCGCCGCCTCGTGCCCGATGCGGCGACACTCACCGGTTCCTGCGTCACCCGCCGGCATGGGCACCCAGAACTTCGCGCGTAAGTTGAAAATTTCTGGCATAAATGCTCGATATAGTTGTATAACCTTCGTGCAAGCACAGCGACTGCCGATTGTGCAGCTCCGTGGCCCGGGCAAAGATTACGAAAATGGCGCGCTGCATACCGATTAAGCAATGGTGGCGTCGTTGCGCTGTGCGCCTGGAAATTCGGCCCCGTCCGACCGGCCCGCCGGGATTTAAGGTCGAAACAACGGCTTGGCCGGGCCTCGCTCGCAGGGCGGCCGAACATTATGTAGGCAGTGCCGTAATGCCGGCGCGGAGGTTGCATGCCGCCAATCGGACCGCCCCCCGAATTCGGGCGGCATGCTTTGCAAGGTCATGGAAACTGGCTATGGGGCGCTCCGGCGAATGTGATCATGATCCTGACCCGGCATCTGGCGGCAGCAATCACCGCCCTGGCGACATGCGTTGCGGCGGCGCCCATCGACGGGCAGCCCCAGCCGCGCGCGCCCTCGCTCACATGTACCAATCCGGCCAGCGGCGCGACATGGCAGATCAGCATCGACTATGACCGGGCCACCGTAGATGCCAATCCGGCCCAGGTCAGCGATGCCGAAATTACCTGGCACGACGCCAAGGATGGCGGCAACTACACGCTTGACCGCCATTCCGGTAATCTGACGGTTGTCGTGGCGTCCAGCACCGGCGGCTACTTCTTGCACGACCATTGCCGGCCGCCGCCTTGAACCCCCGGCGCACCGACCGTCCCAGCCACGCATCGGATCAACCAGCGGTTTCGGGGCAAGCCGGATGAGCGAGGACCTTGCCACCCCCCGCGCCGGCATCGGCTACAGCTCGGCAACCGGCCCGCGTCCGCGCAACGAGGATTTCGCCGGCGCGGTGCTCGGCTCCCAGGTTGCCGCCGACCGGCGGGACGTGGCGGCGGCCATCGCCGACGGCATCGGCAGCGCCAAAGGCGGCCGCGAGGCGGCGGAAACCGCGGTGCGCGGCTTCCTCGACGGGTTCTGGGACGTGCCCGAGACCATGGAGGTGCATCGCGCCGGCGCCCGCATCCTCGATGCGCTCAACGGATGGATCAACGCCCAGGGCCGGCAAGACCCGAACCTGGTCGGCATGGGCTGCACCTTTACCGCGCTGGTGCTGCGCGGCCGGCTCGCCCACCTGCTGCATGTCGGCGACACCCGCGCCTACCGCCTGAGCAATGACCGCCTGCTCCGCCTCACCACCGACCACGTGCGCGACGACCGGGGAAAATCGCCCGTGCTCACCCGCGCGCTCGGCATCGAGCAGGAGCTGCGCCTGGACTACGCCAGCCATCCGGTGGCGCTGCACGACCGCTTCCTGCTGTGCACCGACGGCGTGCACGGCGCCCTGGTGGACGAGGCCATCGGCGACATCCTGCGCATCCGCTCGGCCCCCGAGGACACCAGCCGTGCCCTGGTCGAGGCGGCGCTGGAGGCCGGCAGCACCGACAACTGCACCGCCCTGGTGCTGGACGTGGTGGCGCTGCCGACGGCGCGCTCGGCCGACGTGGGCGGCGCCATCATGCGCCTGCCGTTAATCCCGGTGCCGCAGGTCGGCGACACGGTGGACGGGTTCGTGCTGAACGTCCTGGTGTCCGATGGCCGCTACAGCCGCCTGTTCGGTGCGGTGGATGAGGTGGACGGCGGCACGGTGGTGCTGAAATTCCCCAAGCCGCAGGTTGCCGCGGTCGCCACCTTCCACGCCGCCTTCGTCCGCGAGGCCTGGGTCGGCACGCGAGTCACCAGCCCCTGGGTCGCCCACGTGATCGAATTGCCGCCCGGGCGGCAGACCTGTCTCTATACCGTCATGCCGCTCTATGTCGGGGAGCTGCTGGAAACCCGCCTCTCCCGTGCGCCGCGCCTGGGCCTGGAGGATGGCCGCAGCATCGCGATCCGGCTCGCCCACGCGGTGGCCGCGCTGCACCGCGCCGACATCATCCACCGCGACATCAAGCCCGACAACATCCTGCTGGAGCCCGGCCTGTCCCCCAAATTGCTCGATCTGGGCGTAGTGCGGCTGCCCGGACTGGAGGATTTTCCGCCCGACGCCATTCCCGGTACCACCGCCTACATGGCGCCCGAGATGTTCCGCGGCGAGGCCGGCAATACGGCCACCGACATCTATGCCCTGGGCGTGACCCTGTTTCGCGCCTTCACCGGCGCGTATCCCTATGGCAATCCCGACGCCACCAGCCCGCCGGCCCTGGAGCGGCCGAGGGACCTTTCGGCGATTCGGCCCGATCTGCCGGCCTGGCTGGGGTCCGCGCTGGGCCGCGCCATCGCCGCCGATCCGGCCGAGCGGTTCGCCGACATGGCCGAGTTCGCTCAGGATTTGGAGGCAGGGCCGACCTATGCGCCCCTGCCGGCGCGGCGGCCACTGACGCTGTATGAGCGCTCGCCGGTGCGGTTCTGGCAGGGGATTGCCGGGCTGCTTGCCGTGGCGCTGGCGGTGTCGCTGTGGTGGAAGTAGGCGGTTGGGGCGTGGAACGTCATCCACCCGATCACCGAGCCGCGGCCATGAAGGAACCGTCGGCACCGGATGCTTAAGTCCGACACCGCCAAGCGAAGGGCACACTCGCTGTTGCGGCAAGGATGCATGCTCTACAAGTTGATCCATGCCATGCCGGAGGCGCGGCAGCGCGCATGGCCTTCCGGGTCGGTAGCCCTGTCGGCGCCAGGAAGAGCGCGCGCTCGCCGCTCAGCCGCCGACGCCGTCGGTTTGGATGCCGTCGGTTTGGATGCCGTCGGTGCGGATGCCATCGATGCGGAGGCATGTCGGCGAACGGCATCCTGCGGCGCCTCGCCGCTTCCTCGACTCAAATCGCCATGGCGTAGGCCGGCCGGCGCGGGTCGGCACCGGCCCCCATCATGCCGGTTGCCGGATCGGTCAGGATCGCCTCCACCGAGCCGGCCAGCCAGGTCCAGTCCGGCCAGTCGCGAATCTCGTGGCCACGGGCGGCGAGTTCGTCGCGCGTTGCCCGGTCGATGCGGCCCTCGACCGCCAGCCTTCCGGGGAAGTATTCGAACGGGGCGAAGGAGGACGGGAACGAATAGGATGCCACGCGCGGCGCCTCGATCGCGGTTTGCGGGTCCATGCCGAAATGCATGACGTTCAGCAGCACCTGCAGCATCGCCTGGATCTGCACGTCGCCACCCGGGGTGCCGAACGGCATGACGCCGCCGGCTTCGGTGAGCAATAGGGCGGGGTTGGGGGTGAGGCGGGGCCGCTTGCCGGGGCCGATTCCGGCGGGATGGCGCGGATCGGGCCGGCTTTGCGAGCCGCGACCGGACGGCGTGATGCCAAGCCCCGGCACCACCGGCACGTTGCCTGAGCCGTCCGAGGGCGTCGCGCTGAACGCGTTGCCCCAGCGATCGACGACGCAGCAATACGACGTGTCTGCCTCGACCTTCGGCAACTCGGCGTCGGTCGCGACGAAGCGCGCGTTGGGCAGATCGAGCGGCGCCGGCATCTGGCCGAACGCGCGGTCGTCGCGCACCGCGGTGGCACGGCGAGCGATCGTCGCCGGATCGAGCAGATGGTCGATCGGCACGCGGACAAAATTCGGATCGCCAAAAAAATGTTCGCGGTCGGCCATGGCGAGGTTCACGCACTCGACGACGCGGTGCAGATAATCCGCCGAATTATGCTCCAGCCCGTCGATCCCCACCTGCTCCACCAGCGCCAGCGCCTCCTGCAAGGCGGGCCCCTGGCACCACGGGCCGCAGGTAACCAGATGGTGGCCGCGCCAGCTTCGGCGCACCACAGGCTCGATCGGCGAGCGGTACGACGCCAGGTCGTCCATCGACAGGTAGCCGCCTTCCTGCTGCTGGAATTTCACCACCGCGCGGGCGATGTCGCCGCGATAGAACGCGTCGTGCGCGGCGTTCAGGCCGGCGATGCGGTCCGGGCCGGCGGCGCGGTCCTGGTCGGCCATGTATTGCAGCGTGCGCGCGGTGTCGGCCTGCACGAATTTTTCCCCAGCGCGCGGCACCCGGTTGTGCGGCAGGAAGATCGCCGTGTTGGACTCCCAGCGGCGGTATTCGTGTTCGTGCGAGGCGATCGAGGCCGCCAGCAGCGGATACACCGCAAAACCCTCGGCCGCGAAACGGATCGCCGGGGCGGCGACATCGGCGAAGCGCATGGTGCCGTGGCGGCGCAGCGCGGTGATCCAGGCGTCGGGCGCGGCAGGCACCACGGTGCGCAGCACGCCATCGGGGATTTTGCCCCCGTGCTCGCGCATGAACAGGTCGGCCGGGATCGCTTTGGGCCACCAGCCCAGGCCGGCGATGCTCTCCACCGTGCCGTCGGCCAGTCGGATGATGATCGGCGCCACGCCGGCGACGTTCACCAGGTCAGGCTGCAGCACGCCGAGCGCGATGCCGGCGGCGCAGCCGGCGTCGATCGCGTTGCCGCCGGATTCCATTATCGAAAAGGCGGCGGCAGCGGCGAGATAGTGGCCGGCGGAAACCGCGTGGCGGGTGCCGTAAATGGTCGGGCGATGGGTCATGGTTGGACTTCTCCTCGCCGCTGGGCTGGCGGGAGGCTGCGGCAAAATCCCAGGGTGGTCCAGTTCGGCGCGGGCGCGCCAGGTTCGCAGGAAATGGTCTCGGGTGACACCGGCCTCGTTTAGGATCGCGGGCAAGGTTGCATCCGGCATTCAGCCCCGTGGCGCGCGTCCTGGCGCGGTCAACCCGCTCGACGTGCCGCGAGACTGGACGATCGCACCGTGTGTCGAATCGATCCGCTATGGGCAATCGGGCGCAAGGATCGACAGCCACGTGGCGCAGTAACCTGTGCCGTGGGCCATCTCCAGGATGACCGTCACGCTCGCGGCCACGAGAAGCAGCCCAACGGGAACACCAAGCCAAATGACCAGTCTCATGTCCGGTCTGCCTCTCGACCTACGCTGCCATAATGCGATTTGCTTTCTATGGTGGAGTAGCAGGCCCTGACCGGCCGAACGCTACCCCGGCCCGATCCGCTCCACCCCTGCCATGTATGGCCACAGCATTTCGGGGATCAGGATCGAGCCGTCCGCCTGCTGGTGGTTCTCCATCACCGCGATCAGCGCGCGTCCCACAGCGACGCCGGAACCGTTCAGCGTGTGCAGATAGGCGATGGTCTTGCCGTCCGCCGCGCGGAACCGCGCGTTCATCCGCCGCGCCTGGAAGTCGCGGCAGTTGGAGCAGGAGCTGATCTCGCGCCAGGCCTGCTGGCCGGGGAGCCAGACTTCCAGGTCGAAGGTGCGCACCGAGGGAAACCCGGTATCGCCGGCGGACAGCGCCATGCGGCGAAACGGGATCTCCAGCAGGCTCAGCACTTTCTCCGCGCAGCCGACCATGCGTTCCTGTTCGGCGACGCTGTGCTCGGGGTGGACGATCGACACCATTTCCACCTTACGGAACTGGTGCTGGCGCAGCATGCCGCGGGTGTCGCGCCCGGCGGCACCGGCCTCGGCGCGGTAGCAGTCGGTCAGCGCGGTGATGCGGATCGGCAGGTCTTTTTCCGCCACGATCTCGCCGGCGACGGTGTTGGTCAGCGGCACCTCGGCGGTGGGGATCAGCCAGCGGCCGTCGGTGGTGCGGAACAGGTCGTCGGCGAATTTCGGCAGGTTGGCGGTGCCGTAGGCGGTGGCGTCGTTCACCAGCGACGGCACCGCCATTTCGGTATAACCATGCTCGCGCGTATGCAGGTCGAGCATGAACTGGCCCAGCGCGCGTTCCAGCCGCGCCAGAGGCCCGCGCAGCACGACGAAGCGGGCGCCGGCCAATTTCGCGGCGGTGGCGAAGTCCATCAGGCCGAGCGCCTCGCCCAACTCGAAATGCTGCTTCGGCTGGAAGCCGAGGTCGCGCGGTTCGCCGACCTGTTTCAGCACGACATTGGCGGTTTCGTCCGGGCCGTCCGGCACGTCGGGGTCGAGGATGTTGGGCAGCGCTTCCAGGATGCGTTTGATCGCCTCGTCCAGTTCGGTGGCGCGGCGTTCCAGTGCTTCCATTTCCTGTTTCAGTTGAGCCGCCTTGAGCGTGCTCGAACCGGCGGGAATGCCCTGACGACGCAGATCACCGAAAGCTTTTGACGCTTTGTTATGCTCTGCTTGCAGTCCCTGAAGCTTTGTGAGTACGGCGCGGCGTTCTGCGTCCGTGGCCAGCATCTCCGAGGACACGGGTGCCAACCCACGCCGCGCCATTGCGGCATCAAATGCAGCGGGATCGGCGCGAATGGCGCGAATATCATGCATGGGTCACCATCTGCTTGCGTCGCCAAACATCATAACAAGGATCATGGGGAAGTCAGCCGGCGGACGGGCTGGCCTCGATGCGGTCTCGCATGGCGTAAGGGTCGATCTCGACGTGAAGCATACCAACCTTTGCCGTGGGCACACGCCGCCGGTTGATCGTCCGCATTTCGAGGAGGCCGAATGCCTCGAGCTTGCCCAGGGTTCTTACCAAGTTGGGTTCCGCCCGATTGGTCAGACGCGCCAGCTCGGCGATGGATTGCGGTTTGGTGTCGCGGATGGTGCGCAACAGGTTGCGGTTGTCCGGCGTGAGAAGGCGCAGCAGCGCCTCGGCGGACTCCACGGTTGGCTCGGCTGCGTCGGCCGGAGCCGTGGCCTCACCGCGCGCGACCGCCCGCATCTGCGCGATCAGATCCTTCATGGGCTGCACTTTCATCGTGACTTCCTTTCCGCGATGTCACCCTCGCCCACAACCATGCGGCTCAGGCCGCGCGCATCGAGCACGTGCAGCACTTCCGCCTCGAAGTCCGCGAGCAATCGATCGACGCTCGTGAACCGATAGGGCCGTCCCTCATCGTCCTCCGTTCGGTGCCAGTGGTCATGCTCTACCTGCGATTTGCGGCAGCGCGAACCCTTTGGCCGAACCCCATGGGCGTTGTCGAAATCCACCAGTCGCTCGCCGTCCGGCCCGTGGAGCGTGCCGGCCCGTGGAGCGTGAAAGAGTAGCGCAACCCGTGCGGCTGCTCCGGTATCGCCGCTATCCGTCTGATTTCGAACTTGAGCCGGTAGCCTTGTTCAAGGTGGTGGATACGGCCATCGAAGGCGAGCAGGAACTCGAGCGCACGCTCCTCGGACATGGCATCCTCCGGTAGTTATCATGTGAGGATAACATCACCTTGGCTGCCGTCAAGCCGCCGGCGCCCCGGAAGCCAGCAGGTCAACTCGGCTACTCTTCCACCGGCTTCGGCTCGACCATCTTGGCCGAGATGATGGAAATCTCGTACAGCGCGATCAGCGGCAAAGCGAGACCGGTCTGCGTGATGATGTCCGGCGGGGCGAGGATCGCGGCAATCACGAACATCCCCACCCAGGCATAGCGGCGATAGCGCTTCAGCCCCTTCGACGAGACAATCCCCACCTTGGCCAGCAGCGTCAGCAGCACCGGCAGTTCGAAGGTGATGCCGAAGGCGAAGATCAGCTTCATCACCAGGTCGAGATACTCCGACACGCGCGGCAGCAGCTCGATCGGCACACCGCCGCCGCCGGTCGGCGACTGGAAGCTGGCGAAGAACCGCCAGGCGAACGGGAACACGAAGTAATAGGCGAGCGCGGCGCCGAGCAGGAACAGCACCGGCGTGGCGACCAGGAACGGCAGCAGCGCGCGCTTCTCGCTGCGATACAGGCCCGGTGCGACGAACATGTAGATCTGACCGGCAATCACCGGGAAGCCGATGAACGCGCCGCCGAAGAACGCCACCTTGATGCGGGTGAAAAACGCCTCGTAGAGCTGCGTGTAGATCAAATGCGGATTGGGCTGCCCCTGCGCGCGCAGCACGCTCGCCAGCGGCTCGGCCAGGAAGAAGTAGATGCGGTTGGAGAAATAGTAGCAGACGATGAAGGCGACGAAGAACGCCGCGATCGACCACATCAGCCGCTTGCGCAACTCGACGAGGTGCTCGAGCAGCGGCATCGGCTTGTCGTTGATCGGGTCGTCTCGTTCGATCTGTTCGATATCGGCCATGTGCCAGCAGTCAGAGGTCAGCGACCGGCCAGGCCGGCGGGCGCGAGCGGCGTTGCAGCACGAGCTGCGGGGGAATGAAAGCCGGGGCCTCCGCGGCGTCGCCGGTTTGCGGCAGTCCGGGGACGAAGCCCGGCGGGACGAACGCCGGCGCGGCCGGAGCCGCGGCCGGCTCCGGAGCGGCCAGCTCGAAGGGTTCCGGTTCCGCGACGGCGCTTGCGTCGCGCAGGGCCGGTTCGGCACTGGCGTCGGATGCCGGCACCGGCTCCAGCGGGTTGCCCGCGAAGGTGTCGCGCAGCGCGTGGTCGGGATCGATGTGGCGCTCGATCTCGCCGCGGACGTCGAAATTGCGGATCGAGGCGATCTGGTCGCGCACCTCGTGCAGGTTCGCCTCGCGCATCATCTCGTCAACGTGGGTCTGGAACTCCGACGCCATGCGCCGGGCCTTCTTGATCATGTCGGTGATGGTGCGGATGGCCACCGGCATGTCCTTCGGCCCGATCAGGACCAGGGCGACGGCGGCGATCAGGCCTATCTCGGACCAGGCGAAATCGAACATTCAGCTACCATGCTCCCTCATCCCGGCGGGCGGGAGAGGGTTGCGACCAAAGCGGCGGGGCGAAGTGGCGCGCGGCATGTAGTCCATCCATCACTCCCGCGAAAGCGGAGCGCCCTCCGGGTTCGCATCAGGGTTTGGGCCCCGCTCCCTGCCCTCGCCGCGAAAGTGGTCTGCCTCGGGCCGCGACTCCGGCAGTTCCGGCGTCAGCGGCGGTGCATCGGACACGCCCGAGGGCTGCGGCGGCTCCAGCAGCAGGTCGGCGCGCTGCGGCAGGTCGCGGATGTCGTTCAGGCCGAATTGGGCCAGGAATTGCGGCGTGGTACCCCACAGGGTGGGCCGGCCGGGAACCTCGCGGCGACCCTTGGGGGCGACCAGGTTGGCCTCCAGCAACGCATCCAGGGTCTGCTGCGACAGGCTGGTGCCGCGGATCTCCTCGATCTCCGCACGGGTGCAGGGCTGGTGATAGGCGATGATGGCCAGCGTCTCCATCGCCACGCGCGGCAGCCTGCGCGGCACTTCGATGACCTTGCGCAGCCGCGGGGCGAGCTCCGGGGCGGTGCGGAACTGCACCCCGCCGGCGGTCTCCACCAGTTCCACGCCGCGTCCGGCGTAGCGCGCGCGCAAGGCGGCGATCACCGTGTCGGCGTCGGCGGTGTCCGGCAGAAGCTGGGTGAGGGCGCGCGGGCTAACTGGACCGGCGGAGGCGAAAATCAGCGCCTCGGCCAGGCGGAGGGAGTCCTGGTCCGGTTCGGCTGGCGTTGCGGCCGGTGCCGGGGTGGCGTCCGCGGCAGCGGCTTCGGCGGGTGCGGCGTCGGTTGGCAGCGGGTCGGGTTGGGGGGCGGTGGCGGCGGCCTCACCGCAACCCTCTCCCGCTGCCGCGGGAGCGGGAGTCTGGTCCTGGGTCATGCGCCTTCCTCTACTCCGACATGGCCGCGGCGCACCAGGATGGGGCCGAATTCATGCTCCTGGCGCAGGCGCAGGGTGCCGAATCGGGCCATTTCCAGGCTGGCCAGCAGCGTGCTCGCCAGGGCGGCACGGCGCTGGGTGGGACCGCCGAGGTGGTCCGGCAGGAAGCGCTCCAGGCTGACCCAGTCGGGGAGGCTGCCGAGCAAGGTGCCCAGTCGGTGCAGCGCGTCCTGCACGGTCCAGAGCGTCAGCGGCCGTGGCCGGTAGAGGCGGGATTTGGTGCCGCGGCGCACCGCGCCGAGATAGGCGCGCACCAGCGATCCAAGGTCGAGCGCCAGCCGCGAGCGGTCGATTTCGATGTGGTCCTCCGGCGCGCCGCGGGCGAACACGTCCTGACCGAGTTGCGGCCGGACGCCGAGCCACGCGGCGGCGGCGCGGATGGCGGACAGGTCGCGCAGCCGCAGGGCGAGCACCTCGGCGGCGTCCTCCGCCTCGTCGGCGCCGAGCGCGTCGGCGGGCAGCAGCAGGCGCGATTTCAGCCAGGTGAGCCAAGCGGCCATCACCAGCCAGTCGGCGGCGAGTTCCAGCCGCACACGGCGCGCGCCCTCGATCACCACGAGGTATTGCTCCACCAGCGACAGGATGGAGATCTTCGCCAGGTCCACCTTTTGCGCGCGGGCGAGCTCCAGCAGGAGATCGAGCGGGCCGTCGAACCCTTCGAGGTGGAGGACCAGCGAGTCGGGCGCGTCAGACATCGGCGCGCGTCAATTCTCCCCCTCCCCTTGAGGGAGGCGGAGACATTTGTCCCATTGAATTACACATGCTGCACCATGCCTCCCGCGCCGTCGCCGTGCCCCGCGAGGTAGAACAGCAGGTGGAGCGCCCACGGCACCACGGTATCCAGCGCGTCGCGGAACGGGTCGAAGTCGATGCCGAACTGGCGCAGCAGCGGCGGCAGCAGGAACACCAGCAGCACCACCACGACGATGCCGGCGCGCTCGAGCTGCGCCCAGCGGCGCGCCAGTGGCAGCGGCAGCAGGCCGACGGCGATGCGGCCGCCGTCTAGCGGCGGGATGGGCAACAGGTTGAACAAGCCGAGCACCAGGTTGGTCAGCATGAAGTAGAACAGGAACGGCGCGATGATCGGATGCTGCGCGATGGCCACGTCCACCGGATCGACCCCCGGCGGGAGCGGGCCGGACGGCAGCGGCATCAGCAGCGCGCCGATATAGGCCAGCAAAAAATTCATCGCCGGACCGGCGGTCGCCACTACCGCCATGCCGCGGCGCGGATTGCGGAACTTCCAGGCGGCGACCGGCACCGGCTTGGCCCAGCCGAACATGAACAGCACGCGATGGAAGGTCAGCAACTGGAAGATCAGCAGGAATCCGGGCAGCAGGACGGTGCCGACCCGGTCCACGTGGCGCAGCGGGTTGAGCGACAGCCTTCCGGCCAGCTGCGCGGTGTCGTCGCCCAGCGCCAGGGCGGCATAGCCGTGCGCCGCCTCGTGCAGGGTGATCGCCAGGACGGCGGCGATCACCGCCGGGACAATCTGCAACAGGATGTCGGTCACGCCAGCAGCCGATCCCGTTCGGTGGCCAGCGCCGCTGCATCCAGCGGCCGGCGGTGCCGGGCGGCCAGCGTCCGCGCGGTAGCCATCCGCGCGGCGGATGCCCCCGTCAGCGGCGGGCAGGTGGCCAGCAATTCCGCCGTCAATGCGAGGTCGCCGGCGCAGTACAGGGCGACGTCGCAGCCGGCGGCGAGTGCCGCCGTCGCCCGTTGGGCGGGCGTGCCGGACAACGCCCGCATCGCCAGATCGTCACTCACCACCATGCCTCCGAAGCCGAGCCGTCCGCGGATGATACCCCGGATGACCGCCGGCGACAGCGTGGCCGGCACGATGGGGTCCCAGGCGGCATAGACAATGTGCGCCGTCATCAGCCAGGGCAGATCGGTGTTCCGGCTGAACGGCAGCAGGTCGGCGCGCAGGTCGGTGGCATGCACGCGCGGCAGCGTCAGATGCGAATCCACCAATGCGCGGCCATGCCCCGGTGCATGCTTGCCCACCGGCTGGACTCCCGCCGCCAGCAACCCCGCGGCCAGGGCGCGCCCGAGTCGCGCCACCGCCAGCGGATCCGCCGCGAAGGCACGATCACCCACCACGTTGCTGGCGCCCGGCATCGCCAGGTCGAGCACCGGCGCGGCGACCACGTCGAAGCCGGCGGCGGCACAGTCGAGGCCGATCAGCGCGCCGGTGAGGAACGCGGCGCGCAGCCCCGTCGCGTGATTGCCGGCGAAGCGCCGGCCGAGCGCCGCCGCCGGCTTGTGCTCGCGCCAGTGCGGCGGGCGCAGCCGGGCGACCCGGCCGCCCTCCTGGTCCACCATCAGCACGGCGTCACGCGGCAGGACGCGCCGCAGCGATGCGGCCAGCGCGGCGAGTTGTGGCGGATCGATGATGTTGCGGGCGAACAGGATCACGCCGGCCGGAGGGTGGCGGCGGAATAGCGCCGCTTCGTCGGGCAGCAACGCCGGGCCGGCGATGCCGACGATGGTGGCCCGGGGCGTTGCGCCGGCCGGGGTCCGGGTTGCCGCGGACGCGCGCGCCTGGCTCAGAAATCCGCCACCGAGCAGCCACCGCCTCCGGCGCGGAGTTGCTCGCAGAACATGGTCGCCCGTGCCATGTCGCCGAACCCGCCGGTGCGCAGGCGCCAAAACGTCTGGCCGCCATGCTCGATCCTGCTGAAGGCCGGACGATGGCCGCCCAACAGCTTCGGCCAGCGCCGGACCAGCCGCTCCCATTCGGCTTTGGCCGCGGACTCGGAGGACAGTGCCGCAAGCTGCACCGATACGTCCCTGCCGCCGGCCGCGCGCGCTGCCGCGGCGGCGGAAGCCAGCTTGTCCGCTGGCCTAACCGGTGGCGCGATGGTGGCGACCGGCGGCCGTGCCGCACTCGCCGCGGCGGGCTCCCGTGGCGGTTCGGCGGCGACAACCGCCGCCTCTCGGGGCGGAGGCGCCGCGACGGGCTCCCGGATCATGACCCCGGGCGAAGGCGCGGATGCCTGGGGAGCGCGTAGCGCCTGCGGGTCCGGCGTCTGCGGCGGCGGTGCGAGCTTCTTCACGTCGATATCGCTGCCGCCGGAGAAAATGTCGTTGTTGACTCCGGCGACCTGCAAACCGCCCGGATTTGCCGGCTTCACCCGCATCGGACCGGACTCGGCCTGCACCACCGGGACGCCCTGGATGCGATGGCTGAGCATGGACCAGCCGGCAACCACCACCAGCAGGGTGCCGCCGATGCCGGCGGCAATCAACGCCAGCCTGCGCGTCGCCGGGTCCATGCCGCGCGAGTGGCGTGGCACGCGATAGGTTGGGCTGGGAATGCTGATGTCATCGGACACGGCGCACCCTTTCCAGTTGGCGCCGCGCTGCGGCGCCTTAACGCATTTCCTCGACGGGCCGGACGCCCATCACGGCGAGACCGGACCGGATCGCCACCGCCGTCGCCGCCACCAGCGCCAGCCGGGCCAGCGTCTCGGCCGGCCGGTCCGGTTGCAGGAAGCGCAGCGTAGCCGCATCCTTGCCTCGGTTCCACAGCATATGAAAGTCGGCCGCCAAGTCATAGAGAAAAAACGCAATCCGGTGCGGCTCGCGTGCCACTGCCGCAGCCTCCACGGTGCGTGGCCAAGTTGCCAGGCGGCGGATCAGCGCCAGTTCCTCGGGCGCCGCCAGGCTGTCAAGCGGCACCTCGGCGAGCCCCGCGTCCGTCACCTCGGCCGGCGCGAACATGTTCACCGCGGCGCGCAGCACCGAGCGGCAGCGGGCATGCGCGTATTGCACGTAGAACACCGGGTTGTCGCGGGTCTGCGCCAGAGCCTGGTCGAGGTCGAACTCCATCTGCGCGTCGGCCTTGCGGGTCAGCATGATGAAGCGGACGGCGTCCTTGCCGACCTCCTCCAGCAGGTCGCGCAGGGTGACGTAGGTGCCGGCGCGCTTGGACATGCGCACCGGCCCTCCCCCGCGCATCACGTGCACGATCTGACACAGCACGGCTTCGAACTTCGTTTTGCCCGCGGAGATGGCCTGCACCGCGGCGTTCATGCGCTTGACATATCCACCGTGATCGGCGCCGAGGACGTCGATCAGCAGGTCGAAGCCGCGATCCGCCTTGTCGGCGTGATAGGCGATGTCGTTGGCGAAATACGTGTTGCTGCCGTCGGATTTGCGCAGCGGGCGATCGACGTCATCGGCGAACCGGGTGGCGCGGAACAGCGTTTGCGGGCGCGGTTCCCAATCATCCGGCGTCTTGCCCTTGGGCGGCTCCAGCACGCCTTCGTAGATCAGGCCTTGCAATGCCAGCCGGTCGATCACCGCGTCGGCCGCGCCGCTGGCCACCAGCGCGCGTTCGGAGCTGAAGATTTCCTGGGCAACGCCAAGCGCAAGCAGGTCGTCGCGGATTTCCCGCAGCATGGCGGCGACGGTGAAGTCGCGCACGATGTCGAGCCAGGCTTCCGGCGCGGCGATGCCGCGATCCGGCAGGGCCAGCGAGGTGCCGTAACGCTGCGCCAGTTGCTCGCCGACGGGCACCAGATAGTCGCCGCGGTATTGCAGGCCGCCGGGGACTTCGTTGGAGAAGTCCTCTTCTGAAAGCGGCGTGCCGATCGCCTGCAAATAGCGCCAATACGCCGCCCAGGCGAGCGCGGCGACCTGCGCGCCGGCATCGTTGATGTAATATTCCTTGGTCACTGCGTGCCCGGTCTTCGCCAGCAGGTTGGCGAGTGCGTCGCCCACCACCGCACCGCGGCAATGGCCGATATGCAGCGGGCCGGTGGGATTGGCGGACACGTATTCGACGTTGACGCGAGTACCGGTGCCAATGCTGCTGTCCCCGTAGGCTTCGCCGGCGCGCAAGATGGAGCGCAACTCCTCTACCCACCAGATGGGCTGCACGATGAAATTCACAAAGTTATTCGCAGCGGGTTGCGCGGTAGCAGGTATGCCAAGAGCATTGATCGCTCCGCTGACATTAAGAGCGAAGGTACTGGGCAGCTGACCAGCCGAACGCGCCGCCACCAGGGCGAAATTGGACGAGACTTCGCCCAGGACAAGATTTCGCGATGGGCCCACGTCGATGCGCGCCATTACCTCGTTCGGAGTATTCGGCGCAGCTTTGAGGACCTCCTCTTTGACCATCCTCTCAAGCGCGTAATAGACGTTGCTTGATAGCACTCGATACTTGTCAGTCATCGGCCCAGTCCCTTGACTCTCGTGCAGCCTGCCCGGTGATCCACGCCACCGAGGTCCCATTGCTATGGCCTATTTTGACCTGGAAATTCGTATATGGCCGTCCAGGATAGATGACCGGGTCAAGCCTGGCCATGACGAACGGGGAACTCATCCGCTCACCGTGATGTCGGTCAGCCTGCGGTGCTCGTCCATCGCGTAGCGGTCCGTCATCCCCGCCACGTAGTCGCCGACCACGGTCGCGGCGCGATGCGTGCCGCCCTCGCCGGCGCGGGCACGCCAGTCGTCCGGCAGCAGTGACGGATCGGCGTGCAGCAGCCGAAACAGCTCCTCGGTCAGCCGGCGCGCCTTCGTCGTCATGCGGTTCACCCGCCAGTGGCGATACATGCGGGCGAACAGGAAATCCTTGATGACCATGTGCGCCTCGGCCATCGCCGGACCGAACGACACCACGCGCTGCTTCGCGCGGCGCACCGCACCGGCGTCCTGTGGGTTCAGCTTCGCCAGGCGGCGGCGGGTCTCCTCGATCAGGTCGGTGATCATGGCGTTGATCACCCGGCGAATCGTCTCGTGGCGCAGCCGCGGCGGCGGCATGTCCAGGCTGGACAGGCGGGCCTCGGCCAGCGCCTCGCGCACCACCGGCAGATGGGCGATCTCTTCCGGACCGAACAGCCGGGCGCGCAGCCCGTCGTCCAGGTCGTGGCTGTGGTAGGCGACGTCGTCGGCGATCGCCGCCACCTGCGCCTCGGCGGAGGCGTGCGTGTTCAGCTCCAGCTTGTGGCGCTCGTTGTACTCGGCGATGTAGGCCGGCGGGTTGCGCAGCGGGCCGTTGTGCTTGGCCAGCCCCTCCAGCGTCTCCCAGGTCAGGTTCAGCCCGTCCCAGCCAGCGTAGCGGCTCTCCAGCAGCGTCACCACCCGCAGCGACTGAGCGTTGTGGTCGAAGCCGCCGAACGGCTTCATCGCCAGGTTCAGCGCCTCCTCCCCCGCATGGCCGAACGGCGGATGCCCCAGGTCGTGCGCCAGCGCCAGTGCCTCCGTCAGGTCCTCGTCCAGCCCGAGTTCGCGCGCGACGGAGCGGGCGATCTGTGCCACCTCGATCGAATGGGTCAGGCGGGTGCGGTAGAAATCGCCCTCGTGGTTGACAAACACCTGTGTTTTGTATTGCAGTTTCCGGAAGGCCGAACTGTGGATGATGCGGTCGCGGTCGCGCTGGTACGGCGAGCGCGTCGGCGCCTCCGGCTCCGGATGGAGCCGGCCGCGGCTGGTCGCCGGCTGCACCGCGTAGGGACCGAGGGTCATGCAGGGCGGGCTTACACCCCGCGGCACCGGGCTTCAATTCCGCCGCGGAAGTGCCTACTTTACCCGCATGCAACAGTTTGCCGTATCCGAGCGGGCCGCCGCCCGCATCGCCGAGATCATCGCCGCCGAGGGCCGCCCCCCGGACACGGTGCCCGCGCTCCGGGTTGCCGTGCTCGCCGGCGGATGTTCGGGGTTCCAGTACCGCTTCGAGCTCGACGCGGCGCGACAGCCTGACGATCTGGTGATCGAGCGTGCCGGCGCCCGGGTCCTGGTCGATCCGGTCAGTCTGGACCTGCTGGCCGGCGGGGAGCTGGACTTCACCGACGAGCTGATGGGCAGCCACTTCGCCGTGCGCAACCCGAACGCCAGGTCCGCATGTGGTTGCGGCACAAGCTTTTCGGTGGACTGAGGCGGCCAGGGCGGCAGCCACAATTCGCTGGTATTTTTGGCCAGGACGCCCATATTGGGCCTTCGGCACTTTTCGCCCAGGGTCATGTTTGCCCAAGTCCGCGACCCCGTCGCATCCGGCACTTACCAATGGAAAAGTACTACGGCCCGCACGGTGCGGACCGCCGAAATACTCGGAGTGACGTGATGTCTTCAGGAACGGTCAAGTGGTTCAACGCCCAGAAGGGCTATGGCTTCATCCAGCCCGACGATGGCTCGAAGGATGTCTTCGTGCATATCTCAGCGGTCGAGCGGGCCGGTCTTCGCGGCCTGAACGAGGGCCAGAAGGTCAGCTACGACATCGAGCGTGGTCAGCAGGGGAAGACCGCCGCGGTCAACCTGCAGGTTTCCTGACCAAGGCGGAACCGGTGCCGCATCGCGCGGCACCGGCCACCGCACGACGGCGGATCGGTTCACGGCAGGAGAGTCCATGGCGACGCACAAATTCTCCGTCGGCGATCGGGTGCGGCTGATGGTCAGCAAGTACGCCGGCGACGTTCCCGCCGGAGTCTATACGATTTCCCGCAAGCTGCCGGTTGAGGCGAATGTCTGCCAGTACCGGGTAAAGCACGTCCAGGACGGCCACGAGCGGGTCGTGCGCGAGACCCAACTCATCGGGCCGGGCGACCAAGCCTGACCCGGTTTTCCTACGATTCTGCCGCTTGTCGTGGCAATCCAGGCCGTTAGCCCATCTTAGCCCATCTTTGACACTCACTAAAAAAACTTCTGCAATATCAGCAATGTGTGCGGCGGATTTTCGCCGAGTAACACTACATTCGGGCATTGGGCGGGTCATGCGACGTATTTCCTGACCCCGCCCG
>Ga0307372_10004390_pt1 | contig 21780 bp, 21 predicted proteins | sample OX1MG_FD_202533 | JGI IMG/M metagenome (GOLD analysis project Ga0307372, IMG submission 202533) | Soil microbial communities from Risofladan, Vaasa, Finland - OX-1 | ecosystem: Environmental > Terrestrial > Soil > Coastal area > Acid sulfate soil | place: Finland: Risofladan, Vaasa | collected...
TCTAATGCATCAAGCTTGCTGTTTATCCTCTCCCATTGGTAGACCCTATCGGGAAGCATTCCAACAAGCCCAAACGGGCCTTTCTTCTCCAAATATACCTTCTGGTGCTCTATGTCCGAGTACTCCCAGATTATCTTTGAGATGGTCTCTAGATTAAGTCCAAGCGCCGTAAGCCTGGACACTTTCTGCCGGTCTATATTGTAAGAGGCGCAGAGCCCATCTACCGTATTAACTTGGGGCATTTCATTTGCTAACTTGTATTTTGCAAAATATTCCGTCTCAAATTTTTGCTGCGCTGGAGAAGGTTCCTTATAATCTGAGTGATAGCTGTTTTGAAGAGAGGCGGTATCGACTACACCTGCCTGTTTAGGTTTGTTTTTCCTAGGCATATGCCTCACTCTAAATAGATTCTTCGCCGAGTTTAAATAGGTTAATTATGGCTTTGTACATAGCCTAGACGAAGTACCGCGAAGGCCTACAATTTTTGCATGAGCTCGTTGAGATATCCTTCCAGGCCTTTCGAGAATGAGTAAAATTCAGCCTTGTCGATTTCTACAAGTAGCATCTCCTCTTCCTTTCCTATCTCGGAGAGGGAGAGGCGCATTTTTGACTTTTCCTTGAGGTTGTCCCTGTACTTGCCATACATCTCCAGTGCGCGCTTTGTTTTTTGAATTATGAATTTTTCAAGGTCTTTCGGCTCAATTCCAAATTTCTTATGCAACATGTAGAGGTCCAGGGAATCCCTTGCCTTTATCCCCCTTCGAGTAAGTATTGCCCTGATCTTTTCAGAGGCTATCTCGCGTTTGTCATAGCAGATGAAGCGCAGTGGCTTTAGGTATTCCTTGTATTCAGGATATAATCTTTCGATATCCCCTTTTGATGCGACTGCGAGTGAACTGAGTTTTTTAACTACTGGCTTAAAGCAGATGGTTTCCACAAAGTTTATCTGCACCTTTATGAAGGATTTGCGCTTTAGCACTGCAGAATCGTACCATATTTTGAAGGTGGCCATCTTCCCTCCTCCGCCAAGCTCAACGTACTGCCTATCGGACTTGCTTGGCTTGAAATCTAGTTTTCTTGCAGACGCGATCGCCTCTATGATCTTCACGGTCTTGGTTATCAGCTTGGACAATATTTTTCTGATCTCCTTCCCGCTCTTCTTCCCAAACTCTGTTTGATTAAGGTATGTGAAGTCGACATCCTCCGAGAATCTGAAATATCCTGCATACGCTTTTATCAGGCAGGTGCCTCCCTTGAATGCGAAATTCTTTGAGAAGAAAGAGTTTGAGGAGAAGCCCATGAGAAGCTGCTGAAGCAAGAGGTCTTTTTCAATTAGGTCAAACCGTCTGTAACCCAGCTCATTTCCAATTTCATTGATCAGATTTATGTCCAATTAAATACCTCTTTGAGCATATTTGCAACCGCCTTAGGGTAATTTTTAGAATACTTTTCAAGCTTTTTCCTATCCAGATTTTTGGCCCAGTCGTAAATGTCTGAGGCTATTTTTTCCTTGGATGCGCCGCCGTACCTCCATAGATAGATGAAATCCAGCACGGTCTTCTCCTTGTCGGAATAATTCAGCCCATTTTCAGTTACTGTGCCAAACCCTAAAAGTTTTTTGGAAATTTTATGAACTTTAAAATTATGGCCAGCGATCTTCATCGGTTTGTTCCTCAAAATCTCTGAATTCATCACCTCCTCTATCCCAAACTCCTCATGGGTCATGTTGTTGAACTTGAGTGCGCTGTGCAGTCCGAAATACCACTCTTTCACCCCTTTGATCTCTAGTCCCTTTGCGACCAGTTCCAGATGGGTGTATCGGGAGCTGCCAAGCTTCCTTTCCTCAATGCCCTTGAGGTAGAAGACCCCCTTGAATATCCTTATGAGATAGCCTGCGCCCATCAGATACCTTACGCTGTCTGCATAATTTTCTCTAAGTCCTGCACAGTACGCATGCAGCTCCGCTGAAGTTATGAACTCCCGCTTTTCAAGATACAGTTTTTTAAGAAGGATATTCATTCCCATTTATACCACAATATCATATAAATAACCACATTATGATATATAATACTATGTGGTGCAACTGCGTAGGAGCTAATTAATTTGGATTTTCTGACTGATTAGGACACCTTAAAAAGGGGTCCGTCTCTTTATTTAATGTGGAAGCGGTCAAATTGATGCCTTTTAGCTTCAGCTTTGCTATTTTGGGTCAAAAACGGCCAATTCCACGGTGCATTACTATGAACTCCACAAAAAACACGATTACGATAAATTTGAACAAGAAGCTTGCGACCTGGTTTGAGGACCAGGAAAAACAGGGCTACAAGAAGGCCAAACTGATAAGGGAGGCGCTGACCTTCTTCATGGATAGCCAGGATGATATTGAAAGGTTCCTCGGCGGCAAACAGCTCTCAGATCCGCCAGATGAGTATCTAGAGCTCATATAGTAGGGTGAGAGGATGGGGGCCATAGCCACTGCCGCGATATACTGCGCATACATCCTGCTGCTCTTTGCGATCGCAATCAGCCTAAAGGGCAGGCCAAGGAGCGACAGGAGGGTGCTAGATGAGTTCTTTAGCTACGTGAGGATTGGTAGGAAGAGGGCTGCAATGCTCCAGGACCATCTGCTTGCCTTTGCAACACTGCAACTGGCATACCCAATTATTGCGCTGCTATTGAAGGTTCCTGCCTATGTGAGCTTTGCGTTATGGCTTGCGATATCCCTTGTCATATTCTATTTGTACTCAATTCAGATGGACGTAATAAAGAGGCACAGGCACAACGGAATCGCAATAGGCTACGAGTACCCACACCCTGTTGAAAACAGGGCGATTAAGACAGAGACGCAGACAGTGGGCAGCATAACAATGGGCGGCTCAAAGGGGATTTACGACCTGCAGATAAAAAGCGAGCCGAACCCACACATAATGGTGATAGGCGCAACCGGGATGGGCAAGTCCAATTTGATAACCACCCTGCTTGCAAGGGCATACCTCAAGTTCAAGATACCCTTCCTCATAATTGACTGGTCAGGCGCCTACAAGGGCATAGACGTGAATGTCTGGACAGTTCCAACCAATCTCAGGGTTAATCCCTTCCTGCTCAGGGGCAAGTCAATAGAGAGAAGAGCAGGGATCGCATCAGAACTGCTGCAGATCGCCCTAGGACTAACAGACATGCAGACTCAGAAGGTAAGGGAGACACTTGATTTGCTCTACCACGAGGGTTCAGAACCTTCAATTCAGATGCTCCACAACAGACTAACCGATGAGATTTCAACCCAGCGCTACAAGGAGACCAAGCTGCAGCTAACCTACATAACAAACAAGCTAAGGCAGGCGTATGAGATATTTGGCAGCGAGCCAAAGGAGTTCTGGGACAACTACGACAGGACCTGCAACATAGTCTCGCTTTCGGGCCTGACCGACATGGAGAAGAAGCTGGTCACCCACACCATAATGCAGCGCATAACCGAGGAGTTCAGGGGGGAGCAGGGGACAAAGCTCTACATCGCCCTTGATGATGCCTACCAAGCGCTGTTAAACTACTATGGGAAGGAGACCAACATCACAAAGATAGTTCGGGAGGGGAGGAAGTACGGCTTTGGCCTGGTGATTGCAACGCAGCTGCTCCAGGACATGCCGGAGGCGATACCGGCGAACACCTCGGTCAAGTTCATACTGGGCTACCATGAGGCGAGCACGCTGCAAAGGCTGTATTCAATGCTGAAACTCTCGGATTTGGAGAAGTCTATCCTCTTTAGGATCCCGGTGGGCCACGCGCTGCTCTTCGACCAGAACGCGATACAGAACGGAAAGCCAAACCCTGCATACATAGAGATTGATGTGGTGAAGAAGGACGAGAGGAAGAAGCTCGCGGAGGAGATAAAGAGGCTGGACGTAAAGGGCAACTATGACATCCATTCAGAACTAAAGCCTGGAAAGGGGGTGCACAATATCATAAGGAAGATTGAGATTCCATCGGTGAGCGTCTATAGGTTCCTGATTGCATTTGACAGAACAAAGAACCTGACTGAGGCATACAAGATGCTAAGGGCCAAAGGATGGATAACGAGCCTCACCACGATATATGGGAATAAGAGCAAGCCCTCTTTAGAACAGAGGGCGACAGATTCGGGATATTACAGCGATGGAAAGTTGACGCAGAAGGCGTTCAACATACTGGAACCATACAAGATGATTCAGAAACAGGGAAACAGAAAGGGAGGAGAGGAACACACAGGCTTGATGGAAAACACCATCAAGATGGTCCAAGATAAGGGAAATTATGCTTTTGTTATGGAGGAAAGGGAGGCTTTTGATGTTGGAGAACTGAAAGTGGATCCCAAAATCAAGGGAATGTGGAACTACTATGACATTGCAGCATATGAAATCCAGACCAACGCAATAAAGAGCGAGATAGACCGCTGCATTGAGAAGGCAAAGGAGCAGAATACCGAATTGGTTTTCATAACTAATAGCAAGAAGACGAAAGGTGAAATAGAAAGACTTACAGAGAATAAGTATAAATGCCTGAAACTGCCTGTATTTGGCATTGAGGCATAGGCATGCATAAAAAATTAAATAAATTGAATCTGCCGATAAGGGGCAATAAATTGTATTATGAGAAGATGTATACAAGAGAAAACTGCCTACTTATCTATCAAATGTGGCAGGAAGATATGTCAGAAGAAGTAAAGACTCTTTTAGATAATCCGCCGAATACCAATTTTGCAATTTATGATGTTACTGAAGGTGTTAGTAACGGTTATTACGATAATGAAACGCTGTCTAAATTTGAAAAACACCTTATTAAAAAGATAAGGCAGGATAAAGAGTTTGTACCAAAGGCAATGAAATGGTTCGAAGAAAAATTGAGTCCTTTAGAAAAAATATGGAAAGGAGATAGGACACTTAAAAGAAGAGAGAACATCATAGATTTTTATCATCAAACAGTACTTGCATCTGCGGGTTTAGATGTTGCTTATTTTACCCCTAAGATAAGAGAAGTAAGTAGTAAGGACAGAAAATTAGCAATGAATATGCGTAAGCGATCTGACGATTTCACACCTGCAAATAATCGAATTATCACACAGACTTTAGAAAGGCTATACCCAAAGCTTGGAAAATATTCGCAATACCTAAGCATAGACGAATTGAAAATGAACAAAATTCCTGCGATAAAAATTCTAAAAGAGAGATATAAACATTACATCTATTTCAACCATAAAATATTTACCAACATTTCATTTGAAGAATTCACAAAAAAGCTACATCTGAAAGTAAAGAAGGAAAAAATAACTCAAACTAATGAAATCAAAGGACAGATTGGGATGAGTGGAGTCGTTACAGGAAAGATAAGGGTCATAATAAAAAGAGAAAATATCGTTGACTTAAAAACAGGTGAGATTTTAGTCTCGCCAATGACGACGATGGACTTTATGCCCGCAATGAGAAAGGCAGCTGCAATAATAACTGATGAAGGCGGAATAACTTGCCATGCTGCAATCATCGCTAGAGAGCTTAAAAAGCCGTGTATAATAGGTACAAAAATTGCTACTAAAATCTTCAAGACGGGAGATTATGTAGAAGTGGATGCCACTAAAGGGATTGTAAGAAGAATTATGCCAGAGGAAGTAAAACAAACCATAAAAAAGAAATTAAAACAGGTAATAAAAACTTTTCGATCACAAAAACCTGCGACCAAAATAAGACCAGAGCTTATATTGTGGCTTAAGGACTTAAAGAAGGGGGATATATCGACAGTTGGTGGTAAAGGTGCTAATCTTGGCGAATTGTTTAATCATTTTACAATACCTAATGGCTTTTGCGTAACTGTAAATTCTTATAAACGATTTCTTAAAGAAACAGGGTTAGATGAGGACATTCGCAATCTACTCGACGCTTTGGACGTAAATAATAATGACCAACTTGAAAAGGTGTCAAAAAAGATAAGGACTCTCATTCTTGAAAAACCATTTCCAAAAGATATTGAAAAGTTGATCAAAGAAAATTATTTGACGCTCAAAAACAAAAAAGTTGCCATACGAAGTTCAGCTACAGCGGAAGATTTACCTAACGCATCATTTGCGGGCCAGCAAGACACCTATCTAAACATTAAAGGTGAAAAGTCGGTATCTAAAGCAGTGCAAAAATGTTGGGCTTCCTTATTTACCGCAAGAGCGATACATTACAGAGTAGAAAACAAATTCAAACACAAATATGCTCTGATTAGTGTTGTGGTACAGGAGATGGTAGATGCGGATTATGCCGGAGTAATGTTTACTGTAGATCCAGTAAATAAAAAATATATCCTGATAGAAACTGTTAATGGATTAGGCGAAGCATTAGTTTCTGGTAAAGTGACACCAAATAGCTATTTTGTTCATAAGAGTGATGAAAAAATAATGGAAAAGGTAGAGCACTTCAATTTCAATGAAAAATTAATTTATAGAGTTGCAGATCTGGGTAGAAAGATAGAACTTCACTACAGATGCCCTATGGATGTTGAGTATGCCATTAAAGATAATAAGATTTACATATTACAAGCAAGACCGATAACTACACTTTAAAATGTTGCTACAGCACCACTAAAACTATCTTAGAATACTATGCACACCCCTTTTTGTTCTGGTGTATATTGTCAAGCCTATTATCAAGAGAAACAGGACTATACACAAGGGTGGGGTGGAGATATATGGTGTGTATAAACAGCGTGCTTTTATTCATTCCTAGTACAGTATTGAATTTGGGGCCTTGGTATGAAAAAACAGACAAACCGGTGCAAGAACGTGTATTTTGACTTAGGGGACAGGCTGATGTGCTTTTGCATGAAGAATTCGGGGCATAAGGGAACGCACAGATACGGTACGATAACTTATCCAAACGGAAGACGCAAGCCCGAAGTGACAAAATATTACGAGTGGAGCACCAACAAGAATGACAAGATAACACAGCTTGCCCTGGAGGATATAGAATTTTATTCGAGGATAATAAAAAAATACGATAAAAGAACAATAGCGTTGGTTTTTAATCGCAAACAGCAAGATGCTGTATAATCTCGGGTATTACCTTGTCCAAAAAGCCCCCCAAAAAGTTTGTCTACCTCACCAAATCCCGCTACGTTTCGGGGCTTGAGTGCCCAAAGCGCCTCTGGCTTGAATTCAACAATAAAGACGGCCTTCCGGAGGTTGATGGCGCCATGCAGCGCCGCTTCGATGAGGGAAATGAGGTTGGTGATCTTGCCAAATTGCTCTTTCCTTCTGGGATTGATATAAAGGAGATGAACCCGCTTGCAAATTACCACGTCTCCCGTGAGCTGCTTCTTTCCGGAAAACCCCTCTTTGAGGCGGGCTTTGTCCATAGGGATGGGAAGTGCTACGCCCGCGCGGACATCCTTGTGCCTGTGGGGAAGGGTGTATTTGACATTGTGGAAGTGAAGAGCTCCACCTCTGTCAAGGAGTACCACCTCTTCGACCTCTCCTTCCAGAGGTACTGCTATGAGAGCGCGGGGGTGAGGATTGGGCGCTGCTATCTTATGCATGTGAACAGCAAGTACGTCCGCAAGGGGAAGATTGACCCTTCTGCCTTCTTTGTGAAGGAGGATGTGACAGAGCAGGTTGAGTTGCTTATAGCAGATGTGCCAAAGAACGTTAAACGGCTTCTTAAGATTACCCGGCTTAAAAAGTGTCCCGAGTTTGGGCACGGAGAGGCGTACCATGAGGATACTGATGGCGTTCACGAGAACGATCGCTTCTGGAAGGAGCACCCAGAGATGGACATCCTGCACCTTCACAGGGGCGGCTCCAAGGCAATCGAGATGCTAAACTCCGGAATCTACATGATAAAGGACATACTCGATCACGACGGCCTAAGCGACAAGCAGAAGATACAGCACAAGACCCACACCAACGGCGAGCCCCATGTGAATCCTGCAGAGATTGGCGCCTTCCTAAAGAGGCTAAAGTACCCGCTCTACTTCCTTGACTTTGAGTCATATGCGACCGCGATCCCGCTATATGACGGGCTTAGGCCCTACCAGGCGATCCCCTTCCAGTTCTCGCTGCACACTCTTGGCAAAGAGGGCGGCAAGGTAGCTCATAGCTCATTTATAGCTAGTGGAAAGGGCGACCCCAGGCGCAAGTTCGCCTTGGCGCTAAAGAGGGTGCTTGGGAAGGAGGGGAGCATTATAGTCTACAACCAGTCCTTTGAGCAGGGGGTGCTAAGGGGCATAGGCGAGGAGATGCCAAGATACGCAAAATGGGTTAAGCAGACTAATGAGAGGATGGTCGACCTCCTTATCCCTTTCAGGAATTTCCATTACTACCATCCAAAGCAGAAGGGGAGCGCCTCGCTAAAGTATGTGCTTCCTGCGCTCACCGGGGCAAGCTATGACGATTTTGAGATAGGCAACGGGCAGGACGCTTCCCTTTCCTACCTATACATTACGCACGGGGACAGCAAAGGGAAGAGGGCCACGGCGGCAGAGAAGAAGAGGATTAAGGATCATTTAAAGAAGTACTGCGGCCAGGACACGGAAGGGATGGTTTGGATTGTGGATAAACTAAGAGGATTAACAGATCGATCTGCTGAAGTCTAGTTCCTTACCATCATTACTGCCCTTGGCGCATTGAGCTGTATGGGAATTGCTATGCTCTCCTTTTTGACCTCCAGCTTTATCAAAAAGACCATGTAGATCAGCTCTTTTTCGCGGTATGCCTTGAGAACTGCGGATTTTATTCCTTTTAGGGCCTCTTTCCCAATCGAAACCGGCGAAAGCCTGCTGAGGACCTGCGAAGCGCCGGAGATCTCAATACCGGAGATATCGCTGTTGCCTGCGAAGTCGACCACGAAATTGTCCATCTGTAGGCTGTCTTTGACCTTCCTCCCATCATGTAGCCAGAGGATGTCATTTTCAAAGTCGTAGTCTATTTTCAGCTTTCTAGCCATTTCCTATACCCCTTTCTCTTCCTTACATTTTGTAAGTGCGCAGTTATGATATTTAAAGACTTACTACGGAGAGAGATGACCACTTTCAAGTCGTAGTTGCTCAGGCCGGTCTTAAACAGCAGGCCGTACTTGTGGCCCCTTGGATCATCTCCTTGGTCCGCAATCTCAACAAGCTGCTCAAGGCTTTTTACCTGGCGTATAACATCCTCCTGCCTTATGTTCCTTGCTTTTGCCTTTTCAAAGAAATGTTCGCTGAATGTTATCTCGTAGCTCACGCCTTGGAGCAGTTCAGCAAACTCCTTCTTCTCCATTGTTTCGATCAGAATTAATTGAAAGGCGCTGTATTTAAACCGTTGTAAATTTTCTTATTTTTGCACTTTTTAAGGCGCACCTTGAGAGGTACTGCGGCCAGGACACGGAAGGGACGGTGTGGATAGTCGAAAAACTAAAAAATTTAAGTAAAATCAGGGAAGATTGACTAACCCCAGCTTTCCGGAGTCTTCTCGAGGCTGCTGATGCCAAATACTATGGTGCCGTTTTCGAGCTTAGGCCCTGTATCGTAGTCCCAGTATCCCTGCTCATCAAGCACTTTCATAAGCTCGTCGGTGTTTGCCCCGCTGTATATGCTTTCCATCGAAATGTATCGGGTTGCATCCATTAGCTTTGCCGGATCGGTTTGCACCAGCCTAAGCATCCATGCGGTCGGTGCAGGTATTCCGGTTATTGCTATCTCTACTGCCCCTTTCTTGGTTTCCTTCATGGTGTATTGAATGGTGCCGGAATCAAGTATCGCCTTTAGCTCCACTGTGTCTATGCGCTCCGAAGATGGACCTGACGTAGGATTAAAGCTCACCCTTAATTGGCCATTGTTGATCGCGGATAGCATCAGTCCGTAAGCAAATCTGCCAGTCGGGTCTTTGCGCTCCCGAGTCTGCTCCACATAAGTGTGTAAAAATTCCGCAATGAGCGAAAAATACCTATTCATGCTATGATATTTCTGGTGGTCCGCTTCAAGCATCCTTTCCATTTTTAAAGCGTCCTCGCTCCTGCCTGATTTGACGTTGTTTGTTTCCCTTATTAATTCCTCCCTAAAGGGCTTTCCGATCGGCTCGCCGGTGAAAATATGCGACCTTGCGGAGTTCCCATTACTGAAACTTACTCTTAGGTGCAGGGATTTTGGATTTCTCAGCCCGCATAGGTCCATAAAGAACTTTAGGCTATCGGACTTCTTGCTTCCCTGCGAAGGCGCAAGCTCAAGGTAAACTTTCCTGGTCGATACCCTTCTCGCTTCAAGCAAGGAAAGCGCAAGGCTTTTTCCGTCGAATTTGTCGAAAAGATAGGTGGATGCAGCCGTGTCAATCGAGCCGTCCTTAAACGGCAGGTACTTTGAGTCTGCCACAATGTAGCCGTGGCCCTTCTCTTCTCCGCCTATTTTTTCCTTTAAAAATTTGAGGTGCGATGCAGATTTGTCAAGTGAAATAGTATAAACTCCAGCAATACCATCAAATGATCTTGCTATCGGGTCCGTAGGTCCAGCACCTATGGAAAGAATTACTCCCGTAGATTTTTTAAGATAGGTTTTTGCGTTGTGCAAACTTGCTGTTACGGTCTTTGCACTCCATACTCCCTCCATTTCAACTTTTGTAAGAACCTTTCCAGAGGTCAGTTTGAGTATGGCCGGAAGTGCTATTGCCGAATAATCAATAGTGTTCTGGTCGACTAATTTAGGCGAATGCCCTGACTTGCCTGAGCTAACCACTATGTTCGTCCCGGTGATATCAGACTCTGCATATGGCACATCACCTTTCCATGTAGGTGCTACAACTTGCTTTTGTTCTGTTATTATGGGATTGTTTAGTTGGGGCTGACTTGGTTTTTCAAATACCGGGATGGGAGAGTCCTTCGCAAATCCGTATATGATCTGGCTTTTCTCCTCCATGCTCCTTGCAAATCGCAGCAGCAGGGATTTTCCGTCTGGCAGCTGCTCGTCTAAGTCCCTATTGTTTGTGACAAGAACAACATCTTTGTTTGCCGCGGCATACTCGAGTATCTTCCTTTGTTTTGCAGAGCCTCCTAGATATATCACGCTTATTCCCCTGTCAACGAGCTTTTTTACAAGAATGGGGGAATATGAGGACTGGTCAAGCAAGACGTCACTGAATTTGACGGGATTCTTGCCCTGTGCCTTTCCCTCCCAGCAGTGAAACCCGTATAGTCGGTTATTGCCCAAATTGGGCCTCTTCATGTCTCTTATTATCTCTCTTTCGCGCCTTTTGGCCTCTCCAAAACCAAAATCAGGACCTAAATTATTTCCTTTCTTATTTTGAAAATCTACCATCACTTCACTTAAACGAAGTTATGTTATGGGTTATAAAAAGCTAATTCAGGGTTTGTACTTAGTCCACTAATAGTCACTATGGGAGGATCTGGATTGTGGAGAAGCTTGTGGAATTAGGATGATGCGACGACCTTGGCTCGTCGCCAACCGGGCAGTATAGCCTAATGCTGCGTCCACCACTTATCAACCGATAAGCACAGTGCTGGTTTGAGGAAAGCCAGCAACCCGATTTTTTCCACACCGCCATCCGGTTTGAAGGAAGCCGGCAATGGATTGTGGGGGATTCCGAGGTAACGAAAATGGAAAACCTTCATTCCGAAGAATCCCTTTCCACATCCATAGTTCAAGGGATAAAAATTATATGCGCTCTGTGTCAGATCTCGAAACTTTGATTTAGTTTAGCGCAAGCAACGAGTAGTTTAGCGCCATTGCAAAGCTCACCCACAAAATGTATGGCGCCATCAGATACGCCGCCCTCCTGCTTATCCTCCAGAACAGGATCATTGTTGCGGCTATCGAGAGCCACAGCGCGACTATCACAACCATCCCTCCCAATAGCGAGTGCATCCCGAAGAAGACGATCGACCACAGAGCGTTGAGCGATAGCTGGATCGCAAAGGCGAATGCCGCTAGCCTACCCAAATTATTTCCCATCCCCTTCTCGTAGACAAGATAGATCGCAACGCCCATGAGCAGATAGAGGAGCGTCCACACGGGGCCGAAGAGATACGCTGGAGGATTGAATGCGGGCTTTGCAAGCGCGGCGTACCATGTGGGTATCGAGCCGATGGTGAATACGGAGCCTATCACCCCTGCAAGCTCGCAGATCGCAACTGATGCGATCAGCGCAAGGGGGCTTTTGATCTTCATGGTTTAGGATTGGTACTGGTGCTTAATAAGGCTGCATGCAGGACACGGAAGGGATGGTGTGGATTGTAGAAAAACTAATGGAGATGTCTATCAAATAAAATTTAGTCCTTTCTTACCTTTCAAAACAGCAAATAACCTTGTTTTAAACGCCCAGTCAATCAGGTTTTTAAAGCAGGGCCAGACAAGAGGATTATGGAGACCAAGAAGACTGCGAATAAGATTAAAACAAGAGATTGGACAGACGATCCGAACATGATCGGGAATTCGAAAACGGTGAAGGAGCTTGTCGAGAGCGGGGATAAGGGCGAACACATAGCGGTTCTTGGTCGGGTTTTCCAGGTCCTCAGCGACATGAGAAAGTCGGAGATGGAATCTGGAGTGCCTCAGTTCCTCTACCCCACAAGCAGGAAGTATCAATTTGACGAGACGGCATCCAAGATGGTCTTGGCTCTTGAGGAAAAAGACTACAGGGTCAGCGGGATTAATGTGAAATTCGATTCGTACGGCCCAAGTAACTCGTATACAATTGTAAGAGAGGTCAAGGGCAGCGATTTTAGGATGAGATTTGGGCGCCCGCAGGGATCTTTAGGCAATGGCTGGAGCGATGTAGGGGCAATCCACACCATAAACATACCCGGAAAGGAGCTGACGGTCTACGAGGATAATTCCGGACCCACATTTTATCTTTACGTTGGGAAGAACTGGACCGCAGACAAGGAGGCGTTTGAGAGAATAAAGGTGAATGCGCTGCTAAACAAGGAGCCCAAGATATATCTGGAGTACAGCGGCGCGTGGGGAAAGAGGACGGATAGGATTTATCCTGGAAAACTTGCCCCTCTGCTAAGGCATAAGCAAGATGAGAGGGAGTACAGTCCGGAGGGCGATGAACCAAGATACTTCGAGACAAAGAAGGTATTTGAAGAGTTCAAGGAGTTCTTGCAGGGAAAATTGGAGCTGATTAGGAGGTCATAATAAAATGGAACTTCCCGAACTCGAAACCCTGCTTGCCTCACTCAAGGGAGAGGAGAGCGCCTTTGCACTCTATCAGGGAAAGAAAAAGAGGGAGATAAAGCAGATAGCAAACCTGTTCCTTGAGACGCGGGACTACAACATAGGCAAGCTCAACTCGATTATAAGGAACGTCTCAGACATGGGGCCGAAGACAAAGAGGGTGGTCAGCCTCTATGGGGAGAAGGGAGTCGGAAAGTCGACTGCGCTGAGCATCTTCCTCTTAGACAACCTGCTCAAGGGCAACATCGACGGGATAGTCTACCTCAGATACGATGCCAAGGCTGAGGAGTTCAGGGAGATATTCAACATAAACGGCGAATCGGGAAGGAAGGTGGTCGCCTGCGTGGACGACATGGCATACTACTCATCCGCGCTTGCGGAGGGGAAGGCGGTCAACCTCGCAAAGGGGATTGAGGAGAGGGCGAGGATCTACCGAAACCCCGGCACAAGGCTCTTCTTCTACATCTCAGACCTCACGCACGCCGCGTTCATCTCCGCCCTTGAGACCAAGATACTTGAGAAGGTGGGAAGGGGGGATCTGGTTTATAGCATGCCCAAGATGGCGGTCGGCAGCGCGGGCTCGAGCAAGGACGAGGTCACAGTGGACAATAGTTTCTACGGAAAGACGTACGCGCTCTTAAAGGGCAACCTTAAGTTCTACGACCTGGGAGTTCTCTTTGGCGAGATGATAAGGGAGACGGACAACATCTTCGCAAACAACCCGAGGCTGCTCAAGTTCTTGATAAGGCAGATTGAGGCAAACAACAGCAAGATCGACAGGGCGATCTTCGTGGACAAGGAGCTGGGAAAGCAGGTTCTAAAGTCCGGACAGCTTGACGCGAAGGAGGCAATCGGCCACTTTAGCGAGCAGGCCCGCAAGGAGATAGGCGCATACTACAAGGACCTAAGGGAGCACGCCCGTGGGGTGGAAAACGAGCATAAAAAGATGATGAAGCTGCTGCTCGACATTCAGACAGATCTTATCTCAATTGGGAAGATCGATAAAAAGAAACTGGAGCAGTACCCGTACTTAAACGAGATAATCGGAAAGAATCTCGCGGGGGCGGATGAGAAAATAGCGGCGCTGGGCGATTCCGTGCAATCAAACATGAAGAAATTAAACGAGGAGCTTTCGCGCTTGCTAAAATGCGAGTCAGATTATCCGGTGTCAGGCAAAACCGAGATAGGAGAACTATGGGGCTCTCACGCGAGGGAGGGACACTACTATGTCCAGAGGGTCAAGAGCCTGATTGGCAAGATGGAGAAGCAGATTGAGGGCACACTTGGAATGGGAACCTTTGTTCAGGGAAGATTTGATTCCAACGATTTCAAGGCGACAGTCAGGGCAATGACAAACTCAATCGAAAGGCGAAAGGGATCGGGGCAGGTTAAGGCGAATACGGAGGAGTTCAAGATAATCGATACTCTCTTCTATACCACAAACAGGATCCTCAGGAACCTAAATGGCGCAGAGCAGCTGCTAAGCCCCTACTTGATTGGGCACCAGCTTGAGGAGACAATAGAGCAGACAGGACAGAATGCAATCAACCCCATTCAAGGCAGGATCAACTACTACAAGGCGCTATCCGAGAAGAAGGCGGACCTTGCAAGGTTCAACGAGCTTTATGTGGACATTCGGACGAAGGCATCGCTCTTTGTGGCAGCCAACCCCGTCGTCTTCTCGAGCATGGACGCGGGCAAGATAGACTTTGAGAAGGTGTTCGAGCAGTTCGTCAAGGCAAGGATGAGCACAAAGAGACCTGTCTACTAATTCTTTCTTTTTTGGTGCCCCGCACGAAATATAAATGTGCTTTGTCATATCTAAAGCATGCGATACCTAAGCGGCGCAGAGGATCTTGAGGCGCAGGGATACCTTGTCGAGGCTGCTGACGCGGCATTTGACGCGACCTGCCAGAGGCACAAGTGCGGCAGCGTGATTGTAAAGAACAATAAGATAATCGGAAAGGGATTCAACTCCCCTCCAAGGGATCTTGAGGACCAGAGGCGCTGCGGGAACGAGAAGGAGCTATACAACAAGAGGGTCACTGACAAGACCTGCTGCGTCCATGCCGAGCAGAGGGCGATAATGGATGCGCTTCGCAACTATCCCAATGAGATAGTGGGATCTAGGATCTACTTCACAAGATTCGATGAGCGAGACCTTCCTACACGTTCGGGCAGGCCCTACTGCACGATCTGCAGCAAGATGGCCCTTGACGTTGGTATCGCGGAGTTTGTCCTCTGGCACCAGGATGGGATCTGCGTCTACGGCACTGAGGAGTACAACACCCTCTCCTTTGAATATACTGACTGACTCCTACATCTCAAGTACAGCCTTATCGTCACCAAACCTTTCCTTGTAGAGAATGTCGAACTTTGTAGGAGTCATCTTGAACCAGCAGTGCTTGCCCCCGTAGCGCTTGTCATTGTAGACAAGTGTCTCCCCCTGCCTCTTTGGGATAGGCACGCCCAGCTTTTTGCCCCTAAGCCTTGCAAGGGCAAGCGAATCCCCCTTGAGCATCTTTGCCCTGCCGAGGATCTGGATCGCCTCGGTCTTCTGCCCTGGCCTGTCGCTTATCACAATCGATCCCGCCACCTTTGGGTTCTTTTGTATCGCCTTTGAGTGCCTTGCCGCAGCGCTTGAGATCCAGTAGATGTTGAACTTCGAGTCTGAGACATACACTATCTCCGATATCCACGGACCTGCGCTATCGGAAGTCGCAAGGCTCATTAAGTAGCCTTTCTTTAAGATTGATGCGACAATCGACTTGATTTCTGAATCGCCTGCCTTTTTCATGTTTTAGAATTAGGATAATGGATTAATATTCATTTCTGAAAGATCTGGAGTCTACTTGAGCATTTCAGCCTCCCGCATCCCCTTGAAATCTGGATCTCCGGTCAGCACTTTGGCATGCAAATCAATGGCCGTCTGAAGCGTGAATGCGTCTCCAAAGCTAAAGTTGGGCCTTGACTTCTTGATGCTGCCATGAAGCATTCCTGCCCTTTTTGCAAAGGCCTCGCCAACCGTCGCTATTTGGGACATTGATGTGATTGCGCTATATGCCGTGTCGACATCGCCGCCGGTTTTATGCACCTTGGACACTACTTCTGCCACAGTTATGGGATTTGTGAATAATTCTGCACTGCGGATGCGCTTTCTGACCTCCTGGCCCATAACCCTGCCCTCAAGATACTCAAGCCAAGCCCATGCGTCAATCACGTACCTTTTCATCGAACTCGTCCTCTTTGGTGAATGGGCCAACCCCTTTTAGGGTTCCAAACCAATCCTTCTTTGCCTTGATTACTTTGATCTTGATCATCTCCCCAGCAATTATGCCCTCCTTGTCAGCAATTTTTTTAGGTATCCTAACAAAGAGCGATCCGCCCAGCCTTCTGGTCTTCACCATTGTTTCCTGCATAATTTCATTCATGCAATCAGATATTTAAGTTTAACTATTAGTTTAACTTTTTGTCTTTGTTTGGCAAAGTAAAAGTTGATTTGAAATTATAAAAACCCTCCGAAAAAATTTGCATTTTTTTTATTTACCGAGCGGGATTTTGGTGAACTTCCACCTCTTTGGCCTGCCCCTTCCCTTCCAGGTGCACAGATAGATGCAGTCGACGGTGAGCTTGGCCTTGAATTGCAAGTCCTTGTAATCCTTTAGGATTGAATAGAAGATCTTCTTGTCGATATCAGTCCTTGCGATCGAGAAGTGCGGGAAGAACGGATGGTCTGCCGGCTTTCTTACCTTAAATGATCGCCTTATCTCTCCATGCAGCTTCGCGAGCGCCTGCGGCCTGCTGGGCCTTAGGTACACAACGTAGTTTATCTTTTTGCCCTTGCGCTTCATGAAGTAGCCGATCCCATCTACAGTAAGCCTGATGGGCTTGTGCTTTTTGCATATGTCTCTCATTTTTCGAAGCGAATCCCGCTCAAATTCAACCTCACCCACATAGAGTATCGAGATGTGCGGTCCCTTTGGATCGTCAAGCGCCCTTGAGATGCCGTATCGCACCTTGAGCTTTTTCATAAGGAGTTTCATCCTTTCAGAGAGGGCCGCATTGGGCTTTATCACGACAGAGTAGATCGCCAAGGAATCAGGAGCTCGTCACTGCGACGTTGTTGAAGTAGGCGTATTGGTTCCAGTCGTCGAGCCAGGAGTTGATCGTGTAGAGCTCCACCCTGACCGCGCCTGCGCCGCTTATCCCGCTGTTTATTGTCGTGTAGTAGTTCTGGGTCCCGGTGTTTGTGGTGCCGCCGTAGACCAGGCTGGTGTCAAGCACCGTCTTGTTGGTCGCCAGGTTTATGACCCTGACCCAGGCGTTTGTGACCGAGGAGATGTTGGTTCCGGAGTACACATAGTACTGCATCGAGAGGCCAAGTGAGGAGGCGGAGCTGCTTATGTTGAAGTCTTTGTAGACCCCGTACTGGACGCCATGCCAAGGCAGTCCCTGGCACTCCGAGTAGTAGACGCTCGATGCGTTGTAGGCGTATGCGCTAAAGTGCGGGTATGCGCTCTGGTTGTTTGTCCAGGTGTTCCACCCGGAGCCTAGATTCTCAGTCCCGTATGTTGAGCAGGTAGTGTTTACGGCAAGGCCTCCGCCGGAGCCCCCTGAGCCTGCTGAACCAAGTGGCGGTGGAGGAATTGAGACCTCGGCAGGAATGGGCCCGTTGCTCACCTGCCTGCCTATCGAGGCGTTTGTAGTCACATAGGTGTATCCCGTCCCAAGAGGCATTGTATAGTTCTGCGAACCGATCTGTATGAGCGCCCAGGTGCTAAAGGAGTAGCTTGAGCCAAGGCGCGCAGGCTGCTGCAGATTGCAGTTGAAGTATAGCGTCTGGTTCTGGTATCCCGAAAGCGGCAGGCTGAAGTTCATCCTCACAAACTGCGCTGCGCTTGGAATTTGGCGCACCAAATAGTATGAGGAGGTCCCGTTTGTCGCGCTGCACCCGGTCGCAAGTATCCTCTCCGCTCCCGAATATGAGGAGGAGAGGTTCTCCATTATCCTCATTGATCCGCTCGTGTTCATTATTGGGTTTGAGCATGAGAGCTGGCTCTCGTATGTGAGGTTGTTGTAGTAGGCCGGGAAGCAGTATCCAGGAAGAAGCGCTGTCAGGTTCAGGAGCTTTCCCGGAAGCGCGCTTAGCGCGGATTCATTTGAAACCTTGCCCATCGCAGACTCGAACATCGTATCCTTTATCACGGTGTTGTTTTGGCCGTTTTTGAAGTTCATTGTGAATGAGAGGTTTAAGGGGAGGTAGCCATTTGACTTTGAGAGGCACGCGGAGTAGCTGCCGCTGACATTTATGGTGTAGTTGAGGTAACTGGACCCGGCGCCTATGCTTGAGAACACCCCGGCGCCTATGCTTGAGAACACGGAGCTGAATGGGGATGAGTAATTGACAGCTATCTTGCCCACTATCAGCCCGCCCACCTGCGTGCACGGCATGCCCCTGTAGGTGGCCGCGGAGAGGGATGTGACGGTGAGGTTTATGCTGGAGTTCCTGAAGAGCTTTCCGCTCTCATCCTTTAGCGAGGTATCGCTGTAGGTTGAAGAGTATCCGCTGCTTGAGGCGTTGTTGAGTATGCGCAGCGTGGCGTTGTCCATGCATGTGACGTTTGCAAAGCTCGAGTAGAGGCTCTGGGTGCTAAAGAGGTTGCTGCAGACGTACTCCAGATTTGAGTTTTTTATTATCGTTGCATTGAGTATTGTGTAGGAGCTGATCGATCCTGCCGCGGGGCTCAACTTTGCCTGAGGGGTGCTGTTTGATGCAGGAGGCTGGAGAAGGCTGAGCCCGCTCGATGAGACTGCGGTCTCAAAGTACATCCTTGAGCTCGAGCCCAATCTCTTGTAGCTTAGGTTGTATGGGAGGGAGATGGTCGTTGTGGTGAGTCCGCTCTTTCCGATTATGGTTATGTTTCCCGCGTAGGTTATGTTTATCTGCGAGGGCGACGCGACTCCCTGGGTGATCATGTTGCTCACCGTGGAGAGCGGTATCTGGCCTTTTGCCGATAGAAGGGACTGGAGCAGCGGATTTGCGGGCGTTGCGAATGCAAAGTATGCGACCCCAGCAACGACGATAGCTGCAATCACAACGATGCTGATTAGAAGGATATGGCTTGAGGAACCGCCGTTTTTTACCTGAGGGGGCATCGGCCGATCCTGATTTGGTTGGTCATCAGCCATGAAATTCAAGTATATACAATTGCCAAATTATTTAAGCATTCTTCGCGATGCCGCAACAGCCCCTTCGGAGTCTTTTCAGGCATCATCCCACCCGTAGCGCGCCTTGAGCTTTTGCATAAGACGCCTAATTCTTTCAGTTGGTAGGCGTTCAGCTTTATGTAAACAGTATGAAAAAGCGGGATTTATCTTTTTCATACAACCGAACCGAAGCTTACGCTTGGCATCACCCCGCTTGGCGGATATGACCTCTGCCTAACCCAGGTGGTCGTCTCCGTGCTGGTTGTCTCTGGGGCCCCTGGGGAGGTGGCGTAGAGAGTGATGTATGCCTGGGAGCTTGCAAGGATCGTGTTGCTGTCATAGAGGACGTTACCGCTGTTGTATATTGCAGCCTCTGTTCCGGTTGACGGCCAGGTGATCCCAAATATTCCTGGGGGATCCGCGCCGTAGTTGTTTGGGGACTCAAGATATCCGCTTGAGCCGCCGGAAATCTGCTCGAGTATGTGCCACTGGAAATACGAGTAGTAAAGATGCTCCATGAAGTTCCAGTTGCTTGATGCCGGAACGGAAACGGAGTACATCCAGGAGTACTCTGTTGCGAAGGCGGACATCGAAGAGACGTACGCCTCCATTATCGCAGGGGTGTACTTTGAGGTTGTGTAGACCGCAATGTCCTTTGTTGAACTGGATGCGACGGTAAGCGTGAGCCCGTTGTTCACAGCGTAACTTGCCGGGCTGTAGTCGACGCCAAGGACCGTAGACCATTTTGCGGAGAGCGAGGTGCCCTGGAAGTTGTCGTAGAAGTCAAACACGTTCGCGCCGTCGTCGTATTGGGCATATGAGGCGCTTAGCTGCGGCGCCTCGCCCACCGTTACCCCGTCAAAGAGGTTGTTTGAGGTCGGGGCGAAGCCCATGTAGATTACAGTGTTGGAACTTGCCGCAATCGAGGATGGGAGCTTCACCCAGTAGAGCGTCTTTGTCGCGCCGTTTGTGTTGTTGCTCTCAAGCCAGGAGCTTAGGATTGTGCCGTCGATGCCGAAGAACTCGACGTTCTTTAGGTCGGATGCCTCGTATGTGCTGTAGGTGTTGCTGTTAACCTTGATCAGCTGGTCAAAGCCCGCGCCGGTCGCGGAGTTCTGGTTGTTTGTTATGGTTATCGGGACATAGTGCACGATTTTTGGAGGGATGAAGTTGCCTCCCGCGCTCTGGCCGCCGGCGCCGAGCGCGGCAATGGAACCGCCTGCGGTTGAAACTTTTCCGCTGACCGAGGCGACCCTATCGATTATGCCGGACTGCGTCGGCGTGGAGTAGACAAGCCAGAGATATCCGCTGAATTTGGAGCCTATGGCGCTTGATTGCAGAGGGCAGCTAAAGGCAATCGCAGCGGTCGAGCCCGAGGTGAGCTGAAGGTTTACGCTCTGGGTGGAGGTGGGCAGGGTCGTATTGGCCGTGCACCCAACAGCGGTGATTGTGAGCGTGCTGATCCCTATCTGCCCGAACTTTACCGCAAGATATCCCGAGGTGTTTATTATGGGAGTCTGGCAGAGAAATCCGGGAGTTGCAAGGCAGGATGCTGCAAGCGAGTTGCCTGAGCTTCCAAATACCCCAAGCTGATAGAGGGCCCCAAGGGCGACGGCAATGATGAGTATGGCCCACCCGTAGGTCATAAGGTACTCCATCGCGGACTGGATTCTTCTATTTGCCACGAGTTAGGATTAGGTTAAAACGTATAATATAAGGGGCTACGCCCCTTATGAACCCCCAGCACGAGCGCTCCATCCCCCTACTACGTAGGGGGTATTCAGAGCGCTCGATGGCAGTCGCACGGTCAGTTGAATAATCTTTTCTGTTTCTCGCTATATTCCCTTGAGATATCTTGTCGGCGTATATAGTTCTGAACTATATTTTCACCTACAGGACCGACACTGCTGTTGCTGTATTGGTATCCCCAGAAACTTCCACGAGGGTAGAGTTTTCTGAAGTTTGGGATTTTCTGGAAAATTACCGAAGCTGAATGACTCTTCAGTATTTGTACGACTTCGCAAACAGTAAGTGTATTTGGAATATCCAATTCCATGTGGACATGCGCGAAGTCATCTCCAAAGGCAAATTCTCTTATGCCAATTCTAAATCTTGCAGCTGCCTCTGCAATTGCCTCTCTTGCGATGGTTCGGTTGTATTCTTTTCGGAAATTTTTCTTTCTTTTCTTCGTCACAAATACAACATGTTCCCAGTTGTATTGCCAATTCTTTTCCAATCCCTTTATATTTTTTGCGTGGTTTACACTATTCATGTTCTCAATTCAGTGGCAGAATATTGGACCGCGTCAAGCCGCGGTCACACTACCACTGAAAGACTGTTAAAGGAAAAGTAGATATTTGTTGACCTCAACCCCCTACAAAGTAGGGGGAATTCTTAAGGTATTAA
>Ga0307372_10004391_pt1 | contig 21775 bp, 24 predicted proteins | sample OX1MG_FD_202533 | JGI IMG/M metagenome (GOLD analysis project Ga0307372, IMG submission 202533) | Soil microbial communities from Risofladan, Vaasa, Finland - OX-1 | ecosystem: Environmental > Terrestrial > Soil > Coastal area > Acid sulfate soil | place: Finland: Risofladan, Vaasa | collected...
ACCTCGCCGGGATGATCTCGGTCGACGACCTGTTGCTGTCACTGGTGGGCGAGTTGGGCTCGGTGCTGTCGCCGGTGGCACGGGAGCTCGTCCACCCCGCTTGATCGTCTCGGGGTCGCGGTCGCGCCCCTTCGGGCGACCCGACGACGAGGCCTACAGGCTGGGGACGTAACCGCCGGCGCCCAGCGCGGCGCTCTCGTCGAGACTCAGCGAATCGTCGACCCCGCCCAGGACCTCGGTGACCCAGTCGAGGCGCTCCCGCAGGATCCGCTCCACGCCACCCGAGAGCGTGGCCGAACTGATGGCGCACGAACTGCAGGCCCCCTGGAGCTGGACCTCGACCACGCCGGTCTCGACGTCGGCCCGGACCAGCACGAGGTCTCCCCCGTCGGCCTGTACCGCTGGCCGCATCAGGTCCATGATCCCCTGGAGCTTCTGGAGGCGATCGGCGCGCTCGGCGTCGCTCAACTGGGCCTGGGTGTCGGTCACCCCTCCATTCTGCCGTGCCGCGGCGACTGCCCGTTCACCTGCTCGTTCACCTGCTCGTCACACAAGGGCGGCCAGTCCGGCACGGGGGTTGCGATCCAAACGAGGCGGCCCGCATCAGACCAGCCCGCCGATCGAAAGGGGTACGAGCCACGAGCGTGAAGGTTCTGGGGGTCTTCAAGGGCGCCAAGGAGACACGGGAGCTTCCCGCCGGCACGGTGATCTTCGAGGAAGGTTCCACGGGCCAGGAGATGTTCGGCATCATTTCGGGCCGGGTCGAGCTGCGCATGGCCAACGGCCACTCGTTCGGCCTCGGGCCCGACGACACCTTCGGCGAGATGGCCATGGTCGACTCCTCGCCACGCAGCGCCACCGCGGTCGCGGTCGCGGTCGCGGTCGCGGTCGCGGTCGACGGTGGCGGTCATCGACAAGCACCGCTTCCTCTTCCTCGTCGCTGAGACGCCGAACTTCGCCTTGCAGGTGATGTCGAGCCTGGCCGAGCGGCTGCGCGCCGCCCAGGCGGGGAGCTGAACCTCAGGCGAGCCCGACGGGCTCGGGTGGCCCACCCTGCACCACGGGGTTGGACAGCTCGCCGATCCCCTCGATGCTGATGCGGACCGTGTCCCCCGCCGCCAGGAAGCGCGGCGGGTCGAACCCCGCCCCCACGCCGGCCGGCGTCCCGGTGGCGATGATGGTGCCCGGCTCGAGCGGGAACGCCGTCGTGAGGTACTCGATCATCTCGGCACAGCCGAAGATCAGGTCCGCCGTGGTCGAGTCCTGGCGCAGCTCGTCGTTCACCCAGGTGCGGATGCCCAGTGCCCCGGGGTCGCCGAGCTCGTCGCCCGTCACCAGCTCGGGGCCGCACGGGGCATGGGTATCGAAGGACTTCCCCATCATGAAGGTGGGCGTCCGCCACTGCCAGTCCCGCGTGCTCACATCGTTGATGATGGTGAAGCCGGCCACGACCTCGAACGCCCGTGCCGCCGGCACGTGCTGGCACCGCGGGCCGATGATGAGGGCCAGCTCGCCTTCGTAGTCGACCATGTCCGACACGGACGGCAACACGATGGGGTCGCCCGGCCCGGCGATGGCGGTGCGCTGTTTGGTGAACCAGTACTGCCACTCGGGGGGCTCACGGCCCAATTCGGCCACGTGGGCGCGGTAATTCATGCCGATGGCGAGGATGGCCGGCGGATCGGGCACCGGTGCGTGGCGGCGCACCGTCTCCATGTGGTGCCGGGAGGCCGCGCCGGTCGCAGCCGCGCCTGCTCGCGCCAATCCCTCGGGGCCGAGCGCCAGCAGCTCGGACATGGTCGGTGGCAGACCCGTGGCGGGGTCGCTCAGATCGAGGATCTCGTCGCCGACGAGGAGGCCGGGCCGAGGACGTCCTCCTCCGAGGGAGAAGCAGGCCAGGCGCACCGCTCTTCCCCCGCCGCGCTCAGCCGACCTGCGACTGCGCCTTGAAGGCCTCCCAGTGCTTCGTGGCATGTCGGGCCGAGAAGGCGCCGATGAGCTCGACGGCGCCGAAGACGATGGCACCGATGCCGATGAGCACCACCAACGCGGTCAAGGGCGCGCCGGGGTGCCGGATGCAGAGGAAGCCGATGGCCACGGCGATGATGCCGCGGATCAGGTAGGCCCACCAGTACGGCAGGTAGTGGTAGCGGATGGAGTTCACGATGTCGAAGATCCCGAGCACCAGGAAGCCCCATCCGACCAACACGGCCACGATGAAGATGGTGATGTGCGGCCACACGAAGCCGACGATGCCGGCGCCGATCCAGATGACGCCGAAGATGATCATTGGCCAGCGTTGGCGCACCGCGCGCAGGCCGCCGATGAGCTCCAGCAAGCCGCCGGCGATGAAGAAGCCGCTGGCGAGGTAAATGATGGCGTAGACGCTGGCGTGCCGGTAGCTGATGACGAAGAAGCCGAAGATCATGGAGATGATCCCGCCGGCCAGGTACCAGCCCCACATCTTCTCGAGCTGTGTGCTGACGACATCGCCGACTGCGATCTCGTCGTTTGTCAGTACGTTCGTCATGGCGACCCCCTAGGCGAGTAAGAGCACACACGGGTGTGTGAGCGCAGCGTATCGCCGCGTCTAGGTCACGGAGGGGATGCAGGACCGCAGCGCATGGAGGGCACGGCCACCCCACGAACCGCCCACTTCGGCCCAGCGGGCGGGGTCCTCGAGGACGTCGTCCGCTTCGGCCCACAACTCGTCCTCGACCGGCGTCAGCGTCTCCCGGATGACGGGGAGTGCCTCCGGGTCGGCCTCCACCAGCTGACGCAGCGCGTCGGCGGCGTGCCACATGTCCTCGCCGGAGATCTCGAAGGGCACGAACGGCGGCGGGCCGGCGGCCGTGCGCGGGAAGGCCGGCACGTAGATGCCGGCGCACGGGCTGCCCAGCGCCACGTACGCACGCAGAGGCGCCCCGTCGGCGAGGTCCGCCGGCAGTTCGGCGATCATGGAGGCGGCGGTGACGCTCAGTTCGCGCACGTGCATGCAGACCGTGACGCCGCTGCTGTCCGGTCCCACGCGCAGCGGCGGCTGGTGGACCGGGCCGCCGCCACCCGGCGCACCCCAGGGCCCCGTTCCGTGATCGCGCAGGTGGGCTGCGGTGGCGGCCGGTGTGAGACCGCCGGAATCGGCCGAGGCGAGGAAGCGGCGGCTGGCCGCCAGGCGGACATCGGCGAAGGCAGTGTCCTCCCCCGCGTCGCGAAACCGATCGAAGTCAGGCAGTGTGATCCGGTTGGAGATGGCCACACCGGCCGGGTAGCGCGCCAGGGCGAAGTCGGCGCCCGCCGTCTCGAGCACGAAGGCCTCCGTCGGGTCGGCCACGAGGAAGGAGGAGTCGTAGGCCTCGCGGTGGGCGGCATCGGCGATACCGCCCTGGCCGCACGTCTGCAGGAGGTCCGCCATGACCTCCACGGCCTCGGCGGCGGTGCGGGCACGCTCGAGGCCGAGGCGGACCAGGTCCATGCCGATCAGCGCGGGCTTGGCCGCCGCTGCGTCATGCGTGGTGCTGACACGCTCGTTACCGATAGCGACGCCGTGCTCGTTGACGCCGTGCTCGGCCCCCCACAGCCAGGTGGGACAGGAGAGCAAGGTTGCGTGTGCGCCTGTGTCGACGATGGAGAGGTACTGCGTGCGCAACGTGCACCCCACCGAGGAGCGGCGGCCGAAGGGCCAGGCGATCTGGACCTCGCCCGGTGGGCGATCGGAATTCTTGGCGAACACCATGCCGCGCCGGCCCGGGGCACACAGGGTGTCGCACATGGTCGCAGTGTAGGGAGGGTGGATAGGGTTGGCGTTCGTGGAACCACGCGCCGTCCTCACCGCCGACGAGATCGACCTCTCTGCCACCGAATTCTGGGCCCGGCCGTGGGACGAGCGGGAGGGCGCCTTCCAGACGCTCCGGCGCGAACGTCCCATGCCGTTCTACGAGGAGCCCGAGATCCCGGAGGCCCTGAGCTACGTGATCCCGAAGGGGAAGGGCTACTACGCGTTGACGCGCCACGCCCACATTGCGGAGGCCAGCCGGCATCCGGAGATCTTCCAGTCGGGCCGCGGCGCCACGTCCATCATCGACATGCCCGAGGAGATGCTCGACTTCTTCGGATCCATGATCAACATGGACAACCCGCGCCATGCCCGTCTGCGCCGCATTGTGTCCGCCGCCTTCAACCCGCGCATGATCAAGTCGATCGAGGACCGCATTGAGCTGGTGGCAGACGACGTGATCGATCGCGTGGCCGATCGCGGCGCGTGCGACTTCGTCGTCGAGGTGGCGGCCCGCCTCCCGCTCGAGATCATCTGCGACATGATGGGCATCGCCGCCGCCGACTACGACACGGTGTTCAACGCGTCCAACGTCATCCTCTCCGCCGGCGACAGCGAGTACGTGGCGCCCGGCGAGGATCCGATGGTCGCCTTCATGAACGCGGCCCAACAGCTCAACCTGCTGATGACGGACCTGGCCACGTACCGCCGCGAGCACCCGACCGAGGACGTGACCTCCGCCCTCGTCAACACCAACGTCGACGGCGAGGCGCTGACCGACACCGAGGTGGCCGCCTTCTTCATTTTGCTGGTGGTGGCAGGCAACGAGACCACCCGCAACGCCATCAGCCACGGGCTGCTCGCCATGACCACCTACCCCGAGCAGCGGGCGCTCTGGCAGGCCGACCCGGCGGGCATCGCCGCCACCGGCGTCGACGAGGTGGTGCGCTGGGGCTCCCCCGTCATCTGGATGCGCCGCACCGTGGCGCAGGACACCGTGCTCGGCGACGTCGAGCTGGTGGAGGGCGACAAGGTGATCATGTTCTACAACTCGGCCAACCGGGACGAGGATGTCTTCGCCGACCCCTTCACCTTCGACGTCCGGCGCGACCCCAACCCGCACATCGGGTTCGGCGCCGCCGGGCCGCACTTCTGCCTGGGGGCCCACCTGGCCCGTCAGGAGATCGACGTCATGTTCCGGCACCTGTTCGAGCGGCTGCCCGACATTGAGGCCGTGGGCGAGCCGGACCGGCTCCTCTCCCCCTTCATCAATGGCATCAAGCACCTCGACTGCCGCTTCACGCCGGCACCCGTCGCGGCGCGCTGACCACGCGGGCGGACGCGCCGGTCGGGCGCGCAGGTGCTCGACGATGCGTCGCTGGACCTGGTCCTCAGCCGTGTCCGTCCAGACGCAGATGTGGGTTCCCTTCTCGACGCGCGGCGCTCGGGTCAGCTCTTCTTGTACTCGAGGAAGGCTTCCAGGGCACGGGGGCCCCACACGAGCCCCGGGCCGCCGTTCATGGTGATGGACACGGCGATCATCTCGGCCACCTGTTCCGTGGTGGCGCCGAGGCGCGCCAGGTTGCGGCCGTGGGCGGCAATGCACCCGTCGCACTCGCGCGTGATGGCAATCGAGAGGGCGATGAGCTCCTTGGTCACGACGTCGAGTGCTCCTTCGACGAAGGCCGCGTCGTGCAGCGCGCCGTAGCCCGCCATCACATCGGGAATGGCCTCGGTGAGCGCGCGGTAGGGCTCGCGGAGGTCGGCCTGAACCTGGTGGAAGTGAGCAGGTGCCATGCCAAGATGCTGGCACGCCGGCAGGCTCACTGGTCAGCCCTTGCCGGCGCTGCTCCTCGGCCCCTTGTTGCGGACCTCCTCCACGGCGGACATGGCCTGGCGCAGCTCACCGATCCACTCGGCCTCGTGCTGGGCCACCAGACGGACGCACCAAGCCAGCGCCTCGCTGCGGCTGCGGGCCACGCCGGCGTCGATCAACGTGTCGAGCGCCTGACGGTCGTCCATCCTGAGCCGGGTCATGACCGGCACCCCCGCCGTCGTGAAGAGCACGCGGGAGCTCCCGCACTCCGCGCCCCAGGACACGACGCGGCGGAACGCCGGCTGCGCCTCGTCGGCGATGCGGATACGGGCGCCCCGGGTCTCCTCGCGGAAGCCGCTGATGCGCGCCTGCTCGGCAACCCGCACCTCGTCCTCCCCGGCCCCTTCGGGCAGCTGGGGCGGAGCGAGCTTCCCGACCACCTGGATCTCGTCGCTGTCGATGCCGATCGTCGGGCTCTCGGCGTACCAGGTGCCGGGCACCCGCCCGGCGAACCAGGCCCCGATCAGCCGCTCCTGCTCGGGCCCAGAGGGCGGTGGGCCGGCCGAACGCCGCCTCCCCCGCTGTGATCCCCGACCGCTGTCACCACTTGGCTGCGTCATATTACAAGATTACACAATTACTCGAGAGGGTCAAGCGGGCGCGACCCGTGGTCACCGGAGCGGCATTTTGAAGCCGACGTGGGACGGCACGAACCCGAGCCGCTCATAGAAGCGGTGGGCGTCTTGTCGGGCGGTATTGGAGGTCAGCTGCACCCGGTAGCAACCCAGCCGGCGCGCGCTGGCGATGGCCTCGCGCAGCAGGGCGCCCCCCACCCCGGCCCCCCGGTGGTCAGGGTGCACGTGCACCGACTCGAGTTCGGCGCAGAGGCCGCCGTGGGCCTGGAGGTGGCGGAAGACGATGAGCTGGCAGACCCCGACGACCTCGCCCGCAGCGGTCGCCACCAGCACGACACCACCGTCGTCGGCATCAGCGATGTGGCGCCACGCAGCACGGTAAGGCCCGAGATCGAGAGGGTCCTCGGCGCTCGGCGGCCCGTCGGGGACCACGCCGAGCACCAGGAGCTCAACAATGCGGCCGAGGTCGGCCTCGGTAGCGGGTCGGATCACCAGACCGCGCGACGTCATGTCGGTCTTCCGTCGTCCGTCGTCCGTTGTCATCGGGCCATTGTGACGCCGGCGCCGGCTCAGTGACCGCTCTTGCGCTCCCGCAACGTGATGGCGCGACGCGGGCAGTCCCGGGCGGCGCGGCGGGCGGCGCTGACGAGCTCGGGCGGGAGCGGCTTGCCGTCCACAATCGGATAGCCCCACTCGTCGACAGTGATGGCTTCGGGCAGCAGCTCGGCACAGTACCCGTAGGCGTCGCAGGCGACCGGGTCGACGAGGATGCGGATCATGGCCGGACCTTCGCCGCGGCGTCGACCGGGAAGCGGAACTGCGACGCCCGGTTCCAGTACGGACACGGCGCCCCGGCCGCGTGCGCCGCCACATCGTCCGCGAAGACCTGCAACGCGCTGCGTGCCAACTGCACCGCGCCATCGGGGTGGCGGCAGGCGCCCCGGCCGTCGACCTCGCGCAGCCTGCGGTCGAGCCGGCCCAGCAGGCCGGCATCCGCCTCCCCTCGGGCCAGCCGGGTCAGGTCGCCGGCGATGGCTGGCAGCCCGTAGACGCACGGTCCGCACTGGCCCGCGCTCTGACCGGCCAGGTACGTCACGATGCGCGCCGACTCCATGAGGCCGCAGGCGGTCGACCCGAGCACGACCACGATGCCGACGCCGGCCGTGGCGCCGATCGCACGCAGCGAGAGCGAGGCGTACGGCGTGGCGAAGTGCCGGGGAGCGACCCAGGCGCCGCCGTAGCCGCCGATGAGAAGTGCCTGCGGCTCGCCGGCCGGCAGAGCCCGGCGTGCGATGTCGATCAGCGGGGTGCCCCGCTCGATCTCCACCACGCCGGGGTGCTCCACCGCACCGCTGACGGTGACCAACGATGTCCCGGGGTCCTCGGCCAGACCACGGTTGCGGAACGCCGCCGGTCCGGTGCGGGCGATCATGGCCACGTGCGCCAGTGTCTCGGCGTTGTGCACCAGGGCGGCGTGCCGTCCGATGCGGAGGGCGACGCCCTTGTCCGGCCGGAACGACGGGAGGGAGCGACCCGAATCGACCCAGCCCGCCAACGCGGACTCCTCCCCGGCGGTGAAGCGGTCCGGTGGATGCACCATCACCTCGGGGACTGGCGCGCACCTTGCGGCCATGCGCTCGTCGAGCGCGCGCCGCACGGCATTGGCCACATGGTGGCGCCCCTCCGGGACGCAGACAATGATGCGGCGCGCTCGGGTGGCGGCCGCCAGGAGCTGCGCGCCGTCCAGAACGAGGTGTGGCGAACGGATGAGAAGGAGCTTGTCCTTGTCGCTGGCCGGCTCGCCCTCCATGGCGTTGACGACGATGGTGCCGCCGGGTCCACCGCCCTGAGCCGCCGCGAGCTTGATGGCGGCGGGGAACCCTGCCCCGCCCCGGCCGCCCAGACCCGACGCCTCCATCAGGGCGAGGAATGCGTCCCGCCAGCCCCGGTTGGCGCCGGTGGGCAGCGGGGCGGGGCCCAGGGCCGCGATGTGAGCACCCAGGTCGGTGGGATGGCCCAGCAACCGGTACCGGTCCGTCTCCGTGGTGGCGGTGGCGAGGACCTCGCCGGCGTCAGGCATGTGACGATCCATTCTTGCGTGGCGCCGTCAAGGCGAGGTGCTTGGGCGGCACAGCATCAAGCGATGCATGGGCGGTCCTGATCGAAGCCTGTCGGGCGCCCTCACGGAGCCTCCAGGCCAAGGCCGCGGCGACAGCGAGCACACACGCCGCACCGAGCGCGATGACCCAGCTTTTGCCGGCATCAGTTCCCATGCCGAACGCATGGGCCAGCGCGACGGGCCAGCTCAGATAGGCCAGCCAATGAATGGCGCGCCACGTCCCTGGACGCATCCGGGCCCGCAACAGGCTCGACACGAAGACGGCGAGCATCAGGTCGAGCGAGATTGCGCCGACGCCGACCCACAGCCTCCCGTAGCTCGATGTGAAGGGGATGACGGTGGCGGCCCAGCCGATGTGGACGTAGCTGTCGAGCACGCTGGTCAGCACGTGGATCCCGAGGAAGACGACGGCGATCATTGAGATGCGCCGGTGCAGTTCCTGCTGCGCGAACCCGGGCCAGCGCCGGGCCCGGGCCCGGGTCGTGGTCGTGATGCCGAGCACCATGGTCAGTGTGAGGAGGACCATGGCCACGAGGCCGCTCGCCCGCGTGGCGTACCAGAGCGAGGTCGAGCTCACGCCGCCTCCTCCAGTGGCCACCCGTTGACGGACATGACCGTTCCGTCGGAACGCACGAGTCGGACCGCCTGCCCGAAGCGGGGCAGCTCGTCGAGGGCCCGCGCTCCCCAGACGATGGCGGCGGTCGTCACGATGTTGGCCTCGACGCAACTGTCACCCGTGGCCGAGACGACGTCCCAGTACGGCTCGACGCAATCCCCGCTGCGCGGATCGATGATGTGATGGACGGGGCGGTCGCCCACCTTCCAGGTCCGGGTCGTGGTGCCCGAGCTGGCCAAGCCACCGTGGTGGATGGCCACGACCTGGTCGGCCTCCGTCGGGGGCGTCGACGAGGCGCGGGCGATGCCGATGGCCCAGCCGCCCGATGGAGGCGGACCGGCCACGGCGATATCACCACCCAGACTCACCAGTGCGCCCGCGCCGATCCGGCGGGCGATACGGGCGGCGGCCCTGTCGGCGGCCCAGGCCTTGGCCGTCGAGCCGAGGTCCAGGCGCACCCCACGAGGGATGCGCACAGTGCGATGGCGCGCATCGAGCTGCACGTGCTGGTAGCCCACGACCCGGCCCAGCGCCCGGGGCGGCGCGCTGAGGCGGGCCCGGACCTCGTCCAGATCGGCGTCATACCCGAGCGCACTGAGCGCATTGCCGACCGTGGGGTCGACGGCGCCCCCCGTCCTCTCGGCTGCATCGCAGGCCACCGAGAGCGCCTCGAAGAGCAGCGAGCTGACGGCGACCGTCCGCCCCGCATCGTCATGGAGGGACTGCAGCTCCGAGTCGGGCCGGAACCTGCTGCAGGCGGCGTCGATCGCCCTCAGCTCGGCGGCCAAGGCAGCTGCCGCCTCGTCGGCCCGGGCGGCATCCTGCACGACCACCGTGGCCGTGGTGCCGATGGCCCGGAACGAGCGCGTTGTGTGTGTGGGCTCCGTCACGACGACTCTCCCGACGTCACCGTGGGCGAGGAGGAGCTCGTCGACGGGGTGGACGACGAAGACGCAGTCGGGGTGGACGACGAAGACGTCGCCCCCGACGTCACCGTGGCCGAGGAGGAAGTTCTCGTCGGGGTCGTGGATGAAGACGCCGCCCCTGCCGAGGTGCTGTTCGAGGAGCTCTGGGTGTTCGTCGTCGCGGCGGATTTCGACGAGGCGGTCTCATGGGACACCACGACCCCCAGGAAGACCGTCGCGCCGGCGGCGGCGGCGATCGCGCCCCGGGTGAGCGTGCGCAGTCGCGCCCGGGCCCGGTCTCTGTCGCTGGCTGTGCTCGGTTGGGCGGACTCTGCCATGTGGTGACACTCCTCGGTTGGAGACGTGACCATCCGACCATGCCCGGTTCGATGCTGACGCAGAACCCGCTGTGGAGCCGCTGTGACATCGCGGCGCTCCCCGCTACGATCCGCCCGGTGTCCTCCGGGCGTTTGGACACGGGCGAGGGGAGACGATGGCCGAGGTCAACACCGTGCGAGGACCGGTCGACGGGGCCCGGCTCGGACGCACCCTGATGCACGAGCACATCTTCGTTTTGAGCCCCGAGATCGAGAAGACGGCGGACCAGTGGGACGAGGCGGCAGAGCAGGAGCGAGCCGTGCGCAAGCTGCGCGAGCTCAAGGACCATGGGATCGACACCCTGGTCGACCTCACCGTGATCGGGCTGGGCCGCTACATCCCACGCGTGGCCGCCATCGTCGGCCAGGTCCCGGAGATCAACGTCGTGGTGGCGACCGGCGTGTACACCTACAACGAGGTCCCGATGTTCTTTCACTTTCAGGGACCGGGAACGATCCTCGGAGGGCCCGAGCCGATGGTGGAGGTCTTCCTCCGCGAAATCCGGGAGGGGATCGGCGAGACCGGCGTGCGGGCCGGCATCCTCAAGTGCGCGTCGGATCGCCCCGGTATCACGGCCGGCGTGGAGCGTGTGCTCAGGGCGGTGGCACAGGCGCACCGGGCCACGGGCGTGCCCATCACCACGCATACGCCGACACCCCCTGAGCCCTGGGGCCTGGAACAGCAGCGCATCTTCAGGGAGGAGGGTGTCGACCTGTCCCGGGTCGTCATCGGCCACAGCGGCGGTACGGTCAACACCGACTACCACCTGCAGCTGATCGACAACGGCTCCTACCTCGGCTTCGACCACTTCGGCCTGCCCGGCATCACCTTGGAGGAGCGCGTCGACGCGGTGGCCCGCCTGTGCGACCGCGGGTACGCCGAGCGGATTGTCCTTTCGCACGACGCCATGTGCTTCGTGGACTGGTTCCCCCGCGCCATGTCCGACACGCCGGGAGATTGGCGCTGGACGTACATTTCCGACGAGGTGCTGCCCGTCATGCGGGCCCGCGGCATCAGCGACGCCGCCATCGAGACCATGCTGGTGGACAACCCGCGCAAGATCCTCGAGGGCGGCGACCCCTACTGATGCAGCGACGCGGCACTCGGACGTGACGGTGCTGCAGCCCGAGCTCGTGGCGCGGCTCGCGGCGTCGTTCCCCGACGCCGTGGCGTGGCGGGACCTGGCAGACGGCGAGGGGCTCACGCTGGCCGACTGGCACGGGCGCTCCAATCGCTTCGCCCGCGGCCTGCAGGGACTGGGCGTGGCGCGCGGGGACCGGGTGGGACTCCTCATCGGCAATGAGGAGCCGCTGCGGTGGCTGATCTCCTACCTGGGCATCCACAAGGCGGGGGCAGTGGCGGTTCCCCTGCTGGCCCGCCTCGGCCCGCTGGAGCTGTCCCGGATCCTGCTGGACGCGGGAGCGACCGCCGCGCTGTGCAGCGAGGTCGTGCCAGAGGTCCGGGCGGCCGTCCGCACGGTTGTGGGCACGACACCCGGGAGCGGCCTCGACTGGGACGACCTGCTCTCAGAGGACGACCGCGACGTGGGACCGGCCAACGACCCGGACGACGTGGCTGACATCATGTACACCTCGGGGACCACCGGCCGTCCCAAGGGCGTGCTCGTACGACACGGCGGCCTCTCGACGACGTCGCGCGTGCCGTCGGTCTGGCTGGGTCTCGGGTTCCTGACTTCCTCACCCTTCGCCACCACCAGCGGGTCGCTCCTCGTCACCGGTCCGCTCCGCGGCGGATTGAGCGGGTGGTTCCTCCCGCACTTCAGCGCGGCGGCCTGGATCGAAACCGTGGCGCGGGAGCGTCCCGTCTCCGCCTTCCTGGTGCCGGCCATGGTCGAGCTCATCGTCGCCTCTCCCCGGTTCGCCACGGCCGATCTCTCGAGCTTGGCGGTCGTCACGGTGGGCAGCGCCCCCATTGCCGGGGCCACCCTGCGCCGCTTCGGCGCGGGGCTCCCGCAGGGCGAGGTGCTATGCGGCTATGGGATGACCGAGTTCGGGGCCGTGACCGCCATGCCGATCGGTGACAACGGACGGCACCTGGGGTCGGTGGGTCTCCCCCTCCCCGGAGTCGACATCCGGATCACCGGTCCCCAAGGCGAAATGCTTCCCCCCGGAGAGGTCGGAGAGGTGACAATCAAGGGCACGGCCCCGGCTCGTTCTGCTCTCGGGGACCAAGGCGGCCACGCCGAGGACTGGAACGTCGACGGGTGGTTGCGCAGCGGCGACCTGGGATCAGTCGACGCCGACGGCCACCTCTGGCTCGTCGGGCGGAAGAAGGAGATCATCATCAGAGGCGGTCACAACGTGGTGCCCGGGGAGGTGGAGGCAGCACTCTACGAACACCCCGCCGTGATCGAGGCCGCCGTGGCGGGCAGACCCCATGCGGTGCTGGGCGAGGACGTAGCGGCCTGGGTGGTGCTGCGCGACGACACGTCCGAAGAAGAGTTACGCGGCTTCCTCCTGGCTCGGTTGGCCGACTACAAGGTGCCCCGACGGATTACCGTGGTCGACATGCTCCCCCGGAACGAGAGCGGCAAGATCATCAAGTCCCGCCTGAAGCCCGGAGTCGAGTCGGCGTGACGACGAGTTTCTCCACATTGACGGTGGAGGAGATCGGCCGTGTCCGACGCCTGACGCTGGACCGCCCGGATCACCACAATCCGCTCACGCCCCGCAGCATCCGCGAGTTGCTCGCCGCGGTAGCGGGAGCGGAGGCCGATCCGGGGGCGAGCGTGATCGTCATCCGCAGCGCCGGGAGATCGTTCTCCTCGGGCTACGGCTTCATTGCCGAGGACACGGATCCGGGCGACTTCGCCCAGCCCGCCGCAATCGAGGGCGACGTGACCGCCATGCTCGCCCTCGGCGACGGCTGGGCCCGCATCTGGAACTGCGCCCTGCCCGTCATCGCCCAGGTCCATGGGAACTGTCTCGCCGGCGGGACCGATTTGGCATTGCACTGCGACCTCGTCGTCGCCGCCGAGGACGCCGCCATCGGGTTTCCGCCGGTGCGCTCCATGGGCGTCCCGCCCACCAACATGTGGCTCTACCACCTGGGCCCGCAGTGGACGAAGCGTCTCGTGCTCACGGGTGACACCATCACCGGCACGGTGGCCCGGGACATCGGTCTCGTGGTCGACACGGCCCCGGCGGACGAGCTCGACACGGTCGTGCTGGAGTTGGCCCAACGGATGGCCCTCATCGGCCGCGACCTGCTGGTGGCCAACAAGAGGGTCGTGAACATGGGCGTCGAGCTCATGGGTCGCTCCCAATTGCAGCGCTTCGCCGCGCTCAACGACGCCATCGGCCATCGGGCGCCCGAGGCCAAGGCGTTCTCGAAGCACATCGGAGAGGTGGGACTCCGCCAGGCGGTCAAAGACCGTGACACTCTGTTCGCCGAGCATCGGCCGACGGCCGACGGAGACCGCTAGCTACACGTCGGTCAGAGTGGTCTTGGTGATGCCCAACGCCCGGAGCGTCCGCCCCAGCCCGAGAAAGGCCGAGAGGCAGACGGTCAGGTCGAAGATCTCGGGGTCGGTGAACGAGGCGCGCAGCCGCTCGATGAACTCGTCGTCGATGCTGGTGTGGTCGGTGGCAAATCGTTCTGCGTACTCGACGGCCAGGCGCTCCTGCTCGCTGAGCCCGTCCTGACCGGGAGTTCCCACGGCGCAGTAGAAGGTCTCGTCCAGCCCCTGCGCCTTGACCGTGTCCGCCCGGAAACCAAGGCACACGGTGCACTCGTTGAGCTGAGCGATCCGCATCCTGGCCGCCTCGCGCACCCGGGTGGGAAGAATGCTCTTGTTGTAGGCGGCATGCACGAAGCGGGTCGCGGCCGCACCCAGGTCCGGCTGCAGTGACCAGATCTGCACCGCATCGCCGCCCTCGCCGGCGGGAATGTCCAAACGAGCCATGCGGCGACTCTATGTCAGTATTCGTCGTTCGCGTGCAGTGGATCCGGGTGGACAGAACCGGGGAACGGAAAGCAGATGGCGCTCATTCGCTACACCCTCGACTCGGTTCGCTCCTGCGTCTGGGTCAGTGGACGGTCCAGCCTCCATCCGATCAACACCGAGACGCGTGGGATCACGGGGTGGGTCCAAGCGGCGACGCGCCCGGACGGAGCACTTGATCTGGAGCAGACGGTGTCGGGTGAGTTGGAGTTGGCCGTGGAACGCCTCACATCGGGGAACCAGCTCTACGACCGGGAGTTGCGACGCCGCGTCGACGCGCGCCGGTATCCGACCATTGCGGGCCGACTCACCCGTATCGCCCCGGCCGGGCCGCACCCGGACTATGTCGTCACCGGCGATGTCTCCTTCCACGGCAAGACCCGGACCTTCGAACACGGCATGCGGATCGAGGTGCGCGACGACGGCATCACACTCAGCGGAGAGGACGTGTTCGACATCCGTGAATTCGGGATGAAGCCACCGAGCATGCTGATGGTCCGCGTCTACCCCGAGATCTCCGTGCGGGTGGAGTTGCAGGGCATCCCGGACGCGTAATCGTTTCCCACCATGCGCAGCGGATACATGGTCCGTTTGGCCGCCTCGGCTGCGGGTATGGGCGGTCTCGTGACCGCCATGGACTTCCTGATGGAGGAACTCGTTCCGGAGCACGTTTCCGAGGATGGCGAGGGCGTGGTGGACGCGGCGTCATGGTTTTCCTGGTCACCGGCGCCGCGACCGAACCTCCCGAGAGCCAGCAGGTCACCCCTCCACGCCAACAGGGACTGGCTTAGAGTGCTGGTTCGAGACCCGAACAAAGGGGGCGATCATGGCAGACCATGACGTACGTCCGACGACGACCGACGCGGGAATCCCGGTCGCAAGCGACGAACACTCGCTGACCGTCGGACCGGACGGGCCCATCCTGCTGCAAGACCACTACCTCATTGAGCAAATGGCGAATTTCAACAGGGAGCGCATTCCCGAACGGCAGCCTCACGCCAAGGGGGGCGGCGCGTTCGGCCACTTCGAGGTCAGCGCTGACGTCACGCAGTTCACGAAGGCGGCCGTCTTCCAGCCCGGCACCAGGACGGACACGCTGATCCGCTTCTCGACCGTCGCCGGCGAGCGGGGTAGCCCGGACACATGGCGAGACCCGCGCGGATTCGCACTGAAGTTCTACACATCCGAAGGCAACTACGACATGGTGGGGAACAACACGCCGGTGTTCTTCCTCCGTGATCCTCTGAAGTTCCAGCACTTCATCCGTTCCCAAAAGCGCCGGGCCGATTCGGACCTGCGCGACCACGACATGCAGTGGGACTTCTGGAGCCTGTCGCCCGAGTCGGCCCACCAGGTCACGATCCTGATGGGAGACCGCGGCATCCCGAAGTCATGGCGTCACATGAACGGCTACTCGAGCCACACCTACATGTGGGTCAACGCCAAGAGCGAGCGGTTCTGGGTCAAGTACCACTTCAAGACCGACCAGGGCATCGAATACCTCACCCAGGAGGACGCCGACAGGCTGGCCGGAGAGGACGGCGACTACCACCGTCGTGATCTCTTCGACGCCATCGGGCGGGGCGAATACCCGAGCTGGACGTTGCGCATGCAGATCATGCCGTTCGAAGAGGCGAGGACGTATCGCTTCAACCCGTTCGACCTGACGAAGGTTTGGCCCCACGGGGACTACCCGCTCTACGAGGTCGGACGGTTGACGCTGGACCGCAACCCGACGGACTTCCATGCGGAGATTGAGCAGGCCGCATTCGAGCCGAACAACCTCGTGCCGGGAATCGGTGTGAGCCCCGACAAGATGCTCCTGGCTCGCGTCTTCTCCTACGCCGACGCCCACCGGGCCCGCATGGGCGTCAACTACAAGCAAATCCCGGTGAACGCGCCGCAGGCCCCGGTTCACAGCTACAGCAAGGACGGCGCCATGCGGATGACGAAGGGCGCCGACCCCGTCTATGCGCCCAACTCAAAGGGTGGCCCGGCCGCTGACCCGGAGCGTTACCCCTACGTCGAGAAATGGGAGGCCGAAGGCGAGTTTGTCCATGCCGCCTACTCGCTGCGCAGAGACGACGACGATTGGGGCCAGGCGGGCACTCTCGTCAGGGAGGTGATGGACGACGGCCAGCGTGACCGGCTGGTCTCCAACGTCGTGGGCCACCTCAGCCAAGGCGTCTCCCCGGCCGTCCTGGAGCGGGCGGTCGCCTATTGGCGCAGCATCGACAAGTCGATCGGCGATCGTATCGCTGGAGGCGTGGGGGTCTCCTGACGCCTCCTGACGGATCTCCTCAGGACTCCTGGGGCTCCGTCGCCGGCGGGATGATCCAGTGCAGGTGGTGCTCGGCGTCGAAGTAACGGACCCAGATCGGCTCAATGTCCTCGATGTGCTTGGTGCTCAGATAGGCCTCACGGGCCCACTTCTCCATTTCAGCGATCCGTTCGGCCGCCCGCTGCACCTCTTCGGCGGAGAGCGCCTTGAACTCCTGATGACCCGACATGACGTCCTGACCTCCAGCGCCACCCCACCGGGAGAGGAGACGGGGACTCCAGATTCGGCAAGATTTTCCCTCGGTTTCGAACTACGGATGTTACTGGACATTGTTCGGAGCTTTGAGTGGATCTGCGTAGGAATCTGGGCGAATCAGATCGACCGCCCGGTCTGCCAGCTCCACGAGCGCATCGATGGTCTGGTCAACGATCGCATGCTGGCTGAGAAGTCAGGTGCTCACCGAAAATCCCGATCCCGCGCAACCCCGGCGGGTTCAATCTGAACGCCTTGCGCGGAAGGCCGATTGACAGCGTTGTCGGGATGGAATCCGAGCCGCACCCGCTCATCGGCAACGTGGTACCCGGCGAAGCGGTTTCGCAACAGCCTGCGTGCCGCATCCACTCTGCATTCAGCCCGCCCACGGTGATCCCTCGAAGGGGACCGGTCTGAGCCCCGCGAAGAACGGGTCCGTAGGGCTCGATGATCGGGCCGCGCTCAGCATCCACCTAGAGCGAACACTCGTCGCGCCCGAAAGCCATGCACCGAGATCTCGATTTCGACATGCTGTAGGAATGTCTGCAGCCGTTCCGAGTGATCAAGGTTGTGCAGCCGGGAGGTGAGATGGACTCGCAACCCGCTCGGCTGAACGATTACATAATCGGACGATCCAAAGTGCTCGGCGGCCCGACGGGTGATGTTGTCGGTGCCTCGATCCTGCGATCCGCCGTGCAGCGCCACGAAGCCGAGGGCGGAGCGCAAGACGTATTCTCTTGGACACCGGGCAAGCTCAGGAGCTCAGCGAAATCGATCTCGTCAGTCTGGCAGCCCGTCCCTCGGTCCTGCGACATCTCTGTCGAGGCCAGCGGGAGGAAAGTCGCACACCGGTTCCGCGACAGGTCAAGCACAGTTGGCGCCCCCGGAAGGATTCGAACCTTCGCACACGGTTTAGGAAACCGATGCTCTATCCCCTGAGCTACGGGGGCCAGATCACCTGTACTCAGCCTGAACAGTACCGTCACCACAGGGGAGCGGCGACCCGTCGTTCCTGGCAGGCCAAGAGCACATCACCGGGCGCTGTGCGACCCGCTGATACTGAGCGACGCCGGCGGCGTTCGGCGGCTTGGACGTCCGCGCGGGTGCTCGCAAAGCTCGAAGTGGTTGAGCTATCTTCGCCCGGTGTTGCAAACTGTGGTGGTTCGGGCATGTCGCCCCGCCTGGGCACCGTCCGTTTGCGGACTCGTTCAATCGATCCGGAGCCCTGCCCTGTATGAGCGGATGGGCGTCGGATCTCCATCGACCTCCTTTCTGACCTCAAGCCAAGCGGGATAAGCGACAACAAGTGAGTAGATATCTGGAGGGGATTCTCCTCTTAGCTCTTGCGTTGGTCCCTCTCCATCTCGGTTCCTACTTCTGGCGTGCCCGGCTCATGAGCGATTGGCAGGGGGCGCGAGCACGGCTGGTTGAGATCCTCATGGACCTCACTGTGCTGATCTGTATCTCAGAGATACTCGGGAGCCTGGATCTGTACCGAGTCGCACCGATCTTCATCGCACTTGCCATCTTCGGTCTTGCCGCAATCTGGGCGGCGAGACGAACCAGGTGGGGAAGCTCAGGCGAATCCGCTCCCCCACCTGCCGACGATCGGACCGAACCAAGAGCAGCAAAGGTTGCGGCCCTCGTCATCGTGTCGGTCGTCCTGGCGGAATGGAGCACGCAGATCGTGTCTTCCTACCACCACGGCATGCTGAGCACCGACACGCTCTGGTACCACATGCCGTTCGCCGCCCGATTTGTCCAGGACCATTCCATCACGCCGATTCACTACGTCGATTCACAGGGAGTCACTGCGTTCTTCCCTGCGTCATCCGAGCTCATCCACGCGTTCGGCATCCTCGCCATGGGCAACGATGTGCTCTCACCACTGGTCAATATCCTTTGGTTGGGAGTAGCCCTCCTGGCGTCGTGGTGCATAGGTCGCCCATTCGGCGTCGGCGCCGTGACGATCACTGGTAGTGCGATCCTGTTCGGAACTCCAGGACTCGTCGCGACCCAGCCGGGGGGCGCATACGACGACGTCGTCGGCCTCGCATTCCTGCTGTCCACCGTTGCCCTGCTCATCAATGCGCGCGTTCTGAGCAAGAGATCAGGGCGGACGGCCTGGATCATGGCCGCTGCCGCCAGCGGTCTCGCTCTCGGGACGAAGTGGACCTTCATCGGGCCCGTCGTTGTCCTGACGGTTGGGGTCTGGTTCCTTCGCGAGAAGAGAGTCCGAAGCTGGGGTACGTGGGTGGTGGTGGCGGTCGTGACCGGGGGCTTCTGGTATGCGAGAAACCTCATCGCCATCGGAAATCCGATTCCGCCATTCCATCTGAAGCTCGGGCCCCTCTCCTTGCCCAGTCCGAAGCTCACCACCCCGTCCTCAACCGTCGCGCACTTCGTGTTCAACGCGACCGATTGGCGCAGGTACTTCCTCCCTGGGCTCCGACTCGCCTTTGGGCCAGCCTGGTGGGCCCTCCTTGGTCTATCCGTCCTGGGCCTCGTGCTGGCGGTCGTCAAAGGCGATCGCCTGCAGCGAATCCTCGGTCTGGTGGGTCTCGCTTCGGGAGTCATCTTCCTCTTTACTCCCCAGTACCTCGTTGTGTACGGCCAGCCCGTGCTCTTTGTCGACCAGATTCGATATGGCGATGCCGCTGTGATCCTCGGCCTTGTCATGCTGCCGCTCAATCCGGTGGTTTCTGCATGGCACCGGGTCCGATGGGTCCTTCTTGCCTATGGGGCAATCCTCGCGGCGACGCAGTTCGATGCCGGGATCTGGCCGACGGCATTCTTCACCGAACGCTTCGTCGGCGGGCCTGTCCGGGGAATCGACTCTCTCGCCGGGCTCCTCATCGGAGTGGCAGGGCTTGCCGTCGGTGCCGTGATCCTCTTGTACAGAAGCCGTCGCACGGGCCAGAGGATCCCGACACTGTTCTGGGTGACGATTGGCGCGATCGTCATAGTCGCGGGGTTCCCGCTTCAACAAAGCTATCTACGCGATCGATACACGAGTTCACCTGGCAGTGAGTTGCAGTCTTCGTCGGCCTGGCTACGGCACGAGAGCAACGTTCGAATCGGCGTTCTCGGAGAGTTCGCGCTGTTGCAGTATCCGTTCTACGGCAACGATCTTTCGAACTACGTGCAGTACTTGGGAATCAGTGGCTCTGACGGGACCTATGCACCGTTCGGTTCATGCCAAGCGTGGCGAGACACAATCAATGAGGGCCACTACTCCTACATCTACATTTCGTCGAACGTCGTAAAATCGAGGTCTGCTATCCGTTCGGCAACGCCGACCGAAGCCGGGTGGATGGCGCCAGGCAGGAATTCGAAGATAGTTCTACGGGGCCAGGAACGCAGTGCACCACCGTATGCCGGGTATAGCGGCTACACCCTGTACAAAGTGGGGCCGCACTTCACCGCCGCCAATTGTGGCGCTGCCGCGTGATCAGAATTGGCACGCATCACGCACCTAGTGGTCGAAATCGACTGCCCGTTTCCCACCATCAGGGCGTGCTGCGGAGGTGCCCTGACTACTCGAGCGAACACGGCTATGACCCACAGAGTCACCCTTTCCCCTCGACAGACGCCAAATCCCTCGGAGATCATCGAGCGCAGTTGTCACGATCCGAACCCGTGAATCATCGTCCTCGATCCAACGCACAGGAATCTCATTGATCCGTAGTCCGTCTCGCCATGCCAGCGTCAGGAGCTCGGTGTCGAAGAACCAATCATCATCGACGATTCGTGGGATGAGGTCCCGAGCGAGAGCCGCCCGAACCGCCTTAAATCCGCACTGCGCGTCCCGGATTTCGTATCGAAGGAATCCCCGGGCAATCACGTTGTAGATCCGCGAAACGACCTCCCGTTGTAAACTTCGCTCGATATCGGCCCCCGGGGCAAGGCGCGAACCGATGGAGATGTCGGCTTCACCCTCGACGATGGGATCGAGCAGTGCGCGCAAGGACTCGAGTCCTGTCGAGAGATCGACATCCATGTAGGCGACGACATCGGCACTACTGGTGGACCATGCTGCCTTGAGGGCACCCCCACGGCCGCGTCGGTCGAGCCGAATAGCGCGCGCATTGGAATTCGCCGCCGCGAAGGTCTCAGCGAGCGACCAGGTCCGATCCGTACTGCCGTTGTCCACGACCGTGATCGTCCAGTCATAGGGGCACTCCGCAGACAGGTAGGAGACAAGTGTGCTGAGGGTGCTCTCGAGGGCCCGCTGCTCATTCAGTACCGGGATCGTGATGTCGACGCTTGAGCGTGTCATCGGATCCGCCTTCCCCTATGGAACCTATGTCGGCAACGACTCAAAATCTGAGCGACCGGCCTGTCGCATGCATCATTCCTGCAAGTGGGCCGAATATAGCAAAGACGTTCTGGCGCCAGCGAGGCCGGCTCCCGAGTCGATGCCGCTGTCCGGGTGGGGGGCGTCAAGCGAGCTGGCTGGATGAGGCGAGTGACAATTCGAGACCAATGACCAAATTGAGATCAACCGCCGGCACTCTCAGTGGGAAGAACCGACGGGAGCGCACCCGGAAATGACGGCCTAATTCGTCGAGCACCTCACGAGCCGTATTGCAGTGATCGCGCTTGATCATCCATTCGTACGGCGTCTTGTAGCGCTTCTCGAACATCCGCTTCGTGGTAAACCGCCGACCCAACGAGTAGAGGCGACCTCCCTCGCAAGGAATGACGACGCAGAAGACACCGCCGGGCCGAAGCACTCTGGCAACCTCTTCCAGCGCCGCTGGGAGGTTGTAGAGGTGTTCGAGCACATGAATAGCGAGGACCCGATCAAACGAATCGTCATCCCAAGGGAGTCTTTGCTCACAATCGGCGACGACTACCGACAGACCTTCGCGATGGGGGATTTGAGACGCGAGCTGATCCGAATACTCCAGGGCGACGTACTCGCCGCTCGATTCGAATTGCAGATGGGTTCCAGTGCCAGCCCCGATTTCCAACGTGCGGAGCCCAGGGGAAGCCGAGGAAGTCGGATAGGTATGGTCGAACCGACTCACCCAT
>Ga0307372_10004394_pt1 | contig 21766 bp, 19 predicted proteins | sample OX1MG_FD_202533 | JGI IMG/M metagenome (GOLD analysis project Ga0307372, IMG submission 202533) | Soil microbial communities from Risofladan, Vaasa, Finland - OX-1 | ecosystem: Environmental > Terrestrial > Soil > Coastal area > Acid sulfate soil | place: Finland: Risofladan, Vaasa | collected...
CAAGGCAATTCAAGATTACATCCAGTGCTACAACCGGAACCCACGACCGTTTCAGTGGGTCGCCAGCGCCAGTAAGATCATCCGCAAGGTCAACAAATATAAAGAAACTTTAGAGACGGGAGACTAGTGTGTCCAGGAAAGGCAGGAGTGTTCAGTGGGAAACAGACCCACCGAGGCAAAAGTCAGGAGTCTCGTAGCTTGGATAGCAGGGAGGAGGGAAACCGAATCTCTGAAGCCTATCGACAAAGTCATCTTCAGGATGATGAGCAAGTCATCGGGCCGTAACGAAAGTGAATGCGGATTTAGCCTCGAAACCACTAAGCCCCAGAGGTCGAGCTCATTAGGGTTGAGCGAAGACAGCATGAATCGTCGCAGACTGACTGGAACGGCGATTCACTCTGGCGGGGTTAAAGCAACAGCACGATGATCAGGACACCCCAAGCAACTGGAGAGACCCTCCTCGTCCCGGCGCGAAAGCGGCGGAGCAGGAAGCCATATAACCGGCGACACCGGGAAGTTGGCGGAAGGCGAGAGGGAGTTGGAAGGGTCCATAGGAGCGATGAAGCGGAGTAATGTCTGCGGAGCGAAGGGGCCCTGCTGTTTGCAATGGCTCGAACAAAACGGGAGGCAAGGGTGATATGACAAAGACACCTGGTAGTTTGCAGGACCTGAGTAAGAGCCTATACGACAAGGCGAAGGCTGAACCAACCTGGCGTTTCTGGGGACTGTACGTACATGTCTGCAAAATGGAAATTCTTCAGGAAGCCTACAAGATGGCGAAGAAGAACAACGGGGCACCGGGAATTGACGGGGTCACGTTCGAGGCCATCAAAGAGAGCGGAGCGGAGAGTTTTCTCAAGCAGATTCAGGACGAACTGGTCAACCAAACGTATCGGCCCATGCAGGTACGGAAGAAAGAGATACCGAAGGATGGCGGGACAAAGGTCCGGATCCTTTCGATACCTTCCATCCGTGATCGCGTGGTCCAGGGGGCACTCAAGCTCATTCTGGAGCCGATTTTCGAAGCTGACTTCCAACCGGGATCGTATGGATACCGACCGAAACGAACGGCGCATGAAGCGATAAACCGAGTGGCACAGGCGATCGTCGAGGGGAAAACCAAAATCATCGACCTTGATTTGCGCGCCTACTTTGACAACGTTCAACACTACCTGTTGTTAGAGAAGGTGGCCAAGCGAGTCCAGGATGACCAGGTGATGAGGCTTCTCAAGATGATTCTCAAGGCGACTGGGAAGAAAGGGGTTCCTCAAGGTGGTGTGATTTCGCCCCTGCTCAGTAATCTATACCTGAACGGCGTAGACAGGATGCTGGAAAAGGCGATCGAGACCACGCGCTACAAAGGGTACACAGCCGTCCAATATGCACGATTTGCGGACGACCAAGTGATACTCGTGGATCCCCATCCGCAGCATGACTGGATCGGGAAGGCGGTGATTCAACGCTTGCGGGAAGAGTTAGGAAAACTACGAGTGGAGATAAACGAAGAGAAGAGTCGGACTGTAGACCTCAGGAAGGGAGAAAGCTTTGGTTTTCTCGGCTTTGAGTTTCGTCGTGTCCGCAGTCGAAAAGGACGGTGGAGACCAGAGTACACGCCCAAGCTGAAGAAGCGCACGGCGTTGCTGACGAAGCTCCGAGACATCTTCCGGCGGTCTGAGAGTCAGCCTGTAGAGCGGGTGATCAAGCGGATCAACCCGATCCTCCGGGGTTGGGTGACCTACTTTGCCGTGGGACACTCCGCACGATGCTTCGCGTTTGTCAAAGACTGGGTAGAAAAGAAAATCCGGCGGCATTTGATGCGGGCACGACAACGCAAGGGGTTCGGCTGGAAGCGATGGAGTAGTCAGTGGATCTACGGCGTGCTCGAGCTGTTCACTGGCTATCGAACGCGTTACGGATTGCTGCCGAAAGTCGCTCCAGTGCGATAGGTCTCATAACCCTTGACTCGAAGCAAGCAGGAGAGCGTAGTGCGGGAAATCCGCACGCTACGTTCGACGCGGCGGGGAATGGAAACCCACTCACGGTGCGGCTAGTGAGGCACTCTCAGAGGAAACGGAGAGTAACGGATAGGCCGTACCTGCGGAGCCTGGCGCCATTCCTCGACCCTACTCTGAACGTCGTCGCCGCCCAAGCAGGCCAAGCCTTGCACGTGCTTGATCATTTCCACATTACGACGCATTTGAATCAGGCCGTGGATCAGGTGCGTCGATCGGAGTGCTCCCGCTTGCGGGCGGCGGGGAAGGCCAGGGCCGAGCGGCTCAAGCACATGCGCTGGCCGTTGTTGCGCAAGGGCAGTCGCGTCCGCGGGCAGGCACGCCAGAAACTGAATGCCCTGCTGGCCAGCAAGATGGCCACCGCCCGAGCGTGGGAGCTCAAAGAAGCCTTCTACCATTTCTGGAATTACAGATCGGTCCTGTGGGCCGGAGCCTTTCTGGACCATTGGTGTTATCGGGCCATGCGCAGCCGGCTGGAGCCGATGAAGAAAGTGGCCCGCATGCTTCGCGCCCACGATGAATTGTTACTTAACTGGTTCCGTGCCAAAGGAGAGATTTCCAGCGGCGCCGTCGAGGGCCTCAACAACAAGATTCGAGTGGTAACCAGACGTTCCTACGGATTTCGGACCTACGACGCGATGGAAATCGCGCTATATCATACGCTCGGCCGACTTCCGGAACCGGAATCAACCCACAAATTCTGCTGAGGAGGCTCATTTTCATCGGTGGTGGTGCGCCGAAGGCGCATGAAGTCTAATGGGCAAGAAGTCGGAAAAACTCCCCAAAGAAAAAATACGCGCCTCAGGCCAAGATTTTTGAGGGGCAGGAGGCCGTCGTAACGCCGTTCTATTGATATTAACGAACAAGAGGCGGCCGAAATCTTTCAGAGAAAATGTTTCACACACGAACCACAGGGCACACCACCGAATGGACAGGCAAACTCTCCATCAATTCCATCGCGTCCAACAGTCGTGAGGACACATCAAACACAACTCGCATTGCAACACGACAAACTGTCGTTGAAACCGCTCGTGCATTCTTACCCAGCGTGGACTGAAAGAGATCGCCAATTCCAGCGTCTAGCTTTGAGCCAAATTTGCACGGATTTGTGACCAAGAAGCCTCGTGAGATGGAGCTTAAAAATGGGGCGAAAAAATTAAGGGGAAACTACTTTGAGAATTGCCGTGCAACAACTACCCGAAATGCTGCCGTAACGAAGCGGGATGCTCCACGCCTAATTTCTGACTGTGAAATCGCCTATCGCTTGCAAGTCGGCAGGTCGCTGTGAGGGTTTCATAGGTGTCTACTACACGCTGCACGATTTGATTGTGCAGCGAATGATCGCGGACACACTACGCGGCGCATGACGCGTAGCGTTTGGGCGGGAGCGACCCGTTGCAATACATTTGGGCGGCTCGGCAGGCCAAATGGGCGGGTCGCTCCCGCCCAAACGAGGGTTTTCGTCCGCGGTCTTTTTTCAGACTCCCATTGCGGATTCGCCTCGCAATTAAAGGCTTAGTTTCGGCATCTGGGTGAACGCAACACGCATATTTTGGGGAGAACACTGCGTGTGTTCCTGTGTTCTCCCCGACCTAGGGTGAAAACGATGGCCTGATCTCAGGGTGAAACCGGCCTGCGACTTCGGTTTCACTCGGCTTCGCTTAAGCCGCGACACGATGGGGACATCTAAGGCGGCGCTTTTGCTTATCATTTAGCGGGAACGCAGCAGAAAGCGCCGGGCGTGGGAAAAGGAATTTCTGGAATCGCTAGCCGAAACAGCGAGGGGCATTGGCAAGGTCTCCGAAGAGGAAATCTTGCGCAAGATCACTGTTGCCTCGGAAAGCCAAGAGCCGCAAGCCGCGTGTGGTCGTTGACATCAGCGTGCTCATGGCTGGCATATTTGAGCTTCAGGAACCCTTTTTGTGCCGGGTCGGAATCCAGCCGGTCAGTACTTCAGGCAGGAAGATAGGGAACCACCTCATCAGGTTCACGCGAAAACAAGCCCTATTCCGTTTAGAGAGGATTTCGCAACTGTGTTGCGGAGGCCTGGAGGGTTGCGGCTTTTTGGGAGATGAGATTGAGGCCGTGCTCTCGCGACTCACGCGCGAGTTGGGCGAGCTGCGCGCGGGCGGCGGGCGGATTTTCGCGGAGTTCGAGTTGGCTGAGGGCTAGCCGCGCCTCACACTCGATGCCGTAATAGCCAAGACGTTTTGCGGTGGCGACGACATTTTCCAGTTTGCGGCGCGGATCGGATAAATCGGGCTTGGATTTAATGCGCGAGGCGAGATCGGCGGCCTCGACGCGCGCGTCCTGAATCGCGGCAGGCAGTTTGAGGGCTGGATCGCTGGTGGCGGCGCTTAACGCAAGACCGTCTGAAATGATTTGGCGGGCCGCGGCGAGTTTGCCTTCGCGCAGCAAGATGCGAGAGAGGTCCACCTCCGCGGGGATTTCATCCAAGAAGGTTTTTTCCGCGCGGAACTCAGCGAGAGCCGATCTTAGCGCTGGCTCCGCATCAGCAAGGTTGCCTTCCTCGATGGATAATTCGGCGAGCTCAGCTTGTTTTTCAGCGATGCTGCCCTTGTCCCCCATTTGCCGGCGAATGGCGAGCGCTTTTTCGTAACTCTGACGCGCACCGGGCAGATCGTCCTGTGCCATCAGAATATCGCCGAGGACGGAGTGTGCTTCCGCAAGATTGACTACTTGAGCACGTCGCTGGGCCATTTTCAGGGCGCGGTCGGCAAAGTCCCTGGCACCGGCAATGTCGCCTTCGTACAAGCGAACAGCGGCGATGCTATAAAGCTCATAAGAAACATCGCTAGTCGGAACGGTGGACTCGATCCGTCTTTGGGCATCCTCGTAGTGCGCTTCGGCCTGGTGAAGCTGGCCCCGAACCATAAAAATGTCCGCGAGGTTGGCAAGAGCCGCGGCTTCGTTAAGAGAGTCGCCGCACTCTCTCCAAGTCTCCGCGGCTTGGCGAAAAAGCTTTTCGGCTTGGTCGATTTGACCCTGATTTTCGTAGCCGATGGCCATGTTGTTAAGAACCACGCCGGTTTTTTCATGCTCGCCCAACGGAGTCAGGATTGCGAGTGCGCGGTGGTAGAGGTCGCGCGCGCCAGTTAAATCCCCTTTGGCACCGCGGCGGTCGCCCATGGTTCGCAGCGCGTCTGCGGCGAGGAGCCTATTCCCTCCAGCCATGAATATGTCATATGCCTCCTGACAGTAAGCGACTGCGCCCTGCGGGTGATCGCCGTAGACCTTGTTGATGCATTGATCGAGACGGAAGCGCGCATAGAGCAGCCGTTGTCCGCGGGAAGCCGCTTCGGCGGCGGCTTTCTCGAAAAATGGCTGCGCGGCGGCGCCCCCGGAATAACTAATGAGCTGGGCCTGCCAGAAATCAATGCGTGGGTCTTCCGAAGCGGGAGGGGGGAGCTTGCGGAGTTGCTTGACGATGGCGAGAGCTTCTTCGGTGTGATGCTCGGCATTGAGCGCAATAATCAACTGCTCGGCATAATCCACGCTATCAGGATAGAGCGTGTAAAGAGCCCGGTACGCCGCAGTAGCGCGGTCCAAATCTCTCAGACTGGAGAAATAAGCGCCCTCAACCTGCAGCTTGTCCGTTTCAGGAAGGCCAGCGGAAAGGCCGTAGGCGATTTTGATTTCGTCTTTGGCCTTTTGGTCATAACCGAGCGCGCCCCAGGTGCGGAACAGCATGAGGTGCACAAGAGGAAAACGAGGTGCGAGATTCTCTGCTTGCAGAAAAAGATCTTTCGCGGCGGCGTCATCGTAATTGCGCAATTTTGCGAGGCCCAACGAATAGAAACGGTTGGCGTCCGGGGCGGAAGGCAGGGAAGAAACGACGTTGGCTTCCTCCGACTCGGAAATCATGGGCAGGCCCAAACGTTCGCGAAGTTCAACGCCGACTTTGGCAACTAGCCCGAAGAACTGGTTTTCGCTGCCGGTCTCCGCGCCTTCGTACAAAATGTCGCCCGTGCGAGCATCCTGCAAGCGGAAATCGACGCGGACGCTGCCGTCCCGCGGCTCGCCAAGAGCCGCGAAGGAGCCGAGGACGAGAAGGTCGGTGTCGAGGGCCTTTCCAATGTGCGAAGCAGTTTGCTGGCTGAGGGAGTCGGTCTGAGGCCACGGCGAACTGAGCCGAAATTGCGCGACATTTTCGCCCGGGACCACGCGCAGCTTGCCGCCGGCGCCGAGTTCGGTGCGCAACATTTCGGCGAGGGCCGTCGAAAGCCACGCGTCGCCCGGCCGGCCGGAAGCGTTCTGGAAACCCAGAACGGCAACGGAGCGCCGCAGCTTGCCAACGTCGACCGTGGGCTGCAAAGACGAAACGGGCGGCACGGCAGCGGGTTTGCGAAAAGCAATGAACGCGGCTAATCCAATCACCACGACGGCAGCGCCCACTGCCACAGTCAAAAGACGACCGAGGGAACGCGATGAAGGCGCGGGCAGATTCGCGGGAATTTGATTTTCGGTCGGCGGGGAAGGAATGGTTGTGGAGGTTTCCGGTTCAATGAATGGCTGGGAATCTTCGACGGTGATGGGGGCGATGAAGCGGTAGCCGCGTCTGGGGACAGTTTCAATGAAGCGAGGATTATCCGCGTCATCGTCAAGCGCGGCGCGGAGGCGCTTGAGCGCGGAATTCAGATTTCCGTCGAAATCGACGTAGGTACCCGTCGGCCACAAATCCTGCCGCAGCTCCTCACGCGTCACGATCTGACCCTGGCGCTGCAGCAGCCTCGCAAGTATCTGGAACGGCTGCTCCTGCAGGCGAATGCGCACGCCTTTGCGAGTGACAACGGCGTTCTGCAAATCAGCCTCGAAAAGGCCGAAGCGCACGAGTCGCGAGGGTGTGGGGAAGTTCATGCAGCCCCCAAGCAATTACCGAGATTGGCCGGGAGTATAACACAACCTCAATTTTTACCAACCTGTTTGTGCCAGATAGCCCCACAACCCCGTGAGTTTCCAAAGAATTAGCAGGACACAAACTCGCCCGAGGGCCGCCCTTTGACGCCGCACCGATCTTCGGCTATTTCTCGCGCTTCGGTTGGAAATGGATTTTGAGGAGGCGCGAGCAATGAAGAACTCAATGGGCCGCAGCATCGCGGAATTTCTGCGACGGGCGCTGCTGGTGGTCGTTTGTGGCGTTTTCCTGGCCGGCGCAGCGTATGCGCAAGGCGGGTCGTGCATGGTGAACCAAATTCGGGTAAGGATTGGCACGGCGGCGCAAAACCCGCTGGCCGGCACGGTCAACAATATAGACCTCGAAATCCATTTCACCAACGGCACCATTCAAAAGGCACCGGATGTGAATGCGAATATGACTTGGGGGGTCAACAGCCAAAACGTCGTAACGATCCCATTGAACCAGCCGGTCCCGGTAACAGAAATCAAGAGGATCCGGTTGATCTACAACATCAGCGCTGGCGAATGGGATATGTCATTTCTGCGGGCGCGCGCTATCGGCAGCGTCTGGAGCGGGCGAATCGCGGCATGGGGGTCGGATCCGAATCCGTCGCCCCATCGCTTCACGGCGACCTATCCAGCGTTCGGCGTTGACACTGTGATACCGGCTAACGCGTGCAATCTCGCGCGCATGCCTGTTGCAGGCCCCGTCCGTCTGGCGCCCGGCGTAGCCGTTCAGAATCCTGCTCGCGGTTCCGGCCCGCTTTTGCCGTCGAGTTCGCAGCAAGGAATGCTTGTCCAGCAATCGTCCCCTGCTCTTCTTCATGGAGCGCGGCCAGCGAACGTTGGGCCAGCCCAAACACTTTCTGCTACTGGCACGACGCCTAGCGGAGCTACATCCGTCGGCAACTCCGGCGGTGGCAACGGGTCTGGTGGTTCAGGTCTTACTAGCTTCCAGCCGCTTGTCCCACGCAGCAGTTCGAATACGAGTTCTGGTGGCATGGGTCTCATGAGTCTTAAGCCGCTCACCCCGCGCGGGAATTCAAACGGCGGCTCAAATGCCGGCTCGGCCAGCGGTACGCAGAAGCCGCTGACCAACGCAGATGTTGTCAGCATGCTGGCGCAGGGGGAGCAAGAGCAAACCATCCTCACCATGATCCGAACCCATCGGGCCACGTTTGACGTGTCGAATCAGGCCAGAGCGAGCTTCGACAGAGCGTGCGCAGCGATCAACAAGCCGGCCAGTCTAAGCACAGGCACCTGGGCTACCGAAATAGGACATGTCTGGAATGCCATGAAGAATGTTGTGATCTGCCAGGAAACGAATGGACGGGGCGGAGAGGGCGCCTGCGATTTGACTCCGCAGCAGTCCTCTCTGAAGAACACGTCGGCAGGGCCCACGCCTACTCAGCCGAAAGTGCCTGGTCGGAGCAAGTATGACGCGATCACGCTGGAATCCGGCTCTACCCGAGACACGCGCTTTGCCAACTGGGCACAATCTGGCCAAGCGCCCAACAATGGCTCGCCGTCAACCTCCGAGGTAAAGCCGCCGATGAACGTCGCCGGCGCGGTTTACGGCCAAAGTGGAAACGCCCCCGGCGGAAACAACAATGCCTGTGATGTGACGCAAATTCGGATGAGGATTGGTACCGGCGGCGACGACCTGCGCGGCGGCCAGGATAACTTGAACGTCCTGATTTATCTTGCGGGTGCCAGTCCTCGACTTTCACTGAATGTCAACAGCAGCGCGAGCTGGCCAAACAACAGCTCGCATACGGTGGTCATCCCCATAAATCCGCCGGTTCCACCCAGCGAGATTAGAGCCATCAGATTGTTTCACGTGCCTGACGGAAGCTTTAACGTCTCGAGCCTTGAGATAGCGATCAATCCGGCAGCGGCGCCGATATTCATAGCAAAAGCGCTTCAATCGCCAGATAACTGGGATATGTCCCGTCTAGAGGCGTTTGCCGTTGCAAATGGTGTGGCCCAGCGAATCGTCACTCATGGCTTTCACCGTTTTACCGGCAGTAATCCCGCTCTTACCATCTACATCCGCCGGGAAGCGATGGCGAACGTGTGCGGTGCCGGTCGGCCGGCAGCTAACAGTGGCAGCGGTTCCGGTGGTGGTATCGGTTCTGGGCTGAACCCTGCGTTTAACCCCGGCGGCTCTGGCCTCCGGCCAATCACAGGGGGCGGCACCGGCGCTGGCGCTCTTGGTTCCGCGCAGTCGAGCGTGCTCACGAATGATGGTGTCGTGCGGATGGTGAAAGCCAGAGTTCCCGAGTCGGGGATCATTGCTTTCATTCGAGCGAACCCGGCGAAATTCGATCTATCCCCGAACGCACTCATTGCACTCAGGCAAGCAGGAGTGAGTCCGACAGTTCAGCAGGAGATGATAAGACACGGAAGCGGTCCGGTCAGCGTCCCGGGTACCCAACCGTCCGGAATTGGAGGGGCAGCCAAGGCGGATGATTTAAATCCACAGCCGTATCCGCCAAAAGGACAACTTCTTAATCCGGGCGGACAGCAGACCGTGCTTGGGACCCAAGCAAACGCGTCGCCGAGCACGAACTCTGCCTTAGTTCCCGCCGTGCAGCGTTCCGCCATCACAGACGGAACCACGGTGAACAGCAGCGTCCCGGGGTCGGGTGGCAAAGCCGCAATCGCCGAAGGCACGTTCACTGGCGGCGTTCGACCTGCCGGCACGCCCCAAGTGGGCGCTAGCCACACCATGAGCGCGCAGGGGAATGTCGGCTCGCCGGTTGGTCAACGCGCTGGAACAATCACCATGACGCCCAATTCAACGGCCGCTGGGATGGCGCGTCCCCCGAGTGTCGCTCAGGAAAATCCAGCCCTCTACGTGGCCGCCGCTTGCGCGAAGGATCCCGCTTTCCGAATTGTGGCCGTGACCGGCGATTCAACTGGATGGGTCCAATACGAAACAAATGACACTGATCCAAGCGTGAATGGAGGCAGCACGGGAAATCCGGGCGGCAACGCGGGCACGCTGGATCTGCAGTCGGCTGAGCTTAAAGATATGCTCACAGGCGGTCACGAGTTCACGATTCTCGGATGCTCTTTCGGCTCTATCCCGGTTCGCGGTATTTCGAGGGCGGTCGGGAAGCCTGCAGGCGTGGCGACAGGTATCCCGGCTGGATACTTGAGTGGCGGACAGCGCGTGTATATCGTGGGCAGAAACGGCAATGAGAGCGTTGAGTTCACCATAAAAAACTGGAGCGACGACTCCGTAACACTTTCGGCTCCTTCTGGAACAGGCCCCGACAACGTCTCCGCATTTGCTTTTGTCGTGCAACGTGCGGATGGATCATTCATCGCGTACTACTTTTGAAAGGAGTTGTCATGCCTGACAAGAAAGCAGTATGGGTGGTGGTTTTGATTGCGATTGCCGCGCTCGTGCCCGCGTTCGGCCAACAGGCGCAAAAGCCGCTGACGAATGACGGCGTCGTGAAAATGGTGCAGGCGGGGCTGGCGGAATCCGTGGTCATTGCGGCCATTCAGTCCAGCCCAGCCCAGCCAGTTACGACATATCGCCCGACGCCCTTATTGCCCTGAAAAAGGCTGGTGTTACACAGAATGAAATGAACGCCATCGTGACCGCGCAACAAGCTGCGAATGGCGGCGGTGCTGGTGCGGGTCCGACCAATGCGAACGCGGGAGTTGGGAGTTCAGCCCCGGCTGCGGCTTCAGGACCGAGATGGCAGATGCCGACGGTGGCGATCGTTCAGAACGGCGCTTCACAGGCGCTGCCGATGGAGAAAACACAACTGGCGGAGACGAAGACGAAGCCGAGAACGCTGGCCAGCTTGTCCGGCGATTCCGCAGTGACGCAAGGGATTCAAGCGGGTGTCAACGATGCGTCGTGGAGCGCAGCGTCGCACATAAACAACGGCGTCGGAGGGTCGGCCGTGATGCAAGCGGGAGGAATTTTCAATGGGATTCTGGGATCACGGCAGCCGACGGTGACGTATGTGTGGGGCGTGCCGGGTCCGGTGTCAGCGAACGTGCTGCAGACAAGCACGCCGACATTTTCCGTGAACTTCGCAAAGGCGCCGGGCGTGAATCCCGAGGAGTTCGCGCCGGAAATCGTGAAGCTGACGCCCGCGCAGAACACCTGCCGTTTGGTGGGCGCGACGCGGGGCAGAGAAGATGCCCGTTCCCACGATGCGGCGGACTGGAAAATCTACTCGTCATTTGTGGAGGATCGCGTCGCGGTGAATCTGCAGAAGACCGCGGCGGGCGAATACCAAATGTCGCCACAGTCACCGCTCCTGCCTGGTGAGTATGCAGTGGTGCTGCGTCCCGTTTCGAGGAACGAGAAAGTTTCGGGCGGCGATGTGGCGCGCGGGCAGGGTCCCGGCTTGATGTTCGATACGGCCTGGTCATTTCAGGTGCCTGATAACGCGCAATAGGCCCGGGGGGAAAAAGCGACGATGAAGGGCGGCAGAAATTATGGCGCGAAAGAGCATCTTGAAAATGATTGCTGTGATTGCGCTCGCCACTCCATTCGCGGCGCTGGCGGCGGCAGCGACCGTGGATTTGAGGCCCGGAAAGTATGCGCTGACGATTACGTATGAGGTGCAGGACCAGAGGCAAAGCGAGTCGCGGAGCGCTACACGATGCATTAGGGCGAAAGATCTGGACAATCCGGAAAGGATTTTCAATGACCGGATCGCCGAGACGCCAAAAGAAGAGACGTGTTCGGTGAAGGACTTAAAGAACAGTGGCGGGAAGATTTCGTACGACGCGGAGTGCTCGAACCGGACCGTGCACGTGGAAGGGAACGTGAGCGCCACAGGATTTGCGGTGGTGAGAACGGTGAAGCCGAAGGCGAGCGAGGGCGTGTCGTTGAAGTTCACGGTGCGAGGAACGCGGACGGGCGATTGCCTGGCAGGGGAACGTTAGCGGACAAGCGCGCAAAAAGTTGTTGCGAAGAGGAACGCCAGTGAGTTTAGGCGAGTTTCGTTTTGTGCGATGCGCGATGTGCGTTGGGATGGGGGCAGCGCTCGCGCTCGCGCCGGGATGCAAGCGGGGCGCGGGAAGCGCGGCGCTGGGAAGCGCAACAGGCGCCGGATCTAGGAGCGGGGCGGATCCGAATAAGTTCAGCCCAACGAGCGCGAGCATCTGCCTGCAGCAAATGATCAAGAACCCGCCGGGACCGTTCCATTTGTCGTTTGCGGAGAAGGTTTCGGATCAGGAGTCGTCAAGCGTGGAGGCGGAGGTGACACCTGCAACGATTGACTATACGCGGCACAAAATGAGCGCGGGACAAACGTCCACAAACACCAGGCATCTGGCGCGTGCGCAACTGTCGGAAATGGAGCTCGATTTTGACGTGATGGGTCCGGTGCCGTGGCACGGAGAACTGGTGCCCGCGCGGGACGCGACGAAATCAGAGGGCCCGGAGCGGGTCAATGGCTTCAACACGATCAAGTACTCCATCGATACGGCAAACGAGCCGGGGGCGCAGAAGGCAACATTCGAGTCGCTGATGGCGGTGAAGAACTACGAGATTGTCGGAGATGCGTGGGTGACGAGGGATACGGGCTGTCTGGTGAAATACGCGATTGATTTTGAGCAGGAGGCCAAGGACGGAAGCGTCAAAAAGACGCACTTCGAGGGGAACGTCACGAAGCGGTAGTTTCCTGCCGAGACGCGAAGAAAAGGCATTCGGGCCAGCGGCGGGACTTGGGGAAAGGAAAGAAACGAAACGAAGGAAAGGAGCTTTCAGATGGCGAATTGCGCGAAGTGTGGTGCGGTGGTAGCGGAAGACAGCGCGTTCTGCGGAACGTGCGGACAGCCGGCGAGAGCACAGGCAGGCGGGGCGGCAAACGGTGCGTTCCCGGCTGCTCCAGCTGTTGCCGTGGGCAGCGGTGCAAGCTCCAGCGGGACATCGACGGGAACGGGGCTGACGATGAATCTGGCGGCGGCGCTGTCGTATGCGCTGGGCTTCATTACAGGAATCCTGTTTTTGGTGCTGGATCCCTACAAGAACAACCGGTTTGTTCGGTTTCACGCGATCCAATCGATTCTCTTCAGCGTGACCTGCGTAATTTTCGCGATTGTGTGGAGCATCCTCGTGGGAATTTTGGTGAGCATCGCCGGATTCTGGGTGCTTACAGTGGACATCCCGCTGCGTTTGCTGATTGGATTGGGGATTTTTCTGCTGTGGCTGTACGTGATGTTCCAGGCGTACAGCGAACGCGAGTACCGCATTCCGTGGATTGGGGACATTGCGGCAAAACAGGTGCATTAGTTCGAACAGGCCCGACGGCTATACCGAAGGCTCAAGATTCTCAGAAATTCAGGAGCGCGCGAAAAATGAGGGTGCGCCGCAATGCGGAGGGAAAAAAGGAGGGTGGATTATGTGGCACGCGAAAAATGAACGGCGGACGAGCATATTCCGCGGCGCGATTGGAGCAGCCGTTGCGCTTCTGATAGCGCAGGGCGCGCCTGCGGCACTCGCGCGAGGGGCCGGCGGCGCGGGAAGCAGCACGACAATTACTCTGACGATGAGCCAAGCGGGCGTATGGGGAGGAGACTCTAACCAAGGAAAAGTGAAACTGAGCCAGCCAGCGCCAGCGGGTGGTGTGACGGTGCACTTCGGATTTGGCACGACTCTGATCATGGCACCGTGCGGGCGCCCCGCTCCATCAAAAAGCAGCGTCCCCGCAAGCATGCCGGATTGCGTGAACATTCTCGCGGGAGCCACTTCAGCGACGTTCACCGTCGCCACGATCAACGTCAAGACATCCAAACAAGTCAAAATCATTGCTCAGTGGGGCGGCTCTTCCGTTTCCGGTAAAACTTCCTTTCTGGTGAACCCTGTGACCGTCAGCTTCTCCAAAATACCGACGGGCGCGATGGACTGGGGGAGTTCTTCTACGTGGGGAGTAACGTTGAGCCATATCCCGAAGAGCGGAGCAACCGTGCTTCTCGGCGCCAGCGGCGTGTCGGTGCCGGCCAGCGTGAAAATAAAGGACGTTCCCGCGACGTTCACTGCGAAGGCTCCCACATTATCTCCGTGCTCAATGTCGCCGTCTCATCCCCCGGTCGCAGGAAAGATCACGGCCAGTTGGGAGGGTGCCTCCGCGAGCGCTCCAGTTACCGTGGGCAAGAATAATGGCCAACCATCTCGATACACGAGCAACACGATTCGGATCGATCCCTACGCGATCGTGGGCGTAAGCCACGATGCCCAGGTACTTATCCTCAAACCCTCCGTCTGCGCTAACAGCTTGGCCGCAGGGGACGTCATGTATATCAAAAAACTCGGCGTTCTCAAGGTTGGAGCTGTCAAAAAGGTAAACACACCTTCACCTGAGGTTGCGGTGGGTGTGAGTTCAGCTTCGCTCACGGATTTCATAAACGATGGAACGTTGCAGATTCTCAAAGAACCACCGCAGACCGCATCGGAGCCCGGCGGCTCGAACAATCCAGGCAACCCTTGGGCCGATACTGCCGAGCCATATCACGAGCAGAGCCCGGGCGAGCAGCCATGGAAATACAGTACGACTGGTTCGGCGTCCAGCTATTCCTTCACCGCGTTCAAAAAAAACAATGGGCTATCGGCCAGCGTTACCGCCAAGGGCCAGGTGAACGGCGGCTACAACTTCCTTGTCGTAATCCACAGCGACAAACTCGAGCAGGCAACTTTCACGGTTCCAACTGACGGCACGCTGGACGTTGACTGGATGGCCCAGACCACCGCCTCCGGCGAGGGCATTGGAGAATCGCGCCTCAGAATGCCGCCCTTGTATTCCGGGCTAGTGGACGACAAGACGGACGACATTCCTTTTCTCTTCCAGATTTACGCCAATCTTATCTTTAAGCCGGGTTTTGGAGAGAAGGCCGCCGCGAAGGGTCATTTTCAGATTACTTACAAAGGGGAGGGAGGCATAGACGGATCGTCGCCGGTCAATAATTCGCTCGATGCTACGCCGGATATCTCCAGCACAACCTCGTCCGCTAAAGCGCCACACGGCGCAGTCGTGGCCATCAATGCGCCGAAGTTTGCCATGACCTTCAGCAAGGATAGCTTTCTTTGGGCTGTGGCCAACCGGCTACCCAGCGCCTTGAACATGAAAGGCGCGGACCTCGCGGACGGCCTGGAAGGTCAGCTGAGCGCAACGTACGCCGCTAAGCACACCGTCAACATCAAGTACCCTCAGCCGGACGATTATTTCGACGTGCCGCGGGCAGCTTACGTCCAGTGGGTCGCCTCCGTGGCTTACGCCGGCCAGGGCCTAATGGGCGCAGGCCTGCTCAGCCCGGTTCCGTGCCAGCAGTATTACCAGAACTATTTAGTTCAAGCCGGCATAGACAAAGACATGCTCGGCTCGATCAGCGGTTCCGTACCGCCAAAAGACGGAGTAGAGGTCTTCAAGAAGACAGGAGTATCGGCAATCCCGGCTATTCAGGGATGCATGCCCAAGAAGTAATAGGCCGCGGAAAACGTAAAACGCCCGCGGTAGAAATCATCGCCGCAGGGAACCCGCGGAACAGGAGAGGGGAAGTGAGATGACATTGCAGGCCAATCACGGATTTTTCTTGCGGGGCGTTCTTGCGGGCGTCTCTGCGCTGGCGCTCCTGGCTGTATGTGGATGCACTTCCGGCCCAAAATCGGACACCGCGAATGCTCAGGATGCGGACAGCTCGGGCGCTCACATTGATGTGGGATGCATGCTCGACCACGTCGAGAAGCCGGCCGAATCCTTTCATTATTCCTACAAGTACGCCGATGCATCCCGTTCCCTCGATGACGAAGCGGATGTCACGCCGACAGCCATGGATATCGTGTTTAAGGATACCCGTGGGTCGCATTCACTCCATGCTGTCCGCTCCGACGAGAACAGTTGGAACAATGCCCTATTGAGCCTGTCCAGCCTCGAGTTCATTGGCATGGCCGGGAGGCTCGCCGCCCTGGAAGACATGTCCGCGATTGTCAGCCGCGGCGCAGAGGCGGTGAACGGCTACCAGGCAACGAAATATTCCATTGATACCACCAGCGCCAACTCCTCGGACCGGAAGACAATCGAGACGCTCTTCGGCGCGGGGAGTTATGACAAGGGAACGGTCTGGATGGGGCAGGACGGCTGCGCCGTGAAGCTCGTTATGGATGAAGGAATCACTTTGCCGGATGGCGTGCACAAGCGCCACTTCGAAATATCTCGAATCAAGAAATGAGCTGGACACCAGTTGGCATCGGAGAATGGTTTGCAAGTCGCAGAACTCTTGGCAAGTCGGAAAATGACCGGCTTGCTTGCGATGCTTCCGTGAGCGGAGGTTGAGATGACAACTACGTGCAATCAATGCGGCGCAGTGCTCAGCGAGCGCGATGCGTTCTGCACCAAATGTGGCGCGCGGCGCAGCGATGCGGGCGGACCGTCCGCAGGTTGGCGATTTTGTACGAAGTGCGGTGCACCTCTTCTGGGCGAGACGAAGTTCTGCACAAAATGCGGAGCTGCCGCTGGCGTTGCGGCGGCCGCTCCAATTTCGGCGACAGCGGGCGGCAAAGATTCCGCGGAAACATCTGCTACGGCAGCTTCGACCAGCGCGGCGACAAGAGTGACACCTCAAGCTGCTGCTTCCTCTGGGAAATCCGCGGCGGGAATTCCGAAAGCGGCAATCATTGGCGGTGCCGCTGTAGTCATGGTGTTGGTATTGGTCGTGGCCATCACCGGCTTCATCCACGCCGCGCATCGCGCGCGGGAAAAAGCGCAAGAGATGGAGGCGGCTCAGAATTTTTCAAAGAGCCTCGCGGATCTTGCATCATCTGGAGAATCGGCAGCGCCAAGTGGAAATATCCCGTCGTCGGACATCAACAAGAGCATAAACCAACTTGCGGCAGCGGCGAGTGCGCTAGCGCAAAACATGCAGGCACAGAATGGTGCGAATCCTCAGAATGCGCTCCTCGGAAGCAACGGCACCTCAACAGGCGCCGCATCCGCACCTGGCATCAATGGCGGCTCAAGTCCCCCGGCTGGCTTTAAATCCGCGACGAGTGCGGCAGGAAGCAGAAGCATCTGGGCGGCGGGTGATGACCTGTATAAGCGGTTGGGCGATCTGCAAAGGGATGCGCCGGATCAGAAGGCTTCGGACGCGGTGGACGCTTTGGTCAGCAAGCTGGAGCAACTTACTACCGCAGTGGAGCGAGACCCTAACGATTCGGCGGCGAAAGAGAATCTGAACAAGGGCCTCGCCGACATTGCCGCGGCTGCGGACAAACTGACGCCGGCTTTTGTGGCGGGGACCGACGCCGCGCTGATTCCTCCACCAGTTCCGAGCGGTCCCCCCCTGGTGCCCATTGCCGGCACGGGGAACCCAAAACATGACTGGCCGCTGGAATATGAACGCACGGTTGGAGGGCCGGAAGCAGATCTGGTGGTACGGACGGGCGACATCAACAATCTAGGATTCGGCTGGCCACAAGGATTCGATCCCTTTTCCGGGCAATCAACGCCCGTCCACGCTTTTCCCGATATCCACCACATACCGCCGAACGCGCCGCCGGGAACGGATCGCATCATGATTGGCACCGGCGTCACTCCTGTGCATATGCACATAGAGCATATCCCCGGCAAACTGGACCGCATCATTATCGACTCCGTGACGGCGACTACCCCAGGCGACGGATACAGCTGGTCTCTCGACGCGTGCTATGGATTACGACCCTCCATACCGAGACTCCCCCAAACGACAGATCACATTCAGCTGCCGCCAGGCATGTCTGACGATGTCCTCTGGGCGAACACGAGCGAGGCGGCGGAATGCACACGCGATCGGACGCTGACGATGCCCATGCCCATTGTGCTCGACGTGGGGAAACTGCCGAGCAAAATCAATACGGTTCTCGTACAGATTTTCGCGGACGATTTTCAAGCACCGGTCTACCACTCGTATTTTCAAGTCAGCCTGAACGGTACGCGCATTCCTAGTTTCGAATATGTCATCAACTCACTCGATCAATCGGGGCCGATCGGGAAGCTGGTGACCATGAGGCTTTTGCCCGAATACTGGCCGCTGCTCAAAACAGGGACCGTCAAGCTGCTGATTGATGACCCCACCACTCACGTCCAGGATGGCTATGCGGTGGATTTTGTGCGCATCCTGGTGAATCCGCGCAAATTCAAATATCAAGTGTCGCTCTCAGCGCATGTCACAGACGCCGACAAGCACACGCCGATTGCCGGCGCGACGGTCACCGCGGGTCTCGGCTCGGCGGCGACGGACAAAGCGGGAAAATGTCGGTTGACGGGAATCCCCGCTGGACTTGTGGTCGCCACGGCCGACGCCCCTGGTTACGACGAAAATTCGGTGCCCGTTGATTTGCCGTCTGGACAAAGCGGGAACGCGGAAATTCAGCTCCATCGTCATCAGGAAACCACCGCGGCTCTCGAACAATCCATCGCGCAAACGGGCAGCGCCACGATTTACGGAATTCACTTCGACACGAATTCGCCGAATTTCCGACCCGACAGTTTGCCGGCGCTGAATGCTGTCCTTGGCCTGATTCACAACCATCCGGGATCAAAATGGCTGATTTCCGGTCACACAGATAATCAAGGCAACGCCGCTCACAACCAGACGCTTTCGGTCGCCCGCGCGAAATCTGTGGTGGCCTGGCTCAAGCAGCACGGCGTGGACATGAGCCGGCTCGTGCCGCAGGGATTTGGCGCCACACGGCCCGTCGCCGACAATGCGACGGCGAACGGTAGATTCTTGAATCGCCGCGTGGAAGTCGCGCTGGCGAAATAATTCTGAGGAGGATGGCGATATGAATTGGAAGTCCACAACCGCAGTGATTTTCGCGGCAATTTTTATCTTCGCGATGTGTAGTACGCAGCCCACATACGCGGCGCCGCCAACGGATGCTTGCAAACTGCTCACGCCCGCGCAGGTCAGCGCCGTGCTGGGAATTCCCGCAAAACCGGGACATGCTGTCCCGACTGACACAACAGTCTGCGACTGGCCTCTAGCCAGCCTTGCCAAGATGACTTCAAAGGACACGAAGGAGGTTGAAGTCAAAATCCTGGACGCCGACAGTTGGGCTATGGTGACAGCGGCAGTGAATGCGGCACCGCCACTCAAAGGAGTCGGTGACCTCGCCGTCTACCTCGGGAACAAATACCTTCTGTCGCTTTATGTGAAAACGGGAAGCGCACGGTTCTATGTGAACGTGCACGGCTTTCCACTCGATCAGATCAAGGCCAAAGAAAAAACGCTTGCGCTGGACGTCGTGGCGAAACTGTAAAGTTTACTGGGTACCGCGAAATCGCGGGCAAAACTCGAAAGGGAGGATAAAAAATGAATTCGAAATTCAAGCTTTTGCTGATTGTGGCGGCATTTCTCGTTACGGGCGTGGGCAGTACGCGAAGCGCATACGCTGCGCCGCAGGCGACCGGGTGCTCGATGCTGACGCCCGCGCAGATTCAGAAAGTCCTCGGGCAGCCGTTCGGCGCACCCAAGGTGGGCAAATGGCCGCCGGCGTATGGCAAGCAGCCATGGGGCACAGAGTGCGAATACAAGTCAATGAAGACCCCGGATGTGAAAGTTACTTTCATTGTCTATGTGGAAGCGTCGCCTTCCGAGGCCAAGCAGACGTTCGATAAGTTGTCCATGTGGTTCCCGGCCAAGTCGAAACCGGCGATCGGGGACTCCGCGTACATCGATCGCAGCCATGCGATTCATGTGCTGAAAGGGAAAGTTCGTTACTACATCTCGATCGATCCCGCGAATGAAAAGCAGGCGAAGGATCTAGCCACGTCGATCGCGGGACGAATTTGAATCCCAGTCGGGCCACGAATTTTAAGCCGGATTCAAAACTTTTAAGGAGGAGTGAGATGAGAAAAGCAATGGCAGTGGGACTGATTTGTTTGGCGGCTTCCGTCGTTTTCGCAGCAACAGGGAAGTTGCAGCCGCTGAAGGTGAAAACAGGCCTGTGGCAAATGACCCAAAAGGTCACGTCGTCGGGGAATGTTCCGCCGCAATTCGCGCCGATGATAAAGAATGCGGTGCCCATCAGCTACAAATCGTGTGTAAAGCCCAAGGATTTAATTGTGAATCCTTGGAGTAACGGGACGGACAACAAAAAGTGCACATGGACCGCTGTGAGTTCCACGGGCACCGACATGGAAGTGCAAGGAACATGCAGTCTGCGCAACAGTGAAGGGCGCTCGAGCATGCAAATGCACGGGAAGATCCACGCCCTGGATTCAGAGCACGGCACAGCATCAATGAAGGTCTCTGTGAATTTCAACGGTCAACCGATGAACTACACTCTGGAACTTACCGGAAAGTGGCTCGCGGCAACCTGCCCTGCCGGCATGAACTGAGGGCGCCGAGCGGTAAATTCGCCGCGATGGAGCGAATTTCGTCCCCGTGCGGCGGCGGCGCTAGCGAGAATCGAGTTGCGCTCAGCGTGTGTCGCCGCTCGCCGCAAGAAAGAAACGCCATGAACTCGAGAATTGCTCGGCGGCCTCGGTTACTTGCCTCGACAGCGAGTGGTCTGGCAATCGTAATGGCTCTGGGATGCAACTCGTCCTCTCCCGGCGCCGCGAAGAAAATTTCTTCAAACACGCCGGCCACAACTGTGGCCTCGCTTGCTGCGTCGTCCGGCAGCAACAATCCAGGAATTGATCTGCAATGCGCGGCAAACCATATCCAAAAAGCCCCCGCTCCGTTTCACTGGTCGTTCAAAAAGGTTGTCACGCCGGACACGAATGCGGATTGGGAGGCGAACGTAACCGCCGATTCCATCGCCGGCACACTCATCGACAGCTCCGGCGCGCGGACAATTCACGGCGTGCGCTCCGATAGCACGAGCTGGAATACCGCCGTGCTGATTTTGACCGGACCTCTTCCGGCCAGCACGTTTGCGCTGGTGGACAATTCATCCGCCACAACCCGCGCGGGCACGGAAGATGTGAACGGCGAAAACACCATTAAATACGCGATAGATACTTCGCAAGACACGCCGGCCGACGCCTCTCTGATCAAAAGCATGCTTGGAGAGAAGGGCTTCGTCAAAGGCGCGGCCTGGGTCACACGGCAAGGATGTCCCATCAAGTTCGTTTTGGATGTTGAGCAGCATAACAACGATGGCAGCGTGCAAAAAGAGCACTACGAAGAGAACGTCACACAGCCCTAGCGCCGTTTCATTTTGTGTATGTGAGGAAACACGAAAATGGATAATCGTTCCGCACAGCAGCAACAACAGGCCGAACTCATCAAGAACTACCTCTCCGGACAAGTGCCCATGCGCCGGAGACAGCGGGGTGGGTGCCTGGGCGGTCTCTTTAAGCTGCTCGCTATCGGAGTTTTCGGCTTGGCCGCTGTCTACGGCGTGGTCGCGATAACCGCCCCCTGGTCACTCCATATCGGCGGCCGCTGGACGCCCCTGCTCACATGGCACGGATCCGGCGAGCTTCTCACAAAAAACGGAACAGAGTATCCACTGTACATTAATTTCTACCCGTCTTCTCATTTTTCCCGGCTTCATCTGGAAGGCCTGCGCCCCACGGGCGGTCTGCAGGGTGGCGGCTGGCTGTGCACTTCGCCGGGCGTGACTCAGTATCTCGACCTAAGCGGCACGATCTATGGCGGCTGGCGGAGTACCGATGGCAGTCTCATGGCTTTCCGTCTTCTCGAGCACAGAATCATCAATACGGGAGGGTACTGGGGATTCTTCGATCTTAGGGCTTGAGCAAAAATTAGTTCGCATTCTTTCTCGGACTTATCGTGTAGTTCCACCTGGGCAAGTTCGTATGCGGGACGACGTGTAGTTGTCTCATTTGTTCGTCTGTGACCTTGATTCCAGT
>Ga0307372_10004395_pt1 | contig 21765 bp, 20 predicted proteins | sample OX1MG_FD_202533 | JGI IMG/M metagenome (GOLD analysis project Ga0307372, IMG submission 202533) | Soil microbial communities from Risofladan, Vaasa, Finland - OX-1 | ecosystem: Environmental > Terrestrial > Soil > Coastal area > Acid sulfate soil | place: Finland: Risofladan, Vaasa | collected...
CGGGGGCTCGTCCCCAGCACCTCCACGCAACCCCCGTGCGGTCGCAGGAGACCGAGGAGGAGGGAGATCGTGGTGGACTTCCCGGCGCCGTTCGGCCCGAGCAGGGCCACCGTCTCCCCCCGGGCCACTTGCAGGTCCAGATGGTCGAGGGCGACGTGCCGGCCGTAGCGGCGCACGACGTCGCCGAAGCGCAGGGCGGGCGCCGCCCCGCCGGTGTCCAGGATCGGATCCGGCACGATGCTCATGCCCGGGCCTGTGGCCGCGCGAGCAGCTTTCCCCATACCCTGACCGTGTCACCGTGTCCCGGGGCAGGGACAGGGTCGATCGCCTCTAAAGCCCGGGCCGGCGTAGGTTCGCACCGCTCGCTCAGCGCTGGCTCGCTGCCCGTCGCCCGTCGGCGCCACGGTCGCGTCGCTCCGTTCCGCTGTGGTCGCCACGGGAACACCCCACTCGTCGGGACCGTAGTCGCCGGCTCGGCTCGGGCGATGTCGGGCCTGGTCGCGCGGTCCAGGTCCGGCTCGTCGGTTCTTCCCGGGCCGGCGAACGCGGCGAAGGAGCCGACACCCGAGGGGGCCCTGAGGTGTCGACTCCTTCGCCTCGCCGAGGCAGGTGGAGACCAGGAGCAGAAATCTCTCCCTACCTGTTGGGACTGTTCACGTCGCCCGGCACCACGCCGGCCCACCGTATGGCCTCGAGCGGCCGGCCCGCCGCCGAAGCGGGCCTTGGCGCGCCCCATCACGTGTCGCCCTTCGTGAGATCGCCGCCGCGGTTCCCAGCGTACGGATGGAGGGTGAGCGGCGGGGGTCGGGGGTGTGACGTCTAGTCCATGTCGGCGGCGCCGTTCCCGCAGACCGTCGTCACCATGAGCCGGCTCACGACGTAGGGGTCCATGTTGGCATTGGGCCGCCGGTCCTCGAGCCATCCCCTCTTGTCCTTGGCGACGGCCCACGGGATCCGGATCGAGGCTCCCCGGTCCGAGGTCCCGTAGCTGAACTCCGACCAGTGGGCGGTCTCGTGGGCCCCCGTGAGGCGATCGGCGATCCCGACGCCGTAGTTCTGGACGTGTTCGTCGACGTTCTTCCCGAGCGCTTCACAGCCGGCGATGATGGCGTCCCAGCCGCCTTCCTCGCGCATCGCCTTGGTCGAGAAGTTCGTGTGCGCGCCCGCGCCGTTCCAGTCGCCGAGCACGGGCTTGGGCTCCAACGTGGCGAAGACGCCGAAGTCCTCGGCCACCCGGAACAGCAGCCAGCGCGCCACCCACAGCTGGTCGCCGATGAGCGGCGGCGCCAGGACCCCGATCTGGAACTCCCACTGGCCCATCATCACCTCGGCGTTGGTGCCCTCGATGGCGAGGCCGGCGTCGATGCAGGCGACGGTGTGGCGCTCGACGATCTCGCGGCCGGGCATCTTGTCGCCGCCCACCCCGCAGTAGTAGGGGCCCTGCGGGGCGGGATAGCCCTTCTCCGGCCAGCCGAGGGGGTGCCCCGCCTGCACGAAGGTGTACTCCTGCTCGATGCCGAACCAGGGCTCCTGGTCGGCGTAGCGCTCGGCTGCCGCCGCGCAGGCGGCCCGGGTGTTCGTGGGATGGGGCGAAAGGTCAGTGAGGAGCACCTCGCACATCACGAGGCGGTCGCCGGGGCGACGCAGCGGGTCGGGGCAGGAGAACACCGGCTGCAGGACGCAGTCCGAGTCGTCCCCGCTGGCCTGGTTCGTGCTCGACCCGTCGAAACCCCAGATGCCGGGCTCCTTGCCGTCGGGGATGATCCGCGTCTTGCTCCGGAGCAGCGGGGACGGCTGGGTCCCGTCGATCCAGATGTACTCGGCCTGGTAGCTCATGGGGCGCGAACCTCCGCTTTCTCGATTTCCTCCGTGCACCGCGCTGGCCCCCGCCTCGGCGACCGAGGACGGGTGGCACGTGCCACCCTCTCAGCACTCTGTGTCAGGCGCGTTGCCGGGTTGTGAACGCCCGGTAACGGCGCCGGGGCGCCGACCACGACCATGGGCCGCGCTGCGAGCGCCCGGGGGAACAGGAGGAGGGGTATCGCCGCCGATGGCTGCAGAACCGGTGCTGCGAACCCGGCTCGACGTACGCAGCGTGTGCCCTCGACGACATCGTCCACCCGGAGTTGCAGCGCATCCTGGCGCGATGCGCCGACCGGGTCGTCGTGTGGTCCAGGGGCTCTCCCCGTTCCTGAGTCGTCCCGACCTCGTCGCCGACCTCCTGGCCACGGTCGCCGGCACGTCGACGTGGGTCGGTGCCGGGTCGGTGCCGCCTCGCGCCCGTCAGCGCGGCGCCAGCTCGGCGTAGTCGGCACGCCGGAGCGGTCCGGCGCTCAGCGAGCCGTTCGCCGTGGGCACCGTCGCGGGGATGCCGTTCACCAACACGGTGACGGCGTCGACGCCGGGGTAGGCGGTGATGGTGTAGACGAGCTGCGCCACCGCCACGATCTGGTCCTGGCCCCCGAGGTCGGTCACGTCGGCCGGCAGGTCGACGGTGGCGACGTCGTTCACGAGCGACCGCAGGGTGATGGGCCGCCCCGTGGACAGCGGGCTCTGGACGCCCGCCGACCGCTCGGACACCGTCGGGCCCCGGGCCAGGAGTCTGACCACGGCCCGCAAGGTGACCGGGCGCCGGGCGGCGCGGGCCACGGCCACCAGGCCCTGTGCCGACTCGAAGTAGAGCGTGACGTTCTCGGTCGGGGCCGTGCCCGGTGGAGCGGTCGGCGACGGGTCGAGCAGCCCGTGCGGGATCCTCGACCGGTCGATGACGTGGGCGGTGCGCTCGGGCCCGATGGCGCACCCGCACAGCACGAGCCCCGCCACGGCGGTGACGAGCACCCGCCTCACGTGCTCGTCGCCGGGAGCGTGAGGGTGAAGCGGGCACCGCCCTGTGGCAGGTTCTCGACCGTGACGGTCCCGCCGTGGGCGCGCATGTGCTCCGTCGCCAGTGCCAGTCCGAGCCCGGTGCCGCTCGTCGCCCCCCGCCGGCCCGCCGTCGCCCCGCGGAAGAAACGCTCGAACACGTACGATTCCTCGCCGGGGGGGATGCCCGGACCGTCGTCGTCGACGGTGACGGTCGTGCAAGACCCGTTGCGGTCGACGGTCACGAGCACTGCGCCGCCGGCGTACGCATCCGCGTTGTCGAGGATGTTCGCCAGGACGCGCTGCAGCCTCCGCTTGTCCACGCGCACGATGGTGCCCGCCGCCGCCGGCGACACGTGCACCGCGACCTCGCCGGCGCGTCCCGCCACGGTCCGAGCCACGAGCTCGTCGATCGGCACCTCCTCGACCTCGAGGCTCGCCGCGCCGGCGTCCATCCGCGAGATCTCGAGCAGGTCCTGCACCATCGTCGAGAACCGGCGGACCTCCAGGCCCAGGACGTCGAGCGCCCGTTGCCCGTCGGCCGGGAGCGACGGCCGGAACATCTCGATGAGCTCGACGGAGGTGCCCACCGCCGTGAGGGGGGAACGCAGCTCGTGGCTCACGTCCGAGGCGAAGCGGGCGTCGCGTTGGATGCGGCTCTCCAGGCTCTCGACCATGGTGTTGAACGTCGTCGCCAGCGATCCCAGGTCCGGGTCCCCGTCCACGGGCAGCCTGCGGTCCAGCGCGCCGCCGGCGATGGCCGTGGCCACGGCGGCGACACCCGTGAGCGGGCGCATGAGGCGGCGGCCGGCCCACAGGCCGATCAGACAACCGGCGGCCGTCGTGGCCAGCGCGGTCCCCAGGAGCACCGTGCCCAGGGTGTCGAGCGTGTTCTGCAGCTCCGCCATGGTCCGGATCTGGTAGAAGTCGGCGCCGATGGCGGGCAACGGCACGCCCACGGCGATGGCGGGCGTGCCGTCGACGACCACACGCTGCTCGGCGGGGCTCCCGGCGCGCACCGGGCCCGTGAGCGATGCCGGTAGGGACCCCCACCCGAGGGTGACCGAGGGCGAGTACCAGCGCCCGCCGCGGTACAGCAGTGATCGGGTCCCCTGCGGTGTCACCAACGACGACAGCACGCCGGGGACGTCGGCGAGGGGGGACCGCAGCTCCTGCTGGACGAACCCTGCGCTCACGAAGGCCTGGGTGATGCTCCCCGTCTGGCGCCGGGACAGCAGGTAGTGGTGGGCGACGGCATAGGTGACGACCGCCAGGGTCATCGACACGAGGGCGGCGCCGGTCCCGAAGGCGAGCGTGGCCCGGGCCCGCAGGCCCAACCGGTGCGACCGCTCGTCGGGCGCCCCCCGCCGGGGAGCCCGCCTCACGGCTGGAGCTTGTAGCCGAGCCCCCGCACCGTCACCACTCTCCGTGGAGCGGAGGGGTCGTCCTCGATCTTCGCCCGGAGGCGGCGTACGTGGACGTCGACGAGCCGGATGTCACCGAAGAAGTCGTAGTCCCAGACGCGCTCGAGGAGCTGCGTTCGGCTGAGCACCCAACCGGGGTTCTCCGCCAGGGCGCACAACAGGCGGAATTCGGTTCGCGTGAGCCGCAGCTCCTCGTCCCCGCGCCGGACGGTGCGCGCCTGACGGTGGATCTCGAGGTCACCGACACGGATGACGGCCTTGTGGGGGGGGCCGCTCATGGAGCGCCGCAGGAGCGCCCGGATGCGGGCCGCCAGCTCCTTGGCCACGACGGGCTTCGGCACGTAGTCGTCAGCGCCCGCTTCGAGGCCGGCCACGACGTCGTGGGTGTCCGAGCGCGCCGTCACCATAACGATGGGGACGTCACTGGTGCGGCGCAGCGCCCGGGTCACCTCGAGGCCGTCGAGTCCGGGCAGCATGATGTCGACGAGGACGATGTCGGCGGGGCGGTGGTCGAACGCCACCAGGCCCTCCTCCCCGCTGCCCGAGTCGGCGACGGTGTACCCTTCCTGCTCCAGAAACATCGAGAGAGCCGTGCGGATGCTCTCGTCGTCCTCGATCAGCAATATCCGCGCGCTCATGCCGCGCCGCCCCTTCGTTCCCCCTATGGCCCGGCGCGCCCCTTCGATCGACGGCGGTGCCAGGACCCAGGGTAACGCCCGCCGGTTCGCGCCGCGCGTCGCGGGCGCACGCCTCACGGGTCACAGACCCCGTCGCGCCCGGCTCCCTGGGAGATACCTGGGAACGGGTGGGGAGCGAGGCGTGCGGCCGCGGGAGGTGCGGTCCGGCCGACGTCAGGCTCGCCGGCCGACGTCAGGCTCGCCGGCCGACGTCCTGCACCGACGTCATGGCGACGAGGTCGTCGCGCGCCCGCGCCACGCGCGACCTGATCGTCCCGGGGGGGCATTGGCACACGACCGCGGCGGCATCGTAGGGCATCCCCAGGATCTGGGTGAGGACGAAGGCGGCCCGCCGGTGGGGCTCGAGCCGGGCGAGGAGGTCGTCCACGGCGACCTGCTCGGCGACGTCGGGGACACGCCGGTCCTCCCGATCCCGGTGCCGGCCCCCGTCGTCCTGGTGCTCCCGTCGCCGCGTCAGGTATCGCAGCTCGTCGGCGCACACCCGGTAGGCGATCGACAGGATCCACGCGCGGGCTGAGCACTCACCCCGAAAGCGCGCCAAGGCGCGCACCGACCGGGTGAAGGTCTCCTGGGCGAGGTCCTCGGCCGACTGGCGGTCGACCATCGCCGCGCACATCCGCCGGACGGCGTCGTAGGACGCCACGATGAACGCCTCCCACGCCGCCTGGTCACCGAGGCGGGCGCGCTCGGCCAGACGGTCGAGGTGGTTCGGGTGGCCGGGGAGGTCCATGGCGTCATGGTAGCCCTGCGCGAATCGTTGTCCCGGGGCCGTCGCGACCGTTGTGCGGGTCCGGCGGAAGGAATTCCGGCGCGCCCGGGAACCAGACGCGCCCGTCTTCCGACTACATCTTCGTGAACTGCGACGACATGCGTGAGGCGATCTCCGCGCACCTGGACGGGGAGCCGTCCCCGATCGATCCCGTGGACGTCGATGGCCACGTGGACCGATGTCCCGCCTGCCGGTCGTGGCGTGAGGCGGCCCATGCGCACACGCGGATGGTGCGGCTGCGAGCGGCGGAGCCCATGTGGCGACCGAGCGAGAGCCTGCTCGGCGCGGCGAGGCTCGACGCCGGCCACGGGCGGCGCCGGCGGTCCGTCCTGCTCACGCGGGCCGGCCTCCTGTCGCTGGCAGCCGTCCAGGTGGCGATCGTCGCGCCCGCGTGGATCTTCGGGGGCCACGACGCCGCTCGGGACGTCGGGGCCTTCGACCTGGCCCTGGCCGCGGGCTTCCTGCTCGCCGCCTGGCACCCGGACCGCACCCGGGGCATGAGGGCCATCGTCGGAACGGCGGCGGCCCTGCTGCTGGCCACCGCTGTCGTCGAGACGGCGTCGGGGCGGACGCCGGTCTTGAGCGAGGCCCCGCACCTCATCGCCGTCGTGGGCTGGCTGCTGCTCCACCGCCTGGCCTTGCTGACCGGGCCCGTGCCGAGCGACGGGGCGCGGGCGTGGAGTGGCGGGGCGCGGGCGTGCAGTGGCGCCGCCCCGTCCCGGCTGTGGGCCTCGGGGATCGCCCGCCGTGGCACCGCCCGGCAGCGGGGGTGGCGCGACGTCGGCCCGGGCGCCGCCGACATAGGGTGCTCGGCGGGCGCGGCCACGGGCCCGGCGCCCGGACGCGGGCGGGGGCCGGATCGGCACGTCGCCGCCTGATGCGACCCCAGGGGATCTTGACCACACCAGGAACGGCCGCCACCGGTGTGGCCGTTCGTCTCGACGGCAGGGAGAATCGGTGAAGACCTTCTGTTTCGACCCGGGTGAGCTCAGTGCCACCTACCAGGCCCAGGGGTGGGTGCACGTGCGCGACGGCGTCACCCCGGAATTCCTCGACCACCTCCGGGCCTACAGCGCCCGGCACGAGGCCGAGGCGGCCCTCCACGGGACCGGGATACGGGGCGCCAAGAACCAGCACCTGTACGAGCCGCCGGTCGACGTCGACCTGGTAGCCGACCTCCGGGCCCTGACCACAGGCATGTGCGGGCTCGATCCGGAGCGCTTCACGCTGGCGGAGCGACACCTGAAGCGCTACGAACCCGACGCCGACCCGGCGCCGGTGGCCCACAAGGACCGGCTCGCCTCGCAGGTGTCGGTCGGCGTGTCGATCGACGTTCCCGAGGGCTCGTATCTGGTCCTGTACCCCACGGTCCACCGTGACCCGAACCCGTTCCTGACGGCGGATTTCCGGGAGAGCCTCGCGCCCGACGAGTTGCCGGAGGTGGTCCTGCGGGGTTCGCCGGCGGTCGAGATCCACGATCGGCCGGGCGACGTCGTGCTCTTTCCCGGTTCGTCGGTGTGGCACCTGCGGCGCAACTCCGCCAACACGGTGAACCTCTACCTGAAGTGCAACGACTTCAACAGCGACCCCCTCGGCGAGGACCCTTCGACCGCGGCCCGCCGGCGGGCCACCGACGAGCTGCTGGCACTTCCGATCGCGGGCCTGCCGGCCGGGGTGGCACCGGTCCTCTCGCGCCAGGTCGAATGGATCGGCACGCTGCTCGGGCGCGACGGTGTCGATCGGCCCGCGGTGAAGATGTGGGACAGCCCCGTCGTCTTCGTCTCGGCGTCGCAGCTCGCCCTGCTGACCCACCTGCGCGACGCGTCGGTGGGGTCGTCGGCGGCCCGCCGGGCCGGCGCGTCGACCACGGCACCGGCCGACGAAGTCGTGGCGCTCGCCCGCTTCGGCATCGTGGACCTCGTCGACGCCGGCGGTCGAAGCCCGCGCGTCCCGAGCTCGGCCTGAGGCGACCGCCCGGCGGGCGTGGTCCGGGGCCGCCACCGGCCCCGGGGCTCACGGCAGCGGGTGAGCCTCGGAGAACGCCCACATCGTGCCGTCGGCGTCCACGGCGCCGGCCTGCGGGCCGAGGACGCCGGCCCGCCGCCGCGACACGGCGCGCGCCACCGGGCAAGGCGCGCCCACCCCGCCGCCTCCGGTGTCCTGCGCCATCACGTGGCTCCATCCGGTCCGGGTCCCGGCGCCGGCGCCCTCCGGTCGGCCGCCCGGGCTACCGACAACCCCGGCACCGCCCGAGCACGGCGAAGTGATGCGGGTTGATGTCGAAGCCGAAGCGTGTCCTCGCCGCCCGGGACAGGCTCTGGAACACCTCGTCGGGAGCCTCCACCATGGCGCCGCACTGCTCGCACACGAAATGGCCGTGGGCGCCGGTCGCCAGATGGTACGTGGCGGGCCCGTGGCCGAGGTGGGCGTGCACCACGACGCCCAGCCGCTCGAGTTCGTCGAGGTTCCGGTAGATCGTCGAGATGTGGACGTCGGGGGCGAGGGCCTGCACCTCGTCGGCCAGCTCCTCGGCGGTGCGGTGCCCCGTGGCGTCGAACAGCGCCCGCAGCAGGAGCCGCCGGGTGGCGGTGACCCGTCCGCCGTGCTCCCGGACCAGCGCCAGCACGGCGTCCACCGGGTCGCAGGCCGCGGCGGCCGCCGACGCTCGCCCAGAAGTCCTGGTCACACCCGCATTGTACGGTCGGGCATTGTCGCCAACAAGACCCTGTTGCGACCTGGTCGCATAGTTCCTAGGGTATCGGGAGAGAAACGCCGGTCACGAGGAGGGCGGAACCGCCATGGCCAACCCCCGGGCCAGGTTCACAAGGATCCGAGACGGCCTCACGCCCGGCGAATGGGCGCGTGTCGGCGGCATGTCGTTCACGGTGGTGGGCCTGCACGTCCTCGGATGGGGCATGGTGGCGCTGGCGCTCGGGCATCACTACCGCATCAGCAAGACCGAGGTCTTCGGCGTGGGGACCGGCATCCTGGCCTACACCCTCGGGATGCGCCACGCCTTCGACGCCGACCACATCGCCGCCATCGACAACACGACACGTAAGCTCGTGGGCGACGGGAAACGGCCGCTCAGCGTCGGGTTCTTCTTCTCGCTGGGCCACTCCAGCGTCGTGTTCTTCCTGAGCGTGCTCCTCAATTTCGGAATCCGGTCCCTCGACTCCGCCGTGAGCAGAGGCGATTCGTCGCTGCACCGGACCACCACCGTCATCGGGACGTCGGTCTCGGGGGCGTTCCTGTACCTCATCGCGGCCCTCAACGTCGTCATCCTGGTCTCGATCGTGAAGGTGTTCCGCGAGATGCGGCGCGGGATGTACGACGACGAGGAGCTCGAGCGGCAGCTCAACAGCCGCGGGCTCATGAACCGGTTCTTCGGGCCGCTCGCCCGCAGGATCGACACCCCGTGGAAGATCTACCCCGTCGGCGTGCTCTTCGGGCTGGGCTTCGACACGGCCACCGAGGTCGCCCTGCTGGTCCTGGCGGGGTCGGCCGTCGTCGGAGGACTTCCCTTCTACGCCATCCTCTCGATGCCGGTCCTCTTCGCGGCGGGCATGAGCCTCTTCGACACCATCGACGGCTGCTTCATGAACTTCGCCTACGACTGGGCGTTCGCCAAGCCGGTCCGCAAGGTCTATTACAACCTCACCATCACGGGCCTGTCGGTGTTCGTGGCGTTCTTCGTCGGGACCGTCGAGCTGCTCAGCCTCATCGGGCAGGAGGCGAAGCTGGGCGGGTCGTTCTGGGGCTTCTTCCAGCGCTTCAACATCAACTCCGCCGGGTTCGTGATCGTCGGCGTGTTCGTGGTGACGTGGGCTGTCGCGCTCTTCATCTGGCGGTTCGGGCGGATCGAGGCCAAGTGGGACGCCGCCGCGCAGGAGGCGCGCCAGGCCCGGATGGCGGTCGAGTGACGAGCGGCGCCACCCGCCTCGGGCCCGGAGGCGCCGGCTCGGGCCGTGGCCCGACCGGGGTGGCGCGGGTCAGACCTGAATGCGGCTGAGGAGCTCCGCCTTGCGGGTCTCGTAGGTCTCGAAGTCGATGACGTGCGCCTCGAAGTCGCGGTGCAGCTGCTCGACCTGTTGGAGGATCGCGCTGCTGTCGCCGGCGTCCATCACGGCGGCGTCACCGTCCGGCGACGCCTCGTCTTCCCCGAGCGCGCTGCGGCGCTGCCGGCGGTCACGCTTCTCGGCCGCGCGCGAGCGCTTGTCGATGTCCCGCTGGCGCTTGGAGGCGCTGCTGCGCTGCGCTCCCACGGCGTCAGGCCCCTGACCCGGCGTCGAGGACCAGCTCCGGCGTCACGGCGCCGGCATCGCCGGCCGCGGCGGTCTCTGGTGCCGGCGCGGCCGGGGCTTCGCCGCCGGTGGCCGGGGCGGCCCGGCCGGGGGGCGACTCCGACGGGCGGGGCCCGCCGCGGCCCGGAGGGCCGCCTCTGCGCCCGCGCCCACCCTTGTCGCCGGCCAGCGTGCGCACCACGTACGGGAGCAGCGCCATCTCGCGGGCGTTCTTGATGGCGAGGGCCACGGCGGCCTGGTGCTGCGCGCAGGTGCCCGTGCTGCTGCGCGACTTGATCTTGCCGCGCTCGCTCATGAACCGGCGCAGGAGGTTCGTGTCCTTGTAGTCGACGTGCGTGACCCGGTCCTTGCACAGGAGGCACACCTTGGGCCGGCCACGCCGGACCCGCGCCTTGCTGTCGGTCGGTCGGGGCCGGGACCGCTGCTTGCGTGAAGAGGGCATGTCGTTCACTCCTGGAGCGCTCGCGCACGGGGGACAGGAGTCCGAGACGCCGAGGTCTGAGACCGAGGATCAGGGTCGGCGCGATATGCAAACCCAATCGAGTGCCAGCGTAGCCGATCCGCACCGGGGAGAGGCCCGGCGCCCGCCCCGCCCTCGGTGCCGCCGACGTCCCCGGTGGTCGGGCCCCCGGGCCACCGCAGAGCCGTTCGGGGCCCCCACCCCGGTCCCGCGCACCCAGGGCCGGGGCCGCCCGGCGGCGCGGCCACCGGGGAGGAGCCTGCGATGGCGCCGCCCGTGATCCGGGAATCTTCGATCGCCATGTATAATTTGGGTCAGGTTGTCTCCCAATGCGAAGTCTGTGCGGAGCATCGGGTCCCACCGGACACGCACCACCAGAGCGCTCGGAGAGCAACACGTGGCCATTGAATCGGCGTCGCCCGGCGTGCTCGTCGCCGCCGGCGCGGCCTGACGAGGGCCAGGTCGACTCATGTCCGTACGCGACGATCTGCGCAACGTGGCCATCGTGGCCCACGTCGACCACGGCAAGACGACGTTGGTCGACGCCATGCTCCGTCAGACCGGAGCGTTCCGCGCCAACGAGGAGCTCACGGACCGGGTCCTCGACTCGGGTGACCTCGAGCGCGAGAAGGGCATCACGATCCTCGCCAAGCACATCACCATTCCCTACCGGGGGATCACGATCACCATCGTCGACACCCCCGGGCACGCCGACTTCGGGGGCGAAGTGGAGCGGGCCCTGGCCATGGTGGACGGTGTGCTCCTGCTCGTCGACGCGTCGGAGGGTCCGCTGCCTCAGACGCGCTTCGTCCTGCGCAAGGCGCTCGAGGCCAAGCTGCCGGTGGTGGTGGTCGTCAACAAGGTCGACCGCGCCGACGCCCGCGTGGCCGAGGTCGTCAACGAGGTCGAGGAGCTGTTCCTCGACCTCGACGCCGACGAGGACCAGATCGGCTTCCCCGTGCTGTACGCCAACGCCCGGGCCGGCCGTGTCGGCACCAAGCCCGACGACATCGGGCCCGACCTGGTCCCGTTGTTCGAGGCCATCGTCGACAGCGTGCCGCCACCCACCTACGAGCCCGGGCACCCGATGCAAGCGCTCGTCACGAATCTCGGCGCCTCGCCGTACCTGGGTCGCCTGGCCATCTGCCGGGTGCACAACGGCACGCTTCGGCGCGGGGACACCGTGGCGTGGTGCCGGCTCGACGGGTCGGTGCACCGGGGGAAGGTGGCGGAGCTCTTCGGCACCAAGGCGCTCAACCGCGTCGAGGTCGAAGAGGCGGGCCCCGGCGAGATCGTGGCCGTCGCGGGATTCGACGAGGTGACCATCGGCGAGACGCTCGCCGACCCCGACGACCCTCGGCCGATGCCGGCGATCCTCGTCGACGAGCCCAGTCTGGCCATGACCATCGGCATCAACACCTCGCCGCTTTCGGGGACCGACGGCACCAAGCTGACGGCGCGGCTCCTGAAAGGCCGACTCGACGCCGAGCTGGTGGGCAACGTGTCGCTGCGCGTGCTGCCGACCTCCCGGCCCGACGCCTGGGAGGTGCAGGGGCGCGGCGAGCTCCAGCTCGCCGTCCTGGTCGAGACGATGCGGCGCGAGGGGTTCGAGCTCACCGTGGGCAAGCCGCAGGTGGTGACGCGCATGATCGACGGCAAGCTCCACGAGCCCATGGAGCGCCTGGCCGTCGACGTTCCGAGCGACTACCTGGGCGTGGTGACGCAGCTGTTGGCGCTGCGGTTCGGCCGCCTCGAGGAGATGGTCAACCACGGGACCGGGTGGGTGCGCATGGACTACAAGATCCCGGCCCGGGGCCTGGTCGGCTTCCGCACCGAGTTCGTCATCGACACCCGCGGCACGGGCATCCTGCACCACGTGTTCGACGGGTGGGAGCCGTGGCACGGGGACCTGCGGGTGCGACGCAACGGGTCGATGGTGGCCGATCGCCGGGGCGCCACCACCACCTACGCGCTCATGGCGCTCGAACAGCGCGGGACGCTGCTCGTGGCACCGGGCACCGCCGTGTACGAGGGGATGATCGTGGGGGAGAACTCCCGGAGCGACGAAATGGACGTCAACCCCACACGCGAGAAGAAGCTCACCAACGTCCGGTCCTCCACCGCCGAGGAGCTCGAGCGCCTGACCCCCCACCTCCAGTTGTCATTGGAACAGGCCCTGGAGTTCATCCGTGAGGACGAGTGCGTCGAGGTCACCCCCAGCGCGGTGCGGCTCCGGAAGGTGATCCTCGACCAGGCCGCGAGGAACCGTCAGCGGAGCCGGGGCCGGCGTGACCAGGTCGAGACCGGAACTGTTGAGGTCGACCCGGGCACCTGAGCGGCAGCGGGCGGCATTTCCCGATGCGCCCAGGACCCGACCACGTCCGGCGAGTACGTGAGCGCCCAACGCGGCAAAAATTGATGAATTTCGGGGTCCTGACCTCGTCGAGCTGGGTCTGGGGACCGTGAATGCCACGGCACGCGCGCACGACCTGTTGCTCCGTGGCTTGATGGGGGGCATCATGGGAACAGATGTGTCGAACGGCACGGCTGGGCGAGGGGGCCTCATGACGAACGCCGGCCTACGGGAACGGAGATCCAGAGCACCTGCACCGTCGCTGTCGCCGGCGTGCAGGCTCTGCTGGCGGACCATCCAGCTCGAACGTGGGCAGATCGAGGTGACGGACCAGCACGTCTACGTCCGGTGCCCCCATTGCGGGGGCTCGTTCCCCATCCGTCACAGCGACTTCGAGGTGTTCCTTCGCCACGAGGCGTCCGCCTGAGAGACCCGGCGTCCGCCTGGGAGACCCGGCGTCCGCCTGGGAGACCCGGTCAGAGACCGAGCAGCAGCCCGGGCACGGCCAGGTCCTGGGCCGCTCGGCGCAACGCACGGGCGGCGTCGGCGTCGCCCAGGACGGCGTGGGCGCGGAGGACCACGGCGTCGCTGACGCTGCCCGCCGACGCCGGCGCACGCGGCAGGACGCCGACGTCCCCCGTGATCTCGGCCAGCAGCGCGGCGGCGGCGGCCGCGGTGGGACCCGCGCCGAGGGCGCGGGCAGCGTCGGCGGCCAGCTCGACGCACGGTCGCGCCTCGGTCGCCCGCCCCGCCAGGACGAGGGCGAGGCCGTTGAGGAGCCCCGCCAGCTCGCCGATGGGGCCCATCTCGAGGCTCTCGGTCGCCTCGGCGCGCGCCAGCGCCTCGTCGATGCGGCCGGCCACCGTCAGCTCCGCCTCGATGACCAGTTCCGACATGGCGACCACGGGGTCGAGCGAGGCATCCGGCGGGTGCGGCGGGGCGGCACCGGTGGCGCCGCCGCCGAGGGCCAGCACGAAGCTCGCCGCCCAACCCAGCCACGGGTTGGCGGCGTCGACGATGCCACCGAGCCGCTGCAGGGCGTCGACGTGGGCGGCGGCCTCGTCGAAGCGCCCGCCGAAGCGGGCCGTGATGGCGAGCAGGCTCAGCCCGTGCACCGCCATGTCCCCCGCGCCGATCTCCTCGCCCAGGGCGGCCAGGCGCCGGGCGAAGCCCTCGGTCTGCGCCGTGTCCTCGGCGCCACCCCACAAGGACCGGATGAAGTGGTGCCACGTCAACGTCATCAGGGTCGTGATCTGCCGGGAGCGGTCGCCGGCGGCGTCGGCGAACTCGAGCGCGTCGGCGAGCCACGCCGGCACCCGGCGGTCCGTCGGCTTGGCCAGGCACATGAACGACGAGGCCGCCACGCCGCCGACCCGGTCCCCGATGCGCTCGAAGAGCGCCAGGGCGAGCTCGAGCTCCCGGCCGGCTTCCTCCATCCTGCCCAGGTAGAAGAGGGCCACCCCCGTGTTGGCGTGCCCCCACGCCTCCTTGTCGGCGACCCCCAGCGCCCGCCAGCGCTCGGTGACCGCCTCGAGCTGGGGGAGCGCCCATCCGGGGTCGGTGAAGATCTTGGTGTTGGCGGCGGTGTGGTCCCGCTCGATGCCGATGGTCGGGTCGTCGGGGTCGTCGTCCACCATGGCGAGGGTCTCGAAGGCGTCCTCCTGCTTTCCGCACAGCGCCTGTACCTTCGCCAGGTCCAGGAGGACCGACGGTCGCCGGCAGCCCAGGGCGACCGCCCGCTCGAACAGACGGACGGCGTCGACGTGGCGCGACTGTCGCAGGAAGGCCCGCCCGGCGTCGGCCAGCGCCTCAGTGGCCTCGGCCACCACGGCCTCGTCGTCGGCCAGGTAGCGCGCGGCGCGGTCGAGATGGCGGGCCCGCTCCTCGGGGCCCTCCGCCATGGCCGCGGCGCGGCGGTGGAGGTCGCCGCGCATGTTGCGCGGCAGGGTCTCGTAGGCCACCTCGCGCAGGAGGGGGTCGGCGGCGTCGTAGCGGCCGTCGGGCCCGTGGCGCAGGAGCCCGCCCTCGACCAGTGCCCGTAGCGCGCCCGGCGCGTCGGGCGTGCCCAGCCCGGCGATCTGCTCGAGCGTGGCCTCTCCCAGGACCGCCGCGTGCTGGAGGGCCAGCTTCTGGGCGGGCTCCAGGGAGTCGAGGCGAGCCGCCAGCAACGCCTGCAGCGTGGCGGGGATGGCACCGTAGGCGGTGAGCCGGTACTGGTGGCCGTCGTCGACGAGCAGTCCCTGGGCGCGGGCCATGGCCACCAGCTCACGCAGGTAGAGGGGGTTGCCGCCGGCGCGGTCCACGAGGAAGTCCGCGGCCTCGGAGGCGAGCGGCTTGTCGCACACGAACCCGGCGGCGAGCGCCGAGGCGTCGACGCGGCCGAGGGGACCGAGCCGGACCGTCGTGGCCGCCGGGAAGCGCGTGAGCCATTCGCCCGGTTCCGTGCGCCCGGTGAGCACCGTGAGCAGCGGCACGTCGCCCAGGCGGCCGATCAGCTCGCCGAGCACCTCGAGCGTCCGGTCGCCGCTGCGGTGCATGTCGTCGATCATGATCACCACGGGGCGGCGCGCGCCCTTCTCGTGCAGCAGGCGGCCGAACGCCCACAGCTGCTCCTGCTGCATCCCGGCCGGGTCGATCGACTGCAGTGACGCGTCGAGATCGCCGGCGATCGACCGCACCCGCGCGTTCACCTCGGGGTCGTCGACCGGCCCGAGCTGCCGGATGACGTCCGCCGCCACCCTGGCCCCGCCCAGGGCTCCGTAGGCAGGGTAGGTGGAGCGCACGACGGTGCCGTCGCGCTCGGCCACGCGGGCGAGCTCGCTGACGAGCCGCGACTTTCCCGAGCCCGCGTCGCCGCACACCAGCACCACGTGGGCCTGGCGGTCGCGGCACACCCGGCGCCACTGTGCCTCGAGGAAGGCGAGCTCGTCGTCCCGGCCGACGAGCAGCGGCGCGGCGGTGTCGGGTTCGACGTCGTCGCCGCGCAGGGCCACCGCCTCCCACACCTCGACCGGCTCGCGCTTTCCCTTGAGCAGCACCGGCTGGCGCGCCCGCAACGCCACGCGGCCCCGGGTCAGTTCGGCGGTCAGGTGCCCGCACAGCACCTCGCCGGGGCCGGCCGCCTTCTCGAGGCGCGCCGCCACGTTGACCGTGTCGCCGATCACCGTGATCCCCTCGCCGCCTCCCACCGCCGTCGCCATGACCTCGCCCGAGTTCACGCCGATGGAGAAGACGAGGTCCCCGCCGACGTGCCGCATCGCCAGGGCGGCGGCCACGGCGCGCTCGGCGTCGTCGTCGTGGGCGACGGGGACGCCGAACACCGCCATGACGGAGTCGCCCATGTACTTGTCGACGGTGCCGCCGTGCTCCGCGACGACCTCGCCGAGCTCGCGGAAGGCGACGTCGACGATCCGGGCCACGACCTCGGGGTCGGTGCGCTCCGCCAGCGACGTGAACCCGACCACGTCGGCGAACAGCACCGTGGCGAGCTTGCGCTCCTCGACCGCGGGGGGGTCCGACCGTGCCGCCCGGCCGTCGAGCCCCGTGCCGCACTGCCCGCAGAATTGCTGGCCCGCGGCGGTCGGCGTCCCGCACGACGGGCACTCGGCCAGGGCCAGTACGGCGCCGCACTGCCCGCAGAACCGGTACCCGTCCGGGTTGGCCGCGTCGCAGCGTGGGCACGGTGGCACGGCTCACACGGTACCGGCTGGGACCACCGGTGGGGCCCGCCGGCGGCTACGCGGGCAGGTGGCAGACCGCCTCGACGTTGTTGCCGTCGGGGTCGCGGACGAAGGCCCCGTAGTAGGCGGCGTGGTACTCGGGCCACAGGCGTGGCTCGTGGAGCACGGCCGCGCCCGTGGCCACGGCGGCGTCGAAGAACGCCCGCACCGCCGTCCGGTCCGGTGCGGAGAAGGCGATGTGCGCCTCGCGGTTGGCGCCCCCGCCCGCCAGGGGGCCCACCCAGAACGAGGGGTGGCCCGCAGTGCCGTACCCGATCACCGTCCCGAGTTCCATGACGCGGCCACCGCCGATCGTCGCCAGGACGGCGTCGTAGAACGCCGAGCTCGCCGCCACGTCGGCGCACTGGATCGACAGGTGGTCGATCACGGTCGCAGGGACGGGCACGGGGCGCCGCCCGTGATCGACCTCGGGGGGGCCGGAGGTCGCACGGTGCGGCAGCCCGTCGGGCCGGGACGAGGTGACCGCGGTGGGACGAAGCCGATGTCGGGCAGCGCCCGCCACGCACACCCCCGCCTCCGGTTCCCCATGCCCAGCCCCGCCGGTGGGGTGCTCGGACGCACTCGCCGCGGAGACCGGGCGAGATGCCCCACCGCCCCCCACCTTCGCCCCGGGGCCCTGGGGAACACAAGCGGGAAAACCTGGGGATTGCCCGCGAGGTGATAGAGAACGGAGCGCGCCGCGCCCCGCAGGGCCGGACCGACATGGGGGGTGAGGCGAGTGAAGGTGCCCGGACGCGAGCCGGTCTTCCGCCACGTCGCGGACACGGACGTGACCTGGCAGCAGGTGAAGGCGGTGCGCAACGCCGACGGTTCGGTGTCGTCGGTGTGGGAGAAGTGGTTGGCGTTCTCACCCGACCCGCAGTACCTGTCCCTGTACGCCCGATGGGACCCGGGCGTCGTGGTGCGGCGTCACGGGCACAACAGCCCGCACGTGCTGTTCGTCCTCGACGGCGACATGTGGTGTGGCGAGCGGCACTGCCCGACCGGGACGCACATCGAGCTACCGCTCGGGGCCGCCTTCGGCCCGTTCGTGGCAGGGGAGCGTGGCACCCTGCTCCTCGAGGTGATGATGGGCGACCCCCGCTCGTGGGGGGACGACCCCGACGCGTTCGCCCGAGCCCTCGTCAGCCGGGGGGCGACGGCCCTGCCCGATCCGGAGATCGAGCTCCCGGCGTGGCTCGAGGACCTCCGGTCGCGGTGGATCGTCGACGGTGAGCCCGACGCGTGACGACGCGGTGGGCGTGACGGGCCCCGGCCGGTGAGCGTCCCCCTCGGCGGGGCCGCCGTGGTCGTGCTCGGCGGGGAGACGCCCGCCGGCGGGGAGCTGGCGCGGGGGCTGGAGCGTCTCGGCGCCTCGGTGGCCGGGTTGGGCGTGGACGCGCTGTGGTCGGCCGGTGCCGTCGAGGACGCGCTCGGGGGCGCCGAACGGCGCATGGGCGCCGTCGACGGTGTCGTGCTCTGCTCGGTGGGGGCCGAGCCGCCGTCACCCCGGGCCCTGGTCGACCTCGACCCCGCGTCGTGGGACGCGCAGGTCGAGCGTCCGCTTCGCCGCACCCTGGCGTGCTTCCAGGGCGTGCACCGGCACCTGCGTCGGCGCGGCGGCAGCGTCGTGCTGATCACGCCCACGCTGTCGCTGACCGGCGCGGCCGGGCTGGTCCCGTGGAGCGCTGTCGCCGAAGGGCAGCGTGCCCTGGCCAAGGCTGCCGCCCGGTCCTGGGGGCGCCACGGGGTCACCGTCAATTGCGTCGCCGTTCCCGGCGCCCTGCTCGTGGGCGGGGCGGGCTCGCCGTCAGGTGGCGGCGGGTTGGACCGCCCCGGGTTGCCGGCGCCGGCACTGCCGTCGCCGGAGATGGGCGGCGACGTGGCCCGTGTGGTCGGCTCGCTGCTGTGCCCGGAGTGGCGCTCGGTCACGGGGATGACCGTGCCGGTGGACGGCGGCGTGTGGATGGCACCGTGAGCACGGCACCGTGAGCACGGCACCGTGAGCACCGCACCGTGAGCACCGCGCTCGAGGGGAAGGTCGTCCTCGTCACCGGGGGAGGCGCGGGGATCGGGGAGGCCGTGTGCGTGGCGTGCGCCGCCGCGGGCGCGGCGGTCGTGGTGGCGGCCCCCGGGGACAACGCGTCGGCAACGGCCGCGCACATCACCGCGACCGGGGGGCGGGCCCTGTCCGTCCGCACCGACGTCGCCGACGCCGCCCAGGTGGAGGAGGCCGTCGCCGCGGCCGCGACGCGTTTCGGCCGCCTCGACGGCGTGGTCCACAACGCCACGAGCCGGCGTTCCAGCGAGGTCGTCGCCATCGACGACCTGTCGGAGGCCGCGTGGGACGACCACGTGGCGGTGTCGTTGCGCGGCGCCTTCCACTGCGCACGCGCTGCCCTGCCGCACCTGGCGCGCCACGGGGGCCGGCTGGTGCTCATGACCTCACCGGCGGCGATGGAGGGAAGTGCGTCGCTTCCCGCCTACGCGGCGGTGAAGGGTGCGGTCCGGGGGCTGGCGAGGAGCCTGGCGGTCGAGTGGGGCCCGATGGGCGTGGGCGTCGTGTGCGTGTCGCCCTTGGCCCGCACGCCGGCGCTCGACAACGCCTTCCGGGAGAATCCCGAACTCGAGGAGCGCCTGCGACTGCTCGTCCCCATGGGCCGGATCGGCGATCCGACCACCGACGTGGCCCCCGCCGTGGTGTTCCTGCTGAGCGACGGGGCGACCTATGTGACCGGGCAGACCATCGTCGTGGACGGAGGCCGCTTCACGGCGCTGTGACAGGATCCGGCGATGGACCCCGTCGCCCCCTTCTCGCCGGGATCGATCTCGCTGCGCCTGTACCCGCACGACGAGTTGCCGGCCGCCGCCGTCGTGCAGGAGCTGCGCGCCCAGGGCTCGTCGGCCGCCGTCGCCGGCTTCGACGGGGTCATGACGAGCGAGCACCACGGCGGCTTCGCGGGGTACATGCCGAACCCGCTGCAGGCCGCCGGCTGGCTGCTCGAGTCCATGCCGCGGGGATGGGCGGCACCGTGCCCCCTGCTGCTGCCGTTGCGCCCCGCCTCCCTGGTGGCCGAGGAGACGGCGTGGTTGGCGGCGGCGTATCCCGGCCGCGTGGGTCTCGGGGTGGCGGCCGGGTCGCTCGCGAGCGACTTCGAGATCATGGGGATGTCCGTGCAGGACGCGGCCGAACGCTTCGCCGACGGCCTGGCCGCCGTGGCCGGGATGCTCGGCGGGACCGATCCCGGCCTCCTCGCCTCCGACCCTGCCATCGCCCGCTGCCGGCGCCACCCCGTGCCCGTGGTGAGCGCGGCCATGAGCCCCGCCGCGGCGCGGCGTGCGGCCCGCCTGGGCGTCGGCCTGCTGTCGGACTCGCTGTCGACACCCGAGCGGTGCCGCCACCTGGTCGACGAGTACCGCGAGGCCGGCGGGGCGATGCCCTGCGTCCTCATCCGTCGGGCCTGGGTGGGCGCTCCACCGACCCGCCAGTCCGACGCCCAGGCGGCGCGCTACCGCAGCTACGCCGCGCCCGGCGCCCGGGCGCACTGGCAGGGGGAGCAGATGGTGGTGTCGACCGACGCCGGCGCCGTGGCCGACGAGCTGGCTGCGGTGGCCGTGCGGGCCGGCGCCGACGCGCTCAACCTCCGGGTGCACATGCCGGGCGTGGCGCCGGCGGTGGCACGCGAGCAGATCGCCGCCCTGTCCGACGTGGTCACGAGGCTGCGCCGGGTGTGGAGCGCGGGCCGGTCGTAGCGCGCCGTCAGCGCGGCCACGTCGGCCGTCAGCGCGGCGGCGACCAGATGGTGCTGGCGAACCGGTGCCCGCAGCGCACGGCGCTCTCCACGGAGTCCGCCAGCGTCTCGGTGTGGTCGCCCGCGATCCACAGCCGCCCGTGGGCCTTCCGGAGCAACCGCCGGAAGGGCGGGATGCCCGGACAGGCCCGGGGGAGCACGGCGGGTGGGGGTGTGCCCGGGTTGTCCCGGGCCACCGGTGCTCACCGGGAACCGGTGAGGGCGAGAGCGCCGATGGCGGCGGCCATGGCGAGCGGCACCGACACCAGGCCGAGGAGGCTCGCCCTGGCGATGGACGGCCGGGCGCCGGCAGCTTCGGCGGCCCGCCTCCACAGGATCCAGGACAGCGATCCCGTGACGAACAGGTTGGGCCCGATGTCCAGGCCGACCAGGAGCGCCAGGGGGCGGTGCGGCACCCGCGCCGCCAGCAGGGACGCCGCCGGGAGGTTGTTGACCAGGACGCTCGCGACGGCGGCGACGGCGGCGGTCCCCCACGCGTCCAGATGGGCCAGCAGGACGGTGGGGCCCGACCACGCCCGCCCCAGTGTCCCGAGCGCCACCGCCACACCGAACAGCCCGGCGAGGATCGGGACCCCGAGGACGCCGAGGACGCGGGCGGGACGTTGGCGACCGGCGGCCATCCGCACGGCGACGGCGGCCACCCCGACCCCGGCGACCGCCGGGGCGGGGGAGCCGAGCACGAGCACGAGTACGGTGACCGCCACCACGGCCACGATGCCGGCACCGACCGGAACGGCCCCCCGCTCCGCCACGGGCCGGGCCCTCGCCCGCAACGAGCGGTGCTCGGCCACGCCGACGACGAGGGCGGTGACGACGACGGAGGCCACCCACGCGGGCGCGGCGCGGCGGAGGAAGCCGCCCCCCGACAGATGAAGATGCCCGAGCACGATGAGGTTGGTCAGGTTCGACCCGGGCAGGAGCAGCGACGCCGCGTTGGACAGCAGGAGGCACCCGTAGAGCAGCGGTCGCTCGCCCTCGTCGCGGCTGCGCGCCGCGTGCACGAGCACCGGCGTCAGGAACGCCACCGACGTGTCGAGGTTGAGGATGCTCGTCACCAGGGCCACCAGCACCGTGGCGCCGGCGAACAGGACGACCCCGTTGGCCGAAGCGCGGGCGAGCGTGCGCCCGGCGACTTCGAACAGCCCGTCGTCGTCGGCGACGAGGCCGACCAGGAGCAAGCCGGCGACCAGGACGAAGGGAGGCCAGTCCTGCGCGGCGGCGGCACGGGCGCCGGTGCCGTCGAGGCCGGCGGCGAGGGCGGCCCCGACAACGCCGACCACGCCCAGTGCCCACCCGGCGGGGCCCGTCCCCATGAGCTGGGCGCGTTTGCTGGCCGGGCCCGACACGATGCCCGCCAGCCTGGC
>Ga0307372_10004398_pt1 | contig 21754 bp, 19 predicted proteins | sample OX1MG_FD_202533 | JGI IMG/M metagenome (GOLD analysis project Ga0307372, IMG submission 202533) | Soil microbial communities from Risofladan, Vaasa, Finland - OX-1 | ecosystem: Environmental > Terrestrial > Soil > Coastal area > Acid sulfate soil | place: Finland: Risofladan, Vaasa | collected...
CACCTTTCCAGTGTCGTCCTTCAGGACGCACTGTATCGACTTCTCGTGCAGGTCTAGCGCGGCATACATGCTAGTGGCTGTGGCTTTCCTACGCCTTATCTTCTGCGAGCATCCCACCTGCTTCGTTCATAGGGTGGCCTGACCTTCTGCTTCACTTGGGGGTGGTCTTGCTCTTGCGGAATGAGAAGGCCAATCCGATTAACGATACGATGATGAGTATGAGCCCAATGTTCACTTCTGCCATGAACTGGTTGAAAGGGAGGGGCTGTCCCACAATCTGTGCTGGGCAATCACAGCTACCCGTCTCTCCCGTGTATAAAGTGCCGATTCCGATTAGCAAGCCAATTGCACACAAGATCCTGATTTCCTGACGGCTCAATTTTTGGCTCGGCTTTCCTTTGTCAGCGCCCACTTGAGCAATTCGCACCACTTCTGCTCTCCCCGAACCCCGGAGAGTTGGGACTCAGCTATCTCCGCTCAACTTGAACTCCCAGCCCCACTCCGCGCCTCCATCCTTCGCCCCGAGGATGTATTGCGCCAAGTAGGCCACAAGCTGCTCCTTCTGGATGTGCTCCCCATCGCCGTTTACGTAGTCGCTGCCGCTCGGGTGCACGTCATAATGATTCTCCAGGTCGGGAGGAGTCATGACACAGAGTTTGATATCGGACGGACCCGAAGGGTTGGAGAACGACAGCTTCGTCCCGGTGGGATCACAGAAGACGTCAACCCATGCCCCTCGCTGGATGGTCAACATGACGCCCACAAGTTTATCGATGTTAGCACCTATGATCTGCCATGCACGCGCGCTGTCCATGTCACTTCACCGAGGGATTCAGATATTTACGGCTATTTCGAGCCGATCCTGTTCTGTTCCCTCATCGGTCGATATAGAGGAACTCCTAAAAATCTCGCACCAACCACTCACGTAAAGCCCTTAAGCTTGGCTCGACATTTGCTCGATAGCCGTCACGAGCGCCTGGGTCCCGACCTCGCCGAGCCCTTCCTCCTCCAACTGCCTGTAGAGCTGGTGGACGAGCGCTGTAGCGGGAAGCGGTGCGTTCAAGTCGCTGGCCGCGGAGAGCAGGTAACGCAGGTCCTTTTGGAGCAGCTTCACCTTGAAGCCCGGCGCGAAATCTCTCTTGGCCACCTTGGGCCCGAGGTTTACTAGGCTCCAGGACGAGGCCGCTCCGGCCGAGAGCGAATCGATGAGCTTTCCGACGTCGAGGCCAGCCCTCTTGGCGAAGTTGAGGCACTCGCAGACGCCGATCATGTTGCAGGCTACCAGGATCTGGTTGGCGAGCTTTGTGAGCTGACCCGCCCCCGTCGCGCCCATGTGCACCACCTTCTTCCCCAAGACCTGGAGGACCGGCAGGCAGGCTTCGAAGATCGGAGCAGGACCTCCCACCATGATGGTGAGCGTCCCCTCACGGGCACCCGTGTCCCCGCCGCTGACCGGGGCGTCAAGCATCCTCACCCCCTTCGCCGCCAACGATGCGGAGACGCTCCTCGTCACGCTCGGGGATATTGTGCTCATGTCGATGAGGACGAGCCCTTCGTGCGCGCCTTCGACCACGCCCCCTTGTCCCATTACCACGTCCTTCACCGCCTCCGAATCGGTCACCATGGTGATCACGAGGTCGCTGCGTTCGGCAACAGCCTTCGGCGATGGGGCGGACTTCGCCCCTGACGAGACCAAGAGGTCCACGGGAGGCTTGCTCCTGTTGTAGACGGTCAGCTGGAATCCTGCCTTGAGGAGGTTCTGGGCCATCGGGCCGCCCATTATCCCAAGCCCGATGAAGCCGATCCGGGGGTTCTTCATGTCGCGACCAGGCAACAGTGTCGGAGGTATTTCTCGGTGCCGTCGGGCGCGCCTTTATGGCAGACCGCCGAGAAGACAGCCTCCATCTTGGCTGCCAAGGTCATGCTGTCCAAAGAGTGCTCGATCGCCACCGAGCACCCCCTCGCATCGAAGGCCGGGTCGGATGCCATGCAGGCCGGGGGTAACGCGTTCGACGCGGCGGTCGCCGCGAGCTTCGCGCTCGGCGTCGTCCTCCCGCACCTGAGCGGCCTGGGGGGCGACTTCTTTGCGCTCTTCTACGAGGCGAAGAGCGGGAAAGTCCGCTGCCTGAACGGCAGCGGCTGGGCGCCTTCTGGGTCTACCGTCGAAGCGCTCCGAGCGCATGGCCTCGATAAGATGCCCTTGTTCGGCCCGACCAGCGTGGTGGTCCCAGGGTTGGTCGGCGGAGTGGAGGAGTTGCACCGAAAGTTCGGGACGGCCGAGTTCGGCCCTCTTCTGAAGAGGGCTGTGGAGCTCGCGGAGGGAGGGTTCCCCGTCTCACCCGGACTCGCGGGGGCTCTCGCGAGATACAATGGCAACCTTTCTCGCGACGCTCTGCTCGCGTTCGGGGCGGACGGTTTGGGGCCTGCGCCCGGCGACAAGCTCCGCGAGAGGGCCCTCGCCGAGCGCCTGAAGGAAATAGCAGATGGTGGTTCCGAGGAGTTCTACCGAGGGGCGGCCGCGGACGAGATCACGGAGGCGATCGGAGCTGAGGGCCTGGAGGTAGAGCGAAACGACTTCGCATTCAACCCCGAATGGGTCGAGCCACTGGAGGTCGAGTACCGCGGACACCGGGTTTTCGAAGTCCCTCCGAACAGCATGGGGGCAGCCGCCCTGATGATACTCAAGGAAATCGAGAGCAGAGAGCCGCCGGCGGCCGACTCCCTCGAGAGGGTGAGGCAAATGACCGAGGCGACGAGGGTCGCGCTAGCGGCCAAAGACGAATTCATCGGCGACCCGAGGTTCGTCGCCTTCGACCTCAAAGGCTTCCTGGACTCTAGGCTGGGTCCTCGCAGCACGGCGGTCACCGATGGCGACACCACCTACTTCGCGGTCGCGGACAGAGAGGGGAACCTGCTCTCCTGCATACAGAGCCTCTTCCATCCATTCGGCTCCAGGATCTACCTTAAGGAATCGGGCTTCTTCCTGAATAACAGGGCGTCGGCGTTCAAGCTTGAAGGGCCCAACAAGCTGGCCCCGAGGAAGAGGCCCGTTCACACCCTTTCTGCCCTGCTTCTCTCGAAGGATCGAGGCGAGCCCCCGTACCTCGCAATGGGGACCAGCGGAGGTGAGCGCCGACCACAGCTGCACGCCCTCTTCGTGACCAACGTCGTCGACTATTCGATGGACGTGGAGGCCGCCCTAAACTTTCCACGCTTCGTCTGGAACGGGGAGGAGACCGAGGTGGAGCGCGGCTACCGCATGGGGGAAGGCCGCGCGGAGGGAATCCGCTTGGTCAACTATCCTTCGCATCAAGGAGTGGGGCAGGGCGTCGAGCTGACGTCCGAGGGGAAGAAGGCCGTCAGCGACATCCGTGGCGACGGAGGGCCTGCCGGGTTCTAAACCTCAAGAGTCGCTCTCGTTTTTCATGCATGCTACCTTCCTGTAAGAGCAGCAGGTGCAACGCGTGCAGGAGACGGTGCTGAAGTGGCCGCAGACGTTGCATATGCAAGTGGGCATCGCGGGACATCCTTCCTATTGGAATCGGCCCGCTCTCTGGCTCTTCGTGGCCTCAGACGCTCTTGGATGGCTGGATCATGAGGATGACCCTCTTCTCGTCAGGGTCCCTCCGGGTATACCTCGGCGCGCCCATGTATTTCATCGCGAGTTTGTCTATGTGGTCGTCAGCCGCCTTGCCGGTCACCTTCTTCACGACCTTGCCGCTTATCGAGATGTAATCGTACGGGTTGGCGATGTCGAATACGCCCACGGTCACTCGGGGATCCCTAGTGACGTTCCTGTTCTTTTGCCGCGCCAGCGTGGTGTTGACTAGAATAGCCTCCCCGTCGGTGTCGACCCAAGTCGGCGTGAGCTGAGGGCTGCCGTCCTTGTTCACCGTCGCCACGAAAGCAAAGTTCTTGCCCTTCAGGAGCCTCTTTGCCTTTTCTGATAGCTCGGTCATTGTCGACCCCTTCCGACCGCAGGGGTGAGATAACCGTTTCCATAGGTCGGCCGATGGAGCTACTCAGCGGGAGTTCCAAAGACCGCCGCCAAGCCTTATCAATGGGAGCCGCCCCGAATCATCGGTCTTGCCTGTCCCTAGGAAGGTCTCTTTGGGCGGTTCCCAGGTGGTTATCGAATGGAGCGACGGCCACAGGAGCGTCCACTCGAACGCGAAGCTGCGCGAGGCCTGTCCGTGCGCGATGTGCTCAGGAGAGCCCCCCGCGATCGGCGTCAGTCGAGTCATCCCTCTCATGGTGGCCGCGCCAGAGGGGATCGCCGCGGAGAGATACTCGATGGTGGGTCGATACGCGATTTCCTTCGGCTGGTCGGACGGCCACAGCACCGGCATCTATCCTTACCCGTACCTCCTCGAGATGTGCGAGTGCGATGCGTGCGCCGCGAAGGCTGCAGGGCGGAAGGTCGGGCAGGGCGGATTAATATCAGAAGGACGACAATGATGGCAGGTAGGTCGCATGGCAGGGATTGAGGTCTTCGATTCGCTCGCCGACCCGGTGAAGGCCCTGCTGAAGGAGAGCGGGATTTCCTCGCCTACGCCTCCCCAGATAGAAGCGATACCCCTCGTCGCGAACGGCGAGAACGTGCTCATAGTCGCGCCTACAGGGTCGGGCAAGACCGAGGCGGCCATCCTGCCTCTCCTCAGCAACCTGGTCAGCCGAGGCCCGAGGCACGGGATATCTCTCCTCTACATCACGCCCCTCCGCGCTCTCAATAGGGACATGCTCCGGCGGCTCCAGTTCTGGTGCGGGAAGCTCTCGCTAACCCTCGATGTCCGACACGGGGACACGCCGCAGGCACAGAGGCAGCGCCAATCGAGGAACCCCCCTGATGTGCTGGTCACGACCCCCGAGACGCTGCAAGCAATGCTGCCGGGGAGCAGGATGCGCGAGAGCCTCGCGGACGTCAAGGCGGTCGTGGTGGACGAGCTCCACAACCTCGTCGAGAGCAAGAGAGGCGTCCAGCTTACCGTCGGACTGCAGCGTCTCAAGAAGGTCGCGGGAGGTTTCCAAGTGGTGGCGCTCTCCGCCACGATCGGGAGCCCCGAGACCGCGGCCAGCTTCATCTTCGGGCGGGCGGCGCACACCATAGTGAGGGCCCCCGCGCCGAAGCAGGTCGGCTACTTCGTGGAGTACCCGACGCCCAAGCCAGAGGACGGCGCAATCTCGAAGGAGATCTTCACGACGATCGACCTCGCGGCCAGGCTCGCCAGGATGAGCGACCTAATCTCGTCTCACAAGTCCACGCTCGTCTTCGTGAACAGCAGGACGACCGCAGAGATGCTGGGGGAGAAGCTCAACAGGATGCGCGGGGATGTTGGGGTCCACCACGGCTCGCTCCCCCGAGAGGAGCGGGAGAGGGTCGAGACCGCCTTCCGGACGGGAGAGATCAGGGCGCTGGTGTGCACGTCGACGTTGGAGCTAGGCATAGACATCGGGGCGGTCGACCTCGTAGTCCAGTACATGTCCCCGAGGCAGGTGACCTCCCTTATTCAGAGGGTCGGTAGGTCGGGGCACAGCCTCCAGCGCGTCTCCAAGGGCGTCCTCCTGACCGTGGGCGCGGACGACATATTGGAGTCCACGGCGGCCGTCTCGGAGGCGCTGGGCGGCAGGATGGAGGAGACCCAACCCTATGAGAAGAGCCTCGACGTTCTCGCGCATCAGATAGCCGGGTATCTGATGGACTACGAGGTCGTTGAGACCTCTACCCTCCTGCAAGAGTTCAGGTCGTGCCATCCCTATCGGGACCTCGACGCAGAGACGATGGAGAGGGTGGTCTCATACCTCGGCGAGTTGCGAAAGCTGAGAAGGGATGGGGGGAGGCTCGCCAGGACGAGGGGGACGAGAGAGTATTACTTCCAGAACCTGTCCACCATCCCCGAGGAGACCCGTTACTTTGTGATCGACGTCGCGAACAACCAGACTGTAGGGATGCTCGGGGAGGAGTTCGTCATGCTGCAAGCAAAGGTCGGACTCCACTTCATCCTAAAGGGGAGGATCTGGCAGATGGAGAAGATCGCCGACGACAGGAAGATCTACGTCACTTCGGTGGAGGACCCGCTAGCCGCGGTTCCGGGGTGGGATGGCGAGATGCTCCCGGTGCCATACGGGCTCGCACAGAAGAGTGGCGAATTGAGGAGGAAAGTCGGGAGGCTGGTCTCGGGGTCGTCGCCTCAGGAGGCGGCCCACGCGCTCAGCGAGGAGCTCCCAGTGACCGAGCCTGCGATGAAGCTCGTAGCGGATACCATCGACGAGCACGTAAAGACGGGCGCCCCTCTCCCCTGTGACGACCTCATCCTCTTGGAGGGGTGGCAGAAGTACCTGATCGTCCACTCGTGCTTCGGGGAGAAGGTGAACCGCCTCCTGGCGTACACGTTCGAGGAGGTGCTCTCGAGGAGGGGCCTCATCAGGCTATGGTACATGGACGGCTACAGGATACTCATAGAGCTCACGACGGATGCCGCTGAGCTCGACCTCAAGCAGCTCTCGAAGGACCTCTTCGGCCTGTCGCCGAAGCAGTTCGAGGAGACATACGCCGTCGCCGCTCAGAGGAACTTCCCCTTTCCCACGAGGGTGAAGCAGGTCGCGGAGAGGTTCGGAGCGCTCCGCCGCGGCCAATTCATCGCGCACCCCAACCTCTGTTCTCTGCCCACCAGGTTCGAGAACACCCCGATCTTCGAGGAAGCGGTCCAGGAGACCGGGAGGGATATGATAGACATGCCCAGGGCGAAGGCCCTTCTCCTAAAGGTGGCGAGCCGCGAGGTCGCCGTCGAGACCTTTCTCTCCCAGGAGAGGCCCACCCCGATAGCCTACAACATCCTCTACAAGTACCTGGAAGTGCCCGAACTGGTCGCGCCGGACTCGTTGGCCAAGTCGACCGTCGAGAGGATGAGACTGAGCATCTACGGCACCCTGGTGGAGCTGCTGTGCATGAAGTGCGGCGAGGGTCAGGGCCGCGCGATGATCGGCGAGCTCGCTGAGGAGCCCATCTGCAGAAAGTGCGCCTCTGGGCTGCTTACCCCTAGCTTCTACGGCTCGGGAAAGGTCTCCGAGCTCGTGCAGAGGAAGCTTGCCCGCGGCGGAGTGGCCCCTCTCTCGGAGGACGAAAGGGCCGAGCTCGCCAAGGCGCGCAGGGGTGCTGACCTGGTGCTCTCGTACGGGAGGAGGGCGGTGATCGCCCAAGCCGTCTACGGCATCGGCCCGCAGACCGCGGCGAGGATCCTCGCCATGATGCACGAGGATGACGAGAGGTTCTACAAAGAGCTGCTCGAAGCGAAGCTAAAGTTCATCGAGACGCGCCCGTTCTGGTAGCTGAGAGAGCCTAGGGCCTCATCGCTTTCAGGAAGAACGATGTGATGACGTCGCCCTTTCCATCGATGTCCAGCGACCTTGAGAAATGGATCTTCTGAAAGACCGCGTGGTTCAGCATCCCGATGAGGCAGTCCGCGGCCTCCGCCGCGTTGACGGCGCGGAAGTCCCTCGACCTCATCCCCTGCTGGACGAGTGACGTTGCGATATTCTGGACCTCGTCCAGCTGCCTGCTCACCACCTCGGCGCTCCGGTTGTCGAGCTTGGCGGTCTCTCTCATGTAGAGGCCCGGGTCGAAGGCAGCCTCCGGGAAGGCGGTTAGGTATATCTTGACGAAGGAAGCTACCGCCTTTGGCACGTCCTTCGTAGCGGAGGTCTCCCGGAGCCTGGAGATGAACTGGCGGAGGCTCAACTTGTCGCTCACCGCCGACCTGAAGAGACCCTTCTTGTCCTTGAAGTAGTAGTATATCATGGGGGCGCTCGTCTTGGCCTCCTTGCAGACGTCCCGTATCGAGACGTTGGAGTAGCCTCTCTCGGCGAAGAGGCGCGCGGCCACGGCGAGTATCTCGTTAGGCCCGGGTTTGCTCTTCTGCACCTGCACACGCGCTCTCTCGAATCGAGACCTCAGCGTTATTAACGATTATGCAGAGATTCAAGAGGACGAGCGCGCGAAAGGGCCCGAGAAGGTACGCGAGGACCGGGCGGGGGCATAACCTAACGAGCGTTAGTTAATCCTTAAATCGGCTAGCAAAAGCCGCGGCGCCGATTGGCCGTCAGCACGAGGCGAATAGCCCTAGGCGGCATCTTCGGGGCGATGATCCTCGCCGTCAACGGGTTCATCCCAGCGCCGACCTCAGACTTTCTAATCGTCCTGCAGTCGTTCCTCCTCGCGCTGAGCTTCCTCGTCCTCGGAAAAGGAGGCGCCACGTATGTCGGTGTGGTCAGCGGGGTGCTCATAACGGCGGTGAAGATCTCGTTCTTCCCATTAGACCTAGTTTTTTCAATCATGTTCGGAGTTGTGGTCGACATCCTAGCGGTCGCCCTCCGCGCCAAGGAGGGCGGGAGGGCGAAATCCCTGAGGCTCGTCGTCTGTATGATGCTCAGCACGGGCATCGTCGGGTTCATCGCGTATTACGTGACCGCCGTCTTGACGAACCTCGTCCCGAACGAATTCTTCCTTGATTTGACGGTCCTCCTCTTCGGGGTTGTGAGCGGCGCAATCGGCGGGGCGGTCGCGGCGCGCGTCTGGAACCGCAGCCTGATGGCCAGGTTCTACAACAGGTATTGACCCGTCGAACAGCTTTAATGATGTAGGAGGCTCGGGTAGGACGGCCCTTGAGAATCAGACGGATATTCGACGGCTTTGAGGCCTACGGCTGGGAGACCCCGAGCCACGAGATAGCCGAGAAGGTAGGATTGAAGACGGATCAAATCGTCAGGCTCGACACCAACACCTCGCCCTTCGCACCCGTCGCCGAGCTGAAGCTCCTCTCGAAGGCGGCCCGGAGGTCTGAGGTAAACCAGTACCCGGACACGACCTACCGGGACCTGAGGAAGGGCCTTTCGGCGTACTGCGGGGTCGGAGTCGACCGCTTCGTCGTCACGAACGGCGCAGACGAAGGCCTCGACATAATCGGCAAGACCCTCCTGGACAACGGCGACGAGGTGGTCGTGCCTGTCCCGACCTACGCGATGTTCCGGGTAGTCTCCGAGGTGATGGGCGCGCGCATGAGATATGTGAGAAGGGACGCCAAAGACTTCTCCGTCGGCGCGGACGACGTGCTCAGCGCTGCGACACCGAGGACCAAGCTCATCTTCCTCTGCAACCCCAACAGCCCGACGGGTAACCCGATGCCCCTCTCGGAGGTCGAGAAGATCGCGAAGGAGGCCAAGGCCGCGGTCGCAGTCGACGAGGCATACTTTGAGTTCTGGGGGAAGACCGCGATGGGCCTCACCGAAACGTACGACAACCTGGTGGTCTGCAGGACGTTCTCGAAGGCGTTCTCGATGGCAGGAGTGAGGGTGGGGTACCTCGTGGCCAAACGCGAGACTGTGGACCAGTTGAACCTGGTGAGGCCGCCGAACAGCCTGACCGTCATCTCGTTGATGCTCGCTGAAGCAGCCCTCCGCAACCTCGAGGAGATGCGCGGCAACGTCAAGAAGATCGTCGGTGAGAGAAAGAGGGTCTTCAAGGCACTCCAAGAGGAGGGCACTGTCCACGCGTTCCCGAGCGAGACGAACTTCATCCTATTCAGGGTGAGGGGCGGCGCCGAGCAAGCAGGGAAGCTGCACGAGGCGTTGATGAGCAAGGGGTTTGTCCTCCGGAGCTACTCGAAGGCCAGCGGCATAGGCGACTGCCTCCGGCTCACGATGGGCACCCGGGAGGTCAACGACCGATTCCTCATCGCCCTCCGCCAGGCCGCGCGATAGAGGCGCAAGACCCGTAGGAACGTATATTCGTTACGAGGGCGGAGGGAGAAGGCAGCCCATGAAGTTGGAACGCGGAGAATTGGGAATCGTCGTCGGCCAGTTCGCTGCGCTGGTCGCGGTAGTCCTGCTCCTCTCGAACTTCTCGCCGGGCCAGAGTGCGCAATCTACGCCTGTGATCGGCTCGGTCTATTGGGGCACGTCCATCCAAGGCGTCTCTCTTCCGGCCGGCAAAGTGACGATGGTCACCCAGAACGAGAGCGTCGTGACTGCCTACTTCACGGTCGCGTTCTCGACGAAAGTTTCGGCTGTCTCGGGCTCGAGTCTTTGCATCGGGCCGAACTCGAGCGTCGGGGAATCGACCACCTACACAAAGATTCCGTTCACTTTCGACGCTTCGAAGGGTTCCGGCACGGTGCCGCTCTCCCCGACCGACCAGCAGGAGGGGTGGGTCTGCACATATACGGTCAAGGTGACCGACAGCCTCTCTCAGACGACGACGTGGCTCGGTTCGGTCGTGCTGAACTAACGGGTCGATACGACACCAGAGATATGGGGGATTCGAAGGGCCAGTCCCTCGCAGCTCGATTCTGCACCGCCCGGACACGTCGGCTTCTTGAAGGAGCCCCACCAGGTCTTAAGCGCGCATCTAGCAGTGGAGGCGCCAGCACGGCAGGCACCTCCGCGCTGGAGGCCTGGAATTCCCTATCTCCCTCGCGCACCTGGAGCAGAGCCCCTCGGCGATCCCCGCCGTCTCCCGAATTGGACCAGGCGGTTGCGATCCAGACGACAACGCGCGAGGTGCACCGAGCGGCCCCAGGCGGATAGGATAAAGGGAGCTCTGCGCAGAGAGAGAGCTCATGACGCCCCAGAGCCTACAGGAGAGATACGCACCCTCCAGCGTCTGCTTCGGCTGCGGCCCCGCCAACGAGGAAGGCTTGAAGATTCGCAGCGTCATCGAGGGAGACTCGATCGTCGCGAGGTGGACGCCGAGACCATATCACCACGCGTTCGAAAACGTCCTCAGCGGCGGTATCATCTCGACGATCCTCGACTGCCACTGCAACTGGACCGGCGCTTACTCGCTGATGGTCAAGGCGGGGGGCGAGGCACCTCCCCCTACGGTGACGGCCTCTATCTTCGTAGAGTTCCTGAAGCCGACGCCTATCGCGCCGCTTCTCCTGGAGGCGAGAGCGAAGGAGACCGCCAGGCGCAAAGCTCTGGTGGAAGCGACCCTCAAGGCTGATGGAGTGGTGACTGCGACCCTCCGCGGGACGTTCGTCGCTGTCAGGGCGGACCACCCTGCTGCGAGACGGTGGCGGGGGGACGGTCCGCAAGGACGTGGCTGACCCGAGTCAGCGCGCAGGCGGAGGGCGCCTGGAGAACCTGCGATACGCGACTGCGAAGAAGACCTCAGCCACCACCAGCAGGACGAGCCCTATGGCGACCGAGATCGCAAGCATAAGCACCCCCGCGATGGCTATAACCGCGAAAAAAGTCAACATCCTCCTGACACTCCTCTTGTCGGGCGAAGACGGCGCGGCGGTCGCTGGGGAGCCCATCTCGTGCTTCACGCGGTCACCCTCTGGTTATATTCGTTCCTCCTACGGTCGGGGAAAAGTTTAGAAAAATGAGACGGGGGGCGATGAAAACTGCCCTTGAACAACCCCCCGAGGCGGATTTACAATTCGGCGAGCGTCCCCCAGGAGGAATGCGTCTTCTGCAAGATCGTGGACGGGAGGCTGCCGTCCTACAGAGTCTACGAGGATGAGCACCACGTCGCCTTCCTTGACATCAACCCCTTCTCCGCCGGACACACGCTGGTCTGCCCCAAGCGGCACGGGGAGACCTTATGGGACATGGACGAACGCGAGATAGCAGAGGTCTTCAAGGTCGCATCGAAGGTGTCCATGGGAGTGGTCTACGCGACGAATGCCGACGGCTTTCGAATCATGCAGAACAACGGCGAGGCCGCCAACCAAGCCGTCGCTCACATCCACGTCCACGTGATCCCGAACAAGCTCGAAGACAAGGGCAGGTTCAACAGGATGAAGCTGAGCGACAAAGAGATGGCCGAGGTCGCCGAGTCGATAAAGGCAGAAATCGCGAAGCTTGCGTGACGCGGGCAGAGAGCGTCCGCGCGGCGCTGGGGGGACGCTGCAGCCCTTCTCTTCCAACCTCGGCGTCTAAAGGTGAAGCAGAGTGAAGAAGAAGAAGTACATAGGGAGCAGAAACAGCGGTACTAGGAGGACGAGGGTGAACGCGATCTTCAACAGCCTCTTCAACAGGTCCTCCACGTTCGAGACCTTGAAGATCTTGAAGAGCGGCCTAAGTACTGGCGACAACCTCTGCTCAAGCATCGCAGCACGAGACTTTCCGGAAGGCCTATTTCTGTTTTGCTTGCGGCTTGGCGCAGGCTCAACCGCCGCGCTGCGTTTGGTGTCCGGCCTGCCGGTCATGAAACGCGCCCCGCTTCATCTTTAAACGGGCAGGCTCCGGTGCCGAGGAGCAGTCAACATGAGCTTCGGCAGCGAGACGGGAAGGACGCGCTCCGGGTCGAAGGGCTTCTCGAGCAAGGAGAAGAAGCAGAAGCGGAAGAAGCAAGAATTCCACAGCCACAGGAGGGGGCACTTCCAAGAGTCCGAACGCCGCGACCCCGAAGAGGTGAGGGCGAGGACGATTCTCGCGTTAGACAAGCTGGGCCACCAGATCCTCTCGTCCGAACCGGGCGGGTACGACCTAGACGATTGGATCAGGAGCATCAATTCCCTGTTGGTCGACTTTCAGGAGAAGGTCGGGGCCGAAAGAGTCGCCGAAGAATTCCGTACGCGAAGCCAAGAGATCCTAGGCGGCCTCGTCCCTTCGTCTTCAGCGAAGGACATCGACTCCGAGATGGAGAAGCTCACTCAAGAGGAAGAGGCCGCAAGGGTTGCTGTCGACGAAGCTGTGAAGCGGGCGGCGGCGAGGCGCGCTGCGCTGAGGGAGGAGCGCGACACCTGCGGGAAGGAGCTAAAGGCGGAGAAGGAAAAGCTTGCCGAGCTAAGAGAAGCAAAACAATCTCGCCAGTTCCTCTCTCGCATTCTCAGGGCGGGACCCTCCACCCAGGAGGCCGAGGCGCGGGTCGCTGAGCTAGAATCCAAGCTGAAGAATCTCGAGGAGGAGATCGAGCGGTCGCGCAAGGCCCGCCCGGCGGCTGGAGGCGGCGCTCCAGGGGAGGGCGACTTTGGATATCTCGAGGCCCAGCAGCGACTCGAGGCGGCGCGAGACAAGCTTCTCGACCTGCAGTCGTCCAGGCAGAACTTGCTCCAGCTTGCTGGCGAACGCGAGGTAGCGACTCAGGCGATATCTGCGATGATCTCCGCCTTGAAACTCGGCGGGACCGCCTCGAGCGACGCCGGCGCGCAGGAGGCGTAACGTTGGAAGCCCCGGCTCGGGTCGGGATTTCGAGGATCGCGCTGGCCGCGGCGTTGGTGGTGGTCGTAGCCATCGCGGGAGTATCGGCCTACTTCGCTCTGACGCCTTCGGGGCCATCTACCGCGACGCGGGTTTCGTCGACAACCTCCACTTCCGCCGCCCCACCGGACGTCATGGTGGCGGCCGTGCCTCCCTCGCCTCTGATCTCCCCCGGGCAGACCCAGAACTACTCCTTGATCCAGGTGTCGGCCGCGGGGTCTAAACTGAACGGGACCGTCACGGTCAGGGCATTTCTACCCACCGGACTCTCGTTGGTCCTCAACCAGACATCGGTCCCACTCTCGGCGAGCCCCCAGCCTATACCGTTCATGCTGAAGGCCGCCCCCGGGGTCTCTCCCGGGAATTACTCGGTGACGATCGAGACAAGCTCGGGCGCAATCCCGGCTAAGAACCAGACGTTCAACGTTCAGGTGGTGCCGATGCTAGTCATAATGTTAGATCTCGCATTCCACCCGGCCAACATAACGGTCTCCAGGGGGACGCGGGTCACATGGCTCAACCTGGACTCGACCATCGGCTGCTGCGACCCGGGCTACCATACCGTGAGCTTCCTATCGGGCGCGAACGCGGCTTCGCCCATACTGAAAAGGTTCTACTCATGGAGCTACACGTTCGGCACGGACGGCATAGTGGATTTCTACTGCACCATCCATCCCATCATGAAGGGTCAGGTCACGGTCACCGGCTGACCGATGCGCCCGCACAATGGCGTTCTCGTCTCAGGATCTGTAGGGAGCCTTCCCTGCGCGTATCGCATAGACCGCAAGGACGACTCCGACGACCGCGATGACGACCGCGAAATACAGGAGGTATGTCAGGTTGCTTATCGTGCTCTTCAAGTTGACGATGTTGCCGTTCGCGGTGCTGAGGCTTCCGCTGAGGGTGTTGATCGTCTGGTTGGCCGTCGCCAGGCCGTTCGTCACACTGGCCAACTGGTTGTGCGTGACGAAAGACACGCTCGCCGTGGTCGTCAGGAGATCGGATTGGGCGGCTGTCACGGTGAGTGTGTGCGTCCCGTCTGGCATCGATGTGGTATTGAGCGGGTAAGTAATCTGCGGACCGGTGTTGTTTCCGTAGAACGGCGGAAGAGTCTTGCCGTCAAGCAAGAATGTGATGCCAGCGCCCGAGCTCCCTGTCACAGTCACCTGCGCGTTGAAACTTCCAGTGTAGCTTGAGTTGGCGGTGGGGGAAGTGATTGTGACCACCGGGAGCGCGGGGGTGATGCTCTGGTAAGACGAGGCCACGTCGATGGACGCGGTGGCGCCAATGCCCAGCTTGAGCGAAGACAACGCACTGTGCTGCAGGATGACTTTGGCGTTGGTCGCAACCACGTCGCCTCCGCTCACGCCCTCGAGGGTGGTCTGCCCGTTCTCGAGAGTCAACGTCCCGTTCACCGTCGACGAGGTTATCGTCACGTCCGAGCCCGTCACCGTGTTGTTCCCTACGAAGTAGTCGTCGGCGAGGGCGAGGGGGGCTGATCCAGCGTTGATGGTGGTGTTCGAGAGCGCGAGGCGAGACGTCTGCTGCGGGTCGGTCAGGACGGTGTTGGAGGTATAGACGTATGGCTGGACGTAGAAGCCCTGCTGAGCGGAGAGCGTAGCGGTGGTCGGGACGCCGTCAGCCGAGAGCCCCGAGACGTAGACTTCGTACGGGCCTCCGTAGTATTCGGCGTTTGCGTTGGTGGAAGAAACCAGTGAGGAGTTGTAAGGCGAGGGCATCGACACGCTAGCCGTCCACATCTCGATTTTCGGGTCGAACGTCAGAGGGACGAGCGCGAAGGCGGCATAGGTCGAATGCATGAGCGAAGAGTAGTTGCTCTGGGCCGTCTCTGGGTAGACCAGGGCAGTGTAGATGCCGTTTGTCACCTCCTTGCCGTCGGGGGAGGTGATGTTGGCGGTGATAGAGGCGTTCTCGCCTTCGAAGAGGGTTGACGGTCCTACCGAGATCTTCGGGACGGCGGAGCCGGCAGCTACGTAGACCTGCCCGAAGTAGCTCCCGGTGAAGTTGAGGCCGGTGGTCTCGTCGTTGTATGCCGCGTTGAGCATGACCGTGTAGAGCCCGGAGGAGGCGTTTGCCGGAATTGCCAGATAGCCGTTTATCAGCGTGAGGCCTGCTCCGCAGACTCTCACGGCCTGCGCGCAGGGCTGCTCCGCGAGCGAGGCATTCTTGACATAGACCCCCGAGGGGCTATACAGGGTCGCGGTGACGTTCGATCCCTCAGCGATGGCCGCCCCGAGCGTTCCGCCCGTCGACAAAGATTGCGTCAGGTAAATGTTTTCAGGGGCGGTCACCGTCGCCACGATGGTCAGCGACTGACCTGGCGCCACCGAGCCCGGCTCCGCAACGACCTGAGGGTAGATTTCGGAGCCCAGGAGGCTTATCCCGCTCACGAACGGGAGGTAGCCCGCGACAGGCCCTTGCGTGACGAGGGCCGTCGGGCCGTCAGTGAGGTTTTCTTTCAGCGTGGCCTGGAAGTAGCCGTCCGAGGACGAAAAGTTGAGCGCCGCCGAGGCTTCCTTTGTGTAAGTGTTTGAAAGTATCGAATAGTTTTCGAAGGCCACAGACTCTGAAGTAAACGGAACGATGTTCCCGAAGAGGTCGGTGATGGAGATCGCAGTCGATAGGCCCGGGAGGAAGGTCCACGGATACGGGGCGAGCGGCTCGACGAAGCTCGCCAGGTAGCCTACGAACGTGGTGGCGACCCCCGCCCCGCTCTGGCCGCCGGCGCTCCCGGCGACGTTGATGTTGGCGATCCCGGCCTGGTCCCCGACGGAGATAGCTCCTGCCCAGCCGCCGTCCGTCGCGTTGTAGGTCAGGGACACGGGTGCGGTGCTGCCGCCAAGCGTCTGGAGGGAGGCGTTGAACGCCCCGGTGACGACCGGCGAACCGGCGGCTGTGGAGACGCTCGCGACGACGTCGATCGTCTGGCCGGGGGTGAAATCTGTCGTGTTAGCACTCCCGGGGTTGACGACTCCGACGTCCACTTTCAGCGCAGAGGGCGGGCCTCTTGAGCTAAGGAGCCTCGCAATCTCTCCGACGTTTGGGGCGCCCCAACCCGTGGCGAGGTTGTATCCGAAACTCGAGACCCACGGGATGGTGTATCCGAACGTGATCGGAGTGAAGGCCTTCTGATACGTGCTGGAATTCCCTGCGAGTTGATAGAGAAGGGGGTTGAGCAGCCCGAGGCTCCCCTTCTCGGATCCCATCAACAGCGTCAAGAGTCCCGCGAAGAGCGGGCTCGACTCGCTCGTCCCTCCTGTCGAGACGGGCGAACCTTGGAGAATGATGAACGTGCCCGGGGTGCCGCTCCCGTCGAGCGAGATGTCGGGCACCATTCGCCCGTCGGGGAACGAGGTGGGCACCTTCAGCGACGATTGGTACCAGGGGCTGGGCTCCAATATGCTCACGCCGCCTCCGCTGCCGCCTTGGTTGACGAAATATGGGACGAAGGAGAGGTTCGACCATGCCGTCTGGTTGACGCTCAGCGCCCCGCTCGCGGTCGTAGAGATGTAGGTGCTGGTCCCCCCCAGCCCCGTCACGAATGGCGAAGAGCTGGGATATTCCGCCCCTCCCATGGGGCCGGCGCTGAAGCCGCTCCCGCCTCCGTCGCCCGTAGACGCGAGGAAGGTCATTCCCATGGCGGAGCCGAGCATGTAGTAGTCGTCTACGAAGACCGAGTTGAAGAGGTAAGCCGTCGGCCCGCTCTCGTAGTACTGCCACTCGGCGAGTCCGAAGCTCTGGGAGACTACGTTGGCCTTTCCGTCCTGCACAATCTGGGCCACCGCCGAGGAAAGAGGCAGCTCGCCGTTCGCGGCGTACACGATGATGTTCGCGCCGGGGGCCATCGCGTGGGATGACTGGACGTCGAGGTCGATCTCGCCATCCCAACCAAAGACTGATCCGAGGTTAGGGTTGTAAGGCCCGATCGGAGAGACCGTGAAGCTTGGGGGGGCCGGATATCCGTAGGTCGAGTCGTAGAGCGCCAGGTCTTGGGCGACGAGAGGATAGCCGTAGAAGTCCAGCAAGCCCACAGTGTACCCCGTCCCGTTGATCCCCTTGGAGAGGAGCCCCGTCGAATTGTAGACGCTACGGAGGAGTTTGGTGTCCTGCCCGCCCTCCGTGAACGTGACGTTGGCGCTCGGAATCGCGCCTGAGGCGGCGCCCCCAGCCCTCGTGAAGTCGGGGCGCATCAAGAGGCCGGTGGAGTTCGAAGCAAAAGAGTATGCGCCGGAAAGGGTGGACGGCCCGGTGGTCTGGTAGTAGGAGTAGGTCCCGTTGGTGTAGAGCTGGACGCCCTGGCCGAGATACTCGCGGACCATGCCCGCCGTCCCGCGCACGACTATCATGGAGTTGAGAGACGAGGATTCGACCGTGAACCCGTTCGAGGTGAGGTAGTCAAGGACGGACTGATACTGCCCCTGCGTAGGGAGAAACATCCGGCTCACATCGTCATAGGTGAGGAAGTGCCGGAAGCCTGCCGAGCTCGGGTCGGACGACTGCTTGACGAGCGAGCTGAGCAATTGGAGGTTCCTCAGAGGGATGGCGACTGAGACGAGGACGGGCATGCTCGAGTCAGCGGCGCCCAAGCTCTTGTAGCTCGAGAGCGCGCTGGGCGTCGAGGAAGGCGGGACTTGCGCTGAAGCACTTTGAATCTGCGAGGGTGCGCTCGCGAGAGCGTGAGGGCCGAGGACAAAGAATGACGGCATGAGCAGGAGGAGCGCGACGACGCATGCGAAGGAAGGGGTTAGAATCTTGTGAGCGAAAAAGCGCAATTATCCTAGTCGAACTCCTTCTGGGGAATTAAAGCTTGTCATGCTTCTCGGCCTTCAAGCACCGGTGAAGCATGTCCGTCCTGACCGCTTTTCTCCTCATTTCCCTGGTCCGTGCTGCGACTGAGGCGGAGGCTCGCATACTTAATGGATTGTGGTGCAAGCATCTAAAGCGTGAGAGTCAAGGGGACGAACCCGTTGGGGGATTTCGCGAGGCGCCCCCTTGGCAGTCGGACCTGAGGGTCGTTCCGAGAAGGCGCGCCCCGCGTGACGGCATCTCCGAAGAGACAGGCGAAGGCTCTAGCTTAATAAATCACGCAAAGTCGGCCTTGAACGACAAGGATGCCAGAAGGATTCTCTCTCTCGCACTGCACCTCCTGCAACCGGCCCATTCTTCCGGGCACCAAGGCGGTCAGGTTCAACTGCCCGAACTGTCACCAGGTGCTGATTTGGCGAGACGAGCTCTGCAGAAAGTTCTCGCGGAGATACAAGTGTGTCAACTGCGGGTTCGAAGGACCCTAGGGTTTTCCTCGCGTGCGCCGGCACCTCAGACCAACGCCGAGCTCGTTTGCGAAGCCTCAACCTTGCCGAGGCGTCTAGTCTCAGGCGAAGCCGACGTGCCTGACATCGTTGGAGTTAATTATCTCAGTGATCTTGGAATTGGCCGTGAAGCTGAGGACGGAGAAGGGTATGGAGATTGCCAAGAAGACCAGATAGAGGTACGGCGATGTGGTCTTGGGCGAAACGTATGAGAGGAGGAGCAGGGCGAGAGCGGGGGCCAGAGTCGCCATGCTGACGAAGGTGGAGACGCCAAACCTTCTCTTGAGAGAGACGTACTGGGCCATGGTCGCCTTTTCTTTGAACTCTAGCCCGTCGTAGACGAGCGGGGGCGAACCTGCCAAGCGAGACCATTATGGCAGGAGTTACACTGGATAATACGTCTTCGCTTCCACGCCCTCGTGCTCGCGCCAAGAGAGGGAAAGAGGTCCAGGTCGCCGAGAAATATGGCGACGACCAGGGCAGCCTATTGTTTCGAGACCCGATTACATATCGGGTTAGTCAGCGTACTTTAGCGTTAGAATTTGATCGGCGCCAGTGCTCTGTGGCCGATTTTTCCGGCTGAACGTGCTCTCCATAGCAGATTTTTCCTGAGATAAGTAAATTCGACCGTAGGTCGATACTCTAAGCTCATCCCAGCGGAGCGCACAAGTGAACACCGATTCTGAAAGTCAGGTGCGATTGAGGTCTGTGTGGTGACGGCCCGCGACAAAGCGCGACGAAGCTGGGAACGCGACCTTAGGCACCCGCAGAGGAGGAAGGGCGAGAGTGTTGAAGAAAGCATCATCGCAACAAGACACCACGAAGACAGACCAGCGGCCACGCCGGCAGCGGAGCCAGTGGGCCGTGTTTGCGCTAAAATAAGGACCCAGATGGAATAGATGTGTCAGCAGTTTCTCATCTAAGAAAAGGTAGTCCTGAATGTGATGGGGCTCACTCACAGGACACAGCAAGGCGCAGGTACAGGCGGTGGAGAGAGGAAGATGGAAAGCGATGGAAGGAATTCTTCGAGAGCGGCAAGTCAATCCTGGAGATTGCGGCAGCAGACAAGGTCGACCCTAAGATTGTGGGTCAATGGCTTCACAGATTGGGAGTTGAAGTCTACCAAGGCCGGCATAGGGTGGACCAGCTACCTCTCAAGATTCCGAATGAACTCGCCGAGCTTCTTATCCACTGACCCGACCACGTCCTGAAATTCTTAGACGGCCATGTCTGGGGATTGACTGCGACAGAATCGGGTACTGAACAGCTGAGGAAGTTCTGCAAGTTCATCGAACTCCACAAGCAAGGAATCGGGGTCGAAGACATCGCAAGCCAACTTCAAGTACACAGATCCACAGTGTCAGCATGGAGAGAATCCACAGACCAGCCATACCTAATACGAGCAGCCCAGGCAGCACTACAGAACCAGACATCTTCGGACGAGAAACTGCTTCCACTCCACTTGGACTCAGGCGGCAACCAGCAAGACAGTTGGATTCGAGTTCCCACTCGCATCACCAGCTTCGGCGACATCCAGAAGGTCGTCGACCAACTAAATCCATTACCTCGAACCTATGAGCTAGGCTTACAGTTCGGACTCTCAGAGTCTCAGACGCAGTCTATGCGTTTGGAGCTGTTCGCATATCTCTTGGGTATGATGGTGGGAGATCTGGCCAAGTCTGGAGGACTACTTAGTCGCTTCGCATCGATGAACATCGACCTTCAACTCACCACGAAACACGAAAGCAATCAGAGCTTTGGGAAGTTCGTTTGCCTAGCAACAAGCAGTTTGGGAATCTCCATTCGGCGAATACGTGACAAGCAGCCTACCGGCGCAACTCTACTCGGCACGAATCCTGCCCCTGCGTATCGATGGTCTTCAGAAAGATCACCTCTCTTCGCATGGATGTTCTCAGTGTGTCTTGGTCTAGACTGGACTCAGCTCACAAGCTACAATCCCATACGAATGGATTGGATTCTTGACGCCCCGTTCAAGTTCCGGAAGCGCTTCGTTCAGGCATTGGCAGACTCTGATGGCAGGGTGAATAGCTATGTCGTGGAAATCGTCAGCGTACCGAATGCTGAATTCTTCGAACGGCTTTTGCACACTCTATGTCTACCCAGTGCTTACACGCGAATCGAGTACGGACATCCACTTCGAACCTCAGTCAGAGCCAAAGAAGCAGCGGAACTCCCCATCTTCAACGAACTCGTCAAAGGATACAGATACGAACTCCTGATGAAGTACAAGCAAACACTAGCCCTTCCCCTTTTTTTCCAAAATTGGACAGGGGGCACCAGGGGGCCCCTTCGCGGAAACCGTTCCGGTTTAGGAAAGGGCGAGAGGAGACAGGCAGTCTACTGTTTTGCGACTGCCTTCTCTACTTGGCCTTTTATCGTGATTTCGCGGACGATTCCCGCGGCAACTGTCGAGCCCATATCTCTCAAAGCAAATCTTCCGAGCTCCGGAAACTCCTTGAACGTCTCGAGCACCACCGGCCTGAGCGGCGTGATCTTGACGATCGCCGAGTCGCCGGTCTTTATCGTCTTGGGCTTTTCCTCCGTGGGCTGACCTGTCCTCGGGTCTATCTTCGCCACGATCTCAGTGATTGTCGCCGCGACCTGCGCGGTGTGCGCGTGCAGCACGGGCGTGTACCCTGCCGCGATGGCGGTGGGATGGAAGACGACGATGATCTGCGCTAGGAACTCCTTCGCGATAGTCGGAGGACTCGATGGAGGACCCAGGACAGAGCCGCGGTGGAAGTCGGTCTTCGAGACGCCTCTGAGGTTGAACCCTATGTTGTCTCCTGCGAACGCCTCTTGCATCGGAGTGTGGTGGGTCTCGATGGACTTAATTTCAGCAGGCAGGCCCTCCGGCATGATCATGACTGGGTCGCCTACCTTCATCTTCCCTGTCTCCACTCTTCCCACGGGGACCGTGCCCACGCCGGTGATGGTGTAGACGTCCTGGATCGGGACGCGGAGCGGCTTCTCGATCGGCTTAGGAGGCTCGGTGAACTCGTCGAGCGCCTGGAACAGGATCGGGCCCTTGTACCAGGGCATGTTGGTGCTGGGCTTGGCTAGGTTCTCGCCCGTCCAGCCAGATATCGGGATGACCCTTATCTTGGTCATGTTGTATCCGACGGTCTTCAGGAGGTTCGAGACGTCATCCTTCGCCTCGTTGAACCTCGCCTCGTTGTACTTCACGGTCTGGTCGTCCA
>Ga0307372_10004399_pt1 | contig 21754 bp, 15 predicted proteins | sample OX1MG_FD_202533 | JGI IMG/M metagenome (GOLD analysis project Ga0307372, IMG submission 202533) | Soil microbial communities from Risofladan, Vaasa, Finland - OX-1 | ecosystem: Environmental > Terrestrial > Soil > Coastal area > Acid sulfate soil | place: Finland: Risofladan, Vaasa | collected...
CGGCCACCTTTTGCAACTCCCGTTGGCTCAACGTGAATGTCTCCTGTCTCATGGGGTGACATTTTCACGCGGCCGTTAAGGGGTGACAGAATTATCTGGCTAAGACACGCTTCTGCGGCCCACTTGACGACGCCAACAAAAATGCTATACTGGCCGATGGCCCGACCCCCCGAGGGGCGGCCCTTCCGAGGAAATCAGGGCTGAGGTTTCCAACGAACACAGGATAGAAAGCCATCGAGCCTCGCGTTAGTCCGCCCCCTTGTGGTGCGGCGGACTTACCCGGCGCTCGACGCCGGTTTTTTTGTTAGTGGCCCCGCCAGGCGCGGGGCGAACGTTCTTTGACAATTGCAAGAGTTAGGCAAAACAGCCACAAGAAGCTCGAGTAGGGCGTTTGTGGAATGGGCCATGGGCTTATTCGCGTGGCGACACGCGGGATAAGTTTTATGGTCAAGCTACTAAGGGCGTGCGGTGGATGCCCTGGCGCCAGCAGGCGATGAAGGACGTGGTAAGCTGCGATAAGCCTCGGGGAGTCGCAAACAGGCGTTGATCCGAGGATTTCCGAATGGGGAAACCCGTCCGGTGGGAACACCGGATACAGCCCGCTGAATACATAGGCGAGTATGAGCGAACCCGGGGAAGTGAACCATCTCAGTACCCGGAGGCAAAAGAAATCAAACGAGATTCCGGGAGTAGCGGCGAGCGAAACCGGAACAGCCCAAACCTCGGTTCTTTGAACCGGGGGGTTGTAGGGCCCGCGATAGTAGGGTTACCAATCCGGAGGCTAGGTGAAGGAGCTGGAAAGCTCCGCCATAGAGCGTGAAAGGCGCGTAACCGAAAGCTTACCGGACCCGAAGCGGGTACCTGAGTACCACGGGGCACGTGAAACCCAGTGGGAATCTGGGGGGACCACCCTCCAAGGCTAAACACTCGCTGGCGACCGATAGTGAACCAGTACCGTGAGGGAAAGGTGAAAAGAACCCCTGCGAGGGGAGTGAAATAGAACCTGAAACCGCATGCCTACAAGCAGTCGGAGGGCTATGGCCCGTTCGCGAGAGCGGGCAATGCCTGACGGCGTGCCTCTTGCTTAATGAGCCGGCTAGTTATTCTCCCAGGCGAGGCGAAGCGTAAGCGAGCCGTAGCGAAAGCGAGTCCGAATAGGGCGACCAGTCTGTGGGAATAGACGCGAAGCGGGACGATCTACCCTTGGCCAGGCTGAAGGCCGCTTAACCGCGGCTGGAGGGCCGAACCGGTGTTGGTTGAAAACAGCTCGGATGAGCTGAGGGTAGGGGTGAAAGGCTAATCAAGTTCCGTTATTGCTCGTTCTCCCCGAAATGCCTTTAGGGGCAGCCTTGTGCGATCTGCCACGGTGGTAGAGCACTGAATGGACTAGGGGGCAACCAAGCCTACCGAATCCAATCAAACTCCGAATGCCGTGGACAGCAGCACAGGAGTGAGACTACGGGGGATAAGCTCCGTGGTCGAAAGGGAAAGAACCCAGACCGCCAGCTAAGGTCCCGGACAGCAGGCTAAGTGGGAAAGGACGTGTGACCGCTAAAACAGCCAGGAGGTTGGCTTAGAAGCAGCCATCCTTTAAAGAAAGCGTAATAGCTCACTGGTCGAGCGGTCGCGCACCGACAATCCAACGGGGCTAAAGCCTGCGACCGAAGCTGCGGATCCCGCCGCAAGACGGGATGGTAGGGGAGCATTCTGTGGGGCCCGAAGGCGGACCGAGAGGACCGCTGGACGCCACAGAAGAGACTCTGCCGGCATAAGTAGCGATAAACAGGATGAGAACTCCTGTCGCCGAAAGCCTAAGGTTTCCTGAGCAAGGTCAATCCGCTCAGGGTCAGGCGGGTCCTAAGGTGAGGCCGAAAGGCGTAGCCGATGGATAGCAGGTCAACATTCCTGCCCCACCAGACGGACGTTACGACGAAGGGGCGACGCAGGAGGATAGGGAAGTCGGGTGATGGAAGTCCCGATGAGTCTGTGTAAGCCGGATCCCGCAGGCAAATCCACGGGGTCATTAACGGTGAGACAGGCTCCGAGGCCATCGGCCGCAAAGTTCCCGATTCTACACTGCCAGGAAAACCCCCTAAGCAGCCCGTCAGGTGCCCGTACCTCAAACCGACACAGGTAGGCGAGGATCAATATCCACAGGCGCTCGAGAGAACACTCGCTCAGGAACTAGGCACATTAACCCCGTAACTTCGGGAGAAGGGGTGCCTCTGTAGGGTTTATAGCCCGAAGAGGTCGCAGTGAAAGGCGCGCTACGACTGTTTAACAAAAACACAGCTCTCTGCGAAGTCGAATACGACGTATAGGGGGTGACGCCTGCCCGGTGCCGGAAGGTTAAAGGGATGGCTTAGTTTGGAGCAATCCAGACAAAGGCCTGATCTGAAGCCCCGGTGAACGGCGGCCGTAACTATAACGGTCCTAAGGTAGCGAAATTCCTTGTCGGGTAAGTTCCGACCTGCACGAATGGCGTAACGATAGCGCGACTGTCTTGGCGAGTGGCTCGGCGAATTTGTGGTTCCGGTGAAGACGCCGGATGCCCGCATCTAGACGGAAAGACCCCGTGCACCTTAACTGCACCCTGGTCATGAGTAACGGAACGATCTGCGTAGCATAGGTGGGAGCCTAGGAACCCCGGCTTTTGGGCTGGGGGGAGGCACCAGTGAAATACCACCCTGATCGTTCTGTCGCCCTAACCCACGGCCCTAAACGGGTCGGGGGACATGGCCAGGCGGGTAGTTTGACTGGGGCGGTCGCCTCCTAAACGGTAACGGAGGCGCCCAAAGCTTGGCTCAGGCGGTTTGGCAATCCGCCGCGGAGTGCAAGGGCACAAGCCAGGTTGACTGCGAGACTGACAAGTCAAGCAGGAGCGAAAGCTGGGCCTAGTGATCCGGTGGTCCCGCGTGGAAGGGCCATCGCTCAACGGATAAAAGGTACGCCGGGGATAACAGGCTGATCGGAGCCGAGAGTTCACATCGACGCTCCGGTTTGGCACCTCGATGTCGGCTCATCGCATCCTGGGGCTGTAGAAGGTCCCAAGGGTTGGGCTGTTCGCCCATTAAAGCGGTACGTGAGCTGGGTTCAGAACGTCGCGAGACAGTTCGGTCCCTATCTGGTGTGGGCGCAGGAGACTTGAGGGGAGCTGCCCCTAGTACGAGAGGACCGGGGTGGACGGACCTCTTGTGATCGAGTTGTCGCGCCAGCGGCACCGCTCGGTAGCGAAGTCCGGAAGGGATAAGTGCTGAAGGCATCTAAGCACGAAGCTCGCCCCAAGATAAGGTCTCCCAAGGTTCCTACGGGGATCTATGAAGGCCGGAGGTAGACTACCTCCTTGATAGGCGGGATGTGTAAGCGCAGTAATGCGTTCAGCTAACCCGTACTAATCGGCCGTTCGGCTTGACCATAAAATTTATCCAGCGTGTTGCTGGTTTTATGGCCCAATGTCCGAAGCGCCCGCTCGTATTTGTTGTGGCTGTTGCCTAACCTTGCAATTGTCTTCGATTTTCCTGGTGGCCGTGCCGCGGGGGATACACCCGTTCCCATCCCGAACACGGAAGTTAAGCCCCGCAGGGCCGATGATACTGCGCTGGTAACGGTGTGGGAAAGTAGGTCGCCGCCAGGAATTAATTTTTAGGAATAAAAAGGTGCTCGCTCCCGCGAGCACCTTTTTTTTATTTCTTCGCTCTGCCTGCGTGAGGGGTTCAGCCGCCAAATCGCGAACTTCAACGCTGCCGCATAGCTGACCAGAGCAAGTATGGAACCATCAGCCAGCAAAATTCGGGGCCGGGCTGGTTCTTTCGAGCAGGCCTGCCATATTGCCTCAGCAGCCACGGGCGTGCCTTGCCAACCGGGTGTGGGTACGATCGACTACGAATCCCATGACGGGGCTGAAGATGCCCAAAATCTGCGGGAAAAAAGCAGCGTACCGGCAACGGAAGGAGCGATCCCGGCGATGTCCGTATGGTAATAGACTACGGACTCGATGGCCGGCCTTGTCTCCGGTATTCCAGCCGGTTACCGATCCCTATAGGCCCGCATTGGGATCGTGGTAGAGCTGGCCGATGATGCCGGTCGTGCCGGGCGGCGCCGCGCCCAAGCAGTAGCGTCCGTCGCGGTCGCGGCAAAGCCGGCCCTCCTGGCGCAGGCCGTCGAGCGTGGCGGCGACTTCGCGGCCGTCCAGGCTGCCGACCGCCTCGACGATGTCGGCATAGAACAGCGGCCCCCCATCAAGCGCGTCCTCGACCGACTGGAACCGCGCCGGCCCTTGGAACACCTTCACGCCGCTTGCCGTCAGCGGAACCTCGCCCCCTCGGCCGAATGGTTTGGTGCAGTCGAACCCGGCCTTCGCGCCGGTGCGCCGGCCTTGCAAGGACGGGTCCATCGTCATCCCCGGCATGCCTTCGAGCAGCACGATGTCCTCGTGCGCCTGAAAACGCGTGCCGACCGCCCATTCGACCTGGCCCTCGTCATGAATGTCGATGTCCTCGTCGAAGACCCAGACATGCTTCAAGATGCGGATGCCGCCAAACAGCGCGGCAATGGCGGCGCGCGCTTCACCGGGATAGCGCTGGCGCAGCGCGAGCCGCAGATTGTTGGCGCCGCCCGAACGCATACGCAGCGACACCGCGACCGGATCATGGCCGGTAGCCCGCAGGATTCGCATCGCTTCGGCTTCGTTGCGCAAGGCGAGGATGTTGGCGCTGTCGGTCTGGTCGAGCACCTTGGCGGAGCCGTGCAACAGCGTCAGATGCAGCGCGTCGCGGCGCATCGTGATGGCGGTACAGTGGAAAACCGGGTCCATGTGGATGGTGCCGTAATAGCCCATGTATTCGCCGTAGGGGCCTTCCGGTTCGACGTAGCCGCGCTCGTCGAGATAGCCTTCGAGCGTCATCTCGGCGTCGGCCGGGACGAGAATGTCGTTGGTGAGGCTTTTGACGACCGCCGCGGGCTCGCCGCGGAACCGGGCGATTAGCTCCAATTCGTCTCCGCCCTGGCGCATCGTGGCGGCGACGAAATCGAGCGGGTGGGCGCCGAGCGTGAAGGTCACCGGCAGGCGCTGCCGGCGCGCGAGGCAGGCCTGGTAGATGCGCTTCAGATCCGAAGGGGAGCTGACGTTGGTGCCGGCCTCGTAGCGGTTGCGCAGCGAGAGGCGCCGGCAGCCGACATTACGGCGCCCGGTTGCCGGATCGATCGTGAAGTCCATCGCGGCGCTCAAGTAACAGCTGCCGTCGAAGGCGTGCTGCGGATGGAAGGGCAGCCGCGTCAGATCGACCTCGCTTTCCGCGATGACGATCTCGTGCACCGGCGCCTCGCGCGATCGTATTTCGACGAGCGGCTGCGGCTCGCCGAGGCGGCGGAAATATTCGTCGTAGAGCTTCTCCTCGGTGGTTGCGAAGGCGGCGGCGAGCCTCTGGCGGCTGCCGCCGGTCTTGGCAACGATCTCGGCGCGCTCGGGCCCGGCCGCCTTGAACAATACCGCCTTTTTCGTGCCCTCGATGATCGGCGCGAGGCCGACGAGGGGGACCGGCTCGTCATGGATATCGACCTCGCCCATCTCGATCAAGTGATCGACAAAGCGGCGCAGCCGAAATTTCTCCGTGTCGACGGCAGAGCTGGCGTTCATTTCTACCCCTCACCCGAGAGCCTTCGATAGGTCCGATTTTTAACCGGAATTAGTTTTTTCGCCTTCCAGCGATTGGGAGGACACACCCATTCGCGTCCAACCGAGCCTTCCGAGCACAATTTTTCTGCCAGACGGTCCCAACGCCTCCCATCCGCTCTTTTCCGGGACCTGAACCAGGATTTCCGTTTTGGCGTTCTCGGCACGGATGCTACGCCCGCCGCTGGCTCCTTCGCAACCGCAATCTTGCACCCCAGACCCCAGCGCCGGATCGGACAGCCGTGTGTGCCATCCGGGATGAAGTCAACCGGCACCTTGACCCGTTTCCCATGCGATTTCTCGGACACTTTGCCGTTCCCCAGTTCGCTTCCCCAGGTTTTTCCCTGCCGGTTGCCAACTCTACCCCGAGGGCAAGGGCGGCGACTCGATCCGATCCCTCCTCCGCCATGCGTTTCCCCATCGAGCCTGGAGCAGAAGTACTAAAGGAACCCTTCTGCCTCTAAGTTACAATTCTCCCAGTTGCCAATGTCCGGTTCCAGTTCCAGTTCTCCAACCAAGCCGTTGCTGGCTTTTCTGGCTCTTCTGGGCGGCTATTCGATCGTGTCGTTGACGCTCGGGCCGGGCCCTCCGCTGGACGTTTTTGCCAGCATTGTTTTATGTCTGGCTCCTCTGGCGGCGAACCTCGGCTTTCTGGCGAATGCTGGCTCCCCGTACCGGCGCCAGAACATATTTTGGGGCCTGTGGGCGCTGGCGTGTGGATTCTGGTCTTTGGGCGAGCTTTTGCGGGTGATTGTGCGGCTGAACCCGACCCAGCCCGCTTTTCCGGCGGCAGCCGATTTCGTTCTCTTTATGAGCCTCGTGCCGATGATCTCGGCCGTCGCCGTGCGCCCGCACCGCCGGCGTCTGGCGCGCGCCCTGCGTTACGGTTATCTCGATCTGGCTCTGCTGACGGTCTGGAGCGCGTTCCTCTACAGTTTTTTTGTGCTGGCGCCCAGCGCTGTTTCCCGGAATGTCCCAATTTACGACCGCAACTATTTCGGGCTGACGCTGGCGGGTAACCTCGTGCTTGTGGCTGCTTTGATTTTGCAGTGCCGAAAAACACAAGGCGACTGGCACCGTCTTTACGCACATTTGCTCGGAGCCTCGGCGCTTCACGCGATTGGATGGCTGCTGATCCGCTGGGCCCTTGCTCGAGGCGCTTATTTCCCCGGTTCTTTGTACGGCTTGCCGCTGCTCGCCTCGTTCGCCTGGCTGGGATACGCGGGGCTGGAAGGTTACCGGAGTTCTCCCGCGCCGGAGGATCTGGCCGGCAGCCCGGCCGACCATCGCTGGGCGCTGCGCCTATCGGTCGTCGGCATCGTAATGCTTCCGCTTTTCGGTTCCTGGGCAATGCTTGCGGCCTCCGCCCCGGATGTGGAGCGGTTCCGTCTCGATCTGACGCTGGGCGCAATCATGATCGGGATGCTGCTGCTGCTGCTCCGGCAACGGCGGGTGGATGCCTATCGCCGCGTTCTGCTCGGGGACACGCAGCTTTCGCTCGACAAGACGAACCGCCTGCAAGCCCACCTCGTGCTCACCGAGAAGCTGGCATCTTTGGGCCAGTTGGCGGCCGGCGCCGCCAGGGAAATTAGCGATCCGCTCACCGTGATTTTCGGCTACACCGATCTGTTGCTCTCCGAGCCGGAAATTTCCGACGCGGTCCGGGTGGCTTCCCGGAAAATCCAGGCCCAGGCGCATCGGACCGGTGCCATCGTAGACAGTCTGCTTCGCTTCGCCCAGCAAGCGACTGCTGAGAAGTGCCTGCTCGACATGAACGCGCTGCTCTCGAGCGCCGTTGAACTGCAGCGGTTGCAGCTTTCCGATCGCGAAGTGAACGTGCGGCTCGATCTCGATCCCGGACTGCCCGCAATACGGGGGAATCCGAAACTGCTCCTGCAGGTTTTCTACGAAATCATCAACAACGCCGCCGACGCGATGCACCCGGCCGGCGGAGGCGAGTTGGCCATTCAGACGCGCCTCGAGGGAGGCGACGTGACAGTCGAATTCAGCGATTCCGGACCGGGGATGGAGCGGCCGGACCTGGTTTTCGATCCGTTCTACACCACGAAGGCGGTCGGAGAGGGCACCGGATTGGGCCTCAGCATGTGCTACGGGATTGTGATCGAGCACGGCGGCCTGATCAGGTGCCGGAATCGAGTCGAAGGCGGCTCGCTATTTCGGATCGAATTGCCCGCCGTGATCCTTCCCTCGCTGCTGCGGAATCTTCTCAATACGCCTGTCAAAGCTATCTGAGGTTCCCGATGGCGGGCATGGCGGGCCGGAAAAGCGACCTTTACCGGCTGTCGGGCGATGCCGGCCAATATCTCCCGCCAGCGGCTCATTTTCGGGCAGTCGATTTTTCCGGCCCTGCGGCAGCCGGGCGCGCGGTTATCGAGGAGAAGCGCGGCTACGGATGGGGCTTGTGCGCCGGCGCAATGCTGGCGAGCCGTTTCTCGGGCAGTTTGGCGGCCGGAATCCGCGCCTTTCCCTTGACCTGGCGCGCGCTACGGATCTCCGCAACGACTTCGTCGAGCAGGGTTGAAAATTCGCTCGGCCGCAGGGCCGGAGCGCCGAAGCAGCGCTCACCTTGGCGGAGCGCGGGCAGCCACCAGCAGCTTTCTTCCACCGGAAGAGCGTAGAAGAACGTGGACGGAGATCCCGCCAGAAGGTCGGCGAGAGAAGAAATGGCGTTGTCGCGCGGGTGAGCCACACTCAGGATGAGATCGAAGCTTCCATCTTGCAAGGCGTGCCGGGCTTCCTCGTAAGATATGGCAAACTCGCACCGGCAACCGATTTTTTCCAGCCGACTTGCGAGGTGGGAAAAACTGCGCTGCGCTTCCCCGATCAGGAGAACGCTTACATCTTCCTCTTTCATGCGGTGTTCCTTTCTCCCCGCACGGCGAACTCCGCTCAGCCTACGGCAACGATTCCCAAGCGATGCCGTTTGTCCTAGCGGCTGTCGGCCACTATTGTCATAGATGAAGATTACGTTCGTTTCGTTGCGCAGAAAAATGGATTTCTTCGATCCTTTCCATCGGCCGGCCGCGCCGTTTCGACAACTGACCGAAGCCGGGCACCGGGCCGTTCAGGCGGCGATCGACGGGCGCCCCGATTTGTGCGCCCGAGCGGCCAAACGGACGGTGCTGGCCTGGGGTCCCTTTTCCCCCGGCTCTTCGGAGAAAGTGACCGGTATGCCTCGTTTCAAACGGTCGAAAGCGCCGTGCAGCACGCTGTTGCGATGGAAATAGAGCCGGCGGCCGTCGGCGGTCTCGAGGAACCCATATCCGCGGTTCGGGAATAGATCGGCGACCCGCGCCGAACGGGGTTGGTGCAGCTTGACCTCGCTCCTCTGCCGCCGGATCAGATCCTGCAAGCGGCGGCCGGTGGAGTGAAAGGCGTCGGCCACGGCCTGGCGCAGCTCTTTCTGGGGCGCTCCGATCTCCTGCTTTTTCGTCTTCCTTCCCGCTTCGAGGAATTTACCCGGATCCACGGGTGAGGAAAGGCTATGCACGGCCACTTGGCCGCCGGGCACGGCCAGAACAACCTTCACCTGAAACCGGTTCCCCCGGCGAAGATGCCGGTGCGTCAGTTCGATCACGACGTGGCAGCGAAGGATTCTTTCATGGAATGTAGACAGCTTTTCGGCCTGCTTTTCGACCAAGGCCTCAATTGCCGGAGAAGCTTCGACGTTGCGATAGGCGATCTGGATTGGGAAGCTCACGTTTAATTACCCCCATCCTTAGCTTTGGCACGAATTGGGCCACAGACGGCGCTTTGCGAGGCGCAAGCAAGTCCCGTTTTCCGCTGAGGTTAGCGGGATCGAGAGAAGCTTTCCGAGCTGGCATGGATGTGAAAAGGCTCAGCGTAAGGGGGAAATCTCGCAATGTACGGTCCCCTATCGCTTTCGATAAGGGTCCGCAACTCCATGCAACAGAATGGGCTGCCTGCCTGCCGAGGGGATTTCGATTTGGCAAGGGGGATGCACCTTACGTTTACAGCAGTGGCCGGAAGCGGGGGAAGTGGCTTCCGGCAGAGGAGGCAAGCCATGCATGATTGCTCGAACCGCTTGCAACATTTCCTCAATCTGTATCGCGTGCCCTATTCGGTGATCGAGCATGCGCCGGCCTTCACCTCGCAAGTAGCGGCGGCGGCGATGCACGTTCCCGGCAGGGAGATGGCAAAAGCGGTTATCCTCCAAGGCCCATCTCAGAGCTATATGGCCGTATTGCCCGCCTGTTATCAGGTCGATCTCGATCGCATTGCCAGGGCCGTGGGCGAGCCGGTGAAGCTGGCGAGTGAGGAGCGAATCCGGGACCTGTTCCCGGACTGTGAACTAGGGGCGATTCCGCCCTTTGGGCGCCTTTACGGCGTCGAAACCTACGTCGATGAGACGCTCGCCGGAGAGAAAGATATCGTTTTCCCGGCCGGCAGTCACAGCGACGCCTTGCGGATGAGCTACCAGGACTTCCAGGGTCTGGCGGAAGCCGAAGTGTGCTCGTTCGCAGCCAAGACCGGCGCCAAGCCGCGCAAACGCATGCCCGAAACCGGGAGGGTTCACTGATGACGAAAATTCTGCTGGCAATCGAGGGTAGCGCTTTTTCGGCCGCGGCCGTCGATGCGGTTCGGTGGCAGTTCCGGCCGGAGCGGGCGGAGATCCAATTGCTCCACGTGAGCGATCCATTGATTTATTTGCCGCTCTTCGACGGCGGCATACAAGACGTCGACCGCATCGAGCGGGTTCGCGAGGAGAACCTGACGGAGGCGCGAAACTTCGTGGCACAAACGGAGAAAGGGCTGCGCGAGGCCGGCTATAAAGTTGAAACGGCGATTGAAGAGGGAGAACCGAGAACGACCATCGTGGACTACGCCGAACGGGTGAAGGCCGATCTGATCGTTTTGGGCTCGCACGGCCGGCGCGGTTTGCCTCGGTTGCTGCTCGGGAGCGTCTCGGAATACGTGGCTCGCCACGCGGGCTGCTCGGTCGAAATTGTTCGCCCGCAGCTGCGCGCAGCCTGAGAACCCCTCGCCGCTTTGCCACTACCGCCGTCCGGAACGAGCACGCTGTCTTCCGAAGAGGGAGGAGGCCGTGGCTGCTAGCGGCTGGTGAATCAAGTAATTAGCTGGCCAGGCATGGATTTTGGTTGGACAGGCGTTGAATGGACGGGCAAAACAACTCCCACTGCGCCAAATGCCACAGGTGAACAATGGCGGCCGACCTGCGCCGCGGTTGTATCCGCGGGGTCTAGTGAAACAAGTAGACTTCACCCGGCAGAGTGGCGATGAGAATGGAAAGGAATACCAGCAGAACCCCTCCGAAGAGCATCCAAGCCTTGCCAGAGGTCATCGTACGGACCCCCTTTTGCAGCGATTTCATCTCGATGCCGATGAATGCGTGCAAGATGATCAGGACCACGACAAGAGTCAATTTGAAATGCAGCCAGGTGGCGTGCATGTAGTAGGAGGGGTTGGTTAGAATCATGCTGATCCCCGCTAGAATGGCGAGCAGAGCGCCGGGATCGGCCATGGCGCGCATGGATTTCTTTTCCATGCGGGTGAGGGCGCTGCAAGCTTCGGGGGAAGTTTCGCGGGCATGCCCGGCGAGCAAGACGGTTGTCATCAACAGGCCACCGATCCAGAGAACGATGCCGAAAACGTGAACGACGAGTATCCAAGCGACCATTCTTTCTCCTTTGATTGCGTGCAAAAGTATTGTAGTCCGGCGCGGCGGATTTCTTGCGGGAAACTATGGCCGGATCGCGGGACGATCGGGGCGGGGATCAGCCGATGCGGTTTCGGAGGGCTTCCTCGATCGTCTTTTCGCGGGCGGCATCGAGCTTGTGGCCCTGCACGGTGAGATAAAACACATCGATCGCCTTCGGGCCTTCGGTATCGATCAGGGCGATTTCTATGTTGCAGGCCAGTTCCGAGAGCAGGGAACTGACCTGAAAGAGGAGGCCGGGACGATCGGCGGCTACCATTTCGAGCACGGTGCTGAGGGAGGAGCAATCGTCGTCGAAGCGGATCTGCGTAGGGATGTGGATTTTCGGGGCGGCCGGGGCGCGCCGGGACCGCCTGGCCAAAACCGCGTCCAGGCTTTGCTCCCCGGAAAGGGTTTGGAGAAGAGTTTTGCGGAACCGTTCGCGCTCGGAGGGATTGAGCTCGAGCGTGTGATACAGATCGACGAAGTGGAACGTGTCCAGGGCAATTCCAGCGGTGCTGGCGAACGCTTCTGCCTTGACGATGCTCATGCCCCACCCGTAAAGCGTGCCGACGACGGTGGCCAGCAGGCGCGGCCGGTCGCGGGTTAGCAGGGTGAGCGCGTAACGATCCCGGTCCCGGGTCAGGTCAATCTGAAAGGGCTCCTCCGCGAGGCGCTGCGCCATCTGGAAATGCGCGGCAATTTCTTCGGGCGAGTGGCTGGCAAGGTACCTGGCGGGAAATCCATCGAGGAACGCGGCGATCCGGCTTTCCATGGCGTTGCCGGAAAGGATGGCGGCGACGGCTTGGAGCCGCTGCTCGCCCGCCCCGGCGCCGTGGAAACGCTCTTCATCCACCGCGCGGTTCATATGGTTTTCGGTCGCGGCGTAGAGCTGCCACAGCATTTCCGCTTTCCACGGCGTGAGCGCCTCCGGATTGACGCTCCGGATATCCGCGTAGGTGAATAGGCAGAGCATTTTCAGCCGCTCAGGAGTGCCCACCTTTTGGGAGAAACTGCGAATCTCCTCGGGATTGAAGATGTCGCGGCGCTGAAGCGTCCGCGACATCTCCAGGTGGCTGGCGATCAGAAAGCGAACCGTTTCCGTCTCGGCCGAAGAGAGCGAAAGACGCGCGAGAACTATATCGGCGGCTTCGAGGCTTCCTTCGACGTGGTTGTCTCCCGGCAGGCCCTTGCCCACGTCGTGCAGGAGCAGGGCCAGAAAGAGGAGTTCGGGCCGTTCGAGCTCATCGAGAATCTCGCGATATTGGAGTTCCCAATCCGCGCGATCCTCGCCGGGCTGCCGCAAGCGGTAGAGGTTTTCAACGGTCATGAAGGAATGCTCGTCAACCGTGTAGCGATGGTAGAAGTCCCGGGTTGTCAGGGCGTCGATCAATTTGAATTCGGGCACCAAGGCGACGAGCAGGCCGGCGGCGTGCATGGCTCGCAGCGCCCGAGCCGCGTGCGGGAGCAGAAGGATTTGCCGGAACCAGGGCCAGAGAGCCGCGGAAAGCGTGAGCTGGCCGGGCGAATCCGCCACGCGCCGCTCGATCTGCCGCTGCGCTTCTCCGCTGAGCGAGAGGTCGTGGCGGGCCATGAATTCGAACGGCCGAAGCAGGAACGCGTGGTCGGCCAGGGCCGCGGAATTGCGCAGGAAAATCTGCCCGCGCGCGACCGAGAAATCCGCGTTGGAGAGGCGGGACCGGCGGCCTTCGAAATTGGCGTAGAGCGAGGATCGCGCCGGAGCGCTCTCTTCGAGCAGCAGGGTGGTCAGGCGGTCGATCGATCGCGCGTTGCGGAAATAATGGCGCATCCAATCCTCGGGCGAAACCGGCTGCTTGACGGCCAGGCCGATGGCCCGGGAAGCCGCCTCGTCCTGCAACTCGTAGGTCATGGAATTGTCATCTCGCCCGCGGCGGTAGTGGAGGAAACAGCGCGTCGCCGCCAGGAACTGGAATGCGTGAAGGCATTGCTCGCGCAGTTGGGCGGGCCAGAGACTTTCCGGTTCGGCCCAGGGCCGGTGATGTCCGAGCCAGGGAACCAGAGCCAGGCTGCGGGCAATGGCGCAGTCGCGCAACCCCCCAGGCGCCTCCTTGATATTCGGCTCCAGGCAAAAAATAGTATCGCCGTGCTTAACGTGCCTTTCGCGAGTGAGCTGGTAAAGAGCCCGCAGCATATCCCGCTGTTCGCGGGCGACCATCTTGGGAATGACGAGATCGTGGAGGCGGCCGAACAGCTCCGAATCGCCGGCAACCGGGCGGCAATCCAGCAGGGAGATGGTGAATTCCGCGTTTTCGCTCTTGAACCGGCCGCATTCGTCGAGCGTTCGCGTGGCCGGACTGACGCGGACCGGAATATCCCACAAGGCCTGGGAAATGGCGGAGAAGGACGGACGCAATCGCCGCTCGGTGGCCGCGTTCTCGCACAGAAGCAGGAGATCAACGTCGGAATGGGGGAAAAGGGCGCGGCGGCCGTAACCACCGATGGCCGCGATGGAGAATCCTTGCCGCAGGAAAGGATCCCGGGAAATGAGGAACTGGTGGAGTTTGCCGATGATCCGGTCGAGCAAGTCCGTCCGTGCCCGGGCCGCGGCCGAGCCGCTGCCGCCGAGCTCGAATTCCCGCGAGATGCGGGCAAATTCGGCCGTATAGAAATCGCGCAGGGAGGAGCCGTCGAGAATGGGCGGAATGGTTTGTGAGGAAACGTTCATCCGCTTAGTTTCGAATCGAACCGGGCCGCGATTTCAAGCGCGGCCCCGCCCTCCGGCCGGACGAGCGCGAGGATTCAGAGAGCGCCTTCACCTCGTTCCTCGTTCCGGATGCGAATGGCGTCTTGGACCGGGGAGAGAAAGATCTTGCCGTCGCCGATCTTGCCCGTCTTCGCCGTTCGCAGGATCGCCTGTACAACGGTTTCGACGAGGTGGTCGGGAAGAATCATCTCGATCAGGATCTTGGGGAGGAAATCGACCGAATACTCCCGGCCGCGGTAGACCTCGGTGTGGCCCTTTTGCCGGCCGTGGCCGCGCACCTCGGAGACCGTCATCCCTTCGACGCCGATCTCGCGCAGCGCCTCCTTGACCGGCTCGAATGTAGAAGGACGAATGATCGCTTCAACTTTGGTCATCGCGGCTGTTCCTCCGTCAGCGCCATATCCGCCGGGCTCGAACGAACCGAGCCTTCGCGGATTCCTCAAGTCTCCAGGTTGTAGCCTTCCTCACCATGCTGGGACAAATCGAGTCCCTGAACTTCCGCGTCGGCGGAAACGCGCAGCCCGACGACGGCATCGACGAACTTCAGGATGACCAGACTGCCGACGATGGCCAGAGTCCAACTGATTCCCACGGCGGCCAGTTGGTTCAGCATCTGATGGGCATTGCCGTCGAGCAGGCCCACGGCAAGGGCATGCCCCCGGCCGTCGGTGAAGATCGGGTTGACGGCTCTCGTGGCAAACACCCCGGTCAGGAGCGCTCCGGCAGTCCCGCAAACCCCGTGAATGCCAAAAGCGTCGAGCGAATCGTCGTAGCCGAATTTCGCCTTCACCACGGTCACCATCAAGTATCCGGTAAGGCCGGCGAGCGCGCCAATGACCAAAGCGGACATCGGGCCGACGAACCCCGATGCGGGAGTGATGGCAACCAGGCCGGCAACCGCGCCGGAAATGCCTCCCAGGGCGCTGGGCTTGCCGCTGCGAAGCCATTCCGCGCCCATCCAGCCTAGCACGCCGGCGGCCGCCCCAAATTGCGTGGCGGCGAAGGCGCTGGTGGCCAGGCTGCCCGCTGTCAAAGCGCTCCCGGCGTTGAATCCGAACCAGCCCACCCAAAGCAAACAGGCGCCGATGAAGCTCAGAACCACGCTATGCGGGGGCGAGGATTCTCCCGGATAGCCGAGACGCTTGCCCAGATAGAGAGCGCAGACCAGCGCGGAAACCCCGGAAGATATGTGAACGACCGTGCCACCGGCAAAATCGAGCGTGGGAAACATTCCTCCACTCGTGGCGTTCAGGAAGCCGCCCTGGCCCCAAACCATGTGGGCCAGTGGATCGTAGACGACGATGGTCCAGAGAATCATGAACAGCAGCATCGCGCTGAATTTCATGCGCTCGGCAAAAGCCCCCGTGATCAAGGCCGGCGTGATGATGGCGAACATCAGCTGAAACAGCATGAATGTCTGCTGGGGAATGGTGGGTGCGTAGGCGGGGTTGGGCGCCGAGCCGACGCCGTGAAGGAACAGATAGCGAAAGCCGCCGATGAAGCTGGTGCCGGGAGAGAACGCGAGGCTGTAGCCGAGAATCGCCCAGAAGACCGTAACGATGGCCATCAAGGCCAGGCTTTGCATCATGGTTCCCAGAACGTTTTTCTTCCGGACCAAGCCTCCGTAGAAGAGCGCCAGGCCCGGTCCGGTCATCATGAGAACCAGGGCGCAACTGACCAACATCCAGGCGTTGTCGCCGGAATCGCGAGCGGAGGAAACCTGCCGTTCCAGGTTGGCTACCTGCTGGGAGAGTTGTGGCGAAGGGAGCGGCGCGGCCGCGGAGCGGGAATTTGCCGCATATGCGATCGAATGGCCGCCGGCCAGCAGAACCCATCCGAAGAAGACCGCGAAGAGGCACAGCCATATTCGAAGCTTGTTTGTTTTCCTGGTTTTCACCGGTTTCGTTTGCTCTCGCACCCTCGCCCGCCTACGACGCTTAAATCGCAGGCAAGCGTTGAAACGCAGATTATACGAGGGCTTGCGTCTATGCGGAAACGAAAAGAGGTTTTCGGCCCCCGGGGAACCCTGCCAGGGCAACCCGGCCGAACCGGCGCAAAAGGAAATGCGGTGAATATATCCGGGTTTGACGCCGGGCTCGACGGCCATTGACACGTGGCGCCCCCGTGCCGGATATTCCCAAACGAGGGCCGAAACGCAACCCAAAGCGTGGACTCGCCGGGATTCGGGAGTCCAGGGCCTCGCGCGGCCACTCGCAGACAGGATTTTCCCGCGAAGCGGAAAGGAGCGCACGCCTTCCGGGCGCGGCTCGATGCATTGGATTGCAGACACGGTGCGTTATTACCTGCTCGCTTGGGGATATGGCGCGATTGTCGTCGGCTTGGTCGGCGAAGATTCCGGCTTGCCGCTTCCGGGGGAAACCGTCCTCTTCTTCGCGAGCTTCTTGGCCTACAAAGGCGAATACTTTAGCCTCCCGTGGGTCATTCTTATGGGCATCGCTTCTTCCGCCACCGGTGACAACCTCGGATATCTCTTCGGACGGAAAGCGGGACGAAAGCTGATCGAACATTGGAAATCCGTCCTCCATATCCGCGAACTCGATCTTGCCGAAGGCGAAGAGCTGATGCGGCGCCACGGCTCGCTCGCCATCTTTTTGGCACGCTGGATTTGGGGCTTTCGAATTATGGCGGGGCCGCTGGCGGGGATTCTCGAGATGGCCTGGACCAAGTTCACCATCTTCAACCTTCTCGGCGCGGCAACCTGGGCTTGCACGATCGCCTCGATCGGCTATCTGTTCGGCCGATTCACCACAATTTACTCATTCTTCGAAAAGGCCGATTTGACGTTGACGGCGGCCATCGCGATCCTCAGCATTTACTGGTGGCACCGGTACCGCAAGAACATAGGCTTAGGGACCAAGCGAACCCCGCGGCAGCCCTAGTCAGGCTGATTTCCTCTACTAAGGTAGCCGCGCTCCCAGGTGGCTCAGGGTCTTTACCAACCATAAGGAAAACCACGCGCTCAGGATTCCCACAACCAGCCATGACCAAAGCGAAATCGCCACACTTTCCAAGCGACTGCTGTCGCCGTGGGAAGTTCGGGCTGGCGGATTCTTCTCGCCGGATTCGAGCAGATCGGCTGCCAGATCCGGTGAATTCGATCGGCTTTCATCGCTTGCGGAAACATCGGGAGAAAGCGCACGGCGTAGAATCTCGTTTTTGTCTTGCCACGTGCTTCTCATGAAAAATTGGCTCCCAAGGTGTGCGTGGCCGGAATTGGCCGTGGCCCGTAGAGACCGCTCAGCCATTTCCGCGTTTAGCCGTTATTGGGATTTGCAAGTTGCCAGCCAACGGCATTCAACCCGTTCGACCCGGCTGATCGCGCTCGCGGCGTGGTGAGGGGGAGAACAAGCCCACTCAAATGAGCGGCTTACTGAGTGTGCGGGAGATTGTCTGAGAGGAGGGCGTGCTTGTCTCGGTTGATCGGCGTGCTGAAATTACAGGAATCTTTTCGCGTTCTGAAACTTAGATTCCCGCTTCGGTACACCCGTTTCGGTACCTGTGCCTGCGCGGATGGCTACCCTCTCGTCTCCGGCTCGATCCTTCGCAGCCATTGCGCAAATCCGCTTCGCGGCGCCTCGCGAACTTGACGGGATGAAATGGTACGATTGGCGCGCGACCTCGTTCGGAAAACATGCGGATGAATGAAGAATCCAGTCCGGAGCAGCCGGAGCAGCCGGAGCAAAGGCCCGAACTTTCATCGCCAACGATGATCGAGTGGATTTTCCGCAACCAGCGGGAACTGCGTTCCGGCTGGCGCCTGTCGATCTATGTCCTTTTCACAGTAGTCATCGTTTTAGTGCTGGGCACGGCAGCCGCCGCGCTGCGCCTGCCCCTTCCCCCGCAACGCATGGACGCCCTGGCCTTGCTGACGCAGGAACTCATTCTCGCCGCCGCGGCTTTCGGCACGGCCGCGCTGATGGGGCGATTCGAAGGGCGATCGATGGGCGTTTATGGGCTGCCGGCGCGCCGGGCGTTCCGGAGCGACTTTTGGCAGGGGATGCTCTGGGGCTTCGCGATGATCACGGCGATCATCCTGCTGATCCGGGCCTTCGGAGGGTTTTCCTTCGGCAACCTGGCGCAAAGCGGCGGCGCGATTGTGCGTTACGCGGCGCTTTGGGGGCTGGTGTTTTTGGCGGTGGGGTTCTTCGAGGAGTTTTTCTTTCGCGGGTATACGCAGTTTACGCTGACGACCGGGATCGGCTTTTGGCCGGCGGCGACGATCCTCTCGGCCCTGTTCGGCATGTCGCACCTGATGAATCCGGGCGAAGGCCCGGTGGGAGCGCTCAGCGTATTCGTAGTCGGGATGTTTTTCTGCTTCACTCTAAAGCGGACCGGTTCCCTGTGGCTCGCCGTCGGCCTGCATGCCGCGTTCGATTGGGGCGAGACGTTCTTCTATGCCGTGCCGAACAGCGGGGTGGTCGCTCCGGGCCATCTTTTCCATTCCTCCTTGCACGGGCCGAAATGGCTCACCGGAGGCACCGTTGGCCCGGAAGGAAGCGTGATGGCGTTTGCGGTGATGGCGGGGGCATTCGCTATGTTCCATTTTTGCTACCCGCGGCCCAAGCCCGCACCCGATATAACTATGCAAAGCGACTAAAACGGCAAATGCGCCGGAGCGGGATTGCCGCCCGAATGAAAAGCGCCTCACCGGCTCATTCCCGCATACCCTTCCCGCGGAGCTGTTTGAACAGGTTTTCGAGGAATTTCTCGCATGCCGGCCAGGGCTCGGCTGGTACGCCCAGCTTGTGCGCCAGGCGGCTGGCGATCCGCGCGGCCATCCGGCGCCGCGCGTCCGCCCCGAGACTATCGCGGCGCTGGAGGAAGGTTTCGATCAGCTGAAACTCGCCGAGAGAGATTCGCGAAGTGTCGAAGATCCGCTCGGAAGCTTCCGGGCGGGCGCCGCTGAAGGGCCTGGCGCCGTCGAAGGCCTTTTCGTGCACGACGACGGTTCCGGCGACATGATCGCCGAGGCGCTTGCTCTGCTTGCTGAAGAGCATGACGACGATGCCGACGGCGTAGACGCCCGGCATCTGATCCACGATGCGCATCAAATTGCGCGCGATCGCGTCGTATACGCCGATCGGCCGGCCGTCGTCCTTCATCACGCGCAGCCCGGCCAGGCGCTTGCCGGGCGTTTGCCCGTTCCAGACGGCCTCGAAAAAAGCGAAATAGCCCTCGTAGACGAGGAACGCCCCGATGATCAGCCCGGCGATCGCCCACAGCGAGAGCAGGCCTGCCAGGCGCGCCAGCGGAATCAGGGTTGCCGCGACGGCGAACAGCGCCAGCAGCAGCGCCAACTGGATTGCCGTATCAGCCGCCAGCGCGAGAAACCGGCTGCCGATACCCGCCAGCGGAAATTCCAGCGGTGTCTGCTCGGGAGTTTCGATGGTAAGCTTTTCGGGGGAAGCCATCGTGATTTCCGCCCATTGGCTGGCGAAGCGAAAGCCCTATTGGGATCGCCTCGAAGAACTGGTCGCTTCGACCGGCCGCCGCAACGTCCGTTCCCTCTCGCACCGGGAAATTCAGGAATTGGCTCTATTGTACCGGCAGGCCGCTTCCGATCTTTCCCGCGCCCGCGAAGAGCCGACCGGCGCCGAACTGGCCCGGTACCTGAATCAACTGCTCGGCCGCGCCCATAACCTGATCTACATGGGCCGGCGCGCCCGGTCGAAAGGTATTTTGCATTTCTACCTCGACGAGTTTCCAGGAATCTTTCGCGAGACGTTTCCGGCCATTTTCGTCGCGGCGATGATATTCGTCGCGGGCGCGCTCGCCGGCATTCTGCTCGCCCTGTCCAGCCCGGCGTTTCCGCGCTATCTGCTGGGCGGCAAGATGGTGGAAACGATCGAGCAACATCGGATGTGGACGCAATCGATCGTCACGATCAAGCCGCTGGCGTCGAGCGCGATCATGACGAACAACCTGATCGTCTGCTTCACCACCTTTGCGCTCGGAATCACGGCCGGCCTGGGAACGATCTGGATGCTGCTGCTGAACGGGCTTCTCTTCGGCGTGGTCAATACGGCGTGCTGGAGGGCAGGACTGCTGTTTTCGCTGTGGAGCTTCGTTGCGGCGCATGGCGTGCTCGAGCTGCCGGCCGTTTTCATCTCCGGGGGGGCCGGGCTCACGATCGGGCGGGCACTGCTATTTCCCGGCGAGCTGCCGCGGCGCGTCTCGCTGGCGCGGGCGGGAGCGCTCGCGGTGCGAATGGTGCTCGGAACGATCCCCTTGCTTCTGGTGGCGGGAACGATGGAAGGATTCGTTTCCCCATCGAGCCTGCCGGCGCCGCTGAAATTCCTGGTTTCCGCCACGCTCGCCGCGATACTCGTGCTCTATCTTTCGCGCAAACCGCGCCCGGAAAATTCGGCTGGCGAGCCGGCAACGGCCCTGACATCCGACACGCCCTAGAAACTATTTCAAAATCTCCCGATTTCGGAGTGGGGCGAAGCTTCGTCCCCGAGAAGGGCCTCCGGGAATCGAGGGTCTTCAGCCCCTGAACCAGCCCCGGCCGAAGTTTTGGAACAGCTTCTCGTGTCAGTGTCGGAGGTTCGACTTCGAGGGTAGCGCGGTCTTTTATTTTTCCTCGTCCCGATCCTCGGATCGGGACGAGGAATGCGATCGTTTAGTTCAGCGTGAAGTTGAACGAGAGCGGCGTTCCTCCCCACGTAAACGTCTGCGAGGCCGGCGCGGCTGTCGTATAACCTGCCAGGCCGGTGACTTCAATCGTGTATGTCCCCCCGCCGGCAAGGACGCCCGTCGTCGGCAGGTAGTAGAAGCCGGTGACGTCGGTCGAGGCCGAGGCTACCGGAGTTCCGCCGGCAAAAATGGTCACGATCGCCCCCGGCACGCCCGCACCACTTGAATTCACAACGTACCCCGTGACTGGGTTCCCCGTTGTGCTCATCATGCTCTGCACATCCATGAGAAGTGCATTCGCCGAACTAGGGGAAAGGTGGTGTCCACTCTGCGCGCGCAGCTGATTCTCGAGCGCCGTCAGCGTATTGATCGTGGCCTGGTAGTTGCCGCCACTCGAATAGGATTGAGCTGCCGACAGCTTGCTGGTGAGCGCATTGGCGACCCCGGAACTATTGATATCACCGGAGGTCAGAAACTGCTGAACGACGTTGCCAGTGCTTGTGGTGCTCGATGTGACTGTCACTTTCAACGTCGTCGCATGCGTCAGCGAGCCGGAGGCGCCCGTCACCGTCAGATTGAACGTCGTCGGGCTGATGGTAGGCCCAAGACTCACGTTGAGCGTCGCAGACGACGATCCCCCGCTGGTCGGAGTGATGGAACTGGAGGAAAACGACACCGATGCGCCGCTGGGAGCACCGGACACGTTCAGGGACACCGCGGAGTTGAATGATCCAAGCGAATTCACCGTCACTGAAGCGGTTCCCGACCCTCCTACGCTGATGCTGAGGGGCGAGATGGAAGCAAACGAGAAGTCATTCACCGTCAGCGTGAAATTCTGCGAGAGATTCGAGCCGACGCCGTTGCCGGCTGTGTCTTAGCCAGATAATTCTGTCACCCCTTAACGGCCGCGTGAAAATGTCACCCCATGAGACAGGAGACATTCACGTTGAGCCAACGGGAGTTGCAACAGGTGGCCGTCATC
>Ga0307372_10004401_pt1 | contig 21749 bp, 19 predicted proteins | sample OX1MG_FD_202533 | JGI IMG/M metagenome (GOLD analysis project Ga0307372, IMG submission 202533) | Soil microbial communities from Risofladan, Vaasa, Finland - OX-1 | ecosystem: Environmental > Terrestrial > Soil > Coastal area > Acid sulfate soil | place: Finland: Risofladan, Vaasa | collected...
TCTGGCGAAGCGGCGCGCCGATGCGTTGTTGGCGTCGAGCAATGTTGGCGCCACCCGCAGCTAAAGTCGCTGAGGCGTAGGGCCGGTCCACTCACCGGATGCTGCTCGGCAGCCGCCAGGGGGTCGGCGGCATGGCGGATGTTCGTTCGGTCTGCGCTCACTCGCCCAATGATGCCCGCCGTGCAAGCCTCAATCAGCTCGGGCCGGTGCTCTCACCGCCGGTCAATGCCGGGCAGACAGCTCGAGGGGCAACCCGGTGCTGGCCATTTCCAGGGGCTCGCGCGCCGCCAGCAACGGCGCAGCCGGGGCGCCGGACGACTCGATGAGCGCCACGCACGCCGGGCAGAGGCGCCGGCTGATGCGGTGTGTCGCGAGTTCCACAACCCACTCGTGCCGTGGGTGAACCAGAGGCAGACCAGTCCAGGTTTCCATGTCTTAGCCCTCTCACCGTTGCGTCCGGAAGTGTCGCGGCGTGTGGTCAGCTCACGGAGTTGCGTCCCCGAATGTGACCGATCGCAGGTATGAGGCTAGCCCGCGGTAGGGCAGTCGTCTGTCCGAAACCAGCAAAGAGCGCAAGGGCCGTCACTTCCGCCAACAGGCGTAAAGCAGGTCGAACGCGTCCTCCAGCGTCTTTTCACCCTTTGTGCGCGCTCGTTCGAGGCTCGTGATGGACTCACTGCTGTCAGAACCAAGGGACTCCCAGCAGTGCCCTAGGTCGCCGGCGAGTGCCCGGTTCAGCCGCTTCAGCCTCCAGGGGAACGCCTCCGGGAGCACGGTGTCCTTGAGTACGCCAACGTAGAACTTCAGGTCTCCAAGAGCTTTCAGACGGGCATCGCCCAATGGCATCGAGGGGAGGGCGCGCACGCCTCTGAGCACAACGCTCACGCGGCGGTAGGTCTCCAATGTGCCAACGAGGACCGGAACATCAAGCCCGGTGAATCGGGGGCTGGAGGCTCGTGGCCCGGCTGGCCGGTAGGCGGATACGATGTGTGAGGTCGCTGCAGAGCCGGTGCTGGCACGGCCGGTCGCGGCGGACAGTTCGCCCGGCGCCCATTGCCTTGCTGGCGGCAGAATCGATCGTCTTGTCGCGCTCGCCAGCGCTGCCGCCCACGATTCGGATCGCGGCTGCCTTGCGGCTGCCGGGAGCGGGCCGCGGTCGAGCGCGAGGGCGGGCGGCACGCGCGATTGGAGGTCCGTCGAGCTGGCTCGGGTACCGCCGCCTCCCCAGGCCTCGGCAAGGCTGCGGGTGCGTCGTCGACGGCGATGGAATGGCATTTTCGGAATGACGACCGCCGCAAGGGTCGTCCAGATTCGGGTGTCGAGGTGATTCGCGGTCCCCATGACTGGTTGCCTCAAAGTCTTCCAGCGGCCACGGGTCGTCCTGGTGACGAGGGAAGGAGGCTGCGCACTGAAGTGCGTGACCGGCTGCCACCACGCGGCGTGGTACGTACACCCAGGGAAACGATCACCTGACCAGGATCAACGTATACCCGCGCGTCTGTCCGGAACTGGCGGAGCCGCGCCGGCGCTCGCTGGGTCTCCTGGTGCAGTTGGGGAGTAACACCGAGCACGGCAGGCCCCGACTGAGCACCTGACTCACCGCCCGGAGCGGCAAGCAGGCACCCGCGGGGCAAACGCTGAGCGAGCACCCCGGGAACGGATCCGGGCGGGCTCGCTCAGCGTTTGCAGCTCTTATCCGTGGCGGCGCACGACTCCCAGGGCCGCGGCTGCCGACACCAGCAGGATGACCGCCGCAGCGAGCGCAATCTCCGGCAACGCGCTGGAGGGCGACGGGGCTGTCCCACTGCCAGTCGTTGGTGCCGCCGGCGTCGAAGCTGGTTGCGTCGAGGATGGTGTCGCACCGGATGCCGTGGCAACAAGCCAGATGCCACCGAAGGCATTGATGCCCTGTCCCTTCACGTCACCGGGGGCGGTGTCGAACTTGAACAGGTAGAGCGGCCGGCCGCCGAGCGTCACCTGCTGCGTGCCATCGGTGCGGGTGATGAGGCCAAGGGTGCCGCTGAGCCCGGACACCTGAGCAGGCACTGCCGAACTCAAGAACGGTGGCCAATTTTGGGCACACGCGGTATAGCACGCGCTGGTCCCGGCACCGGGCGTGTCTGCTCCGAAGGTGTAGAGCGTCATCCCGGTCGACCCGTCGGTGAGGATCGTCCCGAGAGCCCCCGCGGAGGCCAGCTTGATTGTGGCCTGTGCGCTCGGCGCTGGGGTGGTTGGAGCCGGCGTAGCCGGGGTTGCCGTGGCAGTCGGTGTGGTGGAAGTGGACGTCGCGGTCGGCGTGGTCGCGGTTGCCGTGGCGGTGGTTGTGGCCGTCGCAGTGCTGACGGGGCTGGGGCTGGGGCTGGGGTAGGAGACCTGATCGTTGGCGGCGATGGCCGTTCGGCCCGCTGCCAGGAGGCTGGCTCCGGCAATGGCGACGGTCGCGAGACCGAAGGCAGCGGCGGTGGCCGCCAGACGGGTGAGACGGTGCATACGTGTTTCTCTCCGGCAGATGTGAGTGATCCGCTCGATCATCTTTACGCTCCGAGCGACCGGACGGATTCCCCTGTGCGAGTGAGGCGAAGGTACCTTGCCGAGGCCGTGCGTCACGCGCGCCGTTCGCTAATGTGCGGGCGTCTCAGCGCGACGTTTGTTCCACGTAGTAGCTGTACCCGCCCTCGAAAATCCGGAGTCCGCCATCGCGCACTTCGATAATGCGGTCAGCGAGCCGGTCGAGCAGGTACCGGTCGTGCGAAACGACAACAACCGTCCCTGTGAATCGTTCGAGAGCATCCTCCAGCACTTCCGCGGCAGCGATGTCGAGATTGTTCGTCGGTTCGTCGAGGAGCAGGCAGTTGGCGTCGCTGAACATCAGGCGTGCCAGTTGGACCCGGCTCTTTTCGCCGCCACTGAGGGTTGCAATCGGCTTGCGCACCGCGTCGTAGGGCAGAAGAAAGCGGCCAAGCTGGGAGACCGCTTCCGCTTCTAACATCGGCTTGACTTCCCTCAGTGCCTCCACTGCGGTCTGGGCGAAATTCAGCGTCTCGTGCTCCTGGGCGTAGCGTGCCAGGCGGATGCTGGGCCCGACCCAGACCGCACCGGCATCGGGTTCGAGTGAGCCGAGCATGAGCTTTAGCAGGACGGATTTCCCCGCACCGTTTGGCCCCACGATCCCGATGCACTCCCCGTTCATGATGGTCGCCCGCGCGCCACGGAGGATGACGTTGTCGCCGAAGTGCTTCTGGACGTCGCGGAGCTCAACCGCTTTCGCCCCTCCCCGTGTACCGGCGCGGAAGCGAAGCGACATCCGCCGTCGTTCCAGCACGGGCCGATCAACCTTTTCCATACGGTCGATCTGGCGCTGTTTGTTGCGCGCCTGTTTGATGTGGCGCTCATCGACGACAATCCGCGCCCAGAGCTTAAAGCGCGCCACGGCCGCTTCGAGGCGGGCGATCTCTTTCTGCTGGCTGGCGAAGTCCTGTTGCTGACGCACGAGGGCCAGTTCCTTCTGTGCTACATAAGCGGTGTAATTGCCCTCCCACCGCGTCAGCCGTACGCCTTCCGCACGGTGCGGTTCGAGTTCGACGATGGTCTCGACGGTCTCATCGAGCAGATAGCGATCGTGGGATACGACGATGACTGCGCCGTCGAAGTTGCGGATGAGTCGCTCGAGCGCAGCCTTGCGTTCGAGGTCCAGGTGGTTGTCCGGCTCGTCAAGCAGGAGGACATCTGGGTCCGCGAGCAGGCAGCGGATGATGCCGATGAGCCTGCGCTGGCCTCCACTCAGCACCTCCATCGGCAGGGAACGGTCGGACTCGGCGAATCCGAGTTCGCGGAGCAGGCCCTCCGCGCGGTTCCGCAGCATCGGGCCCCCGGCGGCAGCAAAACGCTCCAGGAGATGCTCGTGCTCAACGATAAGCGCGTCGAACGCGTCAGGGTCGGCCACGATGTTGGAGTCCGACATGCGATGTTCGGCCGCAAGAATGGCCTCGTCGAAAGCAGCGATGTCCGCCCGGCTGGCCAGCAGTTCGTCGATGGCGCTGCGGCCCGGTGTGCCAGCGTACTCCTGCGGAAGATAGGCAACGGTCGTGCCCTTCCGGGTGGTCACGTTGCCGGAGTCGGGTTGGTCGACTCCCGCGAAGAGGGGGAGCAGCGTCGACTTGCCGCAGCCACTCGGTCCAATCAGCCCGATCTTTTCGCCGAGCTGCAGCGACCACGAAAGGCCCTGGAAAATTGTCCGGCCGCCGTGGATGCGGGAAACGCTGTTGACATCGGTAAGAATCATATGTTGTCCATCCGCGGGACATTGTCGCCGAGGTGGGCATGACCTGCAGGGGTTCGCCGTCAACACCGATCCCGCGAGTCCGTGCTGGCGCTTATGCTGTGCTCGCACTCGTCCCGCAGGAGGCGTCCGTGTTTATCGCGATGAACCAGTTCCAGGTCAACCCCGAGCGCACCGCTGAATTCGAAGCCGCGTGGCGCACGCGCGAAAGCCACCTCTCCGGTGTCCCCGGCTTCTTGCAGTTTGCGCTCCTGAAGGGCGATGAGGCGGGCGATTTCGTTTCTCACACGGTCTGGCAGTCGCGCGATGCGTTTCTCGCCTGGGCGCAATCCGATGCCTTCCGTCGCGCGCACAACACGGCAATGCCTGAGGGAGTTCTCATTGGCCACCCTCGGGCGCGGTTCTACGAGGCGGTAATAGTCGAAGGGGCCGAAGCGGCCCCTTCCCGGTAGGCTGGCAGTGACGGACGAGCCGACGTCACCGTTCCGCCGCGAACACTTCCAGCGCGTCGACGAGTCGGACGACGCGTTCTTTTATGCGACCCCGCGGCTCGTCACGCACATCGACGACGCCGCGATCGCCGCGATAACGCGTTTCTATGGGACGCTCATCCCACAGGGTGGCGCGATCCTCGACCTGATGTCGAGCTGGGTTTCCCACCTGCCGGTGAGCGGTGCCTATAGCAGCGTGGTCGGCCTCGGCATGAACGCCGAGGAGCTCGAAGCGAACCCTCGGCTCAGCCATCGTGTCGTGCAGGACCTCAACAAAGATCCCGTCCTGCCCTTCGGCGCGGGGGCCTTCGATGCGGCCGTCGTCACCGTCTCGGTGCAGTATCTGACGCGGCCAGTCGAAGTATTTGCCGAGGTCGGGCGTGTGCTGAGGCCAGGCGCACCGTTCGCCGTGGCGTACTCGAACCGGATGTTTCCGACGAAGGCGGTCGCCGTCTGGCAGGCGTTCGGCGACCGCGACCACGCCGAATTGATCGGTGCCTATTTCCGGCTGTCCGGCCGATTCGGGCCGCCCCAGGCCTACGACCTGAGCCCGGGCGCCGGTGCTGACCCGGTGTTTATGGTTGTGGCGCGGACCGCGCCCACCGACGGCAACGGTCGAAGCGCTACAGGGTCATCGGCTGACGATTTGTGAACTCGAATAGCATCGCGGGGCGGTGCGCACCGTACTTCACGGTCCTGCCCGTTTCGTGGACGACGCCAAGCCCCACTACCCGCCGGCGAAAGTTCCGCTTGTCCAGCTCTTCGCCGAGAATCGCTTCGTACACATGCTGGAGTTGGGTGAGCGTGAACTCCTGGGGGAGCAGACTGTAGGCGACGTTCGTGTACTCCAGCTTGTTGCGAAGGCGCTGCTCCGAATAGGCGATGATGCGCTCGTTGTCGAATGCCAGGTGCTGCAGGCCGCGGACGGCGTGCCAGTCGGGCCGCCATTCCAGCTCTGTCCGCAGGCGTGTCCGGGCGACGTCAACGAGTGCGAAATAAGCAACGACAACCTCCGCGCGCCCTGGCCCGAGGCGGTCGAACGTGAACAGCTGTTCGAGGAAGACATCCGAGACGCCTGTTTCGTCTGCGAGTTTGCGGGCGGCGGCGCCATCGAGGGATTCGCCTTCGAGGAGGACGCCGCCGGGCAGCGCCCATTGGCCCGTGCACGGTTCCGCGGCGCGTTCGATGAGCAGCACCGAGAGGCCGTCCTGGCGGACCGTGAAAATGACCACCACGACTGCTGTCGTCATGGCACCAGTGTATCCCCGGGACGAATAACGCTCAGACCCGTGGAGTTACTTCACGCATGAACCGGCGGAGGGCCCCAACGAGGTCGTCCATGCTTCGGGCGGGCAACGAGAGCATGAATTCATCGAGGCCCGCGGCGGCATAGGCCCGCAGGTCCGCGGCCTGCTGGGCAGCGTCCCCCGAGAGTGGCCACTCGCCGCCGCCGGGCCGGGTACGACCGCCCGGCATGTGCCGCAGGCAGATTGGGCCCGGTTCCTTGCCGAAGTGAGCGCACTGCGCGCGGTAGTCCGCGGTAAGCGTCGCGAACTCCGCGGGCGCGAGGTTGATCGGGTGCCAGCCATCACCGAGCTCTCCGGCCCGGCGGATGCTGGCTTTGCCGTTGCCGCCTACCCAGATTGGGATTGTGCCGCGGCGGGAAGGGGCAGCCTTGGGGAACATGCGCATGTCGCTGTACTGCTTCCAGCGTCCGGCGAAGCTTGAGGTCTCCGTCTCCCAGAGATTGCGGAACACGCGCAAGTATTCGTCCGTCCTCGGGCCGCGCTCGTTGAACGGCACGCCCAGCGCCTGGAACTCGGGCTCGAGCCAGCCCGCACCGACGCCCACGACCAGCCGCCCGTTGCTCAGGTAGTCGACGGTGCTGAGGAACTTCGCCGTGAACACGGGGTCGCGGTAGGGCACGATGAGGACGCTCGTTCCCAGGGTGACGTGGCTGGTCTCCGCGGCGATGAAGGCGAGGGTGGCGAGCGGTTCGTCCATCATTTCGGGGATGTATGTGGAGCCACTCTGGACGATGATATGGTCGCTCACCCAGAGCGAGTCAAAGCCGAGGTCTTCAACAGCGCGGGCGATGGTCCTGATCGCGTCGGGCGTAGCGAACTGGTTGGACTGTGGGATGGCGACGCCGTAGCGCATTGCGTGCAGCTATCCTTTTGGCCTTGGTTTGGCGGATGGTGAGTGGAATGTACAGTTTCTGCTGCCGGTCTGCATCCACGCCGCGCCTCCGATTGCGGACAGGGTGACCGAAGCGGGCGGCTCACCGTACAATGGCTGCTCGTGCGGAGGGGTCGCATAGTGGCCGAGTGCGGGCGCCTGCTAAGCGCTTACTGGGTGTTTAGCTCAGTCGAGGGTTCGAATCCCTCCCCCTCCGCCACCTTTCGCCCAGTGCTTCCGTCCCCGGTGTCGCCATGACCAACAGGTACTATCTTTGGACCGTCGGCTGCCAGATGAACAGGGCAGACAGCGAAAAGCTCGCTGCAGGCTTCGAGCGCATCGGACTGAAGCCGACGGACCGCATGGAACGTGCCGATATCGTCGTACTCAACACCTGTAGCGTCCGCCAGCATGCCGAAGACCGCGCCTATTCGAAGCTCGGCCGCGTGCGCGAACTCAAGCAGGAACGCCCCGCGATGAAAGTCGCGCTGATGGGCTGCATGGTTGGCCTCAAGACGGACGAGCTGCAGAAACGCTTCCCGCAGGTCGATGTCTTCGCTCGCCCGCAACAGTTCGACGGCATCATGGGGTTGGCGGAAGGGCCCGCCGAAGACCTCGGCGGCGAATTCTGGCCCAGCACCTATGCAATCCCCGAGGGCCCGTGCGCGTATATCCCGGTCGTGCACGGCTGCAACAAATTCTGCACCTACTGCATCGTGCCCTACCGCCGCGGACGCGAGAAGAGCCGCCCGCTTGACGAGATCGTACGCGAAGTGGCCTATCTCACGGCCCACGGCGTGCGTGAAGTGACGCTCCTCGGACAGACGGTGGAAGCCTATGGCCACGATCTGCCCGAGCAGCCCGATCTTGGCGACCTCATGCGTGCGCTCTCGGCTCTCGACCGCCTTCAGCGCATCCGCTTCCTCACCTCGTATCCGAAGGACATGACCCATCGCATCCTCGAAGCGATCGCGGCGCTGCCGAAGGTGATGGAGTGCTTCTCGCTGCCGGTGCAGTCGGGCAGCGACGCCGTGCTGGAATCCATGCGGCGTGGCTACTCGCGGGCGGAGTACATCGACAAGATCACCGAGGTGCGCTCACTTATGCCGGGAGCGGGCATCACCACCGACATCATCGTCGGCTACCCCGGCGAGACAGATGCCGACTTTGAAGAGACGTGTGACCTTCTCGAAGCACTGCGCTTCGACAAGGTGCACGTCGCCGCCTACTCACCGCGTCCCGGTACGATCGCGTTCCGCAAGATGCCTGACGATATCCCCGCGCCGGTGAAAGCAGCCCGCCTGCACCGTGTCGAGGAGATCGAGGGCCGCATCTCGCAGGAGATTAATGGCTGCTACTGGGGCAGCACGCAGGAGATCCTGGTTGAAGGTGTCCGAAACGGCCAGCCCTTCGGCCGCACTCGGACCGGGAAGCTGGTGCATCTCGACGCCCCGGCCCGCATAGGCTCGCTCATCGATGTCCAGATCGAACACGCCGGCCCGTTCGCGTTGCGCGGCGTGGCAGTGGATGCTCTGTCGCTCGCGTAGACCGAGGTCGAAGGGTGTGGTGGAGCTGAGGGGATTCGAACCCCTTACCTCAACACTGCCAGTGTTGCGCTCTCCCGATTGAGCTACAGCCCCCGGACAACGTCCCCGATGGTATCAGCGCCCCCCGTGAGCAGCAAACCGCTTTCAGCGTCGGGTCCGCGGGTCGATTGCGTCGCGAAGGCCATCTCCCAAGAACGTGAAACTCAACATCAGCATCGCGATCCCCACGGTCGGCACCAGCAGCATCCACTGGTTCACGCGATAGTAGGCGTAGCCATCGTTGATCAGCGTGCCGAGACTCGCGGCCGGTGGCTGCAGGCTGAACCCGATGAAGCCCAGGACGGCCTCCGCGAAGATTGCCAGCGGGATGCCGAAAGTGACAGCAACGATGACCGGGCCGAGCGTGTTCGGCAGCATGTGGCTGAAGACGATGCGCCGTGTTGATGCGCCCATCGAGCGTGCTGCAAGCACGTAATCACTCTCCTTGAGCGAGAGCATCTGGCCTCGCACGAGCCGCGCGATGGTCACCCAGCTAACGAAGGCAATGGCGGCGATCATCTGCAGCAAGATGCCGCTCAGGCCCGGTATCTGCGGATCCCCCCCACCGATGATGGGCCAGGAGCGGCCGGTGAGGACGGCCCGCAGCATGATGATCGCGAGCAGGTCGGGGAAAGCGTACGTGAGGTCCGTGAATCGCATCAGAACGTTGTCGCTCCAGCGCCCGCCCAGCGCTGCCCCTGCTCCGACACCGATGCCGATGATGAGCACCACGATCTGCGTCCCGAACCCGATCTTCAGCGAAATGCGCATGCCTTCCCAGGCCCGCGACCAGTTGTCCCGACCGAGGTTGTCGGTGCCAAAGAAGTGCGCAGACGAAGGCCCCTTGTTGATCTCCGAGTAGTTGACCGTCTCGGGGCTGTAACGCTCGATTGTCGTGGAGAACGACGTCAAGACTGCCATCAGGATGAAGACACCGAGGATGCAGCCCGCAGCCAGCGCGAGGCGGTTTCGGAGCAGCCGCTGCCACGCCTGGCCCCAGAGGCCGCGCTGCTTCGAGGCAAATGTGAACTCCGGCGCGTCGAATGGAATTGCTGTCGAAGTTGAGGCCATCGCGTTAGTACCTGATCCGGGGATCGACGACGCCATAGGAAACATCGACCACCATGTTGGCGATGGCGATGGCGAAGGCATAGAGCAGGACGGTGCCCATGATCATCCCGTAGTCTCTCAGGCTGACGGCCGTGACGAAGGCGGTGCCGATGCCCGGGATGGCGAACGTGTATTCGATGATGAACGATCCAGTGATCAGGCCGGCGAAGATCGGGCCGGCCACCGTCAGCACGGGCACGAGCGCGTTGCGCACGGCGTGCCCGCGGACCACTCGGAAGGTGTCCAATCCCTTCGCGCGTGCTGTACGGATGTAGTCCTGGCGCAACACTTCAAGCATGGAGGCGCGCGTGATGCGGGCGATGTAGGCCGCGGGCAACAGCCCGAGCGAGACGATCGGCAGGACCATTGTCTTTGGACTGCCAAAGGTCCAACCAATTACATCGAACCAGTGGAACTTGAGTGCGAAGACGAGGATGAGCAGCAGGGCAACGACGAAGCTGGGGATGGCGGCACCGATCGTCGCCACGAAGACACCGATGTAGTCGAATAATCCGTTCTGGTTCACTGCTGAGAGCACTCCCAGCACGAGACCCAGCACAATCGCGAACGCGAAGGCACAGAGGCCGAGTTGCAGCGTTGCGGGGGCGCCCTGCTTGATGGTGGAGATCACGGAGTTTTGGGTTTGGTAGGAGATCCCGAGGTCACCGCGGACCAGATGTTCAAGGAACTGTACGTATTGGACGCCGATGTTCTGGTTGAGCCCATACTTCGCGTTCATACGGGCCAGGAGTTCCGGCGGCAGGGCTTTGTCGCCCTGGAATGGGCCGCCGGGTACGGCGTGCATCAGGAAAAACGTCAGGGTCGCGACCGCGAACAGCAGCGGGATCAATGTCAGGATGCGTCGGAGGATGTAGGGACCCACGCGAACCGACCGTCCTTGTCTCGTATGTTGAATTTGGAGGAGGGGAGTGGCCGCGGCCACTCCCCTCCCGGGTCGTACGGTCTCTGGGGCGGTTTACTTGGCCAGCCACCAGCTTTCAACGTTCCAGTCGGCAGCCTGTACCGCGTCCTGGGAGGTCGAATTCGACCGCATCCCACGGAGCTTGGTGTTGATCAGGTAGTAGGCCGACTGGTTCCAGAGCGGGGCAACGCCGCACATCGTCGTTGAGATGATCTCATTGATCTGCTTGTACTGGCCGAGGCGCTCGGTGTTGTTCTGATTGACCTTCGCCTTGGCGAAGAGGCTATCGATCTGCGGGTTGCTGCAGCCCCAGAAGTTCTGGCTGCCACCGGTGTTGAACTGGCCGTCGACCCAGTCCTCGGGGTCCGGATAGTCCTGGATCCAGCCGCCGGGAAGGAGGTCGAATTTCCCACTGCTGAAGTTGGAGGAACGTGTCTTGGAATCGACGGTCGAGATGTTGATGTTGATGTTGAGGACTGTCTTGAAGCTGTTCTGCACGAATGCGGCGAGCGCCTTATTGGCTGGCGTATCGCGAATCATGAAGTCCAGCGTTGGGAAGCCCTTGCCGTCAGGGAAGCCAGCGTCGGCGAGGTTTTGCTTGGCGGCGGTCGCGTTAAAGCCGATCTGACTCTCGAAGGGGTCTTGCGCGACGCCCACGAGGTCTCCAGGGATCCACGAAGTCGTGGGAATGAAGACACCGCTGCTGATCACCTGGACCAGCTGCTTGCGGTCAATCGCCTGTGAAAGCGCAAGGCGCACCTTGAGGTTGTCGAGCGGTTTGTGCTTGAGGTTCATTTCGAGCGCCTGGGTGGTCGCAACCTGCGGGTCTGCGAAGTAGGCGTCCTTGGTGCTCGGGTCGGACTTGATTGCGGTGATCTGCGCAGTGTTGGCGAGCGCGAAGTCCAGCTGGCCGGCGCGGAATGCGTTGTCAGCCTGCTCGGTGTTCTCGATGTACTTCATCGTGATCTTATCGAGATAGGCCTTGTGACTGCTGGCGCTCTGGTAGTTGTCGTTCTTGACGAGGACGATGTTGTCCTTCTCGGTGTAGCTCTGGACCTTATAGGGGCCGTTGAAGGCGAGTGCCGTCGGGGCCGGCCACTTATCCGTCGCGGGATCTTTCACGATCGCCGTCGGGACAGGGAATGTGTACCACATGGCGAGCTGCGTGCCGAAGGTAGCCTGCGCTTGCGTCAGCTTGAACACGATCGTGGTATCGTCCGGCGCGCTCACGCCGAGCTTGGCCTGCAGGGCCAGCTTCTCAGCGGCGGTGGCCTTCGTGGCGGCCGAGTAGTCGGAGCAGCCAACGATGCTGAAGAGGAAGTTCTGGTAGTAGCCCGCGGTGTCTGGAGCGCAGGTGCGGACGATGCCGGCGACGAAGTCCTTGGACGTCATCGGCGTCCCATCGGACCACTTCAGGCCGGACTGAAGCTTGACGGTGTAGGTTAGGCCGTCAGTGGAGACTGTGGGCTGCGAGGCTGCCATTTCAGGCTGCAGCTTGTTGTCCTTGTCCAGCCGGTAGAGGCCGCGCCAGACCATTCGCTCAACGTTGATGTCCTGCGAAAAGCCGGAGTAGTGGGGATCGAACGACTGGAATTGCAGCCCCTGCAGGGTGACAGACCCACCCATCTGGATCGCCGATGTCGGCGAAGCGGCGGGCGAGGTACCGGCGGTGGCGCTTCCGCCAGACGTGGCATTCGCGGTTGGAGTGCTGCTGCTACTGCTGCTGCCGCAGGCAGCGGCCAGCGCGGATAGCGCAGCGATGGCGAGGACGCCGAATAGCACCCTCATTCTGGTTGTGGTCATCGTGTAGGTTCCCTCCTGAGTCGATTACCGGACGGTAAGGTGCGCGCCGGGAAGCGTAATGTCAACAGAGCTTTACTGCGGCGCGGCGGAGCAATGCAGGTGTTGTGGCCGGGCTCACCCCCTGTCTCGTCTCCGTCCGCAGAGTGTGAATTCCGCGCCGGCCACGAGTTGTTACTCCGAATATCCTATTGATGTCTTCGATAGATGCATACTGCTCGCTCCGCGCCGCTGTCGCAAACGTCCCGATTGTGACGCATGGCTTGCATGGGCGGGCGGCCTGATGCAGATTCAGCGAGGGGCACTTTGCGTCCACCGCGGCGCTGCAGCGGGGCGAGCGGGCCGCCGTTGAAGTGACACGGCACGCCTGCGATTCCTCCGAATTGGTGGTGGTTCATGGCTCGTATCCTTGCGATCGTCGGCGTGCTTGGGCGCGATCAAAAGGGCGTGGTGGCCCGCATAAGCACTTACCTGGCCGCCCACGAAATTAACATAGAAGACATTGAGCAGCGCGTGGTCCGCGGCCAGTTCATGATGGACATGCTGGTCGATATCACAGACGCATCGGCGAGTCTCGACGAGCTTGTCACGGGTTTGCTCGCGATCGGCGCAGAGATCGGTATGGAGGTCCGCGTCACCCTTCATGGGGCGAGGGTGCGGCCCCGCGTCGCTGTGCTCGTGAGCAAGGAACCGCATTGCCTCGAACAGCTCATCGAGGATCGCGGCAATGGAAGTCTGCACGGCGAGCTGGTTGCAGTGATCGGAAACCACCCAAATCTGCAGCCCAGGGCGGAAGCGGCCGGCATCCCGTTCTCCTGGATGGGGAGCGAAGACAAGGCTGCCCACGAGACGTTCCTGGTCGAGCGGCTGCTAGAGGCGCGCGCCGATGTAGTCGTGCTCGCCCGCTATATGCAGGTGCTCAGTCCACTTGTGGTGGCGCCGTACGCAGGCCGGATCATCAACATTCACCCGTCGCTCCTCCCTCACTTCCCGGGCGCCAACCCCTATCGGCGGGCCTGGGAGGATGGTGTGCGCGTGACCGGCTGTACCGCGCACTTCGTGACGGAAGAGCTCGATGCCGGACCGATCATTCTCCAGGACGTCTTTCAGATCGAGGTCGGCGTGGATACGTTCGATGACGTCCGCCGGAAGGGCCGCATGCTCGAAGGGCGCGTGCTCAGCCGGGCTGTCCAACTCTACCTGAACAACGAAGTCGTTGTGATCAATGGAAAGGTCGTCTTCAAGCCGGGCATGCAAACGTTGCTGCGCGGGCTGGATGAGCGCTGAGCCTGCCTTCGCCTTAGCGGTTCGGGATTGCGAGCTTCCACGCCATCGACATCCCGGGTATCCGCTCACGGTAGATATCGACGACATGCTCCGGACAGACAGCGACCAGCACGTGGAACTCGCCGCTGCCAGCCGCCCTTTCGCGCTCCAGCGCAGCCGCGATCAAGGGCTCGATCGCCGTGTTTAGCCCCACGGTGCTGGAGGTGAGCCGAGGCTCCAAACCCAGGTATGCACAGATGGCGCACTCCCTCATCCCGTTCGTCTCCCCTTCGTCTCTGGCACCGGCCCAGCCTACCATCGGGGGATTCGATAATGTTTGTGCATGAGTCAAGAATATGTGTGATTTGAGACGGACGGCCGCCCGGCGCTCGTGCGCCACGGGCCGGGTTTTTCAATCGGTGCATGGACAGGTGCTATAGATGCTATAGATGTCATTGGCGCTCCGAGCACGCGGCGGCGTAGTATGAGGCCTGTGGCCGTTCGCCGCCCTCCCCGCCTCCGGGCCGGCAGGGACGGCACCGGAATGGAGGGAGTTTCTTGCGTGCTGACACTTCGGACGTGGCGTTTCGGCTCCTGCTCGCGCTGGGTGAGCTCTGGGAGGGCCTCGAGCGAGCGCAGATAGACCCCACTTGCCGGGGTCTGCACCTCACACAGCAGTTCCTCGGCGGATATACACGCTACTCCGCCGGCCCCGGCTCACATCCCCGCCTCGTGGTGGAGTGGAACGAATCGTCACGCCATCTCCGTGTCCTGCGCTGTGCAGAATGGAGCGGATTTGATGCGACGATTTCGGCGACGGTCGCGGCCGTGCGCGCCGACGCTCGCGCGAGGGGCCTGATAGACACGGTTGATCGAGCCTTCCTAAAAGCGTGCCAGGAGCCACAGCCCGCCCGCCGCACAGTCCTACCGTGCGCCACGGCCGAAAGTGCACCTGCCCGGAACGTGGCAGCTCAGCGAGCGTAGGCCGGACGGCCATAGCCGCGTAGAATGGCCTGATGGCTGTCCGGGAAGCGATCTCCCTGCCACCTCGGGCGAGGTTGCTGCCGTTGCTTCACGCGGAACGGGAGCGGAGCGGTTGGCTTTCCCGTGACGCGATCGTGGCTATTGCCGCCGACTGCCGAATCCCCATTGCCGAAGCGTGGGAAGCCGCGACTTCCTACCCCGACTTTCCCCTCTCCCCACCTTTGCCGGAAACGCGCGTCTGCACCGGCCTTAGCTGCGTGCTCAATGGCGCGCAGCCAGGGCCGGGCGAGGTCGGGACCAGTTGCCAGTTCCGATGCGCCGATGCGCCGTCGCCGGGCGAGGACGCGGCGTTCCCTGAGTTACACATCCGCCGCTCCGGGCCGCTCCTGGCCCCCGACCCGGTCGATTGGGCCGGCCTCGAACATGCCCGCTCGCTGGCGGGCGCCGAGGCGCTCCGAGTGGTTGCAGACTCGGGCCTGCGGGGCCGAGGCGGCGCCTATTTCCCGGTCGCGCGGAAGTGGGAAGGCGCTCTCGCCCAGGAGCGCCCCGTCGCACTCATCGTGAATGGCGAGGAGGGTGAGCCGGGCGTGTTCAAGGATAGGGCCATCCTTTGCCGCCGCCCGAAGCGCTTCCTCGAAGGCCTGGCGATCGCGATGCACGTCCTCGCCCCGGCCGTCACCGTCGTGTTTCTCAATGGCGAAGCGGCTGCCGCGCGCGCATCGCTGGAAGCCTGCCTTGCCGGGAACGAGGGGATGCTTCCATACCCCCCGCTCGTGATGAGCGGCGGCGGCGGCTATGTCCTCGGCGAAGAGACCACGCTCATCAACGCCATCGAGGGCCGTAAGCCGGTGCCGAGGCTACGCCCGCCCTATCCCGTCGAGTCAGGGCTCTTCGGCATACCGACCGTAGTGAACAACGTCGAGACGGTCACGAATCTCTCGCTCGTGTTCCGGGGCGGTCCCGAGCTATTTCGTGAGACGGGCACCGCGGACGCACCGGGAACCAAGCTTGTGAGCCTAAGTGGCCGGATCCGTCACCCGGGCCTGTATGAGCTGCCTATGGGCACACCGGTCGGCGCGGTATTCGCAGCAGCCGGGGGCGCGCTTGAAGGCGAGATCGTCGCTGCCCTTGTTGGCGGGCCCTCGGGGGGATTCTTGCCGCCATCGGAGTTTCATCGCCCGCTGCTTCCTGGCCCCATGCACCCGACCGGTGCTGTGGCGGGCTCGGGCGGCATCGTCGTCCTGGATTCGACATCCGACATCCGCGCTGCGGCACTCGCCATGGCCGCGTTTAATGCCGACGAGTCGTGCGGGAAGTGCACCCCCTGCCGTGAAGGCAGCCCGCGTGTGCACGAATCGCTCGCGGCGCGGGACGTCGCATCGCTGGATGAGCTTCTGGAAGTGGTTGGTGTTGCCTCTCTGTGCGGCCTCGGGCAGATGGCGCCGGGCCCAGTCCGCTCTGCTCTCCACTTCTGGCCGGAGCTATTCGCATGACCCTTCCGGCGGTCCTCATCGATGGCGCGGGCGTCGTGGCGAGTGGTTCGCTCCTCGATGCTGTCCTTGCCGCCGGCATCGACCTCCCACACCTTTGTAAGGACGACAACCTGCCCCCTATCGGTGCCTGCCGTACCTGCCTCGTGGAGGCCGATGGACGGATCGTCGCCTCCTGCTCGGTCCCTGCTGCATCAGTGAAGGAAGTGAACACCTCCAGCGAGCGTGCTATCCGCCTGCGCGGGGCGGTGCTTGCCCTCACCGCCGCCATGATCGCACCAGGACCCGGTGGAGGTGGCCCCCTCGGAGGCACGGCCCGCGCCACGATTGAGGCGCACCCCGTCGCGGGCGCGGTGTTCGCGCGGAGCACTGGCGAAAGCGTGGATACGACGAACCCGTTCTTCTCCTTCCACGAAGAGGAGTGCATCCTCTGCGCGCGCTGTGTGACGGCCTGCCAGGCGCTTCAGCACATCAGTGCCATCGGGATGTCTGGCCGCGCCCGGGAGACGCGCGTAACACCGGGCGCCGGTGCGACCTTCCGGGACTCGATATGCACGTCCTGCGGCTCCTGTGTCGCTGCCTGTCCCACGACCGCGCTGCGCCCAAAGATGGAGCTTTCGCCGTGAATCGCAGCATCCGTTCGACCTGTCCTTATTGTGGCGTGGGGTGCGGTATCGTCCTGACCGTGGACGACGCCGACCGCATCCGCTGGGTTGATGACGACCCCGCGAATCTCTCCAGCGTGGGAATGCTTTGCGTCAAAGGTCGCTTCGGCACGACCTACGTCAATCATCCCGACCGCCTGCGCGTCCCGCTCATCCGCCGCGACGGCGAATTGCAGCCGGCAAGCTGGGAGGAAGCGCTCAGCGTCGTCGCCGAACGGCTCCTTGCCAGCCGCGGCTTCGTCGGCAGCTTTGCCAGCGCAAAGGCGACGAACGAGGACGCCTTTCTCCAGCAGAAACTGCTTCGGCTGGTGCTTGGCACCAACAACATCGACCACTGCACCCGACTCTGCCATTCGCCCAGCGTGGAGGCGATGCTGCAACAGCTCGGGAGCGGTGCCACCAGCAATTCATATATCGACTACGAAGAGGCATCCTGCCTGCTTGTCGTCGGTTGTGACCCGGGTTCGAACCATCCGGTGATCGCATCGCGCATGCGCCGGGCGATCGACTCGCGGGGCGCGCGTCTGATCGTCGTCAATCCCAAGCGGATCGACCTCTGCGACCGGGCAGCAATCTTTCTTCAGACTCGCCCCGGCGCGGATGTTGCTGTCTTCAACGGCATGGCGCGGGCCATCCTGGATGCGGAGTGCGAGGAGTTCGATTTCATCCGCAGGCGTACGGAGGGGTATGAGGCCTGGCTCGCCGCAGTGCGCGAAAAGACCGTTGACGAATACGCGGAGATTGCGGGAGTGGACGCCGATGCCCTTCGCGAGGCTGCGCTGCTGTACGCCCGTCCGCCGCGGCTCGATTGGCAGCCGGCAGACCACGTGCCGGGCAGCTGTCTGCTCTGGGGAATGGGCGTCACGCAACACACGAACGGCACCGACAATGCGCGCGCGTTGCTGAACCTGGCGCTCCTGACCGGACAGGTCGGCCGCCCTGGCTGCGGCGTTTCACCGTTGCGGGGCCAGAACAACGTGCAGGGGTGTGGCGACGCGGGCTGCATCCCCGATTCGCTCCCGGGCTACCAGCACTACGACGAAGCAGGGATCGGGCCATTCGAGAAGCGCTGGGGTTCGCCGCTCTCGCGGGTGCCGGGCCTGAAGGCCACCGACATGGTCGAACAGATTACCTCTGGCGCGATCCGCGCGATGTACATCGTCGGCGAGAACCCGCTGCTCAGCGAGCCCAACCTGCACCATGCCGAGGCTGCGTTCCGGGCGCTGGACTTCCTCGTCGTGCAGGACCTCTTCCTGCACGAAACGGCACAGCTCGCCGATGTCGTCTTGCCCGCGTGCTCATTCGCCGAAAAGGATGGCACCTTCACGAACAGCGAGCGGCGCGTCCAGCGGGTGCGCCCGGCGATCGTACCCGTCGGCGAGAGCCGCCCGGATTGGGAGATTGTGGCCGAACTCGGGCGGCGCATGGCGCCAGCGGTTGGCATCGACCCTGCGCAGTTCAGTTACGACAGCGCTGCCCGGGTGTTCGACGAGATGGCCGCGCTCTGGCCTTCGCTCGCCGGCCTCAGCCATGCGCGGCTCGACCGCGATGGCGGCATCCAGTGGCCCTGCCCCTCAGAGGGCCATCCCGGCACTCGCTACATGTACGCGGAGTCGTTCCCGCGCGGGGCTGGGCGGTTTATACCGGTTCTACAGCGCGAATTCTCCGAGGAGCAGCCCGATGCTGAATATCCGCTAGTCCTCAACACCGGGCGCGTGCTCTATCACTGGCACGGTGGCACCATCACGCGTCGAGTCGAAGGCCTGGTGGAGCGTGTGGGAGTGATCCCAGTTGCCATTCACCCCGACGATGCGCTCGCTTCGGGGATTGGGCCGGGCGACCCCGTTGTAGTTTTGTCCCGCCGCGGGCGCCTGGGTGGAGAGGCCCTCGTCACCGATGCGGTCCAGCCGGGAAACCTCTTTGTGCCCTTCGTCAAGCTCGAAGAGAGCGCCGCGAACTTCCTCACGAACAATGTCTACGACCCGGATTCGCGTATACCCGAATACAAGGTCTGCGCAGTGCGGGTTGAGAAGAGGCGCATGGAGGGCCTAGGGTTGGGCGGAGACGACGCTACTGCCGGGCCGCCCACTGCTTCGCGTGGTAGGTGATGACGATGTCCGCGCCCGCCCGCCGGATGCTGGTCAGGGCCTCGTCCACAGCGCGCTCCTCATCGAGCCAGCCGTTCTGCACCGCTGCCATGAGCATGCTGTATTCACCGCTCACGTTATAGGCGGCGACGGGCACATCCACGGCATCGCGCACCTGGCGTAGGACGTCGAGGTAGGGCAGCGCGGGCTTGACCATCACCATGTCCGCACCCTCCGCAAGGTCGGTGAATACTTCGTCCAGCGCCATCCGGCCGTTGGCGGGGTCCATCTGGTAGCCGCGCCGGTCGCCAAAGGCGGGGGCGCTGTCGGCTGCCTCACGGAAGGGGCCATAGAATGCACTCGCGAACTTGGCGGCGTAGGAGAGGATCGGGGTCTCGCCAAAGCCCGCCGCATCGAGGGCGGCGCGGATCGCCCCCACGCGGCCATCCATCATGTCGCTCGGGGCGATGATATCGCAGCCTGCCTCAGCCAGGCTCACCGCCGTCTCAGCGAGCAGCGGGAGGCTGGAATCGTTGTCGACCGATCCGTCGGCGCGAAGCATGCCGCAGTGTCCGTGGCTCGTGTATTCGCACAGGCAGACGTCGCCGACCACGAGAAGGTCGGGGTTCGCATCCTTCAGACGGCGGACCGCCTGCTGGACGATGCCATCTGGCGCCCATGCGCCGCTTCCGCGCTCGTCCTTGGTGGCCGGAAGGCCGAAGAGCAGTACCGCCGGGATGCTGAGCTCCCCGAGAGCCTTGCCCTCAGCTGCGAGCGCATCCAGGCCAACCCGGTCCTGGCCGGGCATCGAAGAGATGGGCTGCCGCCCGCGCAAGCCCGCCTCGACAAAGAGGGGATATACGAGGTGCGACGTTTGCAACTCCGTTTCCCGGATCAGCCCGCGAAGGGCCGGCGAGGATCGGAGCCTGCGGTGGCGTTTGAAGGGGGGGAGTTCCATGACGTCGAGTCTACCATCCCCCGGCGCCGCGATGCGCTTTGCGATGTATCCTGCTGGCGATGGAACGTCGATTGCCGCCCGAATACGTTGGTTGGCAGGCCCACGAGCCTGCCTTCCGCCGGATGACGACCCCGGAACTGGTGAGCGAAGTGCAGGACGGTGCGCCGGACAGGCGGCTGGCGGCGCTCTCCGTCATCGACCTCGCAGAGGTGGACTACGAAACCGTCGAGCATTGGATCCGCGCCCTCCCGGATGCCGAAGCCAATGAGCTGGCCGGCGCCATCCCCGTGCAACGCCCCCATGCAAGCTGCAGGGAGGACGTGCGCTGGGTGGATGTCGCGCGCATCGGCTATGAACGGCGACGCCTCCCGACGTTCCTTGTCATGTTGTTCTCTTCGCTCGAAGCGTTGGAAGCGCGGGGCTGTCCCGAGGCGGCCGGGGCATGGGAGCTGATCAGCGATTGGCTCGGCGGGATGTATGACCGGCTGGTGGAAACGAGCGATGAGGAGGCGCAGGCGGACGTTTCGCTCTTCGTGTTCGAGAACTACCTGGACCGCGCACCAGTGTTCGAGGCTTTCTGCGGCATCCTCACCCGGCAGCGGTCGCTCGCCCAACGGGTGAGCGCGAACCCGTCGTGGCTGCTGTCCGAACTGAGCGATGCTCAAAAGCGAGCGGCGCTGCGGGATGCCGAGGAGGGCGGCGGCCTCCCGTTTCACGAGTCGTGGAAGCTGCTCAGCAACCGCTGAGGTTCTGCTGCTGCATGTCTATTCCGCCGGACTGCCGCCGGCTCCGCGCGCCCACCAACACCTATTCGGCGGCGAATGCAGCCGAATAGGCTATATAGCGCACTCGCCTTCGCCGCGCTGCAACTGGTAGAGCTCGATACGCGCCCAATCGATGAACATGTTCCGGTTGTCGTCGATGAACTCGCCCGGGATGGTCAGGTCCTGGACCGCGGACTCGAACGGCTGCGTGCCGACCCGATCGAAGAAGTCGTTGAACGCCTCGCCCGCGAGGCGGTCGCGCTCGTAGAGCGAGACGAAGCGCTCGACCGCTTCCGGCGCGCGCTTCGCTGGCATCCGTACCTTGAGCTGCGTCGCCAGCCGCATTGTCCCGCCGTCGTAGGCACCACCGACAAACACGTGGTAGGCGGGGAGCTGCTGCGTCCCGACTTTCATCGCTGCGCCGTGCAAGCCGATGTTGGCGATGTGGTGCTGGCCGCAGCTGTTCGGGCAGCCGCTCATCTTGATATGGATCTGCTTCGTCAGCGGGTCATCAATCTTAAGCGACTCGACCTTTGCCTGGATGGCGGCATTGAGCCCCATCGAGCTCGTGATGCCGAGTTTGCAGGAGTCGGTGCCGGGGCACGAGACGACGTCGGTGATCGTGTGCGCTCCGGGGCTTGCCAGGTCGAGGTCCTTGAGCCGCTTCCAGACTTCGAAGAGGCTCTCGTCCCGCACCCAGCGGAGGACGATGTTTTGCTGGATGGTGGTGCGGGCGCGCCCGCCGCAATAGTCACGCATGATCGCTGCCAGACCCCGGAACTGTTCCGGTTTCAGGTCCCCCCGGCTCACTTTCACCTCCACGGTGCTGTAGCCTTGCTGCTTCTGCGCCTTCACATTCGCCGTCACGAAATAGGTGAACTCACGCCCGTCGCCGTTGGGCTGCAGGTAGTGTGGCCGGCGCTGCGGAGCGGTCGCTGCTTCGTCGTCGAGAAACAGCAGCCGGTCGGGGCGGAAGTCCTTGTTGACCCAGTCGCCGGTGAGCTCCACCTCGACCATGCGCTTGAATTCTTCGATGCCGACGCGGTCGATTAGGAATTTGATGCGCGCCTTGGCACGGTTCTTGCGCAGCTCATCGGCCTTTTCGAAGATGCGGACAACCGCTTCCGAAAGCTTCAGGTATTCATCCACCGGGCAAAACTCGCGGAGGA
>Ga0307372_10004402_pt1 | contig 21741 bp, 20 predicted proteins | sample OX1MG_FD_202533 | JGI IMG/M metagenome (GOLD analysis project Ga0307372, IMG submission 202533) | Soil microbial communities from Risofladan, Vaasa, Finland - OX-1 | ecosystem: Environmental > Terrestrial > Soil > Coastal area > Acid sulfate soil | place: Finland: Risofladan, Vaasa | collected...
AGCTCCCCGAACCCCGCGAAGGAATCCCGCGGTGTTGCAAACGCTTGAATAGCGCGCGGCAGCGTTCTATCCTTCAGCGGCGGGGGCGGCCTACACCGGGGAGTTCTGGGGTCGGGCCGTTGAACATGCTTGCTCGGCGCAGGTCCCCGAGGGTTGCCGAGCTCCGAGGGCAGTCGGGACAGGGGAGGTATGCGGTGACGCGTACGGCGAAATTGGGCGTGTCCTCCGCGCTGTTCGCCGTGGCGATTGGCCTTGTCGTGTTCACGGTGATGGCCTTCCTACGGACGAACCCGCCCACGATCGACTTCACCCAGGGGCACAAGGCCGGCCAGCCCGTCGATTTGAACGTCCAGACGGTGGGTGCGATCGGCTTCGGCCCGCACCCCACCTGGGTCTCCTATCTGACGAAGACGCCAGGCGGTCAGTGGGTGCACACGACCCTTTGGGACCTGCCGGCCCACACGAAGATCAACATGACGATCGATGAGTATGACAGCGGCAGCCCGCTGCGGAACCAGCAGATCGGGTCGATCTACGGCGTGGAGGGCAACCTCGCGCAGCTGAACGGCAAGGCCATCAGCCTGGTCAACTCGAACGCCGGCAACGGCGTCGCCCACACCTTCTCCGTCCCCGAGCTCGGAATCAACATCCCGCTCTACGGGGTGAACGGTAATGCCAAGAACTTCTGCAACTCGGCACCGTGCACGCTGAGCGAGGCGCACAACACCATCCAGTTCAGCTTCACCACACCCGGCCCAGGCCAGTACCCGTGGCAGTGTTTCGTGCCGTGCGGCCTCGGGTTCCTCTACGGCAACGGAGGGCCGATGCAGACGATCGGGTACATGGACGGATTCCTGAAGGTGGTGGACTGATGGCCGACGTCCAGCAGGGGGCTGGCGGCAACGCTGGCCGGCCCCGCGACGCGCTGCGCATCGCAGCGATTTGGGTGTTCGTTTCGCTCGTCGGCGATTTGCTCTTCGGCTTCCTCTATGGCCCGCACATTCCGCCCGGGAGGATGACCAGCAGCGCCGGCGGAATCCAGTTCGACATGAAGGTGCTCTTCCTCGTTGCCCTTCCGGTGGTCTTCGGCGTCCTCGTTTACATGGGCTACGCCGTCTTCACGTGGTCGGCCTCGAAGATGCGATCGGCGGCTCCCGCTGACAACCGCAGTCACCTCGGCGTGCAGATCGCTTGGATCGCCACCACGACGTTCGTGGTGCTGGGGTTGTTCGTGTTCGGCACCGTGGAGCTGGTCATCCCCGCTGGCTCCGGTGGTGGTGAAGGCCCCGCGCCGATCTGGACGCCGTCGTCGAAGACGGTCCTCCCCATCCAAGTCATCGCACAGCAGTGGAAGTTCACGTACCGATACCCGACATTCGGGGGCTTCGAGACCGATCAGCTCCTGATTCCCAACGACACCGCTATCGCCTTCCACGTGACCTCGCTCGATGTGATCCACGACTTCTGGGCCTACCAGCTCGGCGTGAAGGCCGACGCCAACCCGGGCCAGGACAACGTGGCCTTTACCACCCCAGACCAGCTCGGGCGTTTCACCGTACGGTGCGACGAGCTGTGCGGCATCTGGCACGGCTCGATGTACAACTACGGCCATGTCGTCTCGAAGGCGGATTTCGAGCATTGGGCGACAACGACGGAGGCATCCTTGGCGGCCGCGACCAAGCTCCTCCCGGCGTTCGCCTGGTCGTACATTCCGAGCGCGAACGGCGCTGGCGGCAGCTACTACCCGGCGACCAATCCTTTCAGTCAGGTGGAGACGTACGGCGCGGCGACAGTGAGCCCGGCGCAAGCGGCGGCGAAATCGAGCTGACCACCAGCTCGGCGTGCCGTGTCGGGTAAGGGACGTCCTAGTAAGGCTCAGGCATCGCCCGGCAGGACGGGCGTCCTCGGGTCGGTGGTGCGGGTCACGTAGACGGGAGCGAGCAAGAGACCATGGCAATCGACGCCGAAACGGTACAAGACATTGGACGCCCTGGCCACGAGCCTCCCGCTCCGCTGCGCGGAGGGGGGCACTCAGCCTGGCTCGGCCAGCACATGGGCACCGCGCTCCTCGGCGCAGTGGCTGGCTACGCGCTCGGGCACTGGGCCGGGAACTACATCGCCTCGAACTACGACCACGTCGCGAATACCGGCCAGAATGATCTCGCCACGGTCCTCGGCCTGACCTTCGCCGTCCTCGGCTGGCTTGCCGGGATCGGTGCGCTGAACTATCCCTTGGCGAAGATGATGGGTCGCGCGCCTGCGCCTGAGCGTGCCGAAGCAGGATGGGACCGCTTCTTCCGCTTCAGCCTTGATCACAAGACGGTGGGCCAGCAGTACGTCATCGGCGTGCTGCTCTTCTTCTTCACCGGTGGCTTGTTCGCGATGGGGGTACGCACCGAGCTGTTGTCGCCCACGAATCACGTCTTCGGGCCGGGGACCTACATCGCCATCGTGAGCGAGCACGGTACGATGATGATGATGATGGCCACCTCGGTCATCATCGGCCCGCTCGGTGGCTGGCTCACGCCGCTGCTCATCGGCTCTCGCCGGATGGCCTTCCCTCGGGTCGAGGCCTTTTCATTCTGGCTGTTCACTGCCGGGTACCTGATCATCCTCACCGCGCTGCCGCTAGGCGGCTTTCCCACGGGCTGGACGGGCTACGCCCCCCTGCAGACCGAGGCGGCCGGCGGCATGGACTCCTACCTGGTCGGATTCGTGGTCATCGGGACAGGGATGATCTTGGCCGGGTTCAACATCCTCGTGACGATCATCAGCTATCGCGCTCCAGGCATGACCTGGAGCCGCGTGCCGATCTTCGCGTGGTCGCTCGTCTCGGTATCCTCCCTGCTCACGCTCGCGACTCCGCTGCTGGCCCTGGCCTGCATCTTCGGGATCCTCGACCGCACCGCGCTTACGGCCTTCTACGTCAATGAGCATGGCGGCAGCTCGTTCCTTTGGGAGAACCTGTTCTGGTTCTTTGGTCATCCCGAGGTGTACATCATGGCGATTCCGGGCTTCGGGATCGTGGCTGAGCTGCTGCCGGTCTTCACGGGCAGGCCCCTTTTCGCCTACCGCGTCGGGGCCGCGGGGATGCTCGGCGTCGCGCTGCTCTCGTTCTTCGTCTGGCAGCATCACCTCTTTGACAGCGGCATCAACCCGAACATGCGGCCCCTGTTCATGTTGACGACGGAGCTCATCTCAATTCCGACCGGCTTCATCTACCTTGTCGGCCTCGGAACCCTGTGGCGGGCCAGAATCCGCTTCGAAGTGCCGATGCTGTTCTGTCTCGCCCTCTACTTCAACTTCTTGTTCGGTGGGATCTCAGGTGTCTTCCTGTCCGACGTCCCCGCCGACGTGACGTTGCACGGAAGCTTCTTCGTGATGGCGCACTTCCACTACACGATCATGGGTGGGTTGATGTTTGCCTTCTTCGCCGGCCTGTACTACTGGCTGCCGAAGATGACGGGCTACTCCCTGAACAAGCGGTTGGGCCAAATCCATTTCTGGATGATGTTCATCTTCTTCAACATGACCTTCTTCCCGTTGTTCATCGTGGGCCTGCTCGGCATGCCGAGGCGTGTCTTCGAGTACGCACCGCGGCTCCAGGCGCTCAACGACTTCTCGACGATCAGCGCCTACCTGCTCGGCTCGTCGTTCCTCGTGTTCACCGCAAACTTCGTCTGGTCGATCTTCATCGAGCCGAGGCGCGCTCCGGCGAACCCGTGGGGATCGCGCGGCCTCGAGTGGCAAACGCCGTCTCCGGTGCCCTTCTACAACTTCGAGCGGCTGCCGGTGATCCTGTCCGACCCGTACCACTACGGCGAAGAGAACCCGCTGCCCGTGGCTGACTTCGGATTGCCGGTGCCAGCGCCCGCCGGAGCGATGGCGGGTGCCGGAGGCGGCGGTGGTCCCGGCGGTTCCCCTGAGACGAGCTCGCCAAGCGTCGGAGGAGAGTTGGATGCCTGAGACCAGCGTCAGCCACGCGCCTCGTGAGACGAGCCCGGATCTCGTCGAAACTCCTGAAGAGCTCGCGTACGAGCTCCGGGCATCCGAGAACGCCATCTGGGTCGGCGGCAAGCTCGTCGTCGGTATCGGGGCGTTCCTCTTTGCGGGCCTTGCGTTCGCCTACTTCTATCTGCGTTCGGCAAACGATGAGAACCTCTGGCGTCCCCACGGCGTCACCGCCCCGGTCAACCTCGGCGCCATAGTGTTCGGGCTGGTCATGGTTGGGGCGCTGCTGAACATCTACGGCACCGCTCGCTTGCGCCGGGGGCAGAGCGTGGACTGGGAAGTGGCAGGTTGGACCGCGCTGGGCTTGTGCCTGCTAGCGGTGGGCTTTCAACTATGGGAGCTCACCCGGCTACCGTTTGCTCCGGGATCCAGTGGCTACGCGTCAAGCTTCATCGGCTGGGCGGGGCTCAACACGGCCCTGCTTCTGGCCTCGTCGTACTGGCTGGAGACACTGCTAGCGCGCGCGATTCACCTCCGTAGGGCTATCAGGCAGGACGGCGGAGCCAGCGCCTCCCCGGCGCCGGCCGCCCGCCTGCTGCGGGCGAACCTTGAGAGCGTCACGTACTTTCTCGGTTTCGCAGCGTTCGTGAACCTGTTGTTCTGGGTGTTGTTCTACATCGTGGCCTAGGGTCGACCGACAGGGAGAGGACCAGCGGTAGGCTGGCCGTAAAGGAGTTGGGCTGATGTTCGCAGCAGTGACGGCTACGCACAGCGTGCTCGGCGCGCAGACGCTCACCTTTGCCATTCCTATCGGGACCCTCGCCCTGATCGGCCTCTGGGGCTTCTTTCAGCGCCAGCGTCCGACCCGTTAGGCGGCTCGGCCCCACGCCGCCTCGGCGTCGGCTGGGTGTGGTTCTTGTGCGATTGGCGCCGCCGTGTCTCTGTGACTCGTAGCGTGGATTGAGGAAAGCCCTGATGATCGGCGTAGCTGGTCTCCGTTCTGGAGAAGAGCATCGTGCGTCTCGGCTCGGCCTGACTGGCAGGCGGATCATTCTCGGTGTGGGCCTCGGGATGCTGGCTCTGGCGCTGTCGCCCCCGTTGGTTGCGCTCAGTCGTCGCTACGTCGCGGGCGAGGCGCTGCAGTTCTCACTGCTGGCTTTCGGCGTGCCGATGTCGTTCACCGTCGGCGCCCCCTGGTTGACCTTTCGGCGGTCTGGACATGTGGAGGCCGCTCCCGGCTGGGCGACCCGGCTTGCACGCGCTCGGAGTCGCAAGCGAGAGCCTTCGCGCAGCGTGGCCCTGGTGGTCGTATTCTGCCTCGTAGTCGTAGCGTGGCGTCTGCCGCAGGTTGTGGACGCGGTCGCGCGTCATTCGCTGCTCGCGGGCCTCGAGGCGCTCACGTTGGTGCCGGTGGGTGTTGCTCTGTTCCTGGAGCTGCTCTACTCACCACCGTTCGAGCCCCGCTCCTCGAGGCCCCTTCGCCTTGGTCTGGCTGCGGTGGCGATGTGGCTCTCGTGGATCCTCGCGTACATGATCGGATTCGCCCACGTGGGCTGGTTCGACGCCTATCGACACGTGCCGGGTGACGGGCTCAGCCTCTTCGCCGACCAAGAGCTCACCGCGGGCATCTTGTGGTTCGTTCCCTTTTGCTGCTTCGTGCCCATCGAAGCAGCAAACCTCATCGGGTGGTTGCGTGGCGACGACGACCCCGACGCGGAGCTGCGCCGGTTGACGAGCGAGGACCATCGTCGCGCGGGCGCCGATTTGATCGCGGAGCCCAACCGACTCACGGACTGACGCTGGGCAGGCTCAGGGGCGGGAGCACGGTCGTGATCGCCTTGGCGGCGCGTGCGAGCGCCCCGTTCGCTGCGGCGCGGTCCGAGCGCAAGTGGCCCTCCGCGATCACGAGGTTCCGTTGTGCTTTCGTGTCGGTCGGATGATCGAGCAGCGTGGATACGGCTTCGATCGCGGTGAGCCCGTCGGGATCTGCCCAACTGAGCGCATCGCTTGCGACCACGCCCAGGGTCCTCCCGACTCCCGCTCCGGAGATATTCATGCTCGCTAGGTCGACGATGCTCTGGTTGGTGTAGGAGCAGCCGTTCTCGTCGTCGGCGAGTATCCCAGGTGCCTGGCTGCGATCGCCGCGGGTGAGAGTGCCAGCCCGTTCATATCGGTAGATCGTCAGGGCCTCGGTGACGGCGACGGCGCAGGCACTCACGTCGCTCGCGATGGTCAGGATGGTTGATCGCGCGTCCGCTCGCTCACTCGCGAGTGTCGCGGGTCGTGGGAGGTCGGTGACGACCGCGACCGCGACGACGACGGCGACCGCCGCGAGGGCGAGGGCCGTGGTCCGCCGTCGAAACGGTGGACGGCGGGGGCCGTCTGGAGCCTCTCGCTCGGGCGTCGGTGGTCCCCCAAGGCGGTCAGGCGCTTCGAGAGCGCTCCTTGAGAGTTCTGCCGGGGTCATCCTTGCTCCTCAGTTCGTCAGCGACCGGCGTCGAGGCGGTATCAGCCCGACGTACTGCTGGGAAGCAGGTGACTGGCATAGGCCGCGATGCCACGACCCCACCGCGCGCGTTGCGACATTGCCAGGGTATAGGTGCCATTGGCCCGCTGCTCGTTGGCGAACGGGGTCGCCCGGTACGCGAGGCGCCCAGACGGGGAGATGAACCAGATCAGGTCGTTATGGGCGACGGCACCCGATGCGACATCGACCGTGATGCCGTAGGAACGCCAGACGCCGTCGAGGCGCGGGAGGGAACCGGTGAGAAAGCTCCAATTGGCCACGACCGATAGACCGCTGCGAGCTCCGACCGAACGCGTCGCATCGAGCGAGGTGACGAGCGGGTCCGCGTTCACCGTGACAAAGGCGACCTCCGCGGCTGCGGCCGGCCCGAGATCCCGGGACGCGTAGCGCAGCTCGCTTGCGATCACCGGACAGATGTCCTGACAGGTTGGCTCGAAGAACGAAAGCACCACCACCTTGTGGCGCAACGAGGCGAGGCTGACCCGACTGCCCGCTGGGTCAGTCAGCGTGAAGGCGGGAGCGGTGCCGCGCTCTGGCGTGACGCCCATGAAGTCGCTCATGCTGGTTCCCAGGCGAGGCTTGTTGGGCGCGATCGTCGGTAGCGTCGCAACGGGTACCACCGAGGTGGGGTTCGATGAGCCGGTCCCACCCGCATTCAGGTAGTTGTCGGCGAGACCGCCGCCGAGGCCGAGCACGACGATCGTCGCCGCAAACCAGGCGACGACGCGCCTCGACATTGCCGGTGGGGACTCGCTGAGCGCCGCGGCACGGTCGATCCGGGCAGCGAGGCCCTCGTGAGGCGGCGCTGTCTTGTCAGGGGTGGCGGACAACAGCGTCGACGCCCATCGCGAGAAACAGGAGCGTGAGGTACGAGATCGAGTAGCCGAACAGCTGCATGGCGCGCTTCGGGCTGGCGTCGCGCCGGAGCGACCATGCCCGGCCGAAGAAGATCCCTCCGAGGACGGTGGCGATGACGACGTAGGCGAGCCCGAGGTGGGCGACCGGCCCGAGGACGATCGACAGCGCCCACAGCGCCAGCGTGTAGAGGATGATCTGGCGCACGACCGAGCCGATGTCGGTGATCGCGGGGAGCATCGGCACCTTGGCGTTCGCGTAGTCCTCGCGGTAGCGGACGGCGAGCGCCCAGAAGTGGGGCGGGGTCCACAAGAAGATGATCCCGAACAGCACGAGCGGGGCGAGCCCGAGGTGCCCCGTGACCGCGCTCCACCCGACGAGCACCGGCACCGCGCCCGCAGCGCCGCCGATCACGATGTTCTGCGACGAGGTCCGCTTCAGCCACATCGTGTAGACGCCGACGTAGAAGGCTGTCGCCGACACCGCCAGCACCGCCGAGAGCAGGTTCACGGTGCGCCAGAGCAGCAGGAACGAGGCGATCTCCAAGGACAACGCGAACACGATCGCCTCGGCCGGCGTCACCACGCCGGTCACGAGCGGCCGGTGCTTCGTGCGCTCCATGATGGCGTCGATGTCGCGGTCGTAGACCATGTTGAGCGCGTTGGCGCCCCCCGCCGCGAGGGCGCCGCCGGTCAGGGTGAGCACGACGAGGCTCGCCGAAGGGAGCCGATGCGCCGCGACGAACATCGTCGGGATCGTGGTCACGAGGAGGAGCTCGATGATGCGCGGCTTCGTCAGGGCGACGAAGGCCTTCACCCGCGCGAACACGCTTCGCGAGATCGGCGATGTGGCCTCGGCTCCCCCGATGCCGGCAGTGGCATCCACTGGCTCAGCCTACCTGGCGCCATGGGGTCGGTGGCAATCGTTCGCTTTTTTTCTCGCCGTGCTCGCCCCGCAGCCGGTCCCGGCGAGCGTGCGGCTATCGCCGCCCTCGGAGAGCCGGCGCGGCGCGCCCGCGGGCGCCCCGCCCGATGGCGGCGAGCCGTTCGGCCCGAAGGATCAGCTCCTCCTCGTCGTCCAGCGGCGCGAGCTCCAGCCCGGTCGCGAGGCCGAGGAGGAGGTCGGCGAGCGCGGTGTTGCGCGCGAGCACCGGGCCGTGGAGGTAGGTGCCGATGACGCGACCGCAGTACGCGCCGTCGCTGCGCCCGTCGTTTCCGACGCCGTGCACCACGCGACCGAGCGGGCGGACGCCGCGCCCGGGCACGGTCCTGCCGGCATGGTTCTCGAAGCCGGTGAGCCGGAGCAGGTCCGCCGGAGCCACGCCGTCGGGCGGCGAGGCGAGCGGGCCGAGACCCCCCGCCGGGTCGATCTCGATCAGCAGCTCGCCGACGGCACGTGGCTCGTCGCTGCGGTGGGTCTCGACGTCGAGCAGGCCGACGCCTGGCTGGGTCGAACCGTCGCCGCCGGGGAAGGAGTGCCCGAGGATCTGGTAGCCGGCGCACACCGCGAGCACGGCGGCGCCGCCCTCGACCGCCCGGGCGAGGGCGCCGTCGGCGAGCAGGGAGGCCGAGCGGGTCTGGGGGCCGTCCTCGCCCCCGCCGAGGCAGTACAGGTCGGCCGACGCCGGCAGCGGCCGGTCGGAGGTGGCGAGGACCAGCTCCGCGGGGATGTCCCGCCATCGGGCCCTGTTTGCGAGGATCGTGCCGTTGCCGCCGTCGCCGTAGGTGCCGAGCAGGTCCGGATGGACGACGACGACGCGCAGCGCGCTCGTCGTGGGGGAGCGGGCGGCGGACCGACCACGCTCGGCAGCGCCGCGGGCCGCCGCGCCGGGGGCGCCAGCGCCCTGGGCCGGCGTGCCGGTGGGACCGCCGCCACGGCGGGTCGAGCGTGCGATCCTGCGGCGCAGCTCCTGGAAGGCCGTGTAGTTGCCGATGTAGTCGGCACGTGTCGTCCCGAGCGTGCCCAGCGCGCCGAGCGCGTCGTCGGCGACGGCGTGGTCGACGAGCCCATGGCGCAGGCGCACCGCGAGGTCTCGGCGCCGCTCCCCGGTGGCGATCACGAACCGCCCGGCGAGGAGCTCGAAGGGCACGTCCCACAGCCAGGACGGGTCGTGGCCGTCGGCGTCGCGGGCGTTGATGCCGACGACGACGGGATCGTCGCCCCCGTGGAGCAGCTCCAACAGCTCGGTCCAGCCCGCCGGGTTCTTGGCGAGCAGCAGGCGGACGTCGGTCCCGCCGCGGCGCACCAGGGAGAATCGCCCGCTCACCTCCCGCACCGCCGCCATGCGCGCCAGGGCAAGCTCCGGCTCGACGCCGAGCTGGGTGGCGGCGACGGCCGCCATCGCCGCATTGGCGCGGTTGAAGCGCCCGGGCAGTGCGAGGTCGAAGGAGATGGCTCGCCCGTCCGCGAAGCGCAGTGACCCGCCGGACAGCTCGGCCTCGGGCGCCGGGCGGGCGAAGCCGCAACGGCACGCCCAGCCGTGCTCGTCCCCGGAGCCGGGGAAGCCGAGCTGCTCGCCGCAGACCGGGCAGTGGAAGGCGTCCGATCGCCAGCGCCCGCCCGCGGCCACCCAGACGGTCCTCGCGGCGGTGCCCGCCGCCCAGGCGACGAGCGGATCGTCGGCGTTGGCGACGACCGTCGTGGCCACCCCGTCGAGCGCGTCGCGCCACCGCTTCGCCACCATCCGCACCTCGCTCACCCGGTCGAGCTGGTCCCGGGAGAGGTTGAGCAGGACGACGACGCCTGGATGGAGGGCAGCGGCGACGGTGCCGAGGTAGCCCTCGTCGACCTCGAGCACGGCCGGGTCCTCACGGCCCGCGCTCGAGGCGGCGAACGCGCTCACGAGGCCGGCGGGCATGTTGGCGCCGGCCACCGAGGTCGCCACGTGCTCCGGCCCGCCGAGCGCCTCGGCGAGCAGCCGGGTCGTCGTCGTCTTGCCGTTCGTCCCCGAGACGAGCGCCACGGGCCGGCCGGCGCCGAGGCGGCCGAGCAGGAGCGGGTCGACCGCCAGGCCGACCCGGCCGCCGACGGTCGAGCCGCTGCCGAGCCCGAGGCGGCGCGAGAGGGCCGCCACGGCGCGCACCGAGCGGAGCGCCACCGCCGTCCTCACGACCTCGATCCCCACGGTCGACCTCCACGGGCGCCCTCGAGCCCGAGCCACGGTACCCGGCGCCCGCACGCTCCCCGCGCCCGGCGCCCGCGTGCGCCGCGTGACGGGAACGCCGCCCCGGTGCCTGCGGCGTATCCTCGGGCATCGGGCGGCCGGCGCACCCGCGGCGCCCGCCAGGCCGGGTGCTCGCGGTCCCGGGCGTGACAGAGGGAGGGTTCGGACGGTGGATGGCAGCGCAGCGGTTCCGCAGGTGCTCGAGGTCGGAGCGCGTGACGCCCAGGCGCTCGTCATGGACGGCGCATTCCTCCTCGACGTGCGTGAACCGGAGGAGTGGGCCGTCGGCCACGCGCCCGGCGCCGTGCACGTGCGTCTCGGCGAGCTCGGCGCACGTGTCGGGGAGGTTCCGATGGAGCGGGACGTGGTCGTGGTCTGCCGCTCTGGCGGGCGCTCCCTCGTCGCCGCGACGGCGCTCGTCGCACGCGGTTGGCGGGCGCTCAACCTCGCGGGTGGGATGCAGGCGTGGCGCGACGCCGGGCTCGACGTCGTGACCGACAACGGTGCCGCCGGCGTGGTCGCCTGACGCGGTGCCCGCCATCGACGAGACCTTCCTGGCCCTGCCGCTCGAGGCGCTCCGCTCGGCGGCGCTCGAGCGCGCGGCCGAGCTCGGCTGCAGCCACGCCGAGGTGCGCGTGGAGCGGATCCGGACCCAGGCGGTCTCGCTTCGCGACGCCCAGGTCGAGGGGACCTCCGACGACCTCGAGCTCGGGGTCGGCGTGCGGGTCGTGCACGACGGCGCGCTCGGCTTCGCGGCCAGCGTCGAGCTGCACGCCGACGCGGCCGCCGAGCTCGCCACCCGCGCCGTCGACACGGCTCGCCGCACGGCCGTCGCGAGCACCCGACGGGCCGAGCTCGCCCCGGAGCCCGCCCACGGCGAGGTCGTCTGGGTGGCGCCCTACCGCGTCGACCCGACGTCGGTCCCGCTCGCCGAGAAGGTCGCCCGTCTCGGGGAGTGGAGCCGCCGGCTCCTCGACGCGCCTGGTGTCGACCATGTCAGCGCGTCCATGCTCGCCGTGTCGGAGCACAAGCACTACGCGGATCTCGCCGGTACCGTGGCGACCCAGCACCGGGTCCGCGTGCATCCGGTCCTCGAGGCCCTCGCGCTCGAGCGCGAGGGTGGCTCGTTCGAGACGATGCGGACGCTCGCGCCGCCCGCCGGCCGGGGCTATGAGTACCTGGAGGGCGAAGGCTGGGACTTCGAGCGCGAGGTGGACGAGCTCCCCGGCCTGCTCGCGGAGAAGCTCGGCTCGCCCTCGGTCGAGCCCGGCACCTACGACCTCGTGATCGACCCGACGAACCTGTGGCTCACGATCCACGAATCGGTGGGTCACGCCACCGAGCTCGACCGCGCTCTCGGCTACGAGGCGGCCTATGCCGGCACCTCCTTCGCCACGCTCGACAAGCTCGGCTCGCTCCGCTACGGCTCGGAGCTGATGACGGTGACGGGCGACCGGACCACCCCCTGCGGGCTGGCGACGATCGGCTTCGACGACGAGGGCGTCGCCGCCCAGTCGTTCGACCTCGTGCGGGCCGGCGTGCTCGTCGGCTACCAGCTGGACCGTCGCATCGCCGCGGAGGCGGGGCTCGGCCGCTCGAACGGCTGCGCCTTTGCCGCCTCGCCGCTGATGACGCCGATCCAGCGGATGGCGAACGTCTCGCTCGCGCCCGCACCCGGGGAGGGGCCGAGCACCGGGGAGCTGATCTCAGGGGTCGAGCGGGGCATCTACGTCGTCGGCGACAAGAGCTGGTCGATCGACATGCAGCGGTACAATTTCCAGTTCACCGGGCAGCGCTTCTTCGCGATCCGTGACGGCCGTCTTGCCGGGCAGCTGCGCGACGTCGCCTACCAGGCGACGACGACCGAGTTCTGGGGATCCCTGGCCGGCCTCGGCGGCTCGTCGACCTACCTGCTCGCGGGGGCCTTTAACTGCGGCAAGGGACAGCCGGGCCAAGCGGCACCGGTGAGCCACGGCTGTCCCTCCGCGCTGTTCCGTCAGGTCCGGGTGCTCAACACCCGCCAGGAGTCGGGCCGATGAGCCCCGCGGGCGAGCGCCTGGCGCCGGCGACCGAGGTGGCCGAACGCGCCCTCGCCGCGGCAGGCGCGGGGGACTGCGTTGTGGTCGTGCACGAGCGCAGCGACGCCGACGTGCGCTTCGCCAACAACACGACGACCACGAACGGGCTCCGGCGCGACCGCCGCGTGACCGTCGTCCGCCTGGTCGAGCGAGACGGGGGCGTCGCGGTCGGCGTCGCCAGCCGCAGCGGAGGTGGCGACGTCGCCGACCTCGTGCGCGCGGCCGAGCACGACGCCGCCGGGGCGGCGCCCGCCGAGGACGCGTCGCCGCTCGTCGGCCCGGCGGGCGAGGACGCCTCCTTCGCGGAGGAGCCCGCGCTGACGGGGATGGAGGTCTTCTCGGGGCTCCTCGAGGAGCTCGGCGAGGCGTTCGGCCGGGCCCGCTCCGGGGGTCGCGTGCTCGCAGGGTTCGCCACGCACGAGCTCGCCACGACCTACCTCGCGACCTCGACGGGGATCCGCCGCCGCCACGCGCAGCCGACGGGTTCGCTCGAGCTCGTCGCGCGCTCATCCGACGGGAGCCGCTCCGCCTGGGCCGGCGCCGGCACGCCGGACTTCTCCGACGTCTCGCTCGCCTCCATGGAGGGCCGGCTCGCCGAGCGCCTCGGATGGTCGAAGCGCCGCATCGAGCTGCCGGCGGGTCGCTACGAGACGATCCTGCCGCCCGACGCCGTCGCCGATCTCGTGATCGTCCTCGCCGAGGCCGCGAGCGGCAGGGACGCAGAGGACGGCAGGAGCGTCTTCTCGGCGCCGGGCGGCGGGACCCGCGCCGGGGAGCGGCTCTTCGACCAGCCCTTCACCCTCTGGAGCGACCCGGCGGCCCCCGGACTCGAATGCTCGGACTTCTTTGTCGCCGAGGCGTCGGGGGCCGACGTCTCGGTGTTCGACAACGGCGCGCCGATCGACCCGCTGCGCTGGGTCGACGGCGGTCGCCTCGAGCGGCTCCGCTACCACCGGGCGGGGGCGGCGCGCTCCGGCGCGGAGTTCACGCCGTCTGCCGACAACCTGCTGCTCGCCCTCCCCGGCGCGCAGGCCTCCCTCGAGGAACTCGTGCGCTCGACCGAGCGCGGGCTCTTGCTCACGTGCCTGTGGTACATCCGCGAGGTGGATCTGGCGACGCTGCTGCTCACGGGGCTCACCCGCGACGGCGTCTTCCTCGTCGAGCACGGCGAGGTGGTCGGCGCGGTGAACAACTTCCGCTTCAACGAGAGCCCAGTCGACGTGCTCGCCCGCACCATCGAGGCGGGCCGCCCCGAGCGGGCGCTGTCGAGGGAGTGGGGCGAGTGGATGAACCGAACGACGATGCCGGCGCTCAGGGTCGCCGACTTCAACATGAGCTCGGTCAGCCCGGCGAGCTGAGCGCGCGGAGCCCGGGAACGCCATGCTCGTCGAGCTCGCCTACGGCACGACCGGGCTGAAGGTCGAGCTGCCCGACGCCACGACCGTGGTCGCGCCCACGCACCGGCCGGCCGCGCCCGACGAGCTGGCCGAGGTGCGCCGGGCACTTCGCGAGCCGGTGGCCGGGCCACCGCTCTCGGCGCTCGTCCGCCGGGGCCAGCGCGTCGCGATCGCCATGTGTGACGGCACCCGCCCCCAGCCGCGCCACCTCATGATCCCGGCCGTCCTCGACGAGCTGGAGGGCCGGGTCGACCCCGACGACGTCGTCGTCCTCGTCGCGACCGGCACCCACCGGGGGAACACGCCGGCGGAGCTGGCGGCGATGCTCGGCCCGGAGGTGCTCGGGCGCGTCCGGGTCGTGAACCACGACGCCCGTGACGACGCCTCGCTCACCTACGTCGGTCGCCTCGGCGACGGGGTGCCGGTCCACCTGAACCGCCACTTCGTCGAGGCCGACGTGCGGATCACGACCGGCTTCGTCGAGCCCCACTTCTTCGCCGGCTTCTCGGGCGGGCCGAAGCTCGTCGCTCCCGGCCTCGCCGGCATGGAGACGACCCTCGTCCTCCACGACGCCCGCCGCATCGGCGACGCCCGCGCGACGTGGGGGGTCACCGTGGGCAATCCCGTCCACGACGACGTGCGGGCGATCGCCCGCCACACGGGCGTCGACTTCGCGCTCGACGTCGTGCTCAACCGCGCCAAGGAGGTGGTGGCGGCCTTCGGCGGCGAGCTGTTCGCGATGCACGCGGCGGCCTGTGCCGCCTCGCGCCGGGTGGCGATGCGGGCGGTGCCGGCCCGCTTCGACGTCGTCGTCACGACCAACTCGGGCTTCCCGCTCGACCAGAACCTCTACCAGGCGGTGAAGGGCATGTCGGCCGCGGCCGAGATCGTGCGCCCCGGTGGCCTGATCGTCGAGGCGGCCGAGTGCCGTGACGGCTTTCCGGACCACGGCGAGTACCGCCGCCTGCTCACCTCGGCCTCCTCGCCAGAGGCGCTGCTCGCGGCCGTCGCCGCGCGCGACGAGACGGTGCCCGACCAGTGGCAGGTACAGGTGCAGGCGCGGGTGCAGACGGCCGCCCGCGTGCTCCTCCACACCGACGGGCTCTCCGACGCCGAGCTCGCCGAGGCCCATCTCGGCCCGGCGCACGACCTCGCGGCGGTCGTCGCCGAGGAGGTGGCGCGCCTCGGGGAGGGTGCGACCTGCTGCGTGCTCCCGGAGGGCCCGCAGACGATCCCCTACGTCGCGGCGCGCTGAGCTCGCGCACGATGCACCGAGATCGCGCCGGGCGACGCCCCTCCACCGGGCGAGCGGGCCGGCGGGGCGCGCTCGCGCCGGGGAGGCGGCGGCGCCTGCCTGGTGCCCGCGGCGCCTCGGGTACGCCTGAGCTGCCCGCATCAGGCATGCTGGAGCGATGGAGCACGCTGGCGAGCCCGTCCCCGGGAGGTACTACGGCAGCGGTGCCGGCGCGACCCCCTTCCTCCGGGAGGTCGCGGCGCGGGCGTCCGCCCGTGCGACGACGCGCCGGACGCGCATCGTCGCGACGATCGGCCCGGCCTCGGACTCCCCCGAGACGATCGCCGCGATGGCCGCCGCGGGCATGGACGTCGCCCGGATACCGCTCGCCCACGGCTCCATCGACGAGGCGATCGCGCGCGTCCGGCGGGTGCGCGAGGCCGCCCCGGAGGTCGGCGTCCTGGCCGATTTGCCGGGCCCGAAGATCCGCTCGTCGCCGTTTCGCGAGGGCGGGGTCATGCTCGTCGCCGACGCCGAGGTGCGCCTCGTCCCGGGCTCGCGGCTCGAGTCGAGCTCGGCGCAGACGATCGGCATCGCGCTCGACGAGGTGGCGGCCGGCCTCGAGCAGGGGGACACGGTCGCCCTCGGCGACGGTGGCGTCTCGCTCGAGGTCGTCCGGCGCGAGGGCGACGCCGCGATCGCGCGCGTCCTGAACGGCGGCCACGTCCAGGGCCGGCCGGGCGTCACCGTGCCCTCGAGCCGGGTGCAGCTCGCCACGCCGACCAAGGACGACCTGGCCCGACTGGAGGCGCTCGTCGCCGAGGGGGTCGAGCTGATCGCCGTATCCTTCGTCCGCTCGGCCGCCGACATGCTGGCGGTCCGCTCGGCGGTCGGGGACGCCTCGACGATGCTCGTCGCCAAGATCGAGACGGCGGACGCGATCACCGATCTCGACGCGATCCTCGCCGTGGCCGACGCCGTGATGGTGGCACGGGGCGATCTCGGCGTGCGCGTCCCGCTCGAGGACGTCCCCCACCACCAAAAGCGGATCATCCGCTCCGGCGTGCGCTATGGCCGGCCGGTGATCACCGCCACCCAGATGCTCGAGTCGATGATCACCTCGCCGGTGCCGACCCGTGCGGAGGTGACCGACGTCGCCAACGCGGTGCTCGACGGGACGAGCGCGGTGATGCTCTCGGGGGAGACGGCGATCGGCCACGATCCGACGCGGGTCGTCGCGACGATGGCCCGGATCGTCTCGCGCACCGAGCAGGACTTCGACTACCTCCATTGGGGCGCCAACCTCGGCGTCCAGGAGGTGGCCGGCGACGCCTCCTCTCCGGCGCGCATCACCGCCGCGATCACCGGCGCCGCGTGGCGCGCGGCGATCGAGCAGGACGCCTCGGCGATCATCGCCTGCACCCGCTCGGGCGCGACGGCCCGGGTGATCTCGCGCTTTCGTCCCTCGATGCCGATCGTCGCGGCGACCCCCTCCCTGCGCACCGTGCGGCAGCTCTCGATGAGTTGGGGCGTCGACGCGCTGCTGGTCCGGGAGTCGACCAGCACCGACGACATCGTGTGGTTCGCCGTGAAGCGGGCGGTCGAGGAGGGCTACGCGAAGCCGGGCGACGTCGTCGTCGTGCTCGCGGGGTCGCCGAACGAGCCGGAGCCCGTGACCGACACGCTCCGTATCGTGCGGGTCAGCTGAGCCGGAGGCCTCGGGCCAGCCGGGAAGGGGAGGGGAGTCGATGCGGAAGTTCCGCCGCAAAGGGCGCGAGGTGGTGCCGTCGACCGTGCCGGCCGGCGCGGCGCCGACCTTCAGCGCGCCGCCGCCGACCACGCCCGTCGAGGTCGGCCTCGCGCTCCGTTCGGCTCGCGAGCGCGCCGGTCTCGGGCTGGACGATGTCCGCGACCGCACCGGGGTCCCGAAGGTCGACCTCGACGCACTCGAACAGGGCCGCTTCGAGCTCCTCCTCGTCGAGCAGGCCGCCGTCGTCGCGCTCTGGCGTTTCGCGGAGCTCGTCGGGCTCGACCCCACCGTGCTCGTCGGCGTGCTCCGGAGCCAGTGGCCGAACCGCGCCCTCGCGGTCGACGCCTTCCGCCTCGGCCCCTCGCCGGACTCGATGCCGCTCGCCCGGCTGAAGGCGGCGCGCCAGCTCCTGGCGCCGATCACCGGGACCCGTCAGCTCGGGGTCGGGTCGTCCTCCGTCTCGGGGCTCGGGCTGTCCGAGGCGACGCGCCAGCTCCTCGCCGCGACCTCCTCCTCGACGGCCATCGCCGTCGCCGCGATCGGCCCGGGCCGCTCGCCTCGCCGCCCCCGGAGCCGTGCGGCGGGGGCCAGGCAGCGGACGGCAGACTCCGACGACGAGGACGGGCAACGCCGCGCCGAACAGGAGCGCGGCGGGCCCGCGGCGCCGGGGCGTGCGGACGAGGCGCGGGCGGCGGGCGGGACGCCGGTCGCCCGGGCGGCGCCGCAGGACGACGACTTGGAGGCGCACGGCGGGGCCGCTCCACCCAGCTCGAGCCCGGCGCGGCCGGAGTCGACCGCGGCCGACGCCCCTCGACTGCTCGCCGCCGCGCCGGTCGCGAGCGGCACGACCGGCGGGCCGGAACACGCGCGGCTGGCGCGCCAGCCCGGCTGGGCCGGGAACGTCGCCCGGGTCATCGCCGAGCGCTTCGGCATCGAGCCCTTCGCCGAGCCGTACGAGATGGGCGGTGAGGACCTCGCGACCTGAGGGCGCGGCGCCGCGGGGACAGAGGGCGCAGGGGCGCAGCGCGCCCGGGCTGCACGGCTGTGGTAGCAATCAGCTCGGGCCGGTCCGCCACCGCGGAGGCGGGCGATCGGCGAGCAGGGGGATGGGGACGATGAGCGAGGCTGAGGCGCAGGGCGCGGCGAGACCGGGCCGGCAACGGGCCGGCGCATACGAACGGGGCCTGCGGGCGGAGAGGGGATGCGGCTGATGGCGAGCGCGATCGGGGTCACCCCCGAGCACCTCCAGGCGATCTCGGGCGAGGTCCGGCAGGGCGCCGCGGCGATCGAGCTCATCGTCGCGGAGCTCCAGAAGAAGATCGAGCCGCTGACGACCGAGTGGAGCGGCGCGGCCCGGGAGTCGTTCGAGGACCTGTGGGGGCAGTGGAACGATGGCGTCGAGAACGTGCACGAGGCGCTCGTCGCGATCGCCGAGCTGATCGCCAAGGCCGGCCTCGCCTACGCCGAGGCCGAGCGGTCGATCGCGGCCGCCTTCCAGCTCTGAGGCGTCCCGCCCGCGCGCCGGGCGCCCCCGGATCGGCGTGCGCCCGGATCAGGGCGCGCCGGCGACGGGCGGGAGGTGGACGACGACGGTCGTGTCGCCCTCCCGCAACAGCCGGATCCGCGCCCGGGTGATGCGCGCCAGGTTCGCCTCGGTGAGCGTCTCCGACGGCGGCCCGATGGCGACGACGCGACCCTCGGCGAGCAGGGCCAGCTGGTCGGCGTAGGCGCCGGCGAGCGTCAGGTCGTGCATCGTCGAGAGCACGCTGAGCCGCTCCTCGCGGCGCAACCGGTTCACGAGGTCGAGCACGTCTTGCTGGTAGGCGATGTCGAGGCCGGATGTCGGCTCGTCGAGCAGCAGCACGGGCGACTCCTGCGCGAGGGCCCTGCCGATGACGGCCCGCTGGCGCTCGCCCCCCGACAGCGAGGACAGGAGGCGCTCGGCGTAGCCGTCGAGGCCGAGCGCGGCGAGCACCCGGCGGGCGACGGCGAGATCGTGCGCTCCCTCGGCACCGAGGGGCCGCAGGTGCGCCGTGCGGCCGAGGAGCACGTAGTCGAAGACGCGCAGCCCCGGCGGCACCACCGGGTGCTGCGGCACGAAGGCGACGAGGCGTGCCCGGGCGGCCGGGTGGAGGGTCTCGAGCGCCGCATCACCCACCGACGCGCTTCCCTGGTGGGCGGCGAGGCCGGCGACGGCTCGCAGCAGCGAGGTCTTGCCGGCGCCGTTCGGACCGACGACGGTGAGCCACCCGCCGACGGGCACGGTGAACGAGACGTCCTCGACGAGCGCCCGCTCCCCGACGCGTACGCCGATCCCCCGGCAGACGAGGTCGCCTCGTGCCGGCGCGGGTGGCGGCTCCGAGCCGCGCCACCAGCCGCGGGCGGTGGCCGCCCGCCGTGTCGGCACGGTCCCGATCGTGCGGCTCACCAGCCGGCTCCGGCGCGCCGCCGCAGCACCAGCACGAAGAAGGGGCCGCCGAGCGCGGCCGTGACGACGCCGATCGGCAGCTCGGCGGGGGCGAGTGCGACGCGGGCGACCAGGTCGGCGAGGACCAGGAAGCCGGCCCCCGCGAGAAGCGACATCGGAAGGATCACCCGGTAGCTCGTCCCGCCAAGCAGGCGTACGACGTGGGGGACGATGATGCCGACGAAGCCGATCAGGCCGCTCACCGACACGGCGGCGGCCGTGCCGAGGGAGGCGGCGAGCAGCACCACGAAGCGGGTCCTGCGCACGTCGATGCCGAGCGACTGCGCCTCCTCGTCGCCGACCGCGAGGACGTCGAGGCGCCGTCGGAAGAGCAGGAGCACGGCGGCGCTGAGCGCCGTGTAGGGCAGGAGCAGCAGCGTGTCGTGCCAACCGGGCGTCGACAGATCGCCGAGGATCCAGCTGTAGACGTCCCGCAGGGTCTGGGTCTGGCGAAGCTGGAGGAAGGTCTGGACGGCGGTGAACATGGAGGAGATGGCGACGCCGGCGAGCAGCAGCGTCGCCGGGGAGCGCTCGCCGCCGGCCACCCCGAGGCCGTAGGTGAGGGCGACCGCGACGAGCGCACCCGCGAACGCCGCCACCGGGACGTACGGGAGCGGGCCCGTCGCGCCCTCCGCGCCAGAGGTGATGGCGATCGTCGCTCCAAGGCCCGCACCCGCCGCCACGCCGAGCAGATAGGGGTCGGCGAGCGGGTTCCTGAACACGCCCTGGTACGAGCCGCCGGCGAGCGCCAGCGTGCCTCCGACGAGCAGGCCGAGCGCGACGCGCGGCGCGCGCACCTGCCAGACGATCGCCGCGTCGATCGCGCTCAGCGGGACGTGGAGGTGGAGCCCGGTGACGCGGTCGAGCAGCTCGATGACCTCGCCGCGCAACGCGATCGGGGTCGGCCCGACGAGCAGACCGAGGAGGACGACCCCGACGAGCCCGACGAGCGCGGCGGCGAGGATGAGCGGACGCAGGGCCCGGTGGCGGGCCGGCCCGGGCCCGTCCATCGGCTCAGCCCCTGACCGCGGGCGTCGGCTGGACGGCGTTCACGACGTGCACGACCTCGCGCAGCAGCTGGACGACGCGCGGGCCCCAGCGCGAGGCGATGTCCTGGTTCAGCTCGATCACCCGGCCCGTGCGCACCGCGGTGAGGGCCGACCAGCCCGGGCGCGCCCGCACGGAGCGCACCGAGGCCCCGTCCGCGAGGAAGACGAAGGTCGGGTTGGCGTGGACCACCGTCTCGCTCGACAGTTGCGGGTAGTCGCTGCCGTGCACCGAGCTGCCGGCGATGTTGGCGAGGCCGGCCAGGTGGAGCAGCGAGCCGATGAACGTCGCCGACGTCGCCGTGTACAGCGTCGGGTCGAGCTCGTAGAAGTAGGTGAGCGGCGGGTACCGCCGGTGCACCTCGGCGACGAGCGTGCTGACCTCGGTGCGCATCTGCCCGACGACCCGCTCCACGCCGGTCGTGTCGCCGGTCAACCGGCCGAGCTCGGTGATCTCGGCGTACGTCTGGCGGAGGTCCCGGGCGGCCGGGAGGTAGAGCACCGGGATGTCCAGCAGCTTGAGCGAGGCGACGAGGTTCGGCGGGCTCGGGTTGTACGAGACGACCACCAGATCGGGCTTGTAGCCGGCGATCGCCTCGACGTTCGGCGTATAGCCGGACAGCGTCGTCCGCGGGGCGTTCGAGGGGTAGTTCGAGTCGTTGTCGACGGCGATCACCTGGTGCCCGGCCCCGATGCTGAAGAGCATCTCGGTGGCGGTGGGCGACAGCGAGACGATCCGGTGGGGCCGGCTCGCCAGGGTGACCGGCCCGTAGGGGCTCTGGACGGTCACGGGGTAGGCCGGCCCGGCACGCGCCGTGCGGTGGGGGCCGACCGGTGACGCCGCGGCGCCCGTCGCAGCGAGCGTGAGGGCCGCCGCGACGCCGAGCGCGCCGATCAGCCTGACGATCCGAGCAGTCACGAGCGATCCTCCTTCCGTCCGAGTTAGGAACCTCGACGGCGAGGACCACGATCGTCCCGACCGCACGAGCCGCCCTTCCTCGAGAGCCGTTCTCCGTGCACCGTCGGCCAGGCGATCTGGCTCGGCCCCGAAGGGCCTTACAGCTGCGGGACAGCGCCGGACTCGCACCGGACTTCGCTGAACCGACGGTCGCCGCCACCCTACACGCGCGCCGCGAGGCCGGCACAGCCGAGCGCACGGGACGCTCGCCCGGCTCCGGGGCGCTCAGCGCGGGAGTTCGAGCGAGCGGGCCACCGAGCGCGCGGGGTCTGCCACGGCGCCGCGCCGCCCGGTGTTCGGTGCCGATGCGGCCAG
>Ga0307372_10004406_pt1 | contig 21734 bp, 20 predicted proteins | sample OX1MG_FD_202533 | JGI IMG/M metagenome (GOLD analysis project Ga0307372, IMG submission 202533) | Soil microbial communities from Risofladan, Vaasa, Finland - OX-1 | ecosystem: Environmental > Terrestrial > Soil > Coastal area > Acid sulfate soil | place: Finland: Risofladan, Vaasa | collected...
ACATCATCGTCACATGACTGAGTGGTTCGACGCGAGAACCGATGCGGTTCTTTGGCTTTCGCACCCCTTTGGCGACGGCGCGTACCTTGCCATTCTCCTTTGTCAAGAACGTCACTATGCGATCGGTCTCACCGAGTCGGATCGCTCGCAATGCAATGCCCTCGTCGCTGAAGTGCGCCATCGTTAGGCCCGGTGAATCATGCCGCCACCGACGATGAGCACGAACCCGGCAACGATGAAGACGAGGATGTACAGCGCAGGATGAAAGCCAAGTGAAGCGAACAGCGCGAGCACCATAATCGCGATCAGTCCCAAGAAGACACCGAGCACCCTTCCAATGTGATCAGCAAGCCACTGTCGAGAGGAGATCTCGCGGGGTTCTGTCTTATCGGGGGTCCTGATGGTCATTGGTCGAGTCCACCAAAGCGGCGATCGCGTCGTTGGAATTCGCGGATGGCCACGTAGAGATTGTCGCGACGAAAATCAGGCCAGAGCACCTCGGTGAAGACCAGTTCCGAGTATGCGAGCTCCCAGAGGAGGAAGTTCGAGATCCGGTACTCACCCGAGGTCCTGATCACGAGGTCGGGATCTGGCATCTCCGGATAGTAGAGATGCGAGGCGATCGCCTTTTCGTTGATCTTCTCCGCTGGTGTACCGGACTCGACGAGTGCCTTCACGGCATCGATGATCTCTGCGCGACCTCCGTAGTTGAAGCAGATGGTCAGTGTCATTGTCCGGTTGGACTGGGTCATATCGACCGCCTCGTCCATCGTCTTTGCGAGGCGCTTTGGAACCCGCCAGTCGCGACGGCCAGAGAAGCGGATCCGAACGCCCTGTTTGTTGAGATAGTCGCGGTTGCGGTTCAAGATACCGACGTTGAAGTTCATCAAGAAACGGACCTCATCGACGGGGCGTCGCCAGTTCTCGGTCGAGAAGGCATAGACCGTGAACCACTTGATACCAAGCTCGAGCGCCCCTTCGATGACGTCCAAGAGGGCCTCTTCGCCAGCGGCATGTCCCTCCGTGCGCGCAAGACCGCGCGCCTTGGCCCAACGACCATTTCCATCCATGACGCACGCGACATGAACGGGAATTCGCTGGGGATCAATATCGTTGAGGACCACATTGTGAAGTTACTCGCCCGATCTCGCCGTTGAGAGGCGCGGAGCAAGCAATTCCAAGAATGTGCGGTGAATTCGTGGCAGCCAACGGAGATATTTGGTCATCCCGGGCCGTTTCGCCTCGTGGCCCAACAGGCAACTTCTCAGCACGCTTCCTTCGCGTCAGATCGATGGAATAGGTCGAGTCCGACCAGGAGGGAGTCATTGTCGCAGAGCTCGCGGTTGCACGACCATAATACCCTATGGGGTATTATGGATCCATGACCTTTTCCCACATCCTCCCTGTCCTCAAAGCCTCTACGTGCGCGGCTCCCTTGACGCGTTCCAAGCAACGCATCCTCTTTCTGCTCGCGGGGATGTTCACTCTCTCCGGTACCTCACTTGCATTTGGTGTGAATCACTGGTTTGCACTGATTCCGGTCGTTGTCGGGGCGAACCAGCTGTTCATGTCCGCAGCTGGCTGGTGTCCGATGTCGAAGTTGCTTGATCGAGTGCTGGACGGCCGGGCCGCGTAGCCAGGTCGAGCGGGATCGTCTCTTCGGGCGAGGAAGCTGGGATCGTATCCCTGCTCGAGAGAAGACTCGCGTCTTTTTCTCCGAGTGCCGTCAGGTCCAAGCCGCGTGCGAGTACACCTCGCGAGGAAGCAGCGCTCGACCCGTGTAGCCCTGTTGGTTGCAGTACTCGCCAAAGGTCTTCAGAACAAGCTCCTCTGAATCAATTCCATATCCGAAAAGGTCCTTCGAAAAGACATCGCGCATCTCAGGTTCCAGATAGCCGGTCTCGATATAGGGGTCGAGGGCCTTCGCCGGGATCATGGCGCGAACACTTGATTGCTTGAATGCATTGAACAGACTCAACGGGACCCAGGGATGACGGTCGACGACCTCGCGCTTGATGACAACACAATGATTGGTTGGGTACAGCCCAGTCTGGCGGAGGTAGCGAATGCCCTCGGCTCTGGGATCTGCAAAGAGCCGTCGCACCCCCGATCCCTCGGCAAGAAGTTCGGGAGACGGTCTCATCACGTTGACATACGCGTCCAGTCTTCCATCGAGCAGCATCTGGTCAATTGAGTCATTGGGAGCGATCTCGTTGAGTCGTAAGCCGTCTGGTGGGGCGAAGGCAACCTCCCCCGCGGTGGAATCCGCAACTCTTTGGGTGAACCACTCCACGTCCATTGGCGAGACTCCAAACTCGTGTTCAAGGGCTCCTCGACACCAGAGCGAAGCTGCAGATTGATACCCGGGAATGCCGATTCGCTTGCCGTTGAGGTCCTCGGGGCGCCCTATGCTGGCGCCCGCGCGAATGAGCGTGGTTGTGTGGAAGAAATGTCGCATCGTAAAGACGGGAATTGGGACAAAAGAGGTGTCACCGCGGTCAATCATCATGAATACCGTTGTCAGCGACATGTCGCTGGCATCGAACTCCCGGGTTTTCAACTGATGTTGAAAGAGCTTTGGACCACGCAGGGCCGTCGAACAGTGAAGGTCAATTCCCTCAGCGCGCACCTCTCCTGCGATGAGCGCCGCAGTCCGAGGGTTCACGTCCATCGCAAGGCTCAATTCAACGTCTTTCATCGAGTGCTCCCTTCAACAGCTACGAAATGCTTACATTAAATATTTAAGGGATTCAATGAGGGCAATGATTTTCGCGTCGGAGTCGCTAAGGAGTTCGAAAGTGAGGTTCTAGCCTGAGTTGTCAAATTGGCTTCATTTGGTCTCTCCACTAAGCAAATTACAGATGGCCAATTAATGGGGAGATTTTTGACGTGACTTTGATGTTAAAAAAATCACATTTGCATGATTGGTATACCCGCTTGAAGCTGACATCGAGGATTGCGCCGCCGAGAAAATGCTTGACGCAGTCTGTGCACATTTGTCAATCAAACTCGCATTCTTTGTTGCGCAAAATCAAGCGAGTGCCTAACTTCGACCGTATCTTCACGTCACGCAAAAGCTGGAGGCCCAGTGGAAAGCCTTTCAAGTATTTTGCCGTCAAAACTAATTGTCTCTCGTTTTGATGGCTGATCAGGATGTGGTTGTAAGCGCGAAATAAGAAGCTGGGCCGCAACAATGGACATTGCTCTAAACGGATGCTCGTATGTAGTCACCGGGGGGTTTGAAATTTCAAACCATTCATCGTTCGAAAACCCCACTAGAGAGATATCATTCGGAAGTTGCAATCCTCTGGCTCGAAACACCATGAGGCAAGCACTTATTGCAAGGTGATGCGCCCCAATGACTGCCGTTGGCCAAGCATCTCTCGGGGTATCCAAGAGGTTCTCAAGATTCCGAGAACAATCATGGCGGTTTGCAGGACAATGAACTACTTTGCATTCATCTGGAGAGAGGTCCATTGCAGCAACTGCGCGAGTAAAGCCGCGGGATTGAGCGTCTACTCCGAGAACTCCCTGGCGACCTGCGATCATCACAATTCGACGATGTCCAAGATTTGCAAGATACTGCATAACATGTGCAATACCATCAGCGTCGTCCACATAAACCGCGTCGACATTTACAGACGACGACCGCTGTCCAATCTCGATTACCGGAATCCCCAAATTATCTATGACGCCATCGATGCCTTGCTTTGTGCAGGGCACGTGCACTAGAGCATCTACTTTTCGATTGACTAAAGAGTTAATAATTTTCGCGTCTTTTCCGGCATCAAAGTTGTGGCAACCCAAAACCACATGCAATCCGTGCGGTGAAAGTTGGTCTGTCAAATGCGCGAGACAATTTGTGTAGTAATTGTTCGTGAGATTTGGAATAACGACTCCCACATATCCAGTTTTTTGTTTTCGTAAAGATCTTGCGAGCTGGTTTGCTTGATAGCCCAAACGATTGGCTTCCTCGCGGATTAGTAACGCTCGAGACTTACTAATCCTGGTGTCGCCATTTAGCGCGCGCGAAACCGTCGCTGTTGAGCAGCCGACGGCGTCAGCAACATCACGAAGTGTTGTCATTTGCTTACAGTATCCTGATGACACTGGCTGCGCAATCGATTACGCAAAAATAGTGCTTCAGATTATTTCAATGTGAAGCCAAGATTGCTTGACAGTGACAATATGTGCCTGTCATCATGTGTTAGCTAAGGAGAGCAGGCAACGATTAACGGCACTGTTTTATGCAACGTTGCATTGGATAGAGCGTCAATCGCTAAATATTGGGTTTAGAAGCAAATCTTAAAGATCTAGTTTCTCTGCAGTCTGGGGGGGTGTTCGGCTTTAGCCAAAGGGTGGGGAGTTGCGCGAGTTTCCGATTCGTGTGTTGCGCGTCGTCTTTTTCTGTCTGGTCACGTTGGGGGATGAGATGTGGCAAAGGCATGCTTCGCGCTTAATACGGTTTTGCTTCGATTTTTGCGAGCGGGAACGCTCGTTGGATTTCGGTTCACAGTCAGTGCGTGCTTTTCCGTTAATTCCAAGGGGGAACAAAATTGCGGAACATTCGATCATTTAAAGTTGTATCTGCGATAGGTATTTTAGGAATTTCGGCGTTGGTGTCTTCCAGCTCTTTTGCTGCTAGTGCCGCGACGAGTCCCATAAAGGGCCCTAGCAATCCTTGCGCTCATTTTCCAAAGGCGCCTATCAATATTGCTGCTTTTGGTCCTTTCTCAGGACCAAGTGCTAGTACGGGCGAGCGAGGAATATTGCCTGGTCTCAAAGTTGGCACTTACGAGGTCAATGCTGGCGGCGGTGTTTGTGGAAATCAATTTGTCCAAGTAGTGCAAGACTCAAGGGGAGACCCTGCTGACGCGATACCTGCTGCGTACCAGCTCGTTGCAACGCATCATCTGAATGGCATTATCGGTCTTGACTCTGAAACAGCAGTGTCAACTGCAAGAATTTTCAACGCGGCGAAGATCTTGACAATGACGACTGCCGGCGCGACTCAGTTGAATTCGTTGCGGATGAAGTACGTTTATCGAACGTATCCACCAGATTCAGTTGAAGCGTACGCGATGGTTGCTGCGGCGTTTGAAAAGCGCTGGAAGAGGGCGGTTGTTTTCTACGACAACACTTCTGGCGACCAAAGTGCCGTACCTCCGCTTCTCTACTCTTACCGACATCATGGTGGCAAAATTTTGGCCAATATGACGGTGACTGAGGATGAACCGTCGTACGAGACGTACATTCAAAAGATCGTGAAGCTTAAGCCGCAGGTCATCTTTTTTGAGGCGGATGTGCAAACAGCGGGCACTTTCTTTGGCGAGTTGCAGCAGTCTTCGCTAGGGCTCAAGACTCCTATTATACAAGGCTCAACTGAGCCGCTTATGGTGCAAGCGATTGCATCTGCTACACACCTGACCAACGCTGACATAAGCAAGTTTGATTTTGCTACGCAACCGCAGACGAAAAACGCCGTCACCTATGCGAGTTTCGCGCATTGGTTCCAACTTGCAAACAATGGTTTGTCACCTTATAACGGTTACAACGCCGCAAATTTTGATGGGATCAACCTGATGGCGCTCGCGATGTATTTGGCCGGTTCACCAGATCCGACCAAATATGTAAAGTACATAGAACAATTAACCAATGACCCGAAGGGTCACCCCTGTATTGACTATGCGTCGTGCCTAGTGCTCCTAAAGAAGCACAAGACGATCTTCTACGATGGTGCTGCAGGTCCACATCTGTTTAATAAGTTTCATTGGTCAACTGGTCAATGGGCTGTGGCAATCCCAGGCGCCCAAGGTAACGGCGTGGTGATTAGGCAAATTCCCGCTGCTCAGTTGCTTAAGCTTTCGCAGTAACGGGAAAGATGATTTCCATTAAGTGCGAATTAAAATAGGGCTTAATGCAGAGTTTTTGCAGGCAAAAGGGTGGAAGTTCTCGTCCTCCCGGCGCCGATACCTCTCGTAAGAGCCTTCTTTTAAAAGTTGAAGTTAGTCATGCCTCCTAGCTACATCGGGCCTAGGTAGCTAGGAGGCAATTCCAAAAGTGACTAATGCACTTTGCAGCCGGTTTACGACAGGCGACGTATTCGTAGTTCGGTGAGAAAAGAACGTTTTGGGGTTAACAACGCAAGCTTGCGAGGATCTTTCGATGAAACAGGGGTATTTAAACTAATAGGGGGATGACGATGGTGCAGCAAAGTCCTACTGAATTGGGTTCTGTAACCGAATCAAAAATTGCGAAACGGCTACCGTATAGTGCGTACGAATTGTGGATGCGTGACCAGGGAATTCCAATATACGAGGGACACTTTATTGCCGATATAACAGCCGTCGAGCGAGCAGAGTGGAAGTCTCTGGGTGGAAATGGGGCGTTCATTAATCTGCGCGGTATGGACGGATTTACTCTGGCCTACGTTATTGATATTGCGCCTGGTAGCGAGCTCAACTGGCAAAAGCATATGTATGAAGAGAGCATCTATGTTCTCGAAGGTGCTGGCGTGATGGAGTTGGAAACTCCGCTAGGTCCGGAGAGAAGTCGCGAATTTAATTGGGAGAAAGGAACGCTTCTAGCCCCAACATTGAACGCGCGTTATCAATTGCGAAATACTTCAAATGAAGTGGCACTTTTGTATGTGGTGACAGATGCTCCAATGATTATGGACTTCTATCACAATATGGACTTCATTTTTAACTCTGATTTCGTATTCGAAGATCGGATGAGGCAGCTTTCTGAAAACAACGAAATTAAGACTGGTATTAGTGGACGGGGAAACCTTGTAATTCAAGGTAATCAGATACACGATGTGGACCATCTGGGACTTCTTGATCACAGCTCCGACGGGAAAGGCTCGGGAGTATCAAGCGCGATCTATGAGATGGCCGGAAACACACTTGCGGGTCATTTAGCGCAGGAGCCTCTTTACACGTATGACCGAGCTCATTATCACGGAGGTGGTGCGACAATTCTCCACCTCAAGTCTGACGTGAATGCCAAGTCGCATGGATACACTCTTTTGTGGCCGCCAGAACTCGGTGAAAGGCCATATGAATCTGGGTTTGGCGATCGGGTGATCAGGGCGGACTGGCAGCCCGGTTCCGTATTGAGCCCTCCCACTTCGTGGTATCACGAGCATTTCAATCTTGGTGGGAACGACGATCGAAATATCGCATTCCGATTTGGATATGGCTGTGTTTATCCAGCGCGTTTCTATACGAGTACTCATGATGTCAATGGGCAAACTGCGTGCACAGTACCGTCCCACAAGGGTGGAACCATGATTGACTGGCCCGACGAGGATCCGAAGATTCACGCTGATTTTGAGGAAGCGGTCAATGCTGAAGGTGGTGCTTGTGCGATGGATCACAGCATCTTTAATCGAGCGTGATGGCAGTGAAAGCAGATTCAGCTCGTAGCGAGAATGTTTGGCCAGCAACGTAAATAAGGAGCTTCACGGAAGATGGAAGTTCCCGGTTTCTACTCAGGAGGATTTGTAATTTGAGAGCGAACATCAACACATTTGTCATGAGGCCGTGAGGGGGTGGAAACTGATGAATGAGTTCTTGAACGCGTTGTCAGCTGGTGTTGTGAACGCCTCTGTGATATCGATAGCCACAGTCGGATTCAGTCTTCAATTTGGTATCACAAATTATATTAATATCGCGTACGGCGATTTTCTAACCTTTGGTGCCTTCTTTTGGTATGCCTTTGCCGTAGGGCTTGGAGTCGAGCTATGGGTTAGCGCAGTATTGGCTGTATTTGGAACCGGTCTCATGGCGGTCGCTGTGAGCAGGGGAGTATTTACGCCAATTTTGAGGCGACGGGCCACCAAACCCTTTATTCTCATGATTGCCTCATTTGGAATGGCTGTCATGCTCGAGAATATTCTGCTTGCAATTTACGGATCCGGATTTGTAACGATTCCGGCCCGAGGAAATGCGAACGTAATTAGCATTGGGGGATTTCAGCTCTCGGGGAATCAACTTTCGGTTGTCGTAATTGTCGTTGTAGTGATGTTCGGGATCCGTTATTTACTGACGCGAACGAAGCTTGGCAAGGCAATGCGTGCGATGTCAGATGATGACCAATTGGCTCAGAATTGCTCAATAAATACTAGGCTAATCACCGATTGGACCTGGCTTATTACAGGGATGATCGCGGGAATTGCTGGGTGTGTTCTTGCACTTCAAACTGTCAATATCAACGACACGTCGGGCTCGTCCGAACTCTGGTTGATTATTCCGGCCTCTTTCGCGGGTGGTATTGGTAACCCCTACGGGGCAGTAGCAGGCGCAACAACTCTGGGATTTGGCATCGCCTTAACAGATACGTACTTGGGTGGTCAGTACGACATCATCGTCGGCGGCTTATTGCTAGGCGCCGTCATTTTGCTTCGACCCCAGGGTCTTTTTGCATCAGCCAGAAAGGCACTCGTATGAGACGCGCATCAAGAAGGGGGAGAAAATAACATGTCGTATCTGCTAATAGTTGGAATTTTTGTTGTGACTAATATGATCGCCGCATTGGGCTTGAACCTACAGTTGGGGTTTGGCGGAATAGTAAACCTTGCATTCATCTTGTTTTTTGCTTGCGGAGCTTATTTCACTGCAGTGTTTACTATTGGGCCGCCCGGAAGTTCGCAGGATCATCTCTTGGCACAGACGTACTTATTTGGCGCTCGCTTTCCGTGGCCCTTTCCATTAATTGTCGGGGTATTGGCTACAATTGCCTTGGGATATGTCGTCGCGCGCCTCTTGTTCAGAAATGAGCGTGACGACTTTGCCGGGTTGGCTGCGGTCGCGATCTTTCTCATTTGTTGGAATGCGGTAGGAGACTGGGGCGGCTTGTTCAACGGGTGGAATGGTTTAAGCGCGATTCCTCAGCTTTATCAATCAATATCGCAAGGGGGCTATGAATCTCAAACAGAGATGGCTGTCTATCTTGGAGTCTGCGTTGTTTTCGCCGTTGGTAGCTATTGGTATTGTCAGCGGCTCATCCTTTCTCCGTTCGGCCGATCTTTAAAAGCAGTTAGGGAGAATCGCGCTGCTGCATCTGCCCTCGGCATCAATCCGAACCAGGCAACGCGAAAAGCTTTCATTATCGGATGTGCCTTAGCCGGACTTTCAGGTGGGTTGTTTGTGCAAGGAGCTACCGTATGGTCTCCAAGTACATGGGCGCTTCCCGAAACCGTGGCGCTGATTGCGGCAGTAATTCTTGGTGGACGAGGTAACAACTTTGGATCCATTATGGGGATCGTGTTCTTTCAAGGAGTACTAAATGAAGGTGCCCATTTAATCCCTGGATCTGCACAAAATGGAAATCTGATTGCCGCGACGCAATGGATCGTAATCTCCCTGACGACTGTTTTAGTGCTGTGGGCTCGACCTGCTGGAATATTTCCAGAACGGAAGAGAATCTGGCCAAAAGATATTGATAGAGGATTAGAAAGACCTGATCAAATATCTGCGGAGTCGCTGGCTCGATCTTTGGATTCAGCTGGAGAGACAAAGTGACTTTTTCCGGTGCGCTTAGCATTGATGGAAGACCTGCTTCCCGTCGCCTGCTTGGATGCACGGGAGTCTCGTGTCATTACGGCGGTGTCGCGGCTGTACGCGAGGTTGATCTCTACATCAACAAAGGTACCTGCTTGGGACTGATCGGTCCAAATGGAGCCGGAAAGTCGACACTCTTGAATGCAGTTGCTGGATCTGGTTCGCTTTCGGCAGGTCAGATCGAATTTGATGGCCATGCGATTACTGGATTGCCTGCCTACGAAATCGCTCGGCTCGGGGCAATTCGAACTTTTCAATCGAGTTCAGAGTTTCCTCATTTGAGCGTTATGGAAAATATGCTCGCTGCGGAGCGCTATTCGAGTGAGAGACATACATTTGAAGCTGTGTTCTTGCCTAAGTCATGGAAAGGCAAGGAGCAGAAATCATTGCGCCGCGCGCGAGACTATCTGGCGAGGTTTGGGCTCTCGCATATGGAAGATGAATACGCAGGTTCGTTGAGCGGTGGTCAAAAGCGCTTGCTTGAGCTCGCGAGAGCCTTGATGGCGGAGCCGATCATGCTACTTCTAGATGAACCTACTGCAGGAGTTGCTGGACCGACCGTCGAGATACTGGTGGCACATCTGAAGGAGCTATCCAAGGATGGTATGACAATTCTTTTAGTTGAACATAATTTGCAGGTCGTTGAAGATCTATGTGACTCGATTGCTGTTATGGCGCTTGGTGAAGTGATTGCGCAAGGGACTCTCGACGAGATACGTCGAAATGAAGCCGTCATAAGCGCCTACTTAAGTTAGCGAGACAGATAATGAGCGATGAAGAGAATATCGAGAGGCGCAAGAATGTGGACGTGGATCCGACCAAGCGCGTTGTAGATGCGATAGATGTTGTAATTGGCTATGGCGGTGATCCGGTTGTCAACGGCGTGACAATGTCTGTAGGCGTTGGTGAGATTGCAGCCATTGTCGGCCCTAATGGAGCAGGGAAAAGCACTTTAGCGAAGGGCATTGTGGGGTTGCTAAAAATCTCCCAAGGTCGTGTGAAGGTTAATGGTCAAGAACTTAAACGCGGAGATTCTGCTTCAGATGTTGCCCGGATGGGTCTTGCTTATGTACCGCAATCCCGATTTGTGTTTCCCAGATTGACTGTCCAAGAGAATCTAGAAATGGGCGGCTATTCATTGCGGCGCCCGGACCGAATAGTGCGAATTGACATGATGCTGGAGAGATTTCCAATTCTTAAGCCATTCGTGTCCCGAATCGCTGGCACTTTAAGCGGAGGCGAGCAGCGGATATTGGGGATAGCGCGTGCATTAATGGTTGATGCTTTCGGCATCGTATTGGATGAGCCGACTGCGGCATTGTCGCCACAAGCATGCAATCAGGTATGGAGCACTGTTGAAGGATTGAAGAGCAACGGACTTGGAATCATCGTTATCGAACAACGAACGCATGCAATTCTTGAAATTGCGGATAAAGGGTATGTTCTTGTTGGGGGAGCATGCGTCGTTACTGGATCCGGAAAAGATCTGCTGCATGTACATAACTTAGGAGATATTTTTCTTGGGAAGCTTCCTTCGAGTTAGCCATGACGCATTTAGATCAATCGGGTGTTGGGCGGCCGATTCAATGTCATAGCGTTAATTAACTATCCAGAAGCGTCCTGGGGTTCTGGATAGCTATCGAATCACCTATTAGGAGGGGCACAAATGGCAGAACTCAGTACAAACGAGGATGCCGCCGGCGTCAAAAAGAAGATAGCAAGTCGGCTGCCTTATAGCGCCTATGAACTTTGGATGCAGGGAGAAGGCATTCCAATTTATGAAGGTTGGGCCATCGAGGACATTACCGTTGTTGAACGCAAAGAGTGGAAACGTCTGGGTGGTAATGGCGCCTTCTTCCATTTGCGTGGCATGGATGGCTTTACTTTGGCCTATGTAATCGACATCCAACCTGGTGCCGAACTCAATTGGCAGAAGCATCTCTACCAAGAGAGCATTTACGTCCTTGAGGGTTCGGGTGTAATGGAGATCGAGACACCCCGTGGCCCACAGCGCAGTCGAGAGTTCAGCTGGAAACGGGGCACGCTCCTAGCCCCAACCGTGAACAGCAGATATCAGTTGCGCAATACTTCACAGGAGACAGCGCTTCTCTACGTTGTTACCGATGCTCCGATGATTATGGATCTGTATCACAACCTCGATTTTATCTTTAACTCCGATTATGTCTTCGCGGATCGTATGGATGCTCTTTCGGAAGATAATGAGGTCAAGTCCAGTTTGAGTGCGCGAGGTGGGCTTGTTATTCAAGGAAATCAGATCCACGATGTGGACCAACTTGGCTTACTTGACAGCACACTCGATGGGAAAGGTGGCGGAGTGCAAAATGCTACTTACGAGATGGCGGGCAATACACTTGCTGGCCATCTCGCTCAGGAGTCGGTACATACCTACGACAGGGCCCACTATCACGGTGGAGGGGCGACCATACTTCACCTAAAGTCTGAGGTGAATGAACGTTCTCACGGGTATACCTTGCTCTGGCCACCTGAGTGTGGTGAGAAACCGTACCAGAATGGATTCGCCGACAAGGTCTTGCGTGTGGATTGGAAACCGGGATCGATTCTCTCGCCTCCAACTTGTTGGTATCACGAGCACTTCAATCTTGGACAAGATGACGATCGCAATATTGCCTTTAGATTTGGATATGCGAATGTATACGGGACGCGTTTTTACACCAGTACACACGACGTTGACGGCCGGCCCGCATGTATCGTGCCCTCACGACTTGGCGGCAGCATGATTGATTGGCCTGATGAAGATCCACAGATCCATGATGACTTCCATGCCGAACTCGCGGCCGAAGGCGCCAATTGTGCTATGGATCACAAACTATTTGCGTCTTCCTAAGGAAATTGGCCTCCCGGTTAAAAACTGCACTGGTTGCCGTGGCGAGTTCGAGATCGGCCTCGAGATATTTGATTCTGCGATGTGCGCGGAAAAGATCATCAACCTCGTAGCTCGGGACTGCTCAAGGTCCGGTTGACATCTTGACCTGCCCCAGAGATTGTTTCCTAGTTCCCTGTTGAGATCGGGCCTGACTGAAAGGCTCATCTCATGTCTCGTAACTATCCACGGAGTTCCGCCAACGGGCGGTCGCGAAGACAGCGGCCGATCTCGAGATCACTCACACCGCGCTCTACAACTGGTTGAAACAGGTGAAGTGGACCCTGACCTATGGACAAGCTGTCCAGGATCGGGGATCCACTTCACAGACCACGATTTAAGTAAGACATCTTTTCTTATGCGGATCAGATCAACTGAAGTCTCGATATACAACCCGAAGCCAGTCATTACTAAGCATCAAATTGCTCAGCCATCCATTTCTCACTCAACTCGGCGTACTTGGGATCTTCATCTTCAATGCGCCATGCCTTTAAGATCTCGAGCATTGGACGGTTCAGAGCCGCCAAGAATTCAACAGGCTCTTCGGCGCTTAAATTGCAGTTATTGTGCCACGCCCAAGGAGGGATCGTCATTACATCCCCTTCACCCCAATCGACGCGTTCGCCGTCAACGATGCTGAACCCGTGCCCACTGATGATGTAAATAATTGCTTCGTTGTTGTGGCGATGATTTCCAGAATAATGACCTGGTGGGATTGTCCTGTAAAACATTTGCATTGTTCGAACGGGTGAGCCGATTCTTGAATGCGAGAGATCAGCGTTGAAACCCCCCTCTCGAGTTTCACGAGGATTTCTCTCATCTTTTCTTACTATCAGCCTTGGCTTCTCAATTGGCATCTGCAGGTTCCCCGTTTAAGTAGGCGCCATCTAATTGGACTAATTGGAAGTCACAAATGACGATTTTGCGCGGACGTTTTCTCGAATGCTAAATGCGCAAGTAGGAGACGTCAAGACATATTTTTCCAATGATTTAAATAGCTATCTGAGCTTTGCTAATTTGCATGATTCGATCAGATTCTCATTTGCGAGACCTATATCATCATTAGCGCAAGATCGAGTTTCAGTTTTTGAGAGTTACTAATTAACAGTTTGTGATTCACTTGTCGGTCAATTGCTGGTTTCCATGAGCCTCCTATTCGGAATTCATGTTGCAATGCAAAAAATCATGCACCAACGAGATTTTCTGAGCCTCAATTGGATCTCAGGGAATTGGAGAGTGACTAATTCATAAACGTATGGCGATATGGATTGGTACCCAGTCGTCGCGTGTATGAATTCGAATTTAGAAAATGCGAGAAGTAGCTTGAGAGAGCCAACAGTGTTGCTGTCAGCTCGGAAAGTATCCGTAATTAGCTGTGTGACGAGCGCAACTTACGCAGGTAAACGATCAATGTCAACACGAGCGATTCAGAGGGGAAAAGTAGTCGTGGTTATGCAATCGATTACGCAAAGAAACTTGAGGACATATCTCTTTAAGCGCAGGTGAACTGCTTGACAGTCTTTGATTCTGCTGAGAGGATGGCTTATGCAATAGAAATTACTAGGATTGTTGCACGGATTGGTTGGGCCGTGTTGATCTCGCTTATCTGCCCTTCAGTTAGGTGGTGGCAGATAAGAAGAAGGGGGAGTCAAATTGCAGGCTGAGTTAATGTGCGGCGGCTGCTACCTGAGCACCAGATCATTTGAACTAAGTCTGCGAGAGTCAATTGACCGATCTGTAACAACTGCTAGCTCTTTAGCGCGGGGTCGACTGGCCCAAGTAGTTGGGCCGACGTAATGTGTGCATCTCACTGCGACCAAAAGCATCTGCCCCGGCTAGATGGGTCTAGTTCATTGGATGTTGTGTTCTTAGTGCCTGGAGATGAAGTTCTAGAGGTGGAGTTTTCTCCAAGCGCGCATGTTCAAAGTTTGTGTGCATGAGATCAACGACTTGCTCGGTTCCAGCAGCACAACAGCAAGATGAGCTGCTTGCAACATCTCGTAGTCGTACCAATGAGTCTTTTAAGGGAGATGTTGGTCTTCACGGAGAGCGCTTGTCGCTCATGACTTATTTGCGCTTTCCACATGCTCATGCAGTTGCTACAAACTTATTTTCTACAAGATATCGGTTTGAGTTGGCATCTAGGAACCTCAGAAACATTCTTTGCGTTCGGGTTTCTGATTGCTTTTTGTTCGATAAATATTTCAGCGTTTGGCTTAATTCGACAGTTATTGTGAGGCTGATCGGTGTCGAACAAAGTGCGATCGCGTCTGCGGAACTACCACGTCAACGCGCTTCAAACAGCGGAACATGAAGATGGTTGATGAAGGGGAGTGCGCCGCTTGATTCCTGAGACGATTCGTATTTTCAGATTCGAAGTAGCGCGGAGAGGAGCAGTAAAATGCCAGATTCAGATGATCAAGGAACGGTAACAGCATTTGCTGAGCCGGGCCCTTCTCGTGCTCCTCTCTTAACCGGGGAGGGGATCAGCGACGAGCAGCGCGCCGCATGGATAAACGATCTTGACGAACGTTTGAAGAAGAACTCTCTGGGTGGCCATTGGCAGCACGTAGAACGCTCGGGTCCAATCGATGCACTTATGTGGCGTTGGGAGGACATCTATTCCGGACTCATCGAGTCTGGTGAGGTGGTGCGACTCGGCCAGGACACGCTGCGACGAACCGTGCAGCTTCGCAACCCGAAACTTCCCACAGGCACAACCAAGACCATCCAGATGTCAATCCAGTTGGTGCGTCCGGGAGAACGCGCACGTGCTCATCGACACACCGCCCAGGCAGTGCGTTTTGTCGTTCAGGGAAATGGTGCCTACACCACCGTCGAGGGCGAGCGGATGCTGATGTATCCGAATGATCTCGTTCTCACACCAGGGTGGACCTGGCATGACCATGCCAACCTCACTGATGAGCCGGTTATCTGGCTTGATGGCCTCGATATTCCTCTCGCGATGCATCTTGATGCGCAGTTTCAGGTCAACTACCACCAGGAGGCCCAGGAAATCACGAAAGCCGATGGCGCGAGTGTGCTCGAATACTCTCCGGCACGCTCTCGGGCACCTGGTGCGCATCCATGGCCCTATCCGCCTTATCGATACGCATGGAGCGAGACGCTTCCTGCTCTGCTCAGTCTTGTTACCAGTGGTCAAGGGAACGATCCTTTCGATGGTTATCTAATGGAGTACGCCAACCCACTCGATGGTGGCCACACGCTTCCAACGATGAGTTGTAGAGTGCAGCTTCTTGAGCCGAGTCAGCGGACCTCGTCGCATCGCCACACGGGGAGCGCGATCTATCACTGCATCGAAGGAAATGGAACGGTGACGATCGACGGCGTGGAGTTCGAATTCGGTCCGAGGGACTGTTTCGTTATTCCCTCGTGGCGTTCGCATTCGTTTGTCAACCGATCAAAGACGGACAACGCGATCTTGTATTCAATGACGGACCTCCCGGTACTCGAGGCCCTGCATCTCTATCGAGAGGAGGAGACTGCAGAGTAGGTCCTGCACAATCCGAATCACTGATTCAGCTATGAATGAAGTTATTTACAAATTGCGACTAAAGGAGAGTGACAATGTCAACTGTTGATGAGATACGCGGGATGTTTGTTCCGGTACCAACGCCGTTTACCCGTGATGGTGATCTTGACGAGGCGATGTTCGCCGAGATGGTCAACCATTACATCGAGGTCGGAGGAAATGCGCTTTTCCTCTTTGGCTCGGTCGGTCAGGGCGCTGCAATGCCGGTGACCATGCGAAAGCGCGCACTTGAAGTCGCACTCGAGGCCGCTGCGAATCGGCTTCCTGTGGTGCCAAACGTCGGGACGGTCGACCCCTTCAGCGGTCGTGAGCTTGGTGTTCACGCACGTGAACATGGATGCATTGCGGTCGGACTTGTCGGGCCGTACTACTACAGCGACCGATCGACCGAAGAGCTGATTGCTCACGTCAAGATGGTCGATGACGCCACTCAGCTCCCGCTGTTTATCTATAACAACCCGGCCTATCAGGGGTATTCAATCGAGCCATCTGCGATGGCAAAGATCCGCGACGCAGTGCCAAACATGTTTGGGCTCAAGATTGCCAAGGGAGGCATCAGCGACATCCTCCGCTACCAGAGTGCAATGGGCAAGGACTTCAAGCTGTTTGCTCCTCAGCAGAACCTCTTCCCGGGGATGTTGATAGGACAGGCAGGTTCAGTGAGTCCTCCTTTGACAATGGCGATGGAGGTCGGAGTTGCCTTCATCCGGGCAATCGACGCTGGAGACAATGAGGAGGCATTGCGCATCCAGATCGCGCTGTTTGACTTCTCCCAGAGCCTTGCGAAGCTGAACAAGTACGGTCGCACTGTGCAGTTTGAGGGTCTCAAGCACGCTGGATTTGATCTTCAGATGTATCCCCGTTGGCCGACGATGCCGATGCCCGCCGAGGCGTTGGCAGATCTGCATGCCTGTATCGATCGGATTCGATCCGCGGTAGCTGTGGGAGTTCGTTAAATAGGGCAATATCGATGGCCTTCGGAGACGAGATCGACTGACGAATGTCTCTCGCTCTTGTCTCCGGAGGCCCCATATTCTTGGAGACACCATGTCGAATCCAAAACTCCGGTTCTTCTTTCGCGAGCCTCTGATTGATACAAATCTTCCCTTGGTTGAGGGTTCGGTCAAGGTCGAGGGATTCGACCTCGAGGTCACCGATGGAGAGTGGGACGCAATCGATCACGCCTTTGGAGCGCTTGTCGAGGCAAAGGAAAAGGGCGAGGCGGGTATTGCCATTCCGGCGTATCCGAACCGGAAGTTTCGACAGTCCTATCTTCAGGCGAGTACCGCCGCAAACATCGGATCGGCAAAGGATCTTGTCGGCAGGCGTGTCGGGATTCTTGCCTGGAGCAACTCAGCCAGTGTCTGGTTCCGCGGCGCACTTTCGAACTACTACGGCGTTGATCTCAAGTCCGTCCAGTGGGTTGCCGCGAGAGAGGACAAGAGCCGCATCCCGAACGGCGTCCCGATCGAGTATCTCGCGAAATCCGAGTTGGGTGTCGATGAGCACCTCGATCAATTGCTCCTCGCGGGGGAACTCGATTGTGTCCTTTCCCCGAACGTACTGCCGTCGATCTCCGCGCATGATCCGAGAACGCGTCGTGTCTACAAGGACTACCGCGCAGAGGAGCAGCGCTACTACCGAGAGACAGGGATCTTTCCGATCTCACATGTTGTGACGCTCAAGCGGGACTTCGTCGAGAGATATCCGCACGCACCTGTTGCCTTGCTCGAGGCCTATCGCCGAGCGCGCGATGTCGCGATCGAGCGCATCGCGGGTTCTGATCCCGTCATCCTCACGATCTCCTGGGCTGCCTACAATCTGGCCGAACAGCAAGAGCTAATGGGCGAGCGGTACTGGCCCTACAACATCGAGGACAACCGGAAATCCCTCGAGGCGATGCTCGAATACTCCCACCAGCAGGGAATCACAGGCTCTCGGCTCGATGTCCTGAGTTTCTTTGATCCCGCAGCTGCCGCACTCGCGGGTTACTGACGAACCAAATCTGACCCCCTGCCAGGGCTCTCGGTCTCGGGGCGACCTGGAACGCCCCTGGACCATGATCGACTCCATGAAAGCGAGCAACGGTGACAACAAAGTCTGAGCAGTCCCGGATCCCTGTTCCCACGAGCGCGGAGCTTGTCGCAATCAAGACTGCGGTGCTCGTCCTCGACCTCACCTCGCACGGTCCGCCAGCACAAGAGCGCGCGGAGTACCTGGCTCGCGTCGCCGATTTCCTCGACTACGCGAGGTCAAAGGGAGTGCCGATCTGCTATACGGGAATCTCGCTTCGCATGACCGAAGATGCGGACCCCCTGCTTCGGCGACGTGCAGAGGAGCCTCTCTGGTATCCAGCAGCGTATGACAAATTCTTCGGTGGCGAGATTCTTGGGTTCCTCGATGAGCATCACTCAGAGAACATTGTGATCCTCGGATCGGCGACGAACAACTGCGTCTTGTACACCGCGACGACCGCTGCGCGGCACCACCCTTATGAGATCATTGTGCCAATTGATGGCTCGTACGTCGAAGACCCCTATCGCCACGAGTATGCGCTCTATCAGTTGAGCATCCTGCCAAGCGCACCGAAGAAGATTCAATTCACGACGCTCGGGGCGACGACGTTTATCTAGTGGCGTCGATCCAGAGGCTTGAGAGCGTGATGCCGGATCGTCGTGCTGTCGAGGTGGCGCCTAAATCAGTTTGGTGACCGGAGCGCTGAGCTTGCCAAATGGGTCATCGGCACGTACCTCATCTCCGGTTGAAGAGATCTCGTTCACCTTGGCCATCTCCTCTGGTGTCAACTGCCAAGCCGATGCGCGGACATTTGCCCGGAGCTGTTCAGAGCTGCGCACACCGGTTATGACGGGTCCGACGACCTCTTTTGCACAAAGCCACGCGATGGCAAGCTCTCCGAGAGCGTGATCTCGGTCCCGCGCGAATTGGCTGAGTCCAGATAGCACATCTTTCGTCCGAGCAATGTGGCCAGGCTTTGCGACTGCACCGAGCTTGAAGCGCTCGTCTCCGTTCATCTTCTCGCGCCATAACAGTCCCGAAGCCAATGGGTAATAGGGGATCAGCGAAACACCAAAGCGCTCGCAGGCGCCAGTGAGTTCGGACTCTGCGCTTCTATTCAAAAGGCTGTACTCGCGCTGAATGCTGACAAATGCTGGCGCATGGACGGATTGGGCACACATGTTTGATTCAACGAGACGCCACGAGGAGTAGTTGGAACAGCCAATCGCTCGCACCATGCCAAGCTCGACAAGATCGGCAAGGCATTGCATAACCTCCTCGCTCGGCACCGACGGGTCAGCGCGATGGATCTGGTAAAGATCGACGTAGTCGGTTTCGAGCTTTCTGAGGCTCTCTTCGAGGCGCTCTCGGAGATGGCGCGCGACAGGAGTCGTTCCTCGGTCATTGAGGTAGGTCTTTGTCGAGACGATGAACTGATCGCGTCTTCCGCGTAGGGCCTCTCCAAAATATGTCTCTGACTCCCCATCGCCGTACACCGCGGCGGTATCGATGAAATTGACACCGAGTTCAGATGCGGTATCGAGGATTTCGCCCGTCAGCTCTTTGCTATTGAGATTTGGCCCGTATCGGTTACCTCCTATTCCAATTGCCGAGGCATAGATCCCAGAATTCCCAAGCAGCCTTTGATTAATGATGTGCTCTTAGTATCGTGAAGATTTTGCAATCATGATCGGAAAGAACCAGCAACTGCCGATCAGTGGCTGCATGACCCGGGTTGTCACGTAAAAGGATTGCAAGAAATTGAACCTGAATAATTGAGAAGCCTAGGAGCCACGAAAGGAGAGATACTGTCAATTTAAAATGGTCAGAGCTGTGACCCATCCCGGTAGTCCTTCACCGAGCAATGAACACGTAGTCCCGGCATCGCGGGTGATCCAGATTTCGGCGTCAGTGGTGCCAATAAGACAAACATCAGGATTCTCCGGATCTAACGCCATAGCTCGAGGCCCTCCATGAAGGAATGTCGGAAGACCATTAATCATCCGAGTCCATGAATTGCCTGCATCGTTACTTACATAAATTCGGGTGTCCGCGCCCTTTTCTGTGCGCCAATCCCTAGGCATATTGAGCGCTCCCGTGCCGTATACACGATTTGAGGTAGACGGGTGAATTTTGAGTTCGGTGACGTAGTTCGTGTCAAATTGCTCGTTTTTGGCAAAAGTATCTCCGGCATCTTCGCTTAGGAATACGCCCTGAAATGAGGCAGTTAGCACCCTTTTCGGGTTATCCGGAGACAATGCTGTGACATGGCAGTCGTGGCCTACCGAGTCTCGAAGATTCTCCCAGCTTTTTCCCCCATCAAGACTTCTAATGATCCAACCCTCTTCAATCGCGCTGAAGATTATGTTGGGATCTTGAGGAGCAAGCGAGATAGTACGAACTCGCGCAAAATATGGCGCAAGATGCAAAAACCAATCTGCTCTGCCTGGTGCATTACGAAGCTCTTTGATCTCCTCCCAGTGCTCTGCCCCGTCCCGAGAGCGAAAGATCGCAACGGGCCCTGTCCCTGCATAGAGTTCGCCCGTCAGCGGGTGCTGTTCGATCCACCAGACCTCCTTGTAGGTAAGACCCTCATTCTTTTCAGTCCACGTTTGGCCCCTATCATCACTCCGCCACACCCCTGAACGCGTAGTGCTTACATAGAGACGATCCGGATTTGCAAGGTCAATAACAACGGGAGCTCTGACCTCACCATCTTCAGAACGAGTGAAACCAATTGGCCTGGGCGAAAAAGACGAACCATCAAACGGTGTCTCGAATAGCCCTGCAGTGGTACCGATCATCAACGTACTCATACTCGTCGCACCCCCGTGATCGTGCCCGCACGAGATCGCCACACGACGCAGTTCATGACGATGTTCTCGGCTGTGTGAATGGAAATTCTACTGACAGAAATAGCGATCTACAAGGAAGTTTGTAGTCCCATGTTGTGCAACATTGCACAGATGTTGACCTCTTTCTAGCGCACGTTCGTCGGTGATTATCACCCCGTGCAGGGGAAACTGCGTCCTCGTATCGAGATTGATCTCTCCTGTTCTCCCTGCGCCAAAGACAGTGTGTTCGATCTTCTGGCCGGCCCGCGAGCAAGACGGCGATAAAATCTCAAAACCAACGAGCTGTAGCTGCCCGGTAGCTGATCGAGCGACTTAGTGCGCTTGAAATGAGGAGAACGCGATGTCAGAGGTCAAGGACCTGCCCGAGAATGGGGCTACCAGTAGCGTTCATATCTCCGTGAACCTCGATGAGATTGAAACTGCGGCGCGTGACCTTGAGACAAAGAGCGCAACGGAGATTATCGAGTGGTCGGTCGACCGCTTCGGGCGAGACCTTGTGATGGCCTCGTCGTTTCAAGACGCCGCATTGATTGATCTGTGTACGAAGGTGGATCCGAAGATGCTGACGATCTTTCTCGACACACATTTCCATTTTCCTGAGACGCTTGCCTATATGCGTCGCATACGCGATCGCTATGGTCTTAACCTCGAAATTCTTGAGCCAGGTATCGGCGATGATGTTTCGCCATGTGGGTCTCCCGACTGCTGTTCGCTGCGCAAGGTGGCTCCCTTGAATGCGATGCTCGAGACGAAGTCGGCGTGGATTACTGGCCTCAAGCGTGTCGACACTCCCGAGCGAAAAGATGCGCCAGTGGTGAGTTATGACGAATCGAAACACATCG
>Ga0307372_10004407_pt1 | contig 21729 bp, 22 predicted proteins | sample OX1MG_FD_202533 | JGI IMG/M metagenome (GOLD analysis project Ga0307372, IMG submission 202533) | Soil microbial communities from Risofladan, Vaasa, Finland - OX-1 | ecosystem: Environmental > Terrestrial > Soil > Coastal area > Acid sulfate soil | place: Finland: Risofladan, Vaasa | collected...
CCCGGGCGCTCGCGGACGCCGGCGGCGACGGAGCCGGAGTCGACGTGACGATCTGCGCGCGTGACTTCGAGATCCACGTCGATCTCTTCGTGCAGCCGGGAGCCGAAGCCCGGGCGGAGGCAATCGAGGCGTCCCTCAGCGAGGCGAACGCGCAGTACCTCTTCTCCCGCGACGAGCGGTCGACCGCCGAGCTCGTGCTCGACCTCGTGCGGGCGCGTGGGCTCACCCTCGCGACAGCCGAGTCCTGCACCGGAGGGCTCGTCGCCGCCCGGCTGACCGATGTTCCCGGCTCGAGCGACGTGTTCTGCGGGGCAATCGTCGCGTACTCGGACAAGGTCAAGGCGGCGCAGCTCGGTGTTCCCGAGGAGGTCCTGCGCGAGCACGGGGCGGTCTCCGCGGAAACGGCGGCTGCGATGGCTCGTGGCGCCCGCGAGCGGCTCGGCGCCGATCTGGCCGTCGCGGTGACCGGCATCGCCGGCCCGGGGGGCGGCTCGCAGGCCAAGCCGGTCGGCCTCGTCTTCCTGCACGCGTCGGGCCCTGCGGCAGAGCTCGGCCGGCGGCTCGACTTCCCGGGCGATCGCGAGACGATTCGCCAGCGGTCGGCCGTGGCGGCGCTGCACCTCGTGCGGCGTCTTGTCACCGAACCGTGACGGACACGCGACACCTTCCCGGCTAGCGTGGCCGGCGGATCGTTGTGATCGGAAGGAGTCGGTCCGGCGCGCACGAACAGGTGTTCGTTCCGTGCCGTCCGAACTGCTCTCTACTCTTGGTTTTTGCGACCCGGAGGGGCGCAGGATCAGGCACTTGTAACAGCAGCCCTAGGAGGTCGGTAGACGTGGATCGCGATCGCGAACAAGCACTCGACACGGTGCTGGGACAGATCGAGCGCCAGTTCGGCAAGGGCGCCATCATGAAGATGAACGACCAGGCGCAGGTTGCGATTGCCGCCGTCTCGACGGGGTCGCTGTCGCTCGACCTCGCGCTCGGCGTGGGCGGCCTGCCGCGCGGCCGCATCATCGAGGTGTTCGGGCCGGAGTCGTCGGGAAAAACGACGCTCGTGTACCACGTGATCGCCGAGGCGCAGCGCCGCGGCGGCATCTGCGCCTTCATCGACGCGGAGCATTCGATGGACCCCGCCTACGCGAAGCGCATCGGTGTCAACGTCGACGAGCTGCTCGTCTCGCAGCCCGACACCGGCGAGCAGGCGCTCGAGATCTGCGAGCTCCTCGTCACGTCGGGTGCGCTCGCCGTCGTCGCGATCGACTCGGTCGCCGCTCTGACGCCGAAGGCCGAGATCGAGGGCGAGATGGGCGACACTCATGTCGGCCTGCAGGCGCGCCTGATGAGCCAGGCGCTGCGGAAGCTCGCCGGAACGCTCAACCGCACCGACACGATCTGCCTGTTCACAAACCAGCTGCGCGAGAAGATCGGCGTCATGTTCGGCAACCCGGAGACCACGCCGGGCGGCCGTGCACTGCGCTTCTACGCGTCGGTCCGGCTCGACATCCGCCGCATCGAGACGCTGAAGGACGGCGTCGAGGCCTTCGGGAACCGCGTCCGCGTGAAGGTCGTGAAGAACAAGGTCGCGCCGCCGTTCAAGCAAGCCGAGTTCGACATCATCTACGGCGACGGCATCTCCTGGGAGGGCACGGTGCTCGATACCGGACTCGAGAAGAAGGTCGTGCAGAAGTCGGGCTCGTACTTCTCGTTCGGCGACGAGCGTCTCGGGCAGGGACGCCAGAACGCGACCGCTTTCCTGAAGGAGCACCCGGATGTCGTGCAGGGCATCCTGCAGGCGATCCAGGCGCAGGCGCCGCCCGAGCAGGTCATCTCGGCACGGCTTCTGCCCGGCGGCGAGCTGCCTGCGGCTGCGGCACCGGATCCGGTGCCGCAGGAGGCGCAAGAGGAAGCGTCCGCAGCCGCCTGAGAGCGTCCCCTGATGCCGGCCGAGCGCGATCCGATCGACATCGCAGCGCGGGCGCTTGCCCATCGCGACCGCTCGCGGCACGAGCTCGAGGAGCGGCTGGCGCGCGCCGGGGTCGACGAGCGAAGGCGCGCCGACGCGCTCGAAACACTCGAGCGCGTCGGGTACGTGGATGACAACCGCTTCGCGGCGGCGCGGGCGGCAGCACTCACCGAACGGGGCTATGGGGACGCCGCGATCCGGCACGACCTCACCGGGCACGGCGTCGACAGTGGCGCTGTGCACGGGGCCGTCGCCGGGCTCGAGCCGGAGGCCGACCGAGCCCGAGCCCTCGTGGCACGGTTGGGTCGGTCGGCCAAAACCGGGGCGCAGCTTGCCCGCAAGGGGTTTGCGGAGGACTCGATCGAAGCCGCCTTGGGAGCAGACGTTGCACAAGGGCCGGAGTGAGTTGTAGAGTTCAATGTTCGAACAGCAACATTTTTGCCTGCACAACGCACTTTCCACCGATCTTCCCTCGTTTCTTGAACCTCGTCCTCAGTCATCGATCCGGCCGGCCTTGTCGGCGAACGCCCACACAGAGCACTTGACCTGAGACCGACGGGCGCACGCGAGCGCCCCGGGAAACGCCGATCGGCGGATTGCGCGGAGTGCGGGCACCCGAGCCCGTAGGAGCGCCCATGCCCGTCGTCGTGGCAGTCGTGATCGCAGCACTCGCCGCAATCGGCGGCACGCTCCTCGTGGTGCGACTGCTCGCCGGGTCCGGGCTCGAGACCGCCCGCCGCGCCCGCGGCCAGCTGCTCGACGACGCCCGTCGCGAGATCGAGACCGCGCGCAGGGAAGCCGCGATCGAGGCGCGCGAGGAGGCAATCAAGGTCCGGGGCGAGCTCGAGTCGGAGCTGCGCGACCGCCGTGACAGCGTTCTGAAGATCGAGGAGCGTGTGCTCGCGAAAGAGGATGACATCGACCGGAAGCTCACCGAGCTCGCCCGGCGCGAACAGGGCGTCTCGGACCGCGAGGTCAACCTGCGCGAGCTGCAGGAAGAGCTGAAGGAGCTGAAGGCGCGCCAGCGCTCGGAGCTGGAGCGAGTCTCGGCGATGACCACGGGCGAGGCTCGGCAGCGGATCCTGGCGGAATCCGAGGAGCTCGTCCGGCATGAGCTTGCCGGACGTGTCCGCCAACTCGAGGAGGAGGCTGCGGTCGAGGCCAAGCGCCGTGCGCGGAACCTCGTGGCCGACGCACTCCAACGGGTGGCCGCGAGCGCGGCCGCGGAGACCACGGTGACGCTGGTCGAACTGCCCTCCGACGACATGAAGGGGCGCATCATCGGCCGGGAGGGGCGGAACATCCGAGCTCTCGAGCACCTCACGGGTGTCGACTTCATCATCGACGACACGCCCAACGCCGTCGTGCTCTCGTCGTTTGACGGCATCCGTCGCGAGATCGCCCGGATGACGCTGCTCAAGTTGATCGAGGACGGCCGCATCCACCCGACACGGATCGAGGAGATGTACTACCTCTCGAAGGCCGAGCTCGACGAGCATGTACGGCAGGCCGGTGAGCAGGCCGTGTTCGAGGCGAACTGCGGCGAGTTCGGCGACGAGCTCGTCAAGATCCTGGGACGCCTGCGGTTTCGCACCAGCTACGGCCAGAACGTCCTCAGGCACACGCTCGAGGTCGTACAGCTCGCGGGCATCATGGCCGCCGAGCTCGAAGCGTCCGTGCGGACGGCGAAGCGTGCGGCGTTGCTCCACGACCTCGGCAAGGCGATGACGCACGAGGTGGAGGGCTCACACGCGCAGATCTCGACGCAGCTCGCACGCCGGCACGGCGAGAGCGCGGCGGTGTGCCATGCGATCGAGGCGCATCACTACGAGGTGCAGCCGCAGACGGTCGAAGCCGTGCTGTTGATCGCCGCCGACGCAATCTCCGCGTCCCGGCCGGGCGCGCGCGGAGAGGGTCTCGAGTCGTATGTGAAACGACTCGAGACGCTCGAGGAGCTGGCGTCGCGCCATCCCGGCGTCGAGAAGGTGTACGCCTTGCAGGCCGGGCGCGAGATCCGGGTGCTTGTCAAGCCGCTGGAGATCGACGACGACGGTGCGGTGCTGCTGTCGCACGAGATCGCTCGCGAGATCGAGGACCACCTCGAGTACCCGGGTCAGATCAAGGTGACGGTGATTCGGGAGAGCCGGGCGATCGACGTCGCTTCGAACAAGCAGGAGCACCGCCGCACCGGTCCCGTCGAACGACTCGACGCGGCGTGAGCCCGGCCGCCGCCCTCCTGCTGCGGGTTCTCGGGATCGGCGCCCTCGTCGCGGGCGGGCTCGTGGTCGCGCTCGCAGCGTTCATCGCGGTGCTCCTGCTCGGACCGCTCGTGTTCTGGCTCGCGTGGAACGTGCTCAATTTCGGGTCGGCAGTGGGTCTTCCTGAGCTCGGCTTCTGGGGAATCGTCCTTGCGACGCTGTTCCTCGTCGTCGCCTTCTTCGGCAAAGTCGTGATTGCCGGTGTCGTGTTCCTCGTCGACCCGGCATGGTTCCACGGAGCCGCCGAGCTGCGCTGGCCCGAGCCGACGCTTCGCAACTTCTTCGCCGTCGTGCTGCTCGCGCTACTCGCGTCGCGCCCGCAGGCGCACGCTCACGCGCGGGACAAACGCCGGCACTGACGCCGGGCGGCCGGTCACGCGGAGGAGGGCGACGGCGACGCTCACGAGACGTGCACCACGGCCTTCATCACCTCGGCGGGATGGTCGATGGCGAAGGCAATCGCCCGTGGCGCGTCCTCGAGCGCGAACTCATGCGTGATGAGCGGCGCCACGGCGTTGGAGCGGCGCGCCACCAGGTCGGCCGCGAGAGCGAACTCTTGGCCGTTGCAACAGCTGACGCCGAGCACGTCGAGCTCGCGGAACGGGAGGGTGCCGACCCGAAGAGGAACCTCGTGGCTCGAGAGCCCGACGACGAGCACGCGGCCGGCGGCCGCGACGAGGTCGAGCGAGAGCCGCATCGGCTCCTCGGCGCCGGTCGCCTCGACGACGATCTCGGGCAAATCGCCGCCGGTCCAGGCACGGGCGCGCGCGGCGATGTCGACGCCCTCGTCCAGGACGACGAGCACCGCACCTGACGCATTCCGCTCGAGCCGCTCCGCCACCCGGTCGACCAGCATCACCTTCGCGCCGCGGTCGTCGGCGGCGATTGCGACGGCCTGACCGATGGGGCCGGCACCGAGGACGACCACGTGCTCTCCCGGTTCGACACGTGCACGCACGACCGTGCGGACCGCGATCGACATCGGCTCGACGAATGCGGCCAGACGCGCGTCGTCCACCGAGACGGGAAACGCCTGCTGCGCCGGCACCCGCAGCAACTGCTGCAGCGCGCCGTCGACGTGGATGCCGATCAGGTTGATGTTCTCGCAGGCGTTCTCGCGTCCCAGCCGGCAGCAGCGGCACTGCCCGCACGCGAGCACCGGCCACACGGCGACCCGCTGTCCCTCGGCGAAATGGGCTGCAGAGCCTGCCCCGACGTCCTCCACGATCGCCGAGAACTCGTGGCCCTGGATGCGCGGGTAGAGCTCGGCCGGGTCGTCCGTCAGCCCGATGTCCCCGTGGAAGTAATGGAAGTCGGAGCCACAGAGCCCGACCGTCTCCGGACGGACCAGGAGCTCACCCGGCGCGGCGCCGCCGGGCTCCGGCACGTCGACGACCACCATCGTGTTCGTTCCCCGCGTCAGCGCAGCCCGCACGGCGCGAGCTTAACCGCTCAGTACTTTCTCCCGATGACGCCGGAGACGACGTCGATTCTCCTCTAGGGCCTGTGGGGGGTCTGCGACAGGCATCACCGGGGTTCAGGCTCCTGGCGGTCGGCTCGGCGTCGGCTGCGTGGGCCCTCGTCGCTGTCGGCGGCGTCGTCCGTGTCACCGGCTCGGGGCTCGGGTGCCCGCACTGGCCGCTCTGCACGGCGGGAGCGGTCCCGCTCGACCAGAGAGCGTCGTTCATCGAATACAGCCATCGCGCGGTCGTTGCGGTCGTGATCGTGCTTGTCGTCGTGCTTGCCGTGCAGGCATGGCGTGGGTATCGCGGCCGGCCGGAAATCCTTTGGCCCTCGCTCGCCGCGCTCGTCCTCGTGCCGCTGCAGGCGGTACTCGGCGCTGTCGTCGTGTGGCTGAGCCTGCCCGGGTGGGTGGTCGGATTCCACTTCGTCGTCGGGATGATCTTCTTCGGCTTGCTCGTCTTCGCGGCAGCCTCGGCGTGGGAACCTGCAAAGCGACGCGCGACCACCGGTTTCGCCGCGCTCGCCTGGAGTACGGCTTTCGTCGGGTTCGTCCTCGTCTGCGTCGGCGCGACGGTCGTTGCTCTGGACGCCGACCGGGCCTGCGGCAAACAGTGGCCCGCGTGCGACGGGGGCTTCGTGGGGGGTGGCGTGCACGGCTATGTGCAGGTCGCTCACCGTCTGCTTGCCTATTCGGTGGCCGTGCTCGCGGTCGCCTTGCTCGTACGCGCGCTGCGCGGGAGCGGGCCACGCCTGGCGGCGCTGCTGGCCGTGCTGGCCGTTCTCACCCAAGCGACTCTCGGGATCCTGATCGTCCTCGCAGGTGGGGACGGACGAACGCATGAGATCCTCGCCGGACTCCACGTCGGCGGCGCGGCCACCGTCTGGGCTGCACTCATCGTCCTGGCCGTGCGGGCCGGAGACCCACGTCGCCCGCCGGGCGCGTTCGCAGAACGTCGCTGAGCCCTCACGTTCCACTGCTAGCGTGGCGGCCTGATGGCCGATCCCGTTTCGTGGTTGCAGATCGAGCAGGGGTGGAGCGTCGTCGCCTCGGACGAGCTGATCGTCGGCACCGTCGCGCAGGTCGAGGGCGACAAGCCGAGTGACATCTTCGACGGGCTGGCCGTCACCTCGGCTCAGTCCGCCGAGCTCCGCTATGTGCCGGGCGAGCAGGTCGGCGCGATCTATCCCGGCCAGGTCGTCCTGAAGATCGCCTCCGCAGACGTCGCCACGCTCGAGCCGTTCAAGACGCCGCCGCCCCAGACGACGTTTCGTCCCGGCAAGCGACCGCTCGGAGCGCGCGTGTCGAGCTGGCTGCGCGGCAAGCGTTAGAGCCGGCGGCTCGGGGGCTGTGCGGCTCGATCTGGCTCCGTTCCTTGCGATCTCGGTGCTCCTGATCCTGATTCCGGGGCCCGACACGGCCGTGGTGACCAAGAACGCGCTGCTCGGTGGCCGCCGGCTCGGGGTCGCAGCGGCGATCGGCGTCTCGACCGGGCTCGTGATCTGGACCGCCGCTGCGGCACTTGGGATCGCAACCCTGCTGAAGGCCTCCGACGTCGCCTTCAACGCCCTCAAGATCGCAGGCGCCGTCTACCTCGTGTGGATCGGGGTGCAGATGCTGCGTGCCCGCGACACGCTCGGTTCAGCGGCCGGTCCCCCGGCCGGGCGGGGTCACAGCGTCAGGGCGCTACGGCAAGGACTGCTCAGCGACCTCGGGAACCCGAAGATCGCCGTCTTCTTCACCAGCTTCCTGCCGCAGTTCGTGCACGGGCACGGCTCCGCGTTCGGGCCGCTGCTCGTTCTCGGCGGCATCTTCGCCGGGCTCACGCTCGTATGGCTTGCCGCGTATGCCGTCGCCGTGGGCCGCGCGTCGGCATTCATCAGGCGCCCGCTCGTGCGCAAGACGCTCGATCGGTTCACCGGGCTCGTGCTGATCGGCTTCGGCATCCGTCTGGCCTTCGAACACCGCTAGATGGTTGATCGGTAATTGTCGTTGTTGCGGGGAGGGTCTGCACCAAGCAGTGTGGTCGACGCGACCGGGGTCAAGGCCGGTGGGCCTTGGCGGCGGGCGCGGCGGGCGCAATGCGCCGTGTGCAGGCCCCCAGCCGCGACGGCGCTGAATTCCCGATCAACCATCTAGGCGGTCGCCGCGACCGGGCCGCCGCGAACGGGATCCACGGTGTCACCGCCGTAGATCCCATCGCCCGTGACGAGATCGAAGAAATGCAGGAGGCGCGTGTCGACGGCGAGCCGTGCGCGTTCCCCCTCGCGCGCTTCGGTGCCACGCGGGACGCGTGCCACCCACGTGTCGGCATGCGCGCTCTGGGCTTCGGCGGCCTCGGCCGCCTCGGCGCCCGCAATCTGCTTCAGCGCAGCGGTGTCGAGCGCCCGGCCGCCGATCGCGAAGTGCAGGAAGATCTCCGCACCCATGTCCTCTCGGATGTCGATGGCTGCGTCGATCGCTGCGCCGCCCGAGACGACGCCGTGGCCGATGTCCTCGGGGCGGACACCGAGAACGACACGCCGGCCGGCGTAGCGCCGCAGCAGCGGGCGCGTCGCAACCGTCTCGGCCGGGACGGCGAGCTCGTGCGATCCGAAGCGCACCAGGAGGCCACCGTCCGAATCCACGAGCTCGGCCTCCACGAGATTCATCGCCGGCGAGCCGATGAAGCCGCCGACGAACAGGTTTGCGGGGTGGTCATACAGCACCTGCGGACGGTCGACCTGCTGGATCACTCCGTCGCGGAGGACACACACCCTGTCGCCGAGCGTGACCGCCTCGCTCTGGTCGTGCGTGACATAGATCGTGGTCACCGCGAGATCCCGCTGGATCCGCGCGATCTCCGCACGCACCTGGATTCGAAGCTTCGCATCGAGATTCGACAGAGGTTCATCCATCAGAAACGCCTGGGGCTCGCGGACGATCGCGCGGCCCATCGCGACACGCTGCCGCTGGCCGCCCGACAGATGCCGAGGGCGCTTGCCGAGCACCTCCTCCAGCCCGAGCGCCTTGGCGGCCTTCGTCACACGGCGTGTGGTCTCGTCCTTGGAGAACCCACGCATGCGTAGTCCGAACGCCATGTTCCCGAACACGTCCATGTGTGGATACAGCGCGTAGTTCTGGAAGATCATGGCAATGTCACGAGCCTTTGGAGGCAGATCGTTGACGACGGTTCCGCCGACGCGGACCTCGCCGCTCGTGACGGCCTCGAGCCCTGCGACCATGCGAAGGGCGCTGGTCTTGCCGCAGCCCGAGGGCCCGACGAAGACGACGAATTCACCGTCGGCGATCTCCAGGTCGAGCGCGTCGACAGCCCTCGTTCCGTCCGCATAGACCTTCGTCAGCTGATGGAGCCCGATCGCCGCCATTTAACCGAGCGTAACGGTTTTTGGATCTCCGAACCAACCTGTTAGATTCGCTTGACGATGGCTGCTAGGGGGATGCGCCGCCGCTACGTTCTCGAGCGGAAAGGCGTCCTTGCGACGCTCCTGACCGCGCCCGCCGTGCTCTTCATCGGGCTGCTCGTCGGCGCACCGCTCGGGCTTGCGATCTACCTCAGCTTCACCGATGCGATCGCAGGTTCACTGAGCGGCAAGTGGATCGGTCTCGCCAACTATCGATCGGCCCTGAACGACCCGATCTTCCGGAGCGCGCTCTGGAACACCGTCGTGTTCACCGTGATCTCGCAGGCGATTGTGATCGTCTGCGCGGGCCTGCTCGCGCACGCGCTCATCCGGAGCTTCCGCGGCCGCTGGTTCATCCGCTTTCTGATCCTGCTGCCATGGGCGGCGCCGATCGCCCTGACGGCGATCGGCTTCCTGTGGTTCTACGACCCGCAGGCGAGCATCTTCACGTGGTTCCTCATCCACCTCCACCTGGTCGACCCCGCGAATCCGCCGAACTGGCTGGGCACGCCGCGCGCGGCGATGTCATCGATCATCACCGTGCAGGCGTGGCGCATCTTGCCGTTCGCAACGGTGATCTTCCTGGCCGGGATCTCATCGATCCCGCAGGAGGTGGACGACGCGGCCGCGATCGACGGTGCGACCGGTCTCAAGAAGTTCTGGTACGTCTCGCTGCCGCTGCAACTGCCGATCGCGATCGTGGCCGTCCTGTTCGGCATCGTCTTCACAGCGACCGACATGATCGTCCCGTACATCCTCACGAACGGCGGGCCGTTCAACTCCACGCAAGTGCTGACGACCTACGCGTTTCAGACGGGGATCAATGCCGGCAACATCGGAGAGGGTGCCGCGATCGCCCTGTTCATGCTGCCCCTGCTCGCCGGGGTGACGATTGCGATGCTCTTCTTCGCGCGGCGGGCTGAGGTCACATGACGTCCGGCTGGCGTCACAAGGCCTTCGCGTACGGCGTCACCGTCCCATTCGCGATTGTGCTGGCATTCCCGTTTTTCTGGATGGCGGTCACGTCGCTCAAGCCAGAGGCGCAGGTGTACGACCCGACCAAGGTGTGGAGCTTCCACCCGACGCTCTCGAGCTACGGGTACCTGTTCCACCACACCGAGTACCTCCAATGGATTCGCAATTCCACGGTGGTCGGGCTGGCCGTCGTCCTGATCACCCTGGCGGTGGCGGTGCCCGCCGGATACGCGCTCGCCCGCCTCTCGGGGCGCGTCGGCCGCTCGCTCGGCGTCGGGCTCTTCCTCACGTATCTCGTGCCGCCGACGCTGCTCTTTCTGCCTCTCTCTCGTGTGATCGCGCAACTGCACCTGTCCGACCGGCTCTGGGCGCTGATCCTCGTCTATCCATCGTTCACGATCCCGTTTGCGATCTGGCTGTTGATGGGTTTCTTCAAGGCTGTCCCGCAGGAGTTGGAGGACGCCGCGTTGATCGACGGCTGCTCACGGCTCGGCGCGCTCGTCCGGGTTGTCTTGCCCGTATCGGTCCCGGGCCTCATCACGGTCGTCATCTTCACGTTCTCGCTCGTGATCAACGAGTTCGTCTATGCGATCACGTTCATCTCCAGCGCGACCAACCGCACGCTGACGGTCGGCGTTCCCACCGACCTGATCCGCGGCGACCTCTACAACTGGCCCGGGATCATGGCGGCCATCCTGCTCCCGAGCATTCCGCTCGCCCTTCTCTACAACGCATTTCTGAATCGCTTCATCACGGGGTTCACGGGCGGCGCGTTCCGTTAGCCCACGACAGCAGGGAGGGAGGAAGCACATGCCTGGCACCACCGATGGGCCCATCGACGAGCACGCGCTCATCACGAGGCGCGATCTGCTCAAGAAGGCGGGGACGGGCGCTGTTGCCCTTGGTGTCACCGCCGCGACGGCACCGTATTCGTTCGCAGGGCCGCTGAAGTACAAGGGGCGCTGGCTCAAGGGCGATCTGTCGATCATCCAGTGGGTGCACTTCGTGCCGTCCTACGACGACTGGTTCGACAACACGTGGGTGAAGCAGTGGGGCCAGGCGAACGACGTACAGGTCACCGTCGAACACATCAACAACACGCTGCTCGATACGCGCGCTGCCGCGGAAGTGGCAGCGCAAAGCGGGCACGACCTGTTCATGAACCTCCATCCGATGGCCTCGTACGAGGATCAGGTGATCAACCACGCCTCGGTGGTGCACGAGATCGAGTCGAAGGTCGGCCCGTACGGCGCCCTGGGCAAAGCGTCCACGTACAACCCGAAGACGAACAAGTACTTCGCGCTCTCGGACAACTACGTGCCCGACCCGTGCGTCTGGCGGCATGACATCTGGAACAACATCGGCGAGTCGCCGGCAACGTGGGACCATGTTGCCAGGGCGGCACCGAAGCTGAAGGCGAACGGCCATCCGATTGGGATCGGCCAGTCGCAGGAGCTCGACTCAAACATGGCGCTGATCGCGTTCCTGATGTGCTTCGGCGGTTTCATCCAGGACGAGCACAACAGGCCGACGCTGTATACGAAGCACACCGTCCAGGCCGTGCAGTTCATGGCTGACCTCTACAAGAACGGCGAGCAGTCGGCGATCTTCGGATGGAACCCCGCGTCGAACAACAATTACCTCTACTCGGGCACCGCGTCGATGATCCTGAACGCGATCTCGGCGACCCGAACCCCGGAGGCGCAGCATCTCCCGTTCTCCGACCAACTCTGGATCTGGCCGATCCCGGCCGGCCCGAACGGCCGACTCGGGCTCGAACACGTGATGGGCTGTTACAACATCTGGAACTTCGCGAAGAACAAGGCCAACGCCGAGAAGTTCCTTGCGGATCTGTGCATCAACGGGAAGGCGGCGACGCTCGCGTCGGAGCTGTACAACTTCCCGAGCTTCCCTGGTGCGTTCCCCTTCAAGGACATCCGCAAGGTTGCCGCCGCGGACCCGCACAAGCCACTCGGCAAGTACACGATCCTCACGACCATTGCCGAGAAGTACACGCACAACATCGGCTACCCGGGCACGACAAACGCAGCTATCGACGAGATCTTCTCGAAGTACCTGATCCCGCAGATGTTCGCGCAGGTGTCACAAGGCAGGCTGAGTGCAAAGGACTCGGTGCGTGACACGATGAGCGTCGTCAAGGACATCTACGCGAAGTGGCGGGCGCGCGGGAAGATCTGACCGTGCATGGGGCCGGCTCCGGCCGGCCCCTCCGCTTCACAGGGCGATGACGACTTTCGCGCCGGCGCGCTGGCGCTCCCAGGCGGCCGCGACGTCCTCGAGCGAATGCAGTTCGACCTCGATTGTGATGTGGCCCGCCGCGATCTCGGCAAGCAACTCGAGATAGGCACGGTTCCGTTCCTGCGGGCTCAGGGCGAAGTTCGAGTGGCCGAGGATCTGGAGCTCCTTGCTCCGCACGTCTGCGGAGCGCAACGGTGCCTCGGGGCCTGCCGCCTGGCCTACGTGGACGATGCGCGCATGCGGCGCCGCGAGGGAGAGCACGCGCGCGAGCGGCTCGCCCCAGATCGGATCGATACACACGGTGAACCCGGCGTCGCCGAATGCATCGGCAACGTCGTCCAGCGCGATGATGTCACCGGCCGCCATACGTGCCGCCCCCACGACGCGCTCTGCCCCGAGGAGCGTCGCCACTTGCAGGGCGATCCTCCCGACCGTTCCGCTCGCGCCGAGCACGAGGACGCGGTCATCAGGGCCGACCTTCGCCTTCCACGCAACGGGCACCCAGGCCGCGATCCCCGCGATACCGGCCGCAGCCGCGACCGCGGGCTCAACACCTTCAGGAACGGGAAGCGGGGAGGCGAAGGCGACGCGTTTCGCCAGGAAGCCGTCACGGGCGATGCCGCGCCCCTCGCCGAAGAGATAGACAAGCGAGCCGTCCTCGGCACGGCCGACCGCCTCGCAGCCCGGCACGTACGGCAGTGGCGGATGCCCGCCGTAGAAGCTGCCGCGGCCCACGCTGATGTCGAGCGGGTTGAGGGCGACCGCTTCGATCGTCACGTTCGCGTCGAGAGGCGCCTCGATGTCCACGCACGCCGGCGGCACCTCCAGCTCGGCGATGTGCGCTGCCCTCATCGGACGAGCAGTCTAAGGGAGGTGGACGCGCGCGGCGTATGGCTACCGTTCCAGCCGTGAGCCATCTGCGGGCAGACGAGACCCTCCTGAGAGATCACGAGGCTCATGGACATTCCCACGGACTCGTCGATCGGTCGATCTTGCGCTCGCGAGCAGGCGTTCGGGCGGTCGCGCTCAGCCTGGCGATCCTCGGCCTGACGGCGGGCGCGCAGGTCGCCGTCTTTTTATTCTCGCATTCGGTCGCGCTGCTCGCCGATCTGATCCACAACACCGGTGATGCTCTGACCGCAGTGCCGCTTGGGATCGCGTTCTTTCTCCGCAGCGTCCGCGCCGAGCGGGTCGCCGGGCTGGCGGTCGTGCTCGCGATCTTCGTCTCTGCCTGCGTTGCCCTGTACGAGACGATCGTCCGCTTCGTTCATCCGCAGCAGCTGACGCATCTATGGGTGCTGGCCGGCGCCGGGCTGATTGGCTTTGCCGGCAACGAGCTCGCCGCGCAGGTTCGCCTGTCGGCGGGGCGACGGCTCGCGAGCGCGGCGCTCGACGCCGACGGCAAGCACGCTCGCATCGACGGTTTCGTCTCGCTCGGCGTCGTGGTGAGTGCCGTGCTCGTGGCGCTCGGCGCGCAGATCGCCGACCCGATCGTCGGCCTGGCGATCACCGTCGTGATCCTGAAGATCACGTGGGACTCGTGGAGCACTGTCAGGAACGCGGAGATCGACCTCGACCACATCGACGACGACGGTCACGGGCACGACCACGAGCACGGTCACGACCACGACCCTCACCGGCGCTGAGTGTCCCTAGCGCGGGCGAGCGGGCGTCGTGGGCCCGATGCGCAGCAAACCCGAGTCGGCGGGGTGATCGACCTGCAGCGTGGTGTGCCTGATCCCGAAGCGCTCGGAGAGCAGCCCTTCCAACTCCCTTCTGATTGCGTGGCAGTCGTCTCCGGGCGGCACGAGCACATGTGCGGAGAGGGAGGGCAGGTCTGAGCCGATCTCCCAGACGTGCAGGTCATGGATGCTGGTGACGCGTGGGTTCGCTGTGAGCGCCCGGCCGATCTCCTCGACGCTGACCCCGTCGGGCGCGGCTTCCAGGAGCACGCGCCCGGAGTCCTTGAGCAGGCTCCATGCCGCCCGCAGCATGACGAGTGCGACGAAGAGCGCGGCGACGCCGTCGGCGCGCGCCCAGCCTGTTGTGAGGATGACGGCGCCGGCGACCGCGGTTGCGATGAAGGCGAGCAGGTCGGTGAGGATGTGTTGGAAGCTGCCCTCGATGTTCATCGACTCGCGGTTTGCCTTCGAGAGCTGCCACGTCGCTGCGAGGTTGACCGCGATCCCGACGAGCGCGACGATCAGGATCGCCTCTCCCTGCGCGGCAGGAGGTGTGATCAGCCGATGGATGCCTTCGTAGACGATGAGGCCCGCGAGCACCAGCAGGGTGCCGCCGTTTGCCTGTGCGGAGAGGATTTCGGTGCGTCTGAGGCCGAAGGTGAGGTTGCCGCCCGAGGGGCGCTTGACGAGCCGGATGACGACGAGCGACATGACGAGCGCCCCGGCGTCTGTGAGCATGTGGGCTGCGTCGGAGAGCAGCGCGAGTGAGTGCGCGAGGATGCCGACCACGATCTCGACCGCCATGAACGAGACGATCAGCGCCAGCGCGGCGGAGAGCCGCTTCGTGTCGGCGTTCTCACCGCCCGCGTGGCCGTGGGTGTGGCCGGAACTCATCTCGGTACCGTACCTTCGCCCTAACGACGGTTAGGATGTTCCTGTGATCGCCGGCACCGACCTGGCAGGCCCGATCGCTCCAGACCGCTGCGACCTGCTCTGCCTCGACCTCCCGAAGGCCGAGTTGCTCCGCGCTTCCCGCCCGTCCGAGCCCGAAGCGCGCGCACTCGCCGCCGGCTTTCGCGCGCTCGGCGATCCGACTCGGCTGACGATCGCGCTCGCGCTGCGCGACGGCGGCGAGCTTTGCGTCTGCGATCTCGCCTGGATCGCCGAGCGGGCGGAGAACCTCGTCTCTCACCATCTCCGCGCGCTGCGCGTGGCCGGCCTCGCGGACTATCGGCGCGACGGGAAGATGGCGCTCTACTCGGTGACCGACCGCGGGCAGACGTTGCTTGCCGCCCTCGCGGAGACGGCGACGGTCGCTTGAGCGCAACCCTCCAGCTCCGAGGGCGCCTGCCGACTCTGCCTCCACAGGAACGCGCGGCGCTCGAGCGGCGCGCGAAGCTGCTGGCCTGGGGCGGCAACGGTTGGCACGTGGCCGAAGTCGGAATCGCGCTCGGCGCGGGGATCGCCGCCGGGTCGGTGGCGCTCGTCGGGTTCGGCATCGACAGCGTGATCGAACTGCTCGCCGGCGGCGTGATCGTCTGGCTCTTCAGCGGCGGCCGCGGCTCCTCCCACGAGGCCGAACGGCGCGCGCAGAAGCTGATCGCCGCCGGTTACGCGATCCTCGTCGCCTACATCGGTGTGGAGGCGATCCGCGATCTCACAGGCTCCGCTCGTCCCGGCGTCAGCTGGGTCGGAATCGGGCTGGCCGCCTGCACGGCCCCGACGATGCCGCTGCTCGCTCGCGCGAAAAGCCGCGTCGGGCGGAAGTTGAACTCGTCCGCGACCGTGAGCGAGGCCAGCCAGAACATGATCTGCGCCTACCTCTCGGTCGCGCTACTCGTTGGGCTGCTCGCAAATGCGCTCGTGGGCTGGTGGTGGGCCGACCCGGCAGCGGCGCTCGTGATCGCCGCTGTGGCGGCGAAAGAGGGAATCGAGAGCTGGCGCGGCGACAGCTGCGAGTGTTGCTAGTCGTGGTGTGAGCCGACGAGGCTGCGCTTCGGCGCGCGACCGCCACGGCTACCCTAGCGCGGTGCGGAGATACTTCGTCACGACCTTCGGGTGCCAGATGAATGCTCACGATTCGGAGCGGATCAAGGGCATGCTCGAAGAGATCGGCCTGGGCGAGGCGCCGAGCCCGGACGAGGCCGACGTCGTCGTCTTCAACACGTGCACGATCCGCGAGAAGCCTGACACCAAGCTCGCCGCGTACCTCGGCGAGGCCGCCGCGCGCAAGCGCGAGCGGCCGGACCGCGTGATTGCGGTCGGCGGCTGTTACGCCGAAGCGCAGCGCGAGCGCATCTTCGAGCTGTACCCGGCGGTCGACGTGGCGTTCGGGCCGGGTTCGATCGCGCACCTCGGCGAGTGGCTCGGCGCCGGCGGCCACGGTGTCGCGCGCGGGCGGTTCGGCCTCGACGACCGCGAGTTCGCGGCAGAGCTGCCGATGCGGGGCGAGCGCTCGTTCCAGGCGTGGGTGCAGGTTTCGATGGGCTGCAACTCGAAGTGCTCCTACTGCATCGTCCCGGCCGTGCGCGGGCGCGAGCGGAGCCGGAGGCCGGGGGAGATCCTCGCCGAAGTGACAGCGCTTGCAGCGCAGGGCGTCAGGGAGCTGACGCTGCTCGGTCAGAACGTGAACTCCTGGGGGCGCGACCTCCAGCCCGGCATCGACACGGACTTCGGCGAGCTGCTGCGCGCGTGCGACGCGGTCGAGGGAATCGAACGCATCCGGTTCACGAGCCCGCACCCGAAGGACTTCCGCGAGCCGGTGATCGCAGCGATGGCCGAGTGCGACTCCGTGTGCGAGCACGTGCACCTGCCGCTGCAATCGGGCTCGTCGCGCGTCCTCAAGGCGATGCGCCGCACGTACACCCGCGATCGCTACCTCGCGCTCGTGGAGAGGATGCGCGACGCGATCCCGGACCTCGCGGTCGGCACCGACATCATCGTCGGCTTTCCGGGGGAGACAGAGGTCGAGTTCGCCGAGACGCTCCAGGTCGTCGCCGAGGTCGGCTATGACAGCGCGTACACGTTCGTATATTCGCCGCGCGCCGGCACCGAGGCGGCCGCGCTGCCGGACCAGGTACCGCACGAGGTGAAGATCGAGCGGATGGAGCGCCTGGTGGCTCTGACGCAGCGAACCGCCCGCGACCGGAACGCGAGTCGTGTCGGCCTCGTCGAAGAAGTGCTCGTCGAGGGTCCCTCCCGAACCGACGCGACGCTGCTGCGCGGCCGCACGCGGCGGAACACGACCGTCAACTTCACCGGCGAGGCGACCGCAGGCGAGCTCGTCCGGGTGAGGATCGATGGCGCCACCTCGACCACGCTTCGCGGCTCCCAGCAGGCTCTGGTGCCGGTGGGCTCGAGCTCCATCTCATCGGATCGTCAGACTTAGGCGGATGCGGATCCTCGTCACCGGCTCCTCGGGCCAGATCGGAACCAACCTCGCCGTGCGCCTCCTTGCGGACGGGCACCACGTCTTCGGGGTCGACAAGCGCCCGAACCCCTGGGTGGGGGATGCGTTTCCGACGCTCCTGCAGGATCTGGCCGGCCACTACTCGGCGTTCCCCGGCGGCATCAACGGCGTCGAGTACCCCGAGGTCGACCTGGTCGTGCATCTGGCGGCGCATGCGAAGGTGCATCAGCTCGTGCGCCAGCCGCACCGTGCGCTCGAGAACACGATCATGACGTTCAACGTCCTCGAGTTCGCGCGCGGCATGAGCCTGCCCATCGTCCACTCGTCCACGCGCGAGGTGTACGGCGACGTGCATCGCTTCGAGGAGTACGCCGAAGAGGCTGCGGACTTTGCGTTCACCGAGAGTCCATACTCCGCATCGAAGATCGCAAGCGAAGCGTTCATCTATTCGTACGCGCGTTGTTACGGCCTGAACTACCTCGTCTTTCGCTTCTCGAACGTTTACGGCCGTTACGACTCCGACCTGTGGCGGATGGACCGCGTCCTCCCGTTGTGGATGCACCAGCTGTCGCGTGGCGAGGCGATCACGATCTTCGGCGGCGACCGGAAGGTGCTCGATTTCACCTACGTCGACGACTGCGTCGACGGGATCGCACGCGGCGTGTACGCGCTCGGCGAGGGTACGGCCGGCAACGAGACGATCAACCTCGCCTACGGTCAGGGGAACACACTCGTCCGTGCCGCCGAGTTGATCGCGCAAGAGCTCGGCGTGGAGCCGAGCGTCAACGTCGCGCCTTCGCTGCTCGGCGAGGTGACGCACTACATCGCCGATGTTCGGAAGGCCCACGATGTTCTCGACTGGACGCCGAAGACGCCGCTCGAGGCGGGCATTCCCAAGGCGGTCGCGTGGTTCAAGGAGTGGCGGGCGGCGCACCCGGAGGACGACCGGCCGTTCGAACGCCCGCAGGAGTCGGATGAGCTCGCCCACGGCTTCAAGCAGCCGGCCGCCGCCGGCGCGTAGCGCGCTCGCGATCTTCGGGCCGACGGCGTCGGGCAAGACGGCGGTCGCCGGCATCCTGCGTGAGCGGCTCGGCGCCGAGGTGATCTCGGCCGACTCCGCAGCGCTCTACGCAGGTCTCGAGGTGATCACGGCTGCGCCCGCCTACCCGGCACGCCTCGTCGGCGTCGTCCCGCTGGACGAGGAGGTTTCGGTCGGCGCGTACCAGCGGCTCGCCCATGCCGCGGTCGACGCGGCTGAGCTGCCGCTGGTCGTGGGCGGCACGGGCCTGTATTTCCGCGCCGCGCTGTCGGCGCTCGAGCTGCCGCCGCCTCCGGAGCCGGGGCGGCGCGAGCATTGGCAGCACGAGGTCGAATCGCTCGGTCCCGAGGCGGCGCACGCGCTCCTCGAGGCCCGAGACCCGGCAGCCGCGGCACACGTGCATCGGAACGATCGCAAGCGGCTCGTGCGGGCGCTCGAGCTCGCCGAGGCAGGCTCGTCGCTCGTTCCTGGGGCAAGCCGTCTGTGGACCGAGGACGTGCGACGCCCGACGATGATCGTCGCGCTCGCGCTGCCGCTCGACGAGCTCGACCGGCGGATCGCGGACCGCACGAGGGCGATGGCCGAGGCGGGCGCTGCCGCCGAGGCCCGGCGCGCCTGGGCGGGTCCACTCGCGAGCACGGCGCGCAAGGTGCTCGGACTCGAGGAGTTCGCCACTCTGCCGGAGGACGAGGCGGTCGAAGCCGTTGCCCGTGCGACGTGCAGGCTCGCCCGCTATCAGCAAAAATGGCTGCGCCGGATGCCCGGCGTCGCCACCCTCGACGGCCGGGGGTCTCCGGAGGAGGTCGCCGATGAGATCGTCGCGCTGGGACGCGCAGGGCAACATCTACCTCGTCACTGAGGAGTCGCTCGGGCCCGAGCTCGTCCGGATCGCGGTGGACGGCGCGGACGGCATCCTCGAGGTGCAACGCCGCGGCGACGACTGGATCGAGATCGTGATCTGGAATCCCGACGGTTCGCGTGCGGAGATGTCGGGCAACGGGACGCGCATCGCGGCGCGCTGGCTGGCCGAGCGCACTGGAGCCTTGACAGTGGAGGTTCGCGTCGGGCCGCGGACCGTTTCGGCGCGGATGCTCGACGGTGCGCTCGTCGAGCAGGACATGGGCGAAGTCGCAGTCTCCGAGCCCGAGGAGGCGGCGGGTGTGCGGTTCGTGGCGGTCGATGTCGGCAATCCGCACGCCGTCGTCGACGGCGATCCGGCCGAGCTGCCGCGAATCGGCCCGCTCCTGGAGCTGCACGAGCGCTTCCCGAACCGCACAAACGTGCAGGTCGCCCGCCGGGCCGGGGACGGCGTGATCGAGGCCCGCGTGTGGGAGCGCGGCGCGGGGGAGACGGCGTCCTCGGGCTCGAGCGCGGTCGCGGTCGCGGCCGCGTTCGGGATGGCGACGGCGGTCGTGCGCTTTCCCGGAGGCGAGCTCGGCGTCCGCTTCGAGGGCGGGCGCGCGTTCCTGACCGGGCCGGCCGTACCGGTTTAGCCGGCGATCTCGTACTCGCGCAGGGCGTCGTTCAGCGAGGTCTTGAGGTCGGTCGACTCGTTGCGGCGACCGACGATCAGGGCGCACGAGAGCTGGTAGGTGCCGGCGGGGAACTCCTTGGGCCGCGTGCCCGGCACGACGATCGACCGCGGCGGCACGTACCCGCGGTGCTCGATCGCGACGGGCCCCGTGACGTCGATGATCGGCACGCTCGCGGTCAGCGTCACGTTGGGCGCGAGCACCGCCTCGCGCCCGATGCGCACGCCCTCGACGACGATGCAGCGCGAGCCGAGGAAGGCACCGTCCTCGACGATTACAGGCCGCGCGCCGGGCGGCTCGAGCACGCCGCCGATTCCGACGCCACCGGCAAGGTGCACGTTCGCGCCGATCTGCGCGCCCGACCCGATGGTTGCCCAGGTGTCGACCATCGTGTTCGGGCCCACCCACGCGCCGATGTTCACGTAGGAGGGCATCAGCACGACGCCGCGCGACAGGAATGCGCCGTAGCGGGCGACCGCCGGGGGCACGACGCGCACGCCGAGCTCCGCGTAGCCGGTCTTGAGCGGGATCTTGTCGTGGTATTCGAACGGCCCGACCTCACGCGGCTCCATCTGCCGCTCCCGGAAGTAGTCGAGGATCGCAGCCTGCACGTCGGCGTTGACGCGCCAGTCGTCGCCGTCGGGTGCGGCGACACGCACCTCGCCGCGGTCGAGCGCCGCGATCGTCTCCTCGGTGCTCAGCTTGCTCACAGGACCCTCCGGACGATCTCGGCGGCGCGTTCGCACTGCTCCTGCGTCGGGACGAGCGCGAAGCGCACGTACCCGTCGCCCGCCGGACCGAAGAACGAACCGGGCGTGCAGACGACGCCGTGTTCGAGCAGGCGCCGGGCGAATTCCTCCGAGGGGCCCCCGACGTCCAGCCACAGGTAGAAAGTCGCTGTCGAGCCCGCAAGGCGCAGACCGGCGGCTTCGAGGGCGGGCAGCAGCGTTTCGCGCTTGTGACGGTAGAGGGCGCGAACGTCCTCGACGTGGGCGTCGTCCGACCAGGCGACCACCGACGCCCGCTGGACGAAGTCCTGCGGTGCGGTACCGACCGACGGGCGGAAGCTCCGCAGCGCATCGGCGATCTCGGGCGCCGCGCAGATGAAGCCCGACCGGTAGCCGGTCATGGAAGAGCGCTTCGAGAGCGTGTTGAAGACAACGACGTTCGTCCGGTCGGCAACCTGGAGCGCGGAGCACGGCGGCAGGTCGAACCACAGCTCCGAGTAGGCCTCGTCCGAGCAGACGAGGAAACCGTGCTCGCGCGCACGCACGGCCAGCTCCTCGTAGAACGAAAGTGGCGCCACCGCACCGGTCGGGTTGTTCGGGTAGCAGACCCAGAAGAGAGCGATCTCGTCCCACGCCCGGAACGCGTCGAGGTCGGGCAGCCAGCCGTGCGCTTCGCGGAGCGGGACGCCGGCGACGGCGCCACCGGCGAAGAGGGCGCCGCGTTCGTAGACGGGGTAGGCAGGCTCGGGAACCGCGACGAGACGTTTCTCGCCGAGCGCCAGCTGCGCGAAGGAGTAGATCGCCTCCTTCGAACCCAGTGTGGGCACGATCTCCGTCGCGGGGTCGACCGCGACGCCAAAGCGGCGCTCGATCCAGCCGGCAACCGCAGTGCGCAACTCGGGCAAGCCCGCCGCGCGCGGGTAGGACGAGATCTCGTCGACCGAGTCGAGTAGAGCCTGGCGGATGAAGGCGGGTGTGCGTTCGCGGGGGTCGCCCATGCCGAAGTCGATCAGGT
>Ga0307372_10004408_pt1 | contig 21726 bp, 20 predicted proteins | sample OX1MG_FD_202533 | JGI IMG/M metagenome (GOLD analysis project Ga0307372, IMG submission 202533) | Soil microbial communities from Risofladan, Vaasa, Finland - OX-1 | ecosystem: Environmental > Terrestrial > Soil > Coastal area > Acid sulfate soil | place: Finland: Risofladan, Vaasa | collected...
CGTCGAGTGGCATGCTGGTGGGGGTCATCGTGTCTCCTGGTCTGTGAATAGGGTCGGTTGCACGGTGGCCTTTTTCGTGCCCACCTCGAGCACGAATCCGGCCTCGATATTTACACCAATCTACGGGGCGTGACCGGTCGCATCTCCCACGGAGGACGTCGCCACGAGTCAGTAAACTCACCCGCGACCTGTCTCAACCCCCTTGACAAGTTCCGGCCGGCCGCCGAGTCACATTCCTGGTTGGCGACTGGCGGGCAAGGGTTGGCTAACTGAGGTCATTATGAACTTGACACAAATACCGCTTTAGCCTATGATTTATTCATGAGAAAGGTAGCTGTCGCGCTTTACGTGGTGGCGATGGTAGCCGTCGTAGTCGGTGTAGATCTCGTATTCTTCAGACACCGACCCCCAGAACGACTGATAGTTAATATTGGTATTGTTGTGGTGTTCGCGGCTTTCTACCTGCGATTCCTCGGGCGGCCATGGCGACCATGGGCAAGGCGCGATAGCAAGGGCTAAACTCTCTTAATTCTTTCGGTTGAAGTCGCAAGCTTGATCTCGACCGCAATGGCCCCTGAGATCGAACGCTGGAACAATCCGCCTTAGTTGCTGGAACAACCGTCATTTGGCTGCCCAAAGCGCCCAATTTCGAAGTCGTCCACAAACTCGCAAATTCTTCAGTCGTGAGGCACTTGCCTATTTCACGCTCAGCGTTTGAGCATTTGCCCGGTGACACCTAGTGCGACGCTCAGGAAGCAAGCCCTGGGCGTTTTGCTTTCGACGCGGCCTTATTTCTACCGTTGACAGAGAGTGGCCGACTCAAAATGAGGGGCGGCCCACCGTGAGGTGGACTGGGGTCAGGAGCGAAGATCGAAGACGAGTCGTCCCTCAATCTTGCCCTGTTCCACCTCAGCGATGGACTCATTGACTTGGTCGAGTTTTCTCGACTCCCGTACGATCGTGGTCCGACCAGATGCGTGCAGTTGGAAGGTATCGGCTAGGTCAACGCGCGTTCCAACCAGCGAGCCAATCACCTTGATGCCCCGGAGTACCGTCTCAAAGATCGGCAGGTGCATGATGTCGTCAGCCGGCAGTCCCACCATCACCAGTGTGCCATTGGACCTGAGGCTGGCAAATGCTTGCTCATACGCCTTGGGAGTCGCCGCCAGCACGATCGCCACATCGGCCCCACCCAGAGCCTGAATCTTCTCCACAGGGTCTTCCTTAGCGCTGTTGATGGCGTAGGCGGCACCCAGTCGCTTGGCCACGTCGAGCTTGGCGTCGATGACATCAACGGCAGCCACTGTTGCCCCGGCGATCTGCGAATACTGCATCGCAAGATGACCCAGCCCACCGATCCCGACCACCGCGACCAGATCCGATGAGCGGGCCCCCGACACTTTGACAGCCTTGTAGGAAGTGACGCCGGCACAGGTGAGAGGGGCGGCATCGAGAGGGTCCACGTTATCGGGAACCTTGCCAACAAAGGACGCTGCCGCGACCACATATTCGGCGAACCCGCCGTTCACCATGTAGCCCGTGAACTTGGCGCTGGGACACAGAGTTTCCCATCCTGAGGAGCACAGTTCACACGCACCGCAAGCCCACCCGAGCCATGGCACTGCGACGCGGTCACCCTCACTCAGGCCCTTAACGCCCGCTCCCAGCCGTTCAACCAGCCCGACGCCCTCATGGCCCGGAATTAACGGCAGACTGGGTTTGACAGGCCAGTCCCCGTGAGCGGCGTGAATATCGGTGTGGCAGAGGCCGGAGGTCTCGATCTTGACCAGTACCTGATCGTAACCCGGGACAGGAGCTGCAACCTCTTCGATCTGAAGCGGCTGGTGAAACTCGTGGACAACTGCTGCTTTCATCAGGCACCTCCCATTGTCTTGCTCGGGACTGGTGGCTCACGCGACGCCGGAGCCAGATAGCCTAGGCTGAATGTTTCTCCGTCTACCCACCAACTCTAGATTTGCGTACTCGCCATTGGGCCGGTGAAACCACTTGATTTCGAGTGAGGGACATCACGGACTGAGGGGAAGAAGCAGCCCCCGGATGAACAGAAACACGCGACCGGCGCGGAGACGCGGGTCACCGGATGTGAGCTGGCATCGGGAAGGTCAGCGCGAAACGATCTAGCCTTGCAGTAGGCAGCGCGTCTCGCGGGCGATCTGTAGATCCTCCCGGCTTTTCACGACTAGTACGGCAGTGCCTTGGCCCGGCTGCCCGATCTGGCGGTCTTCGCTCCCGGTCTCGTTCCGCCCCTGGTCGATGCCGATCCCCAGGAATCCCAGGCCCGCGCAGCAGGCGGCCCGGATGCGCGGTGAGTTCTCCCCCACTCCACCCGCAAATACCAGCGCGTCGACACCTCTCATGGCCGCCGCCATCGAGGCGACCTCAGCTCGCAGCCGGTGCAAGTAAACGCTGATAGCGAGGTCGGCGCTGGAGTCACCCTCATCGCTCCTGGCCTCCAGGATGGGCATACGGGAATCGCCTCCCAGCCCGAGCAGACCCGATTCGTTTTCTAGGGTAACGGCGAGTTCCGAAGGGCTGACTTCCGCGTGCTCCTCCAGCCAAAGGAGAAGCCCCGGGTCAACGCTTCCAGATCGGGTGGCCATCACCAAGCCCTCTAGCGGGGTGAACCCCATGGTGGTGTCCACCGACCGTCCGCCGTCGACAGCGCAGAGTGACGCGCCAGCTCCGAGATGGCAGGTGATCAAACGCAGACTCTCCAGCGGCTGGCCCAGCACGTCTGCCGCCCTCCGGGAGACGTAGGCGTGAGAGAGCCCATGGAACCCGTAGCGACGTAGATTCCAGCGGCTGCGCCACGCCGCAGGCAATGCGTAAGTCGAGGCCGCAGGGGGAAGGGTCGCGTGAAAGGCTGTGTCGAAGCAGGCCACGGCTGGGACATCAGGAAGTGCAGCCTTGGTCGCGTCCAGGGCGGCGAGGGACTTGGGTTGATGGAGCGGAGCCAAGTCAGTCAGGGATCTGAGCCGTCCCTCGACGCTGGCGTCGATCAAGACCGCCGCGGTGAATTCCCGTCCTCCATGCACGATCCGGTGGCCCACAGCGTCCACCGGCCCGAGCTCCCCAACCGCCTCCTCTAGTTCGGCCCTGGAAACCATAGAACCGAGGGCTGCCAGGTCTCGACTCTCCGCTACCGTGTCGTCCAGGTCGATCACTCGCAGCTTCAGACTGCTCGAGCCAGCATTGACCACCAGGATGCGCATCTGGACGCTTACGCCGGCCACGTCCAGTCGCGTATTTCGCTCGGGTCTTCACCGTGCTCGCGGGTGTAGATGCGGCATTCCAGCCGCCTGTCAACCATCTCCTGTCGGAGGTGACCAGCCGATTCGGACAACCCAGGCACCCGGTCGATCACATCAATGACGAGGTGGAAGCGATCAAGTTCGTTCAGCATCACCATGTCAAATGGAGTGGTCGTTGTGCCCTCCTCGATGTAGCCGCGAACGTGGATGTTGGAGTGGTTGTGGCGACGATAGGTGAGTCGGTGAATCAGGGTGGGGTACCCGTGGTAGGCAAAGATCACCGGGCGTTCATCCGTAAAAAGGGCGTCGAACTCAGCGTTCGACAGCCCGTGGGAGTGTACCTCGGCAGGCTCCAGGCGCATCAGGTCGACTACGTTGACCAGTCGCACCTTCAGGTTCGGAAGCTTCTCACGCAGAATGGCCGCGGCTGCGACCGCCTCCAGGGTCGGGATATCGCCACAGCCGGCCAGCACCACGTCGGGCTCAAAACCGTCATCCGAGCTGGCAAAGCTCCAGATTCCCGCCCCCCGAGTGCAGTGGACGATGGCATCGTCCATCGACAGCCAATTCAGAGCCGGGTGTTTGCCAGTTACCACCACGTTTACGTAGTTGCGGCTGCGCAAGCAATGATCCATCACTGAAAGCAGGCAATTTGCGTCGGGCGGCAAGTAGACCCGGACAATCTCCGCCTTTTTGTTGATGACGTGATCGATAAACCCGGGATCTTGGTGGGAGAAGCCGTTGTTGTCCTGACGCCAGACGTGGCTGGAGAGAAGATAGTTGAGCGAGGCGATGGGACGTCGCCAGGGAATCTCCCGGGTCACCTTCAACCACTTGGCGTGTTGGTTGAACATCGAATCCACGATGTGGATGAAGGCTTCGTAGCAATTGAATACGCCGTGCCGTCCGGTCAGGAGGTAGCCTTCGAGCCACCCTTGGCAGAGATGCTCACTGAGTATCTCCATGACCCGGCCGTCTGGAGCCAAATGGTCGTCCCCGGTCTCCGTCTCCGCCACCCAGTCTCTGTTTGTAGTCTCGAAGACCGCGGACAAGCGATTGGATGCCGTTTCATCCGGTCCCATCAGCCGAAAGTTGTGTGGATTCCGCGCGATCACGTCACGGAGGAAGCTCCCCAGCACGCCGGTCGCCTCGTTGAGGGTGGTGCCAGGCTGAGGTACCGCAACCGCATAGTCTCGGAAGTCTGGAAGCCTCAGGTCTTGCAGTAACTCGCCCCCGTTGGCGTTGGGGTTGGCGCTCATCCTGAGCTGGCCTTCCGGCGCCAGTGCCTTGAGCTCGGCGCGAAGCGTGCCATTCGCATCGAACAGTTCTTCAGGGCGATAACTGAGCATCCATTGCTCCAGGAGGGCAAGGTGCTCAGATTGGCCGCGTACATCCATGATCGGCACTTGGTGAGCACGAAAGGTCCCTTCCACTGGCAGGCCGTCCACCACCGCTGGACCGGTCCAGCCCTTTGGGGTGCGGAGTACCAGCATCGGCCAGCGAGGACGCTTGAGGTTCCCATCTGATCTGGCTTCGGTCTGGATGCGCGCAACCTCATCAAGGGCGTGATCCATGGCCGCGGCCATCGCCAGATGCACCACTGCTGGGTCGCTTCCGGATACGAAGATCGGCTCATAGCCATATCCGACTAGCAGGTGCTGCAGTTCGTCCTCTGAGATCCGCGCTAGAACTGTGGGATTGGCGATCTTGTATCCGTTTAAATGAAGGATTGGTAGGACGGCCCCGTCTTGGGCCGGATTGAGGAACTTGTTAGAGTGCCAGCTGGCGGCCAAGGGGCCAGTTTCAGCTTCACCATCACCCACCACACAGGCGACGAGCAGATCCGGGTTGTCGAAGACAGCCCCATAGGCATGGGTCAGGGAATAGCCAAGTTCGCCGCCCTCATGGATGGAGCCGGGCGTCTCTGGGGCGACGTGGCTGGGGATGCCTCCGGGAAAGGAGAACTGCCGAAACAGCTTGGACATCCCGTGCACGTCTTCGCTTACCTCGGGATAGACCTCACTGTAGGTGCCCTCCAGGTAGGCGTTGGCCACGATGCCGGGCCCCCCATGTCCTGGACCGGTCACGTACATGACGCTTAAGCCACGGGCTCGGATCACCCGGTTCAAGTGCGCGTAAATGAAGTTCAGACCGGGCGTAGTGCCCCAGTGACCGAGGAGGCGCGGCTTGACGTGCTCAGGCCGAAGCCGCTCTCGGAGCAGCGGGTTGGCCATCAGGTAGATTTGGCCGACCGAGAGGTAGTTGGCCGCCCGCCAGTAAGCGTCGATCAACGCCACCTGAGCGCCGGTAAGCGGCTCAGTGGTCGCTAGAGGCTCGGGATCCATGCTCAGTTACCCGCACGTCGTGAGTATGGACCGCCCCGCTCGGCTACTTTGCTCCCGGCAGCGCTCAAGGCGGGGACCAATTGACGTCGGCCGTGTGCCGAGCCGTCTGCGCTTCATGGGTTTCGATTTGGGCGTGAGGTCCCACCACTACCACGGGGCAGTGGGCCCGGGCTACGCAGCGTTGGGAGACTGAACCCAGCAGCAAGCTGGCAACCGCCGAATGGCCCCGAGATCCAACCGCCAGGGCGTAAGCGCCCTCACTGGCCCCCACGAGAACGTCTGCCGCTGGACCCTGGAAAACCTTGGCTTCGATCTGAACTGTCGGATAGCCCTTCGAGACCTCATCAACGAACCCCCGGAGCGCTGTGCGGGCCTCCTCGGCCAACTCATGGGTTAGCAGCGGGTCGACTCTCGGATAGGGGCCCGCCAAGGCCACCAGGGGATGCTCGAAGACACGAATCGCAATAACCCGCGTGCCTCGAGCCTCAGCCTCGGAAGCCGCCCACTCCAGCGCGTGACGAGCTGCGCGCGAGTTGTCCACGCCAGCGATGATTGGGCCCGTCACTTCGTGGGACGCCGCTGTCATCCGATCCACCGATGTCATGCGCGCCTCCTTCTCCCTGCCGGATTGAGAGTGGCCAAAGCCATCGGACCCATCGTCCTCGATGCCGTGCTGGAGGAGGGAGGGTGCCAACCATCGAACTCGCCTAAGTGGAATCACCCGCGTCCCGACCTGCCTCGGCCGGAAGAAGCCATGCCACTGGGTCGGTGGGAGTTTCATACTGGCTGCAGGCGTGCTCGCGAACCGGGATCCCGGTACTTGGCCCCCTCACGTAGGGACACCTTCTGGCCTGATACCGGGCACGGCGCGCGGACCAGATGTAGCTCGAGTCGGACCTTGCAGCGGCGAATCGCACGCCAAGCCTCGGTCCGGGCCTTAGGTTAGGCGTGGCGGTGAGGTGCGATTACGCAGTGATATGCACGGGAGTTTGGGCGCTTGATGGGGGCAACCGGAGCCCTGCCCGCAACTGAGCTCCGCGCCGTGACAGTTCCAGCCCGAGCTCCCGCCTCCGATCGCGACCAGGCCCTGGGCCGACACCATCCTCCTGGGAGACCTATCGGGTTGCCCAATGCGATCAGGCGAGCTTCCCCGAGCGGGGATGAATCACCACGACTGGACAGTGGGCGTGCGTCACGCATTGCTGAGACACTGACCCGAGCAGCAGCCCAACGAAGCCGCCATGTCCTCGCGAACCTGTCACCAGCGCGGCAGCGTGCTCACTCTCACTGGCGTCAATAAGGGCCAGCGCAGGAGGCCCCTCGACTACCCTGTGCTCGATTCGAACTGATTCATGTCCCTTGGCCGCCTCGGCGATCTCAGCTAACAGAGTCTTGCGGCAGATGTCGGCCAACTCTTGCATGTCGGCCGCGGCAAAGGCGAATCCTGGGGAGGCGGTCGCCATGGCGGGAAGCTCCCATGAACTGATCGCGAGGACGGGGTTCCCGTGGGCCTCCGCCTCGTGAATGGCCCAGTCCAGAGCCAGACGGGCCGTCGGGGAGCCGTCGACCCCAACCACGATCGGCGATGTGGTGTCGGATTGCTCGGAGTAGCTCTTGGCGGTCGTGCCCATCGGTGGCTCCTTCTGTCGTGCATCCTACTGAGGCGCCTATGCCATCACCAGGCACCGCCCCTATCCTGCCCCATCAGTCCATCTCGGGCGACGTGGCTAGCACCTAGCCCACCATACGTGGAATCACTTCCCTTGGCGTCGGGTAGGGCCAATCCCAGAGCCGGGCTACCATGCAGCATCACGAGAGATAACCATTGCCCTATCGGCACTTATGTTTCATCCACGGTTAGGGTAGCGATCTCGACCAAGCTGGCGAATCTAAATGAATCGGGTAGGGATATTGGCGAGCCGGCTAGGGCACGAGTGCCGTGACCGCTCAGTCTCGGCAAATATCACCCGCTGGTGACCCCAACGCTCGCCGGCATCTGAGTGATACCCGAGGAGCCAAGCTCTCGACGCGTTGGATCCGCCCAACTCCGCGGGGTAACCTGACCAGTTACACACTCCGTCGTTACCCTCGGCACATGAGGTGGGTGGATCACTTGGTACGACGAGCGCCAGGGCTTCTGTGGCCGGTGCGCCACGGTCTGCTGGCGTGGGTGGTGGTCGCGGCTTTGGTGGGCGTCGCCATGCCTAAAGGCGCGGTGGCGCTCGACTCCTGGGTCCCGGTGTTGCTCGCCGGTCAGGTTCTCGGAGTGGCGCTGAACCTGACGCTGGGGGAGGTCCGTTCGGCGATCCGCCAATCCCGCCTCATTGGGCTGGCGCTTCTGGTGCAGTGGACCGTGCTGCCGGGGCTCGGCCTGCTGCTCCACCTGGTCGCTCCCACCCCGCTTTTAGCGATTGGGATCTTGATCTGCGCCGTCTCTCCGGCGGAAATCACAAGTGGGCTGATGGCCACGATCGCTGGCGGCGACACCGCACTCGCGATGGCCTGCATGTCAGGCTCGCTGGCCCTCTCAATCGTGCTCACTCCATTCTGGCTGACGGTCGGACTCGGGTCAGCTGTCCACGTCAGGCCGACCTCGCTGGCTCTGGAACTGGCTCTTTCCGTCCTGCTGCCCTTGGTGGTTGGGATCACCCTGCGGTGGCGCTTTCCGGGAATCGCGCGGTGGCGCCACCTTCTGCTCGATCTGAGCGCGGCGTGCCTGGTTCTGGTGGTCCTCGCCGGAACCACCAGCGCCCGCGGTGTGCTGACCTCTCCGACCATCCTCATCATGTTGCCCCTGGTCGCAGCACTTCTGGCGGGCGGTGGGCTGGCCGGCTGGGGCTTGGGCCGGATACTGCAGTTGCGCCGCCGACAGGCGCTGGCGGTCGGTTTTCCGATTGGCATCCGGGAGTTCGGCGTAGCGATTGCCGTAGCCGTAGCGGTGGCGCCCCGGTCTGCTGCGGTCGGCGGCGTTTACGGGATCCTCATGGTGGCGGCAGCGGGCACGCTGGCCTCCCGCATGGGCAGGCGAGGCGTGAGGAAGTGAGCCGCCCTATCGAGCCACGCGGTTTCACCGCCGACCAAGAAGACGCTCGTCCAGCGAAAGTCGACCGGGCGAGCGAGCTTGCGACGCCCGCGATGAGATCCATTGCAGCCCCAGCCGCCCGGACTGAGGTTCGGCCAGGCTGGGCCAATTTCAGACGCCCCGCCTCACGCCACCGATCCGCCCCGAACAATACCGGCAGCGAGTTCCGGCGGTCGGCCAGCCACCGGCCCGCGCTCGGCCAAACCAGAACGGCCGCCTTTCAACTCCGGACTAGCGACGGGTGAGGTCAGGAGGCTCACTTCTGGAACTTCTGTCCTGAGCAGCCCGACGATGAAGGCCCGAAACCCATGGTCGTCGACCCTACCCCGGTAGCGGCCAGGTCGCTGGTCAATGAGTTACCAACTCAAAGTGGCCGAGGTAGTGGCGTTGGGCCGAACTCCCCTGGCTTAAAGGCTGCCTCGGGGACCCCGGTTAGCTAGCCGAGTTCCTGAGTCGGTCGGAGTCTCGGGCGGACCCACTCGGGCCGCCAGCCGCTGAGCTCGACCCCAAATGCGGCTGAGATCAGATCGTGGACGGGTTCCCAAGGAGCAGGGAATAGGTTCGTACCCGTCTCACTATGTGCCCACCTACCGGGGCTTTCCATCGGGCCCAAGGGGCTCGGTCCCAGCCAGTTCAGATGGCCGGACAGAACTGGCAACCAGCTCGGCGAGCGACCCGTTCAGCCGAGATGGCAGCCAGCGGAAATCGGTCAATCCCAGATCTGGCTCCGGGCCGGGCAAAGTCGCTAGGTGACGGCTGCGCGGCACACTGTCACACCGGCGTCGTCGCTCCCCAGGCCGCTGCGGGTACGCTGAGTCGCATGATTGCCCCGAACGGGAGGGGCACTGGGGGTCAGCTCAAAGAGCCGGAGATGTCTCCTCAGGAGGCTGCGGGTGAGCGCCCCCAGGCGCGGCTGAAGCTCCCTCGCGGCCGGGTCCCCCGGCCGCGCACTGCCAAGCGAAACGGCTCATCGACCGCGAGATCCGCGGGCTTCACGACCACCCTCTCCGACTACGAATTGCTGCGAGCCACCGTTACGCAGTCACCGATCGCGCTCACCGTGGTGGACCTGGCCGGCACCGCCCTGCTGTGGAACCCAGCGGCTGAGCGCCTTTTCGGCTGGAGCGAGTCCGAGGTCATCGGCTTTCCGCTACCGATCATCGACGCGGGGTCCTGGGAGGAGTTCGAGCGGCTACGGCATGGGTCCGTGGCGGGCCTTGACGTGCTTGACTTCGATGTCCGCCGCCGTCACCGCGACGGCCACTTAGTTGACGCCGCGATCTCCACGGTCGCTCTCGCTGATGCCAGTGGGCTGGTAACCGCCGTGCTCGCCAGCTACCAAGACCTCACCAGGCGCAAAGGCGCCGAGGCGGAACTGGTCCGCCAGGCCCAGCGGGACGACCTGACCGGACTTGTCAACCGTCGCGGACTATTGGAGCAACTGGTTCATTACCAGGCTGGTCACCGGCGCCACGTCTCGGTGGTTGTCCTAGACATCGACCGCTTCAAAAGCGTCAACGACTCCTTCGGCCGAGTGGTGGGCGACCAGGTGCTAGCGGCCTTCGCCCAACGGCTGGTGAGTGCGGCTCGTCCCACCGAACTGGTGGCCCGGCTGGAGGGGGCCACCTTCGCCGTGTTGATGCTCGGCGTCCCCCCCACCGATCTTGAGTGCAAGGTGGGACAGCTGTTGACCGCCGTCACCCAGCGCTATGGGATCGCCGGGCACGAGACTAAGGTCAAGGTGACGGGTGGAGTGGCCAGCTGCACCCGGCTCGACGAGCCCGCGGAGATGATCCGGCGGGCCGAAGTGGCGATGCACTATGCCAAGCAGGTCAGCCGGGGTGGCTTTCAGGTGCTAGACGAGGCCCTGGACCATGCTTTCCGGGAGCGAGGACAACTCTCGGCCCGACTGCTGGACGCCGCCGACCGAAACGAGTTGCTGCTCCACTTTCAACCCATCGTCTCCGCCAGCTCGGGTCAGATCTCAGGGGTTGAGGCACTAGTGCGATGGGAGCACCCAGAGCGCGGACTTCTCGGCCCCAACCAATTCATCCAATTGGCCGAAGAGAGCGGCAGCATCTCGACGATAGGCCGTTGGGTCCTTCTCGAGGCGTGTGCCACTCTGCAGCGCTGGAGCGACTCCGAGCCAGCCGCCGCGCGGCTCAGCATGTCGGTCAACCTCTCGGTGGCCCAGCTCCACGACGGGAGCGTGATCGAGGACGTCAAGGAGGCCCTGGATCGCTCGGGGCTCGCTCCAGAGCGACTGCACCTGGAAGTGACCGAGAGCGTTCTAAGTACCGATCCGGACTCCGCGGCTAGAGTCCTGGGCCGCCTGCGCGACCTCGGCGTGTGGCTAGTGATCGATGACTTCGGAACCGGCACCTCCTCGCTCACAGCGCTCCAGCGTTTCCCCTTCCGGGTGCTTAAAATCGATCGGTCCTTCGTCGGCGGAATTGGAATTCGACCCGGTGACGAGACCATCGTGACGGCCACCCTGGCGCTGGCCCATGGCCTCGGCCTCACGGTGGTAGCTGAAGGGGTCGAGACCGCCGAGCAGGCCGAGTTCCTCACCCGAGGCGGCTGCGATGAGCTCCAGGGCTACCTGTACAGCCGCCCCGTCCCCGCCAGCGGCATCGAGCCGATGCTCGAGGCGCAGTACCTACCGCTGGCCAGCTGAGGTCGCGACTGGTCGCGGTAGCTCAGTTGCACCAGGACCAAGGCCAGTGCAGCCCGTAGCGTCCGTCGGACTATCCGAGTCCAGCGATCCCGCGTCCGCCGGTCGGCTTCCCGAGAGTGATGAGGGTCGTCGCCTGGCTCGGCGAGCCAGCCGTGAGCTTCTCGAGACAGGGCTGGCACTGAGCAGCGGCCCGGGCTCTCCCGCTTGGCGGCTGCGTCGAAAACCACCTCGACTAGCACGCCGGGGATAGTTCCCCGGCAGCAACGCCCCGACCACGCGGCTGGCTCTAATCGCGCTGGTCGGCGTCCCGCGATCGGCGGAGCGCGGATGGCCGAACTTGGCACCTTTTCGCCAGCGCGGCCGGTGCTGGATCCGATGTGTGACCAGCACACCGGCACGATAAGCGGACCTGCCCGATGGGTCCAGGCAGCCGGCCAAAGATGTGGGGCTGCAGTGCGGGCGATGAATCGGGGCCCGAGATAGCTGGTGTCAGGGTTGACTAGGGTCCAATCATCCGGCGGCTGGTCTGACGCGAAGGCCCGTAAAATCCGGGCTCGAGAGATGGGTGTGGAAGAGGGACGAGTAGCCCGAAGCGGTAAGGTGCCTTCCCCCGACGACCCCCGAGCCGCCCTGATCGAGGCAGGGGTCTTGATGGCCGCCGAGCTCTCTCTGCCCGCCCTGCTGCGCCGGCTGGTGGAGATCGCGGTGCGGATCACTCACGCCCGCTACGGAGCTTTGGGGGTGACTGGCCCGGGCGCCGGCATCGGGGAGTTCATCACGGTCGGGTTGGACGTTGACCAACGGGCCGCCATCGGCCCGATTCCGAGTGGCCAGGGCATCCTAGGCGTCCTCCTCCGCGAACCACGGCCGCTTCGTCTGGTCCGACTGCAGGACGACCCACGCTCAGTCGGGTTCCCCGCCCATCACCCGCCAATGACAACTTTCCTGGGCGCCCCGGTCAGCGCCAGAGGGCAGGTCTTCGGCAATCTCTACTTGACCGAGAAGGAGGGCGGCAGACCCTTCGATGACTTCGATGAGTCCGCGGTAGTGACCCTGGCGACCCAGGCCGGGGTGGCCATCGCCAACGCCCAGACCTATCGAGATTTACTCCAACATGAGCATTGGCTGGCGGCCATCCACGAGATCACCGCAGCTCTTCTGGCCGGCGAGCCCCAGGAGAGCTTGATGACGACGATCGTCCGCAGCGCCCGGGAGCTGGGCGGCGCCGACCTGGCCACAATCGCTTTGCCAGTGGAGGGAAACTCCTTGGAACTAAGGGTGGTCGCTGCCGATGGCGCCGGGGCGGAGAGGATCATGCTCGCCCCCGCCCGGTCATCCGGCACCGTCTCCCATCTAGTCCTGAGTACCGGGCAGACTCAGCTAGTGCGGGCGGTCTCGGGTGATCCCTACGCCAGCCTGGTGGCCGGCGCCGGCGTTCCGATCGGCGCTCTGATGGCGGTGCCCCTGGTGATCGACGGCCGCGTCACCGGAACGATCAGTCTGACCCTCTCTGAGGGTGATTCCAACTTCTCTCCAGACGCCCTCCGCCTGCTGGAAAGCTTCGCCGACCAGGCATCCCTGGCCCTCGACTACGCCAGAATTCAAGCCCAGGCCGTGCGCTTGGCCGTGGTCGAGGAGCGCAACCGAATCGCCCGCGACCTGCACGACGAGCCAGTTCAAGCGCTAATCCATCTGGCCCGGCGGCTGGAGAGGATGGCCGTCGAATCCAGTACGGTCGAAACCGCCTCCACCAAGCTCGACGAGACCAGAGAGTTGGCGGTGGCGGTCGTGGACGGGCTACGCCAGCTAACCGAGGGGCTGCGGTCGGAGATCCTGGACTTGGAGGGTCTGCCTGCCGCCCTCCAGGACCTCGTCCAGCGCTTCGACTCCCGGACTGGCATCCCAGCCAAGTTCACCCTTCGCGGGACTCCAGGTCGCTGGGACCCCGAGTTGGAACGCAACCTCTTCCGGGTGGCGCAGGAAGCGCTCAGCAACGTCGATCGGCACGCCGCGGCCGGGCGGGTGCAGGTGGATTTGATCGTGCGGGGCAGCGGACTCACACTACGGGTCAATGACGACGGGGTTGGCTTCGTCGCCTCCGGCGAAGGTGCGGCGGCACCGGGGCTGGGCACCATTGGGATGCAGGAGCGGGTGGGCCTGGAGGGCGGCCGTTTACAAATCAGATCGCGCCCTAGCCGCGGAACGTTGCTGCTGGCGACGGTGCCCATCACTTCGGGTCCCGAGAGTGGTGGCAACTACCCGGCTGGGCTTGAGTGATTTCACGTGCTCATTCGTAGGCGCCGCCCGGTAGTCTCAAGAGCGAGATGAGCGGCACTTTGACGACCATCGTGGTGGCTGAGGACCACGCACTGGTGCGCGAGGGTACTCGCCAGATTCTCGCGGGTGAGTACGACTTCTCGGTGGTCGGAGAAGCTTCCCGCGGCGATGAGGCTGTTGAGGTGGTACTTCGGATGCGACCCACCGTGGTCTTGATGGACATGCGGATGCCTGGCATCAACGGGATTGAGGCCACCCGCCAGATCCTGGCTCAGGCACCCGACACCAAAGTGGTCATCGTCAGCGCTCACGAGGACGAGGATTATGTTCGCGAGGCCCTCGCCGCCGGCGCGTCCGGCTACATCCTCAAGACGGCTCCCGCCCGGGAGCTAGTGGAGGGAGTACGCGCAGTGGCTGCAGGATCGCTCGTTCTCAGCCCTAGTCTGTCACGACGATTAGCTCAGTCCCGCATTGACCCGGCGCGGGCCAGTGACCGGCTCAGCGCCCGGGAACTCGCCGTGTTGCGGCAGATCGCCCGCGGCCAGGCGAACAAGGAAATCGCCCGAGATCTGGGAATCAGCCTGCGCACGGTGGAAGGCCACCTGCACAACATCTTCGAGAAATTGAGGGTCAGTTCCAGGACCGAGGCGGTGGTGTATGCGGCCAATCACGGGATCGTCTCCATCGAGTCGGAGGCGAGCGGATGAGACGGCGTACCGACTCGTTGAGTCTCTCGATCGACCCGGCAGGCTTAGGGGGCGTCGCCTACAATCTGTGGGCCGAGGCGATCATCCGGGAGGTCGAGTCCGAGCGGCGTCAGTTGGCCGACCGAATCAATGAGGAACCGGTCCAGACGCTCTCCCACATCGCCCGGGTGCTGCAGAGTCTGGACGAGAAGACTGGGACTCCCGCTCGGACCGCCCAAGCCGCGCGGGAAGCTGGCGTGCTGGCGGCCAGTGTCAGCGAGCAGTTGCGCGGGCTGGCTCGCAGCCTCCGGCCTCCTTTACTCGATGACGTCGGCTTAGGCCCGGCGCTCAGCCAGCTCGCTGCAGACTTCGGTGCTGCCGCGGGTATCCCCACCTACGCTGACCCGGGCGATGTCGGCCGGATCGAGCTGCCTGGCGCTGATCTGGTGCTGTTCCGGGTGGCTCAAGCAGCGCTTCGGAATGCTGAGGAGCACTCGGCCGCGACCATAATCGAGATCCGCCTGCGCCGACGAGGTGCCCGCGTAACGCTAGCGATCCGTGACAACGGGATCGGATTGGCCAGAACTCCTGGAACCCGTGTCATGCGAACGGGGGTCTTGGAGATGCGCGAGCGCTTGAGTTCGCTCGGGGGCCACTTGGTGATTCGTTCCCGTCCCCGGGTGGGCACGGTCGTGTTGGCGTCGGTTCCAAGTTCAATCTTGCCGAACTAGCAAGGGTTGCCTCGCTCCTGTGGGGAGCGGCGCGTCCTGCCTTGAGGACTCGGTGACTTGAGGCAGGCTCAAGACGGGCTCGCGGGCTCGGCAGGGCCGTCCGGGCTCAGAGGGGCCTCAGCTGCCTGGAGCAGGCGTCGCCGCTCGATGGGTCAGTTTCGCGGCTGGGAGTGGCCAAGGGCCGCGAGGGTGTGGCTCCATCACGCTCCTCCCTGAGATCAGGCTGGTCATCGGGAAGCCCGGCCCTGACCGATCGCCTCTTCTGCAAGAGGCAGCGATCGGTTTCCTCCTGACAGCACTGTTATCGGCGACATAGGCGATTCCACCTGCTCCAATCCGCGGGATACCCACCTAGTCCCCCACGGCTAGGGAAGGCACGATGGTCCTGGAACAGATGCTTGCCGCGCAGAGCCAATTCGTGGCAGCAACGCCTACGGGTCACCCGACCCGGGGAACGGAGAACAGAACCATGAGCGAGCAGACGGCAGTTGCGGACAGCAGCGATTACCTGAGCAGCCGAATCCTTTGGGCGGCCTGCGGGACCCTGGTCCTCGCAGCGATGATCTTGGCTGGGTTGTTTGTCGCTCGCGCTCCTGGTTTCACTTCCTTGCAGACCGCCAGCGTCATGGCAGCTACGCCCGGAGGAGTCCACAAGATGTCCCTCACTATCGTCACTGACGCCGGCCCCCAAAAGAACTGGCCGGCCTTCGAACCCTCAAGTTTTTCTCTTCCAGCGGGGCAGCTCGTGACCATCTCGGTGACCAACCGCGACGGTGCCACCGCTCTTCCAGCGGCGCTGGGTGCCCACGCTAAGGTCACCGGGGTGGTGGGAGGTGTGGAGAAAGTGGTGCCGATCGAGGCCGTTCACCCCTATGCCGCCAAGAGCGAATCACGAAGCATGACCGCCATAAATTTGAGCGTTGTCTCACACACCTTCAGTATTCCAAGTCTGGGAATCAATGTCCCAATCGCGGCGAATACGAGGACTACCTTCGAGATCCGCATTGCCAAGGCCGGCAACTACTCTTGGTTGTGCTTCGATCCATGTGGCACCGGGCTAATCGGCTATGGTGCTCCGATGGGGCGAGCCGGTTTAATGGCCGGCACCGTGACCGCGACCGCCGCGTGAGTAAGACCCGCCGCCCGGAGATCGGCGCTGGCCACGGGGGTTCCGGCTAGCACCAGTCGCTGGGGCGGTCGGGACCCGCGCGCCGCGATCGCTGGTCCGATACTTCCCAGTGCACACGTCGCCGCGCCCTACCACTGTCCAAGCACGGAATTACTGCGTCTTGCCAACTTGAAAGTACCGGTGCTGCCTCTCGCCACTCGGACTATCTCGGCTGCCTTCAGCCAGTCGCCCTTGGTACGTGTTTTCACGCGCCGGGTAGTGAGGGCTAATACCCTTCTGGTCGGAAGCCTTTCGCCCGACCATAGAAGCTGTTGGTGATACCGGCCAACTGGTAAGCGGGACCAAGGCCCGAAGAGGAGATTGAGATGGCGACTGAGTTTTTCAACAAGGCATTCGGGCGAGCGGGAACGGCAACCCAGATTCCCGAGCCGAAGCTGGCCAGATTCCTGTTTGCCGACACCCGGCTGAGCTGGGTGTGGTTCATCGTGCGGGTCTACGTCGGCTGGCAGTGGGTCAGCGCCGCCATCGAGAAGATCCAGGGCCCGGGCTGGATCGGCACGGGAGCGGGGACAGCTCTGAAGGGCTTCGTGGGTGGCTCGATCACGCAGTCGACCGGTGCCCACGCCAACGTACAAGGCTGGTACGCGACCCTGCTCAAGGACGTGGTCCTGCCGCATGTCGCGGTCTGGTCCTATCTCGTCACCTTTGGCGAGCTGGCCTGCGGGCTAGGCCTGATCCTGGGACTGTTTACCGGCATCGCCGCCTTCAGCGGCGCCTTCATGAATATGAATTACATGATGGCGGGCGCGGTGAGTACCAACCCGGTGCTGCTATTCCTGGAACTGCTCTTGATCCTCGCCTGGCGCGTAGCCGGATACCTCGGCGTCGACTTCGCGTTGCTTCCCTTCCTGGGAACCCCCTGGCAGCGGGGACCTCTGACCGACCGTAATCGCTCCTATGTGAACCCCCGAGGCGTCGCCGGTTGATCTGATCAACTGCAGGTCTCCCCAGAGGCGCTCCGGCCAGCTGCCGGGGCGCTTCTCTGCCGCTCCCGCGAGACGCGTAGGTAGCATGGTGTCGAACCAAGTGCTCCTCACTGCAAAGTGAATGATGCAAATTGGACCAGGTCGTATAAAAGTTGACGAACGGTTGCGACCGCCCACGATGCACTGGATGACGGGCCATAAATGCCGCCGGAATGGACTGTGCGATTGGTCCGGCACGCAGCAAGCTGAGTGTCTGGTCTGCCAGTCGACATGTGCCCTAGCGACAAGATCGTATAACACGACTCAGCCGGGCGCTCCGAAACAACATCCAATTCTGGCACATAAGGCGGGCGCAGAGATCAACGGCGACGTGTCGGAAAGGGAACGTCTATGGTGGACTCAGCTGGGTTGCAGTCACACCCGTAATTCAGGTGGATTGTCTCGGCGAAAGGGAGGTTGCTTTGGCAACCGTTCTAGTTCTGCACCGCGTAGCCGACTACTCGACCTGGCGGAAGGCTTACGAGTCCTTCGAGGGAGTTCAGAAGGAACTCGGCGTGATTGAGGAGAGCGTCTTCCAGGCTAAGGACGACTCCAACAGCGTGCTGGTACTTCATCGCTTCGCTTCGATGTCCGATGCGAAGGCATGCATGGAGAGCCCCAAGTTGCGGGAGGCGATGACTCAGGCCGGCGTTGTCGGTCAGCCTCGCATCGAATTCTACGAGGAGGCTCTCGCTCCAGTAAGGGCGTAAGAGCCGAGGGGGGGCGGCCTCATCACCTGCCACCGCTCAACACCCTCACCGGGAGCGGTGCGATATCGCTCCCGCCTTGTCCGCCGATCCTGCTGGCGCGGACGAACGAATTGCCCAACAAGCCAAAGCACATGATGTGCCAACCCAGAGCTCTCACGCGACTCGTGTAGCATCGGAACTCGGCAGGGCGTCTTCGCAGCTCTCACCCGCCCTGGACACATGAACGGAGACCAGTCACTCCCGTCGATCGGCGCCCTACTACTCATCACGGCCCAAAAGTCAGAGTTTGCCCAAGCGTGGTTTCGGCGATCGCTGCCGTGGGACCAAAAGCCACGCCAGCGATCGACAGGCCCCTCTTATTCGTGCGCAGAGGAACGGTCACTGCCACTGTCCAGAGCCACCTGCCGTTTTGCGTCACCACCAACTGACGGGGAAAGAGTGCTGTATTGAGCCAGTACCCTTGCCCTTCCGTTTCACTGTTACTCATCGAGAAGGTGAAGACCACCAAGGCCGATCCTGATGACTCGCGGATGGCACATGTGGGATAGTCCCCCAGCTTAGTTTGGGAGGTAAAGGCGCCAGCTTCCGAACCGATGGGCTGGAGCCACGTTGCTTCATCGCTATACCACAATGGGTCGGGAATGAGTGGCGAGGCGCTGCCTGCATGAAGGTCGGAGTTGGAGCCGGCGAGTACGTCTTGGATCGCCGCTGCTGGGGTACTTTTCAACTTCTTGGATCGACCCGTGGGTGCTGGGTTCCGGACAGCACGAGTTGGGCCTAGATTGGGCCTCGCGGTCAAGTTAACGGTTGTTTGGACTAGCCAATGAGCCTTAGCTGACAAGCGCACGAATACGATCAGCAAGAGGCTCACTCTGGCTAATCACTCATGCTCGCTTACTCGCGCCCGTTTATGCATTGCAGCCCCCGCCCGTGAGACAGACGGAGGGACGCCGTTTGCTCCCTTCGGCTCCCACTGCCAGAGCTACCCGGGTCGCTCGCTAGGGGTCAGATGGCTCCGACTCCAATACTCGTCGGGCATCGTTGCGGCGCCGTTAGTCAAATTTCTTGGTCCGGGGAGTTCTTGCGCCCCGCCTGACGCGCCCATCTCCTTCCAGTTGCGACCTCGTGACGTCGAGGTCGAATTGAGGAAGGGTCTGGTTGGCTGGAGCGATGAGAGGCTTCCGCGGGCGGGCAGCAGCGGCGGGACTAGGGCTATCCGTAGTTGCCATCGCTCTGGCCAACCTGGCGCCGCCGGCAGTGCGGGCAGCTACCGCGGGTGATGTCTATGTCTCGCTGGCGCCGGTGCGCCTGCTGGACACGCGCGCCAACGGAGAAACCTTGGGAGCCAATGCCAGCTTGAACCTGCAGGTCGCCGGAGTCGGCGAGGTCCCCTCTGATGCTACCGCGGTGGCCGTCAACGTCACGGTCACTGAAGCCACGGCGCCCAGTTTTCTGACCGTCTATCCGACCGGAGAGGCCCTCCCGGGGTCCTCCAACCTCAACTGGGTACCCGGTGACACGGTGGCCAACCTCGCCATCGTGCCGGTGGGGACAGATGGGAAACTGACGTTCTACAACCGTAATGGCAGGGCCGACGTGGTTGTCGACCTGCAGGGCTACTTCGTGGCCAGCGGAGGCGTGGGCGGTGATTACGTGCCGCTGGATCCGCAGCGGATCACCGACACCAGGACTGGCAGTGGGTACCCCTACGCCGGGCAAACCTTGGGCTCAAACTCTGCTCTAAACGTTCAAGTGGCAGGAGAGGGAGGAGTCCCAACCGAAGGTGTCTCTGCCGCAGTGTTGAACGTGACCGTAACTAACACCACCACCATCGGCTTTCTCGCTGTCTATCCTGACGCTCAGAACTATCCGGGCACTTCCTCGTTGAACTGGGCCGCCGGAGTCACCGTGGCCAATCGTGTAGTCGTCCCGCTCAGCTCCTTGGGGCAGATCACTCTCGCCAACGACCTCGGACAAGCCGACGTGATTGTCGACGTCAGCGGGTACTTCACAGCGGGGACTTCTTCCGATCCTGCGGCGAGCCTGTACTACCCCGTCTCGCCGACGCGGTTCCTCGACACCAGAGTTGATGGCGCCCAGCCGACTGCTGCCAGTTATATGGGTGAGCAGTTTGCCGGAGTGGACGGGATCAGCAACCAGGCGACGGCGATCGTGGCCAATCTCACCAGCACAAATACCACTTCGGCCAGCGACTACAGCCTGACGCCAGAGGAGACGGCGCCCACCACTTCTGACTTGAACTGGCTGCCGACCGTAACTGTGGCCAACCTGGACATCGCCGCCTTGAACTCCGCCGGGGACGTCTATTTGTACAACAGTGATGGCACCGCGGATGCGGTGATCGACGTATTCGGATATTTCGTGCCCGTCAGCGAGAATAATGCTCCGGCCGTAGCGCCGTGCTCATCGGTCGCGCTGAGCTCGGCCGCGCCAACGGTAATTGGTGGACCGGTCGATGTCACGGACCAGGCCAGCTGTCCCTCGGGAGATACGGTGCAGTACACATATTGGTATCTCGCGCCGGGTTCTTCGGAGTGGAGCCTGGCGGGCTCGTCCAGCTCTAGTTCATCCTTTCAATACGGTACTACCGCGTGGGACAACGGCTCCTATCGACTGATGACTTGGGCAAGCTCCCAGGCGGGGATCTACCAGGGGGTCATCGGTGGGTCGACGGTCATGATCTCAACCAATCCCGCCGCCAACCTGCCCGACACTTTTATATCGACCTGCTACCTCTCCGGCTACTCATCGAATGCCTGCGGCGAGGCAGAGATCACCGCAATTGACGCAGCGCGTTCCGGTGAGGGTTTGGCGCCCTTGGCTGGGGTGTCCTATCTCTTGGGTCTGAGCGAAGCCGAGCAAGAATTCGTCGTGGCCGATGAGGAGAGGGTGAGCCGGGGGCTTCCCGCCATTGCGGGGCTGACCGCGGCCGCCACCCAAAGCGCCACCGAGGGTGCCCAGAACAACTCGGATCCGGACGGGTTCAATGTGCCCGGCTCGATCGCCTACGCAAGCAACTTGGCGGAGGACTACGGGGCTCTGGGTGGGATATTCGATTGGATGTACAACGATGGCCCCGGCTCCTTCAATATCGACTGTCCCACCAGTGGCAGCTCGGGCTGCTGGGTGCATCGGGACGACATCCTCCTCGACACCACCGGCGGCGAGATGGCCGCTCCTCCCGGGTACACCTGGGTCGGCGGTACCGCCTGCGTGCCCGAGAGCTACACCAACGTACTCAATGCCTGCACTCTGGAGTGGGTCTTGGTGCCGACCACCTCGGTCAGCTATCAATTCACCTGGGCGGAAGCAGTCACCAACGGGGCGTGACCGTTGGTCTGATCGGAACTTGAGGCCTCGTGGGGCGGTTGGTCGTAGCGCCACCACTCACCTCGGCAGAATTAGGCTGTAGCCGACCACTTCGCAAGACCGACCTGAGGTCACCATGATCGCCCTAGGTCTGAGCCCCCTGGTTGTCAGCCTGTTCGCGGCCCTGGCGACGGCTTGGCTGGTACGGCGGCTGGGCGGGGTCCCTCTGCTCCTGCGCTGCTTTTTCATCCTGGTTCTGGCTGGCAGCGAGGGGGTCGAACTGCTGTGGCCGGTCGTCACCCGGACCTGGTCGCCAGCCCAGACTCTCCCCTTGCAGCTGTCGGATGTCGGCACCGTCGTGCTGATCGTGGCGCTCTGCCGGGCAACGGTCTCGATCTGGACGGAACTTGCCTACTACTGGGGAGCGTGCGCGGGCCTCCTGGGGCTGGCCTTCCCCGCCAT
>Ga0307372_10004409_pt1 | contig 21722 bp, 25 predicted proteins | sample OX1MG_FD_202533 | JGI IMG/M metagenome (GOLD analysis project Ga0307372, IMG submission 202533) | Soil microbial communities from Risofladan, Vaasa, Finland - OX-1 | ecosystem: Environmental > Terrestrial > Soil > Coastal area > Acid sulfate soil | place: Finland: Risofladan, Vaasa | collected...
CTAGGGCGTGACCGGCCGGTCGATCCGCTGCCAGGTGGATCCGGTCAGGGTCCAGACCTCGGCCGGCACCGCACCCGGCTCGCGACCCGAGGACGCGGAGCCGAGCAGGACCAGCTGGTGCCGGTCCGCGTCGGTGACCTCGACGCCGCCGTTGACGGGCAGCGGCGTCGCTGACAGCGAGATCCAGCCGCTCCGATACCAGGCCAGGAGTTGCGCTGCTCCCAAGACCGACCCATCACAGGTGCAGAGCACCAGGCTGTTGAGCGCGGGGTCGAGCGCCATCGTCGATGCGGACTGCGGCGAGTCGGCAGGCGTCGAGAGGAGGCTCCACTTGCCGCCGTCCCACCGCCATGTCGTGTTGACGGCGCCTGACACGGGCGGAAGGTCCTCGCAGCAGGCCACCGCGATGAGCCAGTGCGTCGTCGGGTCGAACCACATCGGACTGTAGAAGGCGCCGGACGGAAGGTCACCGCCGGCCGGGCGAGCCCAGCGATTCCCAGCCCAGACCCACGTCGCGCCCGGAGCGCCGATCACGCCGGACGCGGTGGTCAGCACCATCTCCGACAGCGCCGAGTCCCATGCCATGTCGGACCCTTCACCGGGCGTTGGGCCGCCGGCACCGCTGTCGAGTTGCACCCAGCCGGTGCCGTTCCATCCCCACGTGTCATGGACCGGCGTGCCCTGCTCGGTCCGGCCGCCGAAGAGCATCACCATCCTGGTCTCGGGGTCGTACGCCGCCGATGCGCCATACCTCCCCGGAGGGCTCACCCTCGGGTGCATCTGCGTCCACTGGGTGCCGTTCCATCCCCAGGTGTAGTCCCAGTCGTTGACGCCGCCGAAGAGGAGCACTTCGTGGGTGGCGAGATCGTCCGCAACGCTGAAGAGATCGCCCGTCCGGGCCGCGCCGGCCCCCGGCTCCGGGGTCGGATTGAGGAGTGCGACCGAGCCGGCGGGCGCCGCGGCAAGCGGCGCCGGGTGCCGGCCGAGCGAGAGCGCGATGCCGACCCCCGCGACGACGACGATGAGACTGAGCAACGCGAGCACGCTGACGCCCCGCCGTGCCGTGTGTTCTCGCTCGTCCACGGATGCCTCGTCCATAGTCCCTCTCACGAAATAATGTGACACGAGAGACCGGCAGAGAGCCAGCACAAGGGGAACCCATGACCACGCTCGAGAACAGGCCGAACACCGCGCTTCTCGTCGTCGACGTCCAGACCTCTGTCGTGGCCGGAACCCCCCGGCGCAATGCCGTCGTCGCGAATGTCGGGACGCTCGTCGAGAAGGCCCGCCGGGAGCAGGTTCCGGTTGTATGGGTCCAGCACTCGGACGAGCAGCTCGCGCGAGGGAGCGACGGGTGGCGAATCGTGCCGGAGCTGACACCGGACGATGCGGAACCGCTCGTCGAGAAGCATTACGGCGACTCCTTCGAGGACACGTCGCTCGAGACCGTCCTGTCGGGTCTCCGCGTCGGGCGGCTGATGGTGGTCGGCGCGCAGACGGACGCCTGCATCCGATCGACGCTTCACGGTGCGCTCGCCCGTGGGTACGACGCAACCCTTGTCAGCGATGCGCATACCACCGAGGACCAGACGGAGTGGGGCGCGCCACCACCCGAGATGGTGATCGCGCACACGAACCTGTACTGGACCTATCAGACAGCCCCTGGCCGGACTGCCGGAACCGTCGAGACCAAGGACGTCGACTTCACGCGTTAGCCGACCCGGCGCCGGCTCGAGCCCTCAGACGGCCCGCAGGAGCTCGTTCATGTCCTCGAGCATGCGGTCTGCGAGACGGAGGAAGCTCCGTGCGCGCCACGCCGCCTCAGTCGGCTCGCCCGTTCCGATGAGCACCGGGATGACCGCCTCCTTGATCGCGATCAGCAGTGCTTCGAGATCGCCCATCAGTTCCATGACGCGCGCCAAGGCATCGTCCTGCTCACTCAATAGTCCCCCCTGAGGTCCGCCCCGACAGGCCGTTCCCCAACGGTGTCTGTCCCACGGTTCCGCCAAAGATGCCGGTCGGCACCGCGACCATCATCGCACACTTCTGGAGCGTGTGGCGCGTTTGATCTTGTTGCGCCCGACACGGAACATCACGTCAGCCGACCCGGCGCCAGCTCGAGCCGCTGAGCGACCAGACCTCGACAGGTCCGGGATTCGATGTCGTGCTCCCCAGCGGCGAACCGAGGAGCAGTAGCTTCCCGCGATCCGCGTCGGTCACCTCGACGCCTCCGCGCACGGGCAACCCGGCGGCCGCCATCGTCACCCAGCTCCTGCCGGTCCAGCCGGCGAGCTCGGGCTCGGACGGCTGGGAGTAGCCGCACGTGCACAGAATCAGCCGGCCGACGGAGGGGTCGAGGGCCATCGTGGATCCGTCGAGCGGAGCCGGGTTGGTCGTCTCCACCGGTCTCCACCTGCTGCCGTCCCAGCGCCATGTGGAGTCGACGTGGCCGGTCGGTGCGGGCGCGCCCGAACAGCAACCGACGGCGGTGAGCGCTCCGGTGGCGGGGTCTGACCCCATCGGGCTGTAGAACCAGGCGGCGGGGAGGTTCCCCGTGGGCGGGCGGAGCCAGCGCGAGCCGCTCCAGACCCAGGTCGCGCCGGACCCGGCACCGCCCAGCCCGATCACGAGCACCATCTGCCGCTGGGCGGCATCCCAGGCCATATCCGAGCCCTCGCCCGCCGTGGGGCCGCCGGCGCCGAAATCGACCTCGTTCCACGTCACCCCGTCCCAGGACCAGGTGTCGTTCAGCGCAACGCCATCCTCGGTTCGGCCGCCGAAGACGAGCACGGTCCTGGTCTCCGGGTCGTACGCGGCCGAGGCGCCGAAGCGCCCGGTCGGGCTGACCTGCGGATGCGCGAGCCTCCACGAGGATCCGTTCCAGAGCCAGGTGTTGTTGCCGTCGTCCTCACCGCCGAACAGGACCACGTCGTGGGTCGCGAGATCGTCGGCGACCGCGAACGACGTCCCGACCTCCGGCTGCGCGGGGATCGGGCTCGGTGTGACCCGCAGCGGCGCGAGCGCCGTCGGCACGGGCGTCACCGGACGCGGGTGCTGCCCGAGGGAGAGGACGACACCGGCGATCCCGGCGACCGCGACGATGGCCACGAGCGCGAACGCCGACCGCCGGCCGGCGCGGCGAGGCTGCGCGGGCTCCGGCTCATTTCCGTTCTGCATGGCGTGTGCTCATCCAATGTGCCACGACACGTGACGACGCTGGGCGGCACGGCGCTCCGCCGCGACAGGCTGCCGTCGTTGACGCACGCCACCATCAGCTGCATGGCCTTCACCGACGACGACGCGCGCGACTACGTTGCCAAGGTCCGCTGGCAGTTCGCGACGACGATGCCTCAATGGCCCCACGAGTACACCGTGCTCCGGTGGCGGCCCGAGTTCGCGGAGCAGTTCTTCAATCTCGTGGCACGCATCCGCACGGACGGCATCGTCAAGCCCTGGCCGCCTGACGCCGCGACCCCCCGTTACCACCATCACTACCTCGAGCTGGACGGCTGGGAGTACTGGACGATGGACGACATCCTCGCAGACACGAAGCTCATCAACCGCGCGCGGCTCGACGATCCGGCGAGCGCGTAGCGCCGCCTGGTGTTTGGTCTAGTCTCCGATCGCCAGCGGCTCCGCGGGCAGGCGACCTTCGATCAGCGGCATCAGCAGCCGTGGCAGATGCACGGGCGAGAACCGTTCGGGCGTCGCCTGAAGCTCGTCCGGCGTCCACCATCGGTACTCCCGGACGACGCCCGCTTCCTCAGCGTCGAGGCCGCTCGTATCGACGACGTGCTCGTCGATGCGCACGAGGAAGAAACGCTCAAGGTGACGCTCGTCGACGTCCTTCCAGCGAAAGATGGAGTCACGCGTCCAGACCGGCGGCGGCAGCGAGGCCGGATCGACGATGAGTCCGATCTCCTCCTCCAGCTCGCGGACGACGGCGGCCGCATCGGCCTCCCCGGGCTCCACTCCGCCGCCGGGTGCGAACCACCACGGGGGACGGTCCGGAAGCGTGGCGTGGAACAGCACCAACCGGTCGGACCTGTCGACGACGAGCGCGCGCACTGCGTGTCGGATCGGCGGCGCCGCGGCGCTGATGGCTAGAGGTTGCCCCGGGCCGCCTGTTCGCGCTCGATCGACTCGAACAGGGCCTTGAAGTTGCCCTTCCCGAACCCCTTGCAGCCTTTGCGCTGGATCACCTCGAAGAAGAGCGTGGGACGGTCACCGACAGGTCGCGTGAAGATCTGGAGCAGGTAGCCGTCGTCGTCGCGGTCGATGAGGATGCGCAGCGAGCGCAGGCGGTCGAGGTCCTCGTCGATGCCGGCGGCACGATCGCCAAGGGCGTCGTAGTACGCCCCCGGCGTGTCGAGGAACTCCACGCCACGGTCGGACATCTGCTGCACCGTGCCGACGATGTCGTCGGTATGGATGGCGATGTGCTGGATGCCGCTGCCCCGGTAGTAGTCGAGGTATTCCTGGATCTGCGACTTCTTGAGCCCGACGTGGGGCTCATTGATCGGCATCGTGATCATGGTCTTGGGGTCGCGCGCGACCTTGGAACGCAACGAGCTGTACTGCGTCGCGATGTCCTTCTCGTCGAACTCCTGGAACACCGTGAAACCGAAGACCTCGGAGTAGAACGACACCCAGTCGTCCATCCTCCCGGTCTCGACGTTGCCCACCGTGTGATCGATGAAGCGCAGGCCGACGCCACCGCCGCTGCGGTTGTCGGCGCGATAGCCGGGCCAGAAGACGCCCGTGTACTCGTCGCGCTCCACGAACGTGTGGATCGTGTCCCCGAACGTGGCGATGGATGCGGACGTGACGATGCCGTGCTCGTCCTCCGCTCGGCTCGGGTCGGCGACGCCGCGCGCGCCGCGGGCGGTGGCCGCCTCGTACGCCGCGGTGGCGTCCTCGACTCGGAGCGCGATCCTGCGGACGCCGTCGCCGTGCAGACGCAGGTGATCGGCGACCTCGCCCTCGGGCTGCAGCGGCGCGGTGAGCACCAGGCGCACCTTGCCCTGCTGGAGGACGTAGCTCGCCCGGTCGCGGATGCCCGTCTCCGGTCCGGCGTACGCGATGACGTCGAAGCCGAACGCCTGGCGATAGTGATACGCGGCCTGGCGCGCGTTGCCGACCCAGAGCTCCACGTGGTCGGTGCCCTCGAGCACTGGCGCCGCAACGTCCGCAACCTGTGTCATCTGCCCCTATTGTCACCCCTGGGGGTCGGTGACGTGCCCGCCGCTCGTCCGGGGCGCGGAATGCAGCGCCTCTACAATGGAAACGAGATGACCACCCAGGCGGCCGCCGTTGATCCCCGGGAAGCCGAGTTCCAGCGCTTGATCGACGCCGATCAGCGCATCGAGCCGCGCGACTGGATGCCCGAGGCGTACCGGAAGAGCCTCATCCGCCAGATTGCCCAGCACGCCCACTCCGAGATCATCGGCATGCAGCCGGAGGGCAACTGGATCACGCGCGCGCCGTCGCTCCGGCGCAAGGCGATCCTCATGGCCAAGGTGCAGGACGAGGCGGGGCACGGGCTCTACCTGTACTGCGCGGCGGAAACGCTCGGCGTGGACCGCTCCGAGCTCATCGAGCTCCTCGATGCCGGCCGCCAGAAGTACTCGAGCATCTTCAACTACCCCACCCTGACGTGGGCCGACGTCGGCGCCATAGGCTGGCTCGTCGACGGCGCTGCGATCACCAACCAGATCCCTCTCTGCCGCTGCTCGTACGGGCCGTATGCCCGCGCGATGGTGCGTGTCTGCAAGGAGGAGTCCTTCCATCAGCGACAGGGGTTCGAGCTGCTGTACGCGCTCTCGCACGGCAGCACCGAGCAGCATGCGATGGCGCAGGACGCCGTGAACCGCTGGTGGTGGCCGTCGATCGAGATGCTCGGTCCCCCCGACACGGAGTCGACGCACAGCGCGCAGTCGATGGCCTGGGGGATCAAGCGCTTCTCCAACGACGAGCTGCGTCAGCGGTTCGTCGACATGGTCGCCCCGCAGGCGGTCGTGCTCGGGCTGACGCCGCCGGATCCCGACCTGCGGTGGAATGCGGAGCGCGGACACTACGACTTCGGCGCGCCGGACTTCGAGGAGCTCCGCCGCGTCGTGAGTGGTGACGGCCCGTGCAACCGGCAGCGTGCCGCGCACCACCGCAAGGCGCAGGAGGACGGCGCCTGGGTGCGTGAGGCTGCGGCCGCCTACGCGAGGAAGCACGCCGCGGCCGAGCACGCCGCATGAGCACCGATACGCAGGAGCCGCTCTGGGAGGTCTTCATCCGCAGCAAGCGGGGTCTCTCGCACAACCACGTCGGCAGCCTGCACGCGGCGGACGCCGAGATGGCGCTGCGCAACGCGCGCGATGTCTACACGCGCCGGATGGAGGGTGTGAGCATCTGGGTGGTGCCGTCGTCGGTGATCACGGCGTCATCGCCGGACGAGAAGGACTCGTTCTTCGATCCGGCGGCCGACAAGGCGTACCGGCACCCGACCTTCTACTCCATCCCCAAGGAAGTCCAGCAGCTGTGACCATCGTGGTCGCCGACGCGGCGGCCGTGTACACCATGCGCCTCGCGGATGACTGCCTCGTGCTCTCGCACCGGCTTGCGCAGTGGTCGTCGCTCGCGCCGACACTCGAGGACGACATCGCGCTGACGAACATCGCGCTCGACCTGCTCGGGCAGGCACGCGCGATGTACGCCCGCACTGCCGAGCTCGACGGCACGGGCAGGTCCGAGGATGACTACGTGTTCCTCCGCGACGAGCGCGAGTTCGTCAACTGCCTCCTCGTCGAGCAGGAGAACGGCGACTTCGCGATGACGATCGTCCGCCAGCTGCTCTGCTCGACCTTCCAGCTCGCGCAGTGGCAGGCGCTCGAAAGCTCGACCGACGAGCAGGTCGCCGCCATCGCGAGCAAGGCGGTCAAGGAGTCGACATACCACCGCGACCACGCGACCGACTGGACTCTGCGCCTCGGTGACGGTACCGACGAGAGCCACGGGCGCATGGAGGCCGCACTCACGGCGCTCTGCCCGTACACGACGGAGCTCTTCGAGGTCGATGACGTGACCCGTGATGTCGGCGCGCGTGGGATCGCGCCCGATCCGGCGATCCTCGGCCTCGAGTGGGAGGCGTACATCGATACGGTGCTCCGCACCGCCACGCTGCAGCGTCCGGAGTCCACCTGGACGCCGACGGGCGGCCGGCGAGGACTGCATACCGAGCCGTTTGGGTACATGGTTGCTGAGATGCAGCACCTTCATCGATCCCATCCGGGGCTGGCGTGGTGACCGGCGTCGACGAGATCCGCCGTATCGCCGGCGAGATCCCCGACCCCGAGCTGCCCGCGCTGACCATCGCGGATCTCGGGATCATCCGAGAGGTGCGCATCGACGCAGCGGGCGCCGTCGAGGTCGACATCACCCCGACGTACTCGGGATGCCCGGCGCTCGAGGTCATCCGCGATGAGGTGGAGCGGTGCGTCCGCGACCAGGGCTATTCCCATGTGGCCGTGCGAGTCGTGCTGTCGCCGGCGTGGACGACCGACTGGATGACGGAAGCGGGCCGCCACAAGCTGCAGGAGTACGGCATCGCGCCACCACGCGCACGCGGCGCCGACATGCGACTGCTGCAGCTCAGTGTCGTATGTCCGACGTGCGGCTCGGCGCACACCAGTGAGGTCGCGCACTTCGGGGCGACGCAGTGTCAGGCGGTGCGCACGTGCGCGGACTGCCGGGAGACGTTCCCGCACTTCAAGGAGCACTAGGGTTGTCGGTCACGTCGCCTGAGGCGCCGGCTGGGCATCGGCGCGCGACGATCCATCCGCTGCGCGTGAGCGCGGTGGAGCGGCTCACCGATGATGCGATCGCGGTGGAGTTCGAGATCCCGCTCGAGCTCGCGGACGAGTACCGGTTCATGCACGGGCAGCACGTGTCGCTGCGCTCACTCGAGGCCGGCGACGACATCCGGCGCAGCTACTCGATCTGCAGCTCGCCAGCGTCGGGCCGCATGCGTGTTGCGGTGAAACGGCTTTCGGGTGGCGTGTTCTCGGCCTATGCGCACGACCATCTCAAGGCCGGCGACATCATCGAGGTGGTGACGCCGATCGGGCGTTTCAACACGCCGCTCGATCCAGCGCAGACGAAGTCGTACGCGATGATCGCCGCCGGCAGCGGCATCACGCCGATCCTCTCGATCCTCACCACGATCCTCGAGGTCGAGCCGCAGAGCACGGTGACGTTGATCTACGGCAACCGGACCGTGCAGGACATCATGTTTCTCGAGGAGCTCGAGGACCTGAAGAACCTGCATCCGGGCAGGTTCGCGATGTACCACGTGCTGTCACGCGAGGAACAGGATGTCCCGCTCTTGCACGGCCGCATCGACCGCGAGCACCTCGAGCAGTTCTTCGACCAGCTGGTGCGGGCGGACGACGTCGACGAGTGGTTCCTCTGCGGTCCTCGCGAGATGATCGATACCGCGCGGGCCATGCTCGTCGAGCGCGGCACCGAGCCCAGCCACGTCCACTCCGAGCTGTTCCACGCCGATGATGTGCCACGCCCCGTGCAGGTGCGCGAGACGTCAGCGACGCGCGCGGAGGGCGTGAGTCAGGTGACGATCGTCCTCGACGGCAGGAGATCCACGTTCCCGCTCGCCCGCGACGGGGAGCGCATCCTCGATGCCGCGCTGCATGTTCGCTCGGACGCGCCGTATGCCTGCAAGGGCGGCGTCTGCGGCACGTGCCGGGCAAAGCTGATCAACGGAACCGTAGAAATGGAGCAGTGCTTCGCGCTCGAGCAGAACGAGCTCGACGCGGGGTTCGTCCTCGCCTGCCAGTCGCACCCCACATCGGAGCAGGTCGTCCTGGACTTCGACCAGTAGGCCCCCGTCAGCGGACGGGGATCGGGTCGGAGGCGACTTCCTCGGCCGGCACGGCCTCGGTGACCGGCGTGCGCAGGATGCTGTCGAGCAACCCGGGATAGGCCTCGTTCAGCTCCTTGCGGCGCAGGCTCGTCAGCTTGCGGGTGCCCTCGAGACGCATCTGGATGATGCCCGCCTCGCGAAGGATCTTCATGTGGTGGCTGAGGGTTGACTTCGTCACCGACGCCACCAGGCTGCCGCACGGGCGGGGCGCCGCGGACTCGGCCAGGTCGCGCACGACCGTGAGACGCACCGGGTCGGCGAGGGCCTGAAGCACCTCGGTGATACCGGCGACCGGCCGTTCGGCCAGAACGCTCGCGTCGTACGAATGCCCCTCCGGGAGCTCCGTTACCCAACCCATAGTTTGACACCCATCGAACTTTATTGTACGATCCACATCGAACGTTACCACAAGGAGGTCCCAAATGAAAGCAGCCCAAGCAACGGCAACCCCACAGACGATCTCCAGCGGGAGGACGGTATGACGTCGTTGCGTTCAGCCGCGGCGCGGCGGTGGATCGCACTCGTCGTCCTGTGCGTCGGTCAGCTGATGATCGTGCTCGATTCAACGGTGGTGAACGTCGCCCTCCCGTCCATCCAGCGCAGCCTGCACACCGACCAGGCCTCGCTCGCCTGGGTCATCAACGGCTACCTGATCAGCTTCGGTGGCCTGCTCCTGCTTGCCGGTCGCCTCGGTGACCTGCTCGGGCGCCGGCGCCTGTTCCTGACCGGCGTGGCCATCTTCACGGTCGCATCGGTGCTCTGCGGGCTGGCGCCTTCCGAGGGACTGCTGACCGCCGCCCGCTTCGTGCAGGGCGTGGGCGCGGCCGTCATCTCGTCCATGGTGCTCGGCATCCTCGTGACCCTCTTTGCGAGCCGGGAGCAGACAGCACGCGCCATGAGCGTCTACGCGTTCGTCGCCTCGGCGGGCGGGTCGATCGGGCTCCTCGTCGGCGGCGTGCTCACCCAGGCGCTCAGCTGGCACTGGATCTTCTTCATCAACCTGCCGATCGGCGTCGCCGCGTTCATCCTCGGCGCGATCCTGATCCCGGAGCACGAAGGCGTCGGCCTTCGTGGCGGCGTGGATGTCTGGGGCGCCGTGCTCATCACGGCGGCCCCGGCGCTTGCGGTCTACGCGATCCTCGAGGCGAGCACCAACGGCTGGACGTCGGTGCGCACCCTCGGCATGGCCACCGTCACCGCCGCCCTTGTCGCCGCGTTCATCGTCGTCGAGTCGCGCGCGCGGCATCCACTCGTCCCGCTGCGCTTCTTCCGCTCACGCAACGTTGCGGGCGCGGTCCTCGTGCGGTCGCTCTTCCCCGTCGGGATGTTCGGATCCTTCTTCCTCGGCGCCCTGTACCTGCAGCACGTGCTCGGCTACTCGCCCGTGGGAGCGGGTCTCGCGTTCATGCCGATGAACCTGTGCGTTGCGGTGTTCTCACTCCTCGTCACGGCTCGCGTGGTGAAGCGCTTCGGCGCCAAGGCCACGCTCATCCCCGGACTCGGGCTCATGACGACCGGACTGTTGCTGCTCGCACTTGCGCCGGTGAACGCGGTGTACGTGATGAGCGTGCTGCCCGCGCTCCTCGTGATGGGCATGGGCGCGGGACTGATCTTCATGCCGAGCGTGCTGCTCGCCATGAGCGGGGTCAACGGCAGCGATTCCGGACTCGCCTCCGGTGTCGCCAATGTGGCGATCCAGATGGGTGCCGCAGTCGGCGTGGCGGTGCTCGCCAGCATCTCCGCTGCCGACAGCAGCGGCCTGCTGGCACGAGGCGCGAGCGTCGACGTCGCGCTGACCTCCGGATACCACCTCGGGTTCGTTGTCGCCGCAGGTTGCGTTGCGTCTGCGGCGATGGCTGCCGCGATCGTGCTGCGCACCGCTCGCCCGGCGGCGCGCGTGCAGCCGCAGGAGGTCGCGCTCCTCAACGTCGACCTGGCCGCCTGACGCGGCTCGTGCGCGGTGGGCGCTGTCGAGGCCGGCTCGACCTCGATGGCCCCACCGACGGTCCACACCGTCCTCCGGTCGATCAGATGATCGGCGTCAGCCAGTCCGCGTGACGGGGATCGTCGCCTTTGCAGGCGGCGAAATAGCGGCCCTGCAGCGTGCGGGTGATCTCGCCGGGCTCGCCGTCGCCGATGCGACGGCGGTCGATCTCGATCACCGCTGAGACCTCGGCGCCTGTGCCGCAGAGGATCACCTCATCCGCGATGTACAGCTCGCTGCGATCGATCTTGCGCTCCACGACGTCGAGACCGAGATCGTCGCGCGCGAATGCCATCAACGTCGCGCGCGTGATGCCCTCGACGATGTTCTCCGATACCGGCGGGGTGAGCAACTGCCCGTGGCGGACGATGAAGAGGTTCTCCGCGCTGCCCTCGCAGACAGTGCCTTCCTGCGTGAGCAGGATCGCCTCGTCGAACCCGTTGAGGAAGGCCTCGGTCTTGGCGAGCGCGCTGTTGATGTAGATCCCGGTCGCTTTCGAGCGCGGCGGCGCCACGTTGTCGTCCAGGCGCCGCCAGCTCGACACCTGGCAGCGGATGCCGCCGGTCGTGTCGACGTAGGCGCCGAACGGCACGGGCACGATCATGAACCCGTCGCGGAGATTGTGAAAGCGAATGCCGATCTCCTCGTTCGCCTTGTAGACCAGCGGCCGGATGTAGACGTCGGTCGTGAACGCGTTGCGCCGCATCAGCTCGACCGTGATGCCGCAGAGCTCCTCGACGCTGTGCGGGAGCTTCATGTGCAGCATCTGCGCGTTGCCCGTCATGCGCTGGAAGTGCTCCGGCATCTTGAAGACGTTCATCCGCCGCTGGCTCTCGCTCCAGTAGGCGCGGATGCCCTCGAAGCATCCCGTCCCGTAGTGCAGCGCGTGCGTGAGCAGACCGACATGCGCGTCCCCGTACTGGCACAGCCTGCCGTCGAAGTACACCCACGTGTCCGCCTGCGCGCGACGCAACTCCGCTGCTGCCACCGGCGCCTTGGTCGGGGTCTCAGTCATCGTTCAGTGCCTCGTCAGGGTTTTCGATGAGGTCCGCGAGATGTCGCATGAAGCCACCGGCGACACCGCCGTCGGCAACTCGATGGTCGAACACCAGTGAGAGTTCCACGACCGAGCGTGGCACCACCGCGTTGTCCACCACCCACGGACGTGTCGCAATCCTGCCGACACCGAGGATCGCCGCCTCCGGCGGATTGAGGATCGCCGTGCCGCCGTCGACGCCGAAGGCACCGAAGTTGGAGACCGTGAACGTGCTGCCGCGCATGTCCGCGGTATCGATCGAGCCGTCGCGTGCTGCGCCGGCGAGACGCTGCAGATCAGCCGAGATATCGGGCAGGGACCTGGCATCGGCGTTGCGGATCACCGCGACGACGAGCCCATGGTCGGTCTGCACCGCGACCCCGAGATGCACCGGCGCGAACGTCACAACCTCATTGGCCGCGGTGTCGAAGTGCGCGTTGAGCCGCGGGAACTTCCCGAGTGCCACCGCGCACAGGCGAAGGATCACGGCGAACGGCGTGATCCGAACTCCGCTGGATGCGCCGAGCGGCTCGGAGCGCCATTCCATGATGCGGGTGGCGTCGGCAGTGAGGGTCGCGGTGGCGGTCGGTGCCTCGCGGTACGAGCGCGTCAGGCGTTCCGCGGCAACGCGATCAACACCGGTCAACGGCGCGCGCACGCCGCCGGGCTGCTCCGATGCGGTGCTCGCAGGTTTCGGCGCTCCGGCCTTGCCGGCTCGCTCGAGGTCGGCCTGCGTCACCATGCCGCCGGGGCCGCTCCCGGCGATGGTCGCGAGGTCGATGCCCATCTCAGCCGCAAGACGGCGCACGAGTGGCGAGGCCGGCGGGCCGGCGACCGGGCTTGCCGAGGTCGCAGGAGCAGGCGATGCGACGCTCCGCCGGGCCCGTGGTGCCGCCTCGCTTGTGCCGTATCCGACGAGCACGTTTCCGGAGGCCGAGCCCGACGGGCCGCCGGCCACCTCGATGCTGATCAGCGGTGTGCCGACGGCGATGCTCTCTCCCTCGACGCCGTGCAGCGTCGCCACGCGTCCGGCAAACGGAGTCGGCACCTCGACGACGGCTTTCTCGGTTGTGATCTCGGCGATGGGCTGGTCAACCACGACCACGTCGCCCTCGGCGACGAGCCAGCGGTTGATCTCCCCCTCGGTGAGCCCTTCGCCGAGATCGGGCATGAGAAAGTCGCGCACCGTCAGCATCGATCAGTACTCGAGCAGTCGCGCGACGGCGTCGAGGACGCGGTCGGCGTCCGGGAGAAAATGACGCTCGATCTTCGCCGACGGATAGGGGATGTCCCATCCCGTCACGCGCAGGACGGGCGCGGCCAGGTACCCGAAGGCACGCTCGTTCAACTCCGCGGCGATCTCCGCGCCGAACCCGGCGAACCGCGCCGCCTCGTGCACGACGATCGCGCGCCCGGTCTTGGTGGCGCTCGCGACGATCGTGTCCATGTCGAGCGGCGACAGCGTGCGCACGTCGACAACCTCGAGCTCCCAACCGCTTTCCGCGGCCGCTCGGGATGCGGCTTCCATCGCTGTCGTCACCATCGGTCCGTACGCGATCAGCGTCGCGGTGGTTCCCTCGCGACGAACGACCGCCTCACCGATCGGCGGCGCGGTGACGGGAAGCTCGAGATCCTCCTTCAGCCAGTAGCGGCGCTTGGGCTCGAGGAAGATCACCGGGTCCTCGTACGCGATCGACGCGCGCAGCAACGCATACGCGTCAGCCGGCGTGCCCGGCGACACCACCGTCAAGCCCGCGGTGTGCGCGTAGTACGCCTCGGGACTCTCCGAGTGGTGCTCCACCGCGCCGATGCCACCGCCGTACGGGATGCGGATCACGAGTGGCAGACCCACGCGGCCGCGCGTGCGACTGCGGTACTTCGCGACGTGGCTGATGACCTGGTTGAGCGCCGGGTACGAGAAGCCGTCGAACTGCATCTCGACCACCGGTCGCAGCCCGTACATGGCCATGCCGATGGCCGTTCCGGCGATGCCGGACTCGGCGACCGGAGTGTCGAAGCAGCGGTCGATGCCCATCTCGGCCTGCAGCCCGTCGGTGACGCGGAACACGCCGCCCAGCTTGCCCACGTCCTCGCCGTACACCACGACGCTGTCGTCCTCGCGCATCGAGTCGCGCAGCGCCGCATTGAGCGCGCCCGCCATGGTGAACTCCATCAGGCGGACTCCTCGGCGGCGCTCAGCTCCTGGTTGAGGATCCCGCGCTGCGCCTGCAACTGCGGCGTCGGAGTGGCATACACGTGGTCGAACATCTCGCGCGGGTCGCCGGCGGGAGCGTCGAACAGGAAGTCGCGCATCCGTGCCGCGACCGCCTCACCCTCGGCCTCGACCTCGGCGACGTACGCGTCATCGACGACACCTCGCTCGCGGAGCACGCGCAGGAACGTGTCGACCGGATCCCGCGCGCGCCATGACGCGGCCTCGTCGTCGCTGCGGTACCGCGTGGTGTCGTCCGCGGTCGTGTGCGCCTCGAGGCGATACGTCACCGCCTCGACAAGGGTCGGTCCGTCCCCGCGGCGCGCCCGATCCACCGCGGCGCGAACCGCCCCGTACACCGCGATGACGTCGTTGCCGTCAACCCTGATGCCGGGCATGCCGACACCCGCCGCGCGCAACGCGATCGACGACGCCTTCGTCTGCAGCCGGTACGGCACGCTGATGGCGTAGCCGTTGTTCTGCACCACGAAGACCACGGGAGCCCCGGATACCGCCGCGATGTTCATCGCCTCGTGAGCGTCTCCCTCGCTGGCGGCGCCGTCACCGAAGAACGTGAGCGCGACGATGGGATCGTGCTTGATACGCGCCGCCATCGCGAGCCCCACGGCATGCAGCGCCTGGGTCGCGAGCGGCGTCGTCAGCGGCGCAACCCGGTACTGATACGGGTCGAAGCCGCAGTGCCAGCTCCCCGAGAACAGCGCGAGCAGCTCCACGACGTCGACGCCGCGCGCGAACGTCCCGACCGTCTCGCGATACGTGGGGAACAGCCAGTCGTCGGGCTCGAGCGCGAAGACGGAGCCGACCTGCGCCGCCTCCTGACCGTGGCTCGACGCGAAGACGCCGAGCGCGCCCTGGCGCGTGAGGTTGATCGCCTGCCGGTCGACGCGGCGGCTGAGCGCCATGAGACGGTACAGGCTCCGCAGTTGATCGTGGCTGAGATCAACGTCGTGGGTGGCAGGTGCACCCAGTGATCCCTCCGCTGCCACGTCCTGCCAGGCGGCCTTGGTCAGTGACGCCACACCCGCACTCACGTTCATCGATCCTACCCCTGTGGACCGCGGGCACCGAAATCGGGCGCGCGCTTGCCGCGGCGGGCAGCCACGCCCTCGGTGACGTCGGGGCCGGTCATCCCGAGGAATTCGAGTGCCAGCGAGCTGTCGAAGATCGGGCCCGCCGCCCGCAGCCAGTTGTTGAGCGCGTACTTCGTCCAGCCGATGGCGGTCGGCGACCCGGCGGCAAGCTTGCGGGCGACCTCGAGTGCCTTCGTGTGCACCTCGCCGTCCGGGACGGAGAGCGACACGAGCCCGATCCGCTCCGCCTCGGCGCCGCTGACCGGCTCGCAGAGGAGGAGGTGGTACTTTGCCTTTGCCATGCCGCACAGCAGCGGCCAGACGATCGCGGCGTGATCTCCGGCTGCGACGCCGATGCGTGTGTGGCCGTCGATGAGCCGCGTCGTATGCCCCGCGATCGAGATGTCGGCGAGCAGCCCGACGACGAGGCCGGCGCCCACCGCGACGCCGTCCATGGCCGAGACCACCGGCTTGCTGCAGTTGATCACGTTGTAGACGAGGTCACGCGCCTCGCGAAGCACGCGCGCCCGCGCGCCGAAATCCGAGGCGATCTCTTCGATGAGGTCGAAGTCGCCACCTGACGAGAACGTCCCGCCCGCGCCACGGATGATCACGGCGCGCGTGGCGGCATCGACGTCGACGGCGCGCCACACCTCCGCGAGATCGCGGTGCATCGCCGCGTCGGCGGCATTGAGGCGGCCCTCCGCCCGCATCGTGATCACGAGGATCCCGTCCTCGGGACGGTCGAAGACGAGGCTGGGAAATGAGCTGCCGAGGTCGTTCATGGGCAGCCGCTCACCGTCCCGTGAAGGATGGTGTGCGTTTCTCCTGAAACGCGGAGATCCCATCCTTATAGTCGTGTGTATGCGAGGCACGACCCTGCGCGGCAGCCTCAGCGGCGAGCAGGTTCTTGAACGACGCGTTCTCATCGAGGACGCTGCGCACGATCCGCTTCGACTCGAGGAATGCCGCCGTCGGTCCGCGCGCGATCGACTGCGCCAGCTCGCGACTGCGCCGCGCAAGATCCGCCCCGGCGACGCTGCGGTTGACGAGGCCCCAGTCCTCGGCCTCACGCCCGGAGAGCAGGCGGCCGGTGTAGATGAGCTCGAGCGCGCGATGCGGTCCAACACGCGAGACGAACGCGGCGTGCGCGCCGCTGTCGAGCACCGCGCCGATGCGCGCGAACGGCGATCCGATTCGCGCGTCATCGGCGGCGTACACGATGTCGCAGGCCAGCGCGAGCCCGAGGCCCGTGCCGAGACACGCGCCCTGGACCGCCGCGACGGTGGGGATCGGCAGATCCGCGACGCGCTCGATCAGCGGGTTGAAGATGTCGCGAAGGATCGCCTCGCCATCCTCGTGCAGCGGGTCGGCGTCGGCGAGGTCGCGCCCGCTGCAGAACGCGCGCCCTTCACCGCGAACGAGCAACGCGCGCGCGCCGTCGGCCTCCGCCCTGTTGAGGGTCTCGGCGAGGTCGTGCACCATCGCGAGGTTCATCGCGTTCATCTTGTCGGGACGGTTGAGCACCACCTCGGCGACGCCGCCGTCGAGGCTGTAGCGGACCGGCCCGGCGCTTTCAGATGCCGGCATACGGCGGGCGCTCCTTGGCGGTGAGAATCTTGAGCTGGCTCGCGCAGACGGTGACGCCGTTCTGGTTGAGGATGTCCCAGCGGTAGGTCACGAGGCCCGACTTCGGATCCTTGTCGGACTTCTCGATGACTTCGATGTCGAGGTAGATCGTGTCGTTGATCCACGTCGGCGCCGTGTAGCGGAGACGATCCGACCCGTAGTTCGCAAGGATGGTCGTCGCGTCCGCCGGGACGCCGAGGCCGGTGCCGAGCGCGAACACCATGATCCCCGGCGCGACCCGCTGCCCGAACATCGAGCGCTCGGCCGCGACCTTGTCGATGTGCGGGTAGAACCAGTCGCCGGTCAGCGCGCACCAGTTGACGATGTCGCCTTCTGTGATGGTGCGGCCCCGCGTGCGCTGGGTCTGTCCGACCTCCAGCTCGTCGTAGGTCCGATAGAGGAGAAAGCGATCCACCTGGAGCAACCTCACGTGGCCCGCCTGCCTGGACGATCGGCGGGCTGCCGCAGTCTACGACCGGCGGTCGATCACCCGCTGCAACTTGCCGATCGAGCGCTCCAGCGTCGCTGGATCGATCACCTCCACGGCGACGGTGACCCCGACGCGGTCCTTCACCTCGCGGGCGAGATCGCGTGCGGCGCCTTCGCGACGCTCCGGCGGGCAGTCGGTTCGCGCCTCGACCCGAACCGTCAGCGCATCGAGCCGGCCCTCGCGCGTGAGCACCAGCTGGAAGTGCGGCGACAGGCCCGCGGTCAGCAGCACGATCTCCTCGACCTGTGTCGGGAAGACGTTGACGCCGCGAAGGATGATCATGTCGTCGCTCCGGCCGGTGACCTTCTCCATGCGCCGGAACGCCGGACGCGCCGTCCCCGGGAGGAGCCGCGTGAGGTCACGGGTTCGGTAGCGAACGATCGGCATCCCGTGCTTGGTCAGTGACGTGAGCACGAGCTCGCCGCGCGCGCCGTCCGGGAGCACCGCTCCGGTCTCGGGATCGATCACCTCCGGGTAGAAGTGGTCCTCCCAGATGTGCAGACCGTCCTTCGTTTCGACGCACTCCTCGGCGACCCCCGGTCCCATCACCTCGGAGAGGCCGTAGATGTCCACCGCGTGCATGTCGAGGCGATCCTCGATCTCGGTGCGCATCGCCTCGGTCCACGGTTCGGCGCCGAAGATACCAACTCGCAATGACGACTCTCGTGGGTCAAGCCCCTGACGCTCGAACTCGTCGATGAGCGCGAGCATGTACGAGGGCGTGACCATGATGATCGACGGCCCGAAGTCGTTGATGAGCTGCACCTGGCGCGGTGTCATGCCACCGGAAACCGGCACCACCGTGCAGCCGAGACGCTCGGCGCCGTAGTGCGCCCCGAGACCGCCTGTGAACAGGCCGTAGCCGTATGCGACGTGCACGATGTCGCCCGCGCGGCCGCCTGCGGCGCGAATGGATCGCGCCATGAGATCCGACCACGTGTCGAGGTCGTCAGCGGTGTAGCCCACGACCGTCGGACGTCCGGTCGTTCCGCTCGACGCATGAATGCGACGGACGTCGGTTCGAGGAACCGCGAACATTCCGAAGGGGTAATGATCGCGGAGGTCGTGCTTGGTGGTGAGGGGGAATCGCGCGATATCCGCGAGCGCCGTGCAGTCGTCCGGTGTCACGCCGGCGGCGTCAAATGCGTTGCGGTAGTGGGGGACATTCGTGTAGGCGTGATGCAACGACCAGCGCAGGCGCTCGAGCTGGAGGTCGAGCAGCTGCTCGCGTGTCAGGCGTTCGCCGGCATCCAGGAGGTCCGTCGGCGGCGCGTTTCCAAGCCGGCTCATCCGCTGTCGCGGCCGACCGTGCGACTCGTGCCGCGGAATTCGGCGATGACGTCATCGCCGCGACGAACGGTGACGTCGTAGATGCCCGAGCGCCCGAACCGGGTGCGTTCGACGGCGCGCGCTTCGAGAACGTCACCCGCGTACGAGGGTGCGATGAACGTGACGTTGACGGCGGCGGCGACGGTCAGCGCGCCGTGGCTGTTGCAGGCACAGGCGAATGCCGTGTCGGCGACCGCGAAGACGAAGGCCCCGTGTGTGATGTTGTGGCCGTTGACCATGTCCGCGCGGACGGCCATGGTCGCGGTCGCAGCACCCATGCTGACGTCGGAGACGACGATCCCCAACGACCGCGAGGCGGCGTCGTCAGCGAGCATCCTGTCCACCGCATCCGTCACGCGAACCCCCTGCGAGTCCGAGACCGGCGACCAGGGCCGGCCGCACGTATTGTGACGCCGCTACTCGCCCGCTGCGGTCTCACCTTCGACGTTCTGCTCGCGTGTCAGGAAGAGCGCCACCGCGAGGATGAGGACGACTCCTGCACTGGTGGCGAGCTCGATCAACGATTGCGTGACGGGGATCTCGCCCACGGTCGTCCCACCGGATGACAGCGTCAGTCGTGTCGACACGGCAAGGATGTCTCGCACCGCGGCGATGATGCCGATGACAAGGAACGGGCGGAACGGGAACGCCCATCCCTCGAGGTGGGTCAGGACGGTTCGCATGATGTCGACGAGGATGATCACGACGAGCACACCGTCCACGGCGCTGATGAGCGTCTGCGGGTAGCCGCCCCACGACCCGAGGAAGTCGGCGAAGCTCCGCACCAGCACGACGGCGGCGAGCACGAGCAGCACCAGCGCGATCGCATACTGCAGGAGGTCGATGAGCACGCGTACGGGCGTGCCTCTGCGTACCTCCGGCCACGACCAGGGTCGTCCGGGTTGCGGCGTGGCGCCGGGATTACCGTTCGGGGGACTGGACATTGGAATCTCGGAGTGTATTGCCCCGAGGCGCGGAGCACGTGCAGCCTCTGTCAGTTCGGATTCCTGGCTCCGATGGTATGGCTGTTCACCCGAGCGCGCACGCGCCGGTATGTGCAGATGGAGGCCACGTCAACCTCAAGCGGCGGTGCGAGGCGACCCTCCTCGCCGCGTGGCTCGTCCGTGAGGATGCGCTTCCACAGCAGCTAGCAATCTACACGCCGCCGGGGGAGCCTCCGCGTCCGGGTGATTGACTCGATTCGGGCCGGAATCCGGCGGTTTCGAACTCAATGACGAAGTGGTTGACATCGGTCGAGTGTGGTCCTAGAGTGTGGAACCGCTCCCATGAACGCCACTCACACTTCGAAAGTCACCCTCGAACACGTGGCCGAGCTGGCTCGCGTCTCGCGCGCGACCGCGTCGAGGGTCCTCACGGCCAACCCACGCGTGAGCCCGGAGTCTCGGCGGGCCGTCGAGCGTGCCGCTCGAAAGCTCGGCTACATCCCCAACCATGCGGCGCGCGCGCTCGCGACCGGTCGCAGCGACGCGGTCGCGCTCGTGATCTCGGAGCCGACGAGCTTCATCTTCGGTGACCCCTTCTTCCCCCGGCTCATCCGAGGGATCGGCGACATCCTGACCGCTCGCGACAAGCAGCTCATCCTCCTGGCGCCGCAATCACCGACCGACCTCGATCGCCTCGAGCGGTACGTCGCGGCAGGCCACTCCGACGGCGTCCTCCTCGTCTCGCTGCACGGGACGCATCCGCTCCCTGGCCGGCTGGCCTCCCGGGGGATCCCGATCGTGGTGGGCGGACGGCCGGAGGAAGCAGAGCGCTTCACCTACGTCGACATCGACAACGTCGGTGGCGCCTTCGCCGCCGTCTCGCACCTCGCCGGACGCGGACGCCGGCAGATCGCAACCATCAGCGGGCCGCAGGACGCCTCGCCCGGCCGGGATCGCCTGATCGGCTACCGCTCGGCGCTCGAGGCAGAGGGCCTCGCGCTCGACCTCGCGATTGAGGAGACCGCCGACTTCACGCACGAAGGTGGTGAGCGTGCGATGCGGCGGCTCCTCGATCGCCGTCCGTCGCTCGATGCCGTGTTTGCGGCTTCGGATCTCATGGCCGCGGGCGCGCTCCGCGCTCTCGCCGAGGCCGGGCGGCGGGTCCCCGATGACGTGGCCGTGGTCGGCTACGACGACGATCCGATCGCGGCCACCACAACCCCCCCGCTCACGAGCGTGCGGCAACCGATCGAGGAGATGGGTCGCGAGATGGCGCGGCTGCTGCTCGACGCGATGCATGCGCCTCGACGCGTCATCCTCACCACTGAGCTCCAGGTGCGCCTCTCTTCAGGACGGATGCCGGAGGCGATGTAGGGCATGCGCGTGTTGCTCCGGCGCCTGGGGTTCTACCTGCTCGCGGCGTGGGTGGCGCTCACCGTGAACTTCTTCCTGCCCCGCCTCGTGCCGGGCAACCCCGTCGCGACGGCGATCGGCCATCTCACCTTCGTCAACAGCCAGGTGGTGGACGCCATCAAGGCGCAATTCGGGCTCGGCATCAACGACAGCATCTGGGTCCAGTACATCCACTACTGGGGCGATCTGGCTCACGGCAACCTCGGCGTGTCGTGGGGCAACAGCTTCGAGCCGGTGACCAGCATCATCGGAGCGGCGCTGCCGTGGACCCTCGGCCTCCTGGGCGTCGCCACCGTGATCGCCTTCCTCCTCGGCACACTGATCGGGATCGGGCTCGGATGGATGCGCGGTTCCTGGCTCGATTGGGTGATCCCCGGCACCACGTTCTTCCAGGCGATCCCCTACTTCTTCCTCGGCACCGTCCTCCTGATGGCCTTCGCCACCGGGCTGCACTGGTTCCCGATCAGCCAGGGCTACCAGACGACGGGGGTGAACAGCGTGACCCCCGGGTTCAACTGGGACTACATCGTCAGCCTCGTCGACCACGGCGTCCTGCCCGCGAGCACGATCGTGCTCACGTCCATCGCCGGCTGGATCCTCGGGATGCGCAACATGATGGTGATCACCATGGACGAGGACTTCGTCCTGGTGGCGCGCGCGAAGGG